>ERZ1031113.51-NODE-51-length-63356-cov-15.832309_pt1 | contig 63356 bp, 56 predicted proteins | sample MGYA00518225_ERZ1031113 | MGnify/ENA primary metagenome ERZ1031113 (study PRJEB33718, sample SAMN03159751) | human skin metagenome | collected 2014-05-20 | study: EMG produced TPA metagenomics assembly of the PRJNA266117 data set (Human skin bacterial metagenome...
AAAATGAAGGAGAAACGACAAAAGCGCGAATCCGGCTTCCACGACTAGTGATGGCGACGGGCGTGTGCTGTGCCTCTTCAAGAATTTGGCTTTGGGATTGGCGGAATTGACTGGACGCCACTGACATCGTTTTCATACTACAAATGTACATCTTGTACATTTTGGTGGGCAAGGGCCGCGGGGTTTCTGGTTGCTACTCGTCTTTGCCATCGATCCGCCCCGCCAAGATGCGAGGCAGCGCCTCCGCTGCGGTGGCGGTGACCACCACGCTGGCAAGCGGCGAGAGGTCCGTGGGTTGCGGGGTGACTTCCACGATGGGGATGCCGCGCGCGTGGGCAATCTGCGGCAGGCCGGCGGCGGGATAGACCACGCCGGAGGTGCCCACGATGAGTAGCGCGTCTGCGGTGGACATGCGGTGCTCGGCCTCGGCCCATTCGTCGTTGGGCAGGGCCTCGCCGAACCACACGACGCCCGGGCGCACGAGCCCGCCGCACACGGGGCACTCGGGTGGTGTGATGCTCTCGACCGGTTCCTTCGGCAGTGCAATGTTCTCGTCATAGGGCGTATCGCAGTCGGCGCAGCGGAAGGCAAACAGGGAGCCGTGCAGGTGGACCACGTCCTGGCTACCGGCGCGCTCGTGCAGGTTATCGATGTTTTGCGTGGTTACCGTCATGCCGCGTGCGGCGGCAATTGCGCGGTGCCCGGCATTGGGCTCGGCCCGCTGCGCTAGCTGGGCGCGCCACAGGTACCAGGCGAACATCGGCTCAGGCTCGCTGCGCCACGCTCTTATCGACGCCATTGCAACCGGATCCACGTTCTCCCAGATCCCCGTCTGCGCATCGCGGTACGTGGCGATGCCGCTATCCGCACTCATACCCGCGCCGGTGAACACCTCAACGTGGGTGGCATCAGAAAGAATCGAGTGCGCGCGCTCAAACAGGTGCTCCATAAGCCTAGAGTACGGCGATGAGCACGCAGAATGCCATGGATGCGGCTAGAGCGATGCCCATGCGCCATAGGTAGCGCCGACCAGGTTCGTGGGCGGTGTTGATATGCAGCTTCGAAGAGTTCATGGAAAAGACTGCCAGGCACATTGGGTCTGCGGGCTCGTTGTAGACGCCCACGCCACCGGCAAAGCGAAGTGCTTTGTTACGAGTCTGTTCATCATGATCGGTGGGTATGGCTTTCACGGACCTTTGAACCGATAGCGTGAAGCGGATGACCCCGATCATGACGAACAGGAAGAAGCCCACCCATGCGGTTACGAGAAGAAGGCCCGAGAACGGGATGTCCGGTACCACCGTGCAGACCGCGGTGAGGCACACGCAGGTCGTCATGGCGAACACTGTCTGGGCGATGAAGGTGGTGGTCTTTTCAGCGATCAGCTCCGCGCGCTGGGCGGTGGCTTCGGAGAAAGGAAGCGCTGACTCCGCCGGAACCTGTGTTGTCTTTCGCGCCAGCGAGACCGGTGGCACGCACAACGGCAGTGCGATGGCGAACACCACGCCGATCCACACCAGGACCGTTGCGTTGACGAAAGACTTGGGCTCGAAGCGGTCCGGGTGGCCCGAGACATCGAAGTGGACCGGGATGGGATCGGGGACCGAGTCCCAGCGCAGCAGCATGTACACCAGCGTGAGAGCGCACACGATAGCGGTGGCGACGTAATAGTGGCGGATCCTCATGGCAGTGAGCTTACAAGGCATGCGGATGGGGCCTTTTGCAAGATGCCATGTGGGGTGGAGGATGAGCAAAGATTTGGGCTAAGGGGTGTTGTGGTCTTGCCAGGCGTCGATGCCGCCGCGCAGTGAATAGACGTTGCTGAAGCCGCGGGCGCACAGGGCGTCGACTGCTTGCGCGGAGTAGAAGACGGTGACACCTGCAGCGGTAGCGCTATGGTGCACATCAGGGGCGTTGCGTTGAGGAAAGACTTCGGATCGAAGCGGTCGGGGATGGGACCTGGGACCGAGTCCCGGCGCTGCAATTTTACCCCTGGCGTGAGAGCATACACAGCAGTGGTGGCGACGTAATACTGGCGGGTCCGCATGGCGGTGAGCTTTCAAGGCGACGGGCTGAGTTTTCCGCGTTACATGGTCTGGGGTGAGCAGGTAGAGTCGAGTCTAAGCTGACGAAGAACCGGAAAGGACAGTAGCCGGCAATGGAACCTTATGTTGGAATTGTCGTGATGGAGCTTGCTAAAAAGTCCAATTCACCTGCCCAAAGCTTCTTCCGCGAGGACTTTTACATTGTGTATGCGGAGTCGGACGAGAAGGCCCGAGAGCGCGTCGAGTCCATGGCGAATGAGCAGGCTGATGGTGTGGACGTGAAGGTACGGCACATCGTGGATGTCGCGCCAGCTCTCTATGGTTATGTAGACCGCGATTGCGATCTTTACTCGCGGCACTTTGCGAACCTAGAGGACTATGAGCGTTTCGAGATGAAGCTCGGCGGAACTGACCCGCTGGCTGATTAATCGTAGACTTCGCGTCGGTGACCTAGGTCAACAACGGTGATCGCGACCGTGTTTTCGTATATTGGCGCGATAACGCGGTAGTCCCCGACTCGCCAGCGCCACAGACCGGATTAATCTCTCATGAGACCCTTGCCGCTCGAGCGCGGCTCTTCGAGTTCTGCCACTTTGCGAAGAAACCTGCTGACTCTCTTCTGCGTTGGCTTGTCTAACTTTCGGAAGGCCTTCGCACCGCGCGGCGTGAAGCTAATCTTCCACGCCACATTCAGCCTCTAGTTCTTCAAGAGAAATGGTCTCCAGATCGCCTCGGTGGGCGGCCGCGGCCTCGGTCTCGAGCTCGGAAATGTGTTCTTGCCAGGCGTCGATGCCGCCGCGCAGCGAGTAGACGTTGCTGAAGCCACGGGCGCGCAAGGCCTCGACGGCCTGGGCGGAGCGCAGGCCGCTGGCGCAGTAGAGGACGGCGAGGTCGGCGCGGTCCAGGGGCGGGTTGTGGCCGGCGAGGATGTCATCGAGCGGGAGATGCTGCGAGCCGGGGATGAGGGTAGTGGCGCGCTCGGGGGATGTGCGGACGTCGATAAGCGTGGCGTCCTCTGGGATCTCGCGAATATCCGTGGGGTTGTCGGGGCGCGCCGGGGTAGCGCCGTTCGCGCGCACGGGGATGTATTCCCAGGTCCCGGCGAGGGAATCGTAGCAGCCCAGCGTGCCGATGAGCGGGGTGCCGATGCCCGTGAGGAGCTTGAGCGCCTCAACGGCTAGGGCGGAGCCGGTCACGCCGACGACCGGGCCCATGACGCCTGCCTGCGAGCAAGAAGGCACCTGCGGGTCGGTGGGGAAGAGGTCCTCGTAGACCGGGCCGTGGCCGGAATGGAAGACCGTGAGCTGTGCGTCGTACCCCAGAAGCGAGGCCCACACGTGCGGAATGCCCAGCTCATGGGCGGCCCAGGAGGCTAGGTGGCGGGAGTAGAAGTTATCGGTGCCGTCGATGATGAGGTCAGCGCCGCGCAGTTGCTCCAAGGCGGTATCGGGTGTGAGGCGCGAGAACTGCTCGACGGTGCACTCCGGGTTGAGGGCGTTCAAGGCCGCGGCAGCGGATTCGGTTTTGGGCTGGCCTACGGTCGCTGTGCTGTGGATGACCTGGCGGTGCAGGTTGGAGAGGGAGACGGTGTCGTCGTCGAAAAGCAGGATGCGCCCCACGCCCGCGCCTGCCAGGTAGAGCAGGGCAGGCGAGCCCAGGCCGCCGGCGCCGATGACGGCGACTGTGGAAGCGCGAAGCCGCTGCTGTGTGGAGGTTCCCCAGAGGGCTTCCTGTCGTGCGTAGCGTGAACTCATTCCAGGCCCACCCACGTGGTGGTGTCATCGGTATGCAGCTGCTCTTTCCAGATGGGGACTTCCGCCTTGACGCGGTCGGCGCAGATAGAGGCTGCTTCGAAGGCGTCCTTGCGGTGTGCGGAGGCAGCGGCGACGATGAAGGCGGATTCGCCGATTTCTAGTGCTCCAGTCCGGTGCGCGCACCAGAGGCGCACGGCGGGGAAGGCAGCAGCGACTTCAGCGGCCACGCGCTCGATTTCTTCTTGGGCGCTGGGGTGCGCGGTGTAGGTAAGGAGTTTCACACCCCGGCCGGAGTCGTGGTTGCGTACGGTGCCGTCGAATACAACGACGGCACCCGTTTCTGCGGTAGCGATGTCGGGGGCTGAAATGGGCTCACCGCTGATGTGGGCGCCGAGTAAGCCGAAGCTAGTGTTCATTGATGCCTTCCAGCTGGTTGATGATGTGGTGAAGAACTGGTTCGAGGACCACGCAGCCGTCTTTAGCAGCGCCCGTCGAGCCGGGCAGGGCCATGGCGAAGGTTTTGTGCGATACGCCAGCAACGGTACGCGAGAGCGCCGCGGTGGGGATGCCGACGGAGTGCGCGTAGAAGGCATGGGCCAGGCCGGGGAGCTCGCGCTCAAGGTGTGGGGTGAGCGCTTCGACGGTGCGGTCATCCGGTGTGATGCCAGTGCCGCCGGAGGTGAGGATAACCGAAGGGGCATCGGCAAAAGCGCGGGAGAGGGCGGCGTCGATGTCGGCGTCCGCGACGACGACAGGCTCCAGGGTATCGAAGCCCTGTTCACGGAGGAAGTTCACCAAAATAGGGCCGGAACGGTCCTCGTACTCGCCGGCGGCGGCGCGGGTCGAGGCAACGATGACGAGTGCGCGGCGGGTCATGAGAGCGGGAACACCTCCACGAGGTCGCCGGCTGAAAGCTGCGTGTTAGCCGGGATACGGATGAGGGCAGTAGCGCCGATGGCCTGGGACATCAGGTGGGAGCTGGTGCCGCCGAGGAAGGAGGCAGTTGCTGTGCCATCGGCGATACTCAAGGTGCCACGGCGGAACTGTTCGCGGTTGTTGAGTCCGTCTGCGGGTTCAGTGAGGTGTGCACGGACCGGTTCCGGGGCATGGCCAAGGACGGGTGCCAAATAGAGGCAGAAGCTCACCAGCGTGGAGATGGGGTTGCCGGGAAAGCAGACCACGGGGACGTCGCCAAGGCGGGACAGGCCCTGTGGGCCGCCGGGCTGCTGGGTCACATGACCGAACCAGCCATCCTCTTCAAAGATTTGACGGATGACCTCGAATTTTCCGTGGGAGATGCCGCCGGAGGTGACGATGACATCGGGGCGGTGGGTAATGACTGCTTCGGCGAGGTCGGAGCGAAGAGTATCGGGATCGTCGTTCGTGTGCACGAAGCCAGCCACGTCGATGCCAAACTGCGCTGCCAGGGCCGCGATCATCGGCGCATTGGAATCGGGGATGGTGGCCTCGCCGTCGCCACCGATTTCCGCGCCACCGGTGCAGATGAGGATGCGGGCAGGCGCGTACGTGAGAACCTCGGCCAAGCCTTGGGAGGCGAGGGTGGCGATGGAGGGGGCGTCGAGAAGCGTGTGCTCATTGATGAGGGTTGCGCCTGCCTTGACATCGGAGCCCGCGCGGCGGATGAACTGCTCAGGAGCTGCCGGCACCGTGACGGTAGCGCCTTCCTCCGGGAAGCGCGGGGGCTCGCAGTGCTCGACGGGGACGATGGTCGCGGTGCCCTCAGGGACTTTCGCTCCGGTCATGATGGGAAGGGCGGTGCCTTGCTCGAGCGAGCCCGGGGGATCACCCGCCGCGATGGTGCGGCCCACGGTGAAGGTGCCACCGTCTGTGGTGGGCAGCGCGTAGCCATCCATCTGTGAATTATCAAAAGGCGGCAGGTTGTGTTCGGCGCGGTACGTTGCGGCGGCACGTCGGCCGAAGGCGCTGGTCAGGGGAGTAGAGACCGCGCGGGGCTGCGGAAGGGCCGCGCGAACGGCGGCGAGATGTTCCTCATAGGTGCGCATCAGATTCCTTCCTGTCACGGAGGCTGGCATAGTGGCAACCATGGTTGACATACACTACTTTGCCGCAGCCCGCGCCGCCGCAGGGCGCGCGCAGGACACAGCGCAGGCAGCGACGCTGGGGGAGTTGCTGGACGTGTTGCGTGCTCGACACACCGGCAGCACCGAGGCCGGCATGAGCTTCGCGGAGGTGTTGGAGCGCTGCACCTTCCTGGTGGATGGTGCGAGCGCTACAGAGGACGCAGTGCTTTCCGACGCCTCCCGCGTCGACGTCCTCCCACCCTTCGCTGGTGGTTAGTTTCGGCTGCGCAGTGCTAGTTGTTGCTTCGCAAGGGGCTGGTGAAGAAGTTCACCACGCCGGAAACGATCGCGAGAACAATCGCGCCGATGATGGCGGCACCCCAGCCGTCGATGACGAGTGAGTCCATCAGCGCGCTGACGAGGAGCAGGACCGCGCCGTTAATGACGAGCGCGAACAGGCCCAGTGTCAGGTAGGTCAGCGGGGCGCCGAGGAAGCGGAGCACCGGGGTGACGACCTCATTGACGATGATGAAGACCGCCGCGATGAGCAGGAAATTCTGGGTACTAGCAGGAACGATGTCGATACCAGGAACAATCGCTACCACAGCCCAGAAGGCCACCGCGACGGCAATGACGTTGAGTGCAAAATTGATAAATGTCTTCACAACTGCACTCTAGCGCGGAAACTACTCCTCTGCAGCGAAGGCAGCGTCCCACGCCTTAAGCAGGACGTCGGTTTCCTCAGCTGTGGTGACGGTTACGCGCACTCCCTCGGGAAAGGCGCGGACGAGGACGTCCTTCTCCGCGAGCTGTGCCGCGACGTCCTGCGGGGAGCCCAGCTTCGCAATGGCATCGGCGGCGAACCAGATATGGTTGGCCTGAGACTCCGGCACGCCAAAGTCCGCGAAGTGCTCCACCAGGCGGTCGCGCTGCTCCACGGTCTCGTCGGTGCGCTCGCGCAGTTCCTTCTGGGCGGACAGCGAGGCCACAGCGCCAGCTTGTGCCACCGAGTTCACGGAGAAGGGGATGGCCACCTTGCTTAAGGCCTCGATGATCTCGGCGTTGCCGAAGGCATAGCCTAAGCGGACACCGGCCAGGCCATAGGCCTTGGAGAAGGTGCGCAGGCCAATGATGTTGTCGTGGGTGTGGACATAGTCGGTGGCCAGCGGGACGGCGTCGTTGCGGTTGTACTCGATGTAGGCCTCATCGAGCGCCACGATGACGTCCTTCGGGACCTTGGCTAGGAAGGCGTCGAATTCTTCCTTGGTGATGATGGAGCCGGTGGGGTTATTCGGGTTGCACACGAAGATCAGGCGGGTCTTGTCCGTGATGGCCGCCGCCATGGCCTCCAAGTCGACGCGGTGATCCGCGGTGAGCGGGATCTTGACCGGGGTAGCGCCCACGACCTGCGCGAAGATGGGATAAGCCTCGAAGGAGCGCCACGGGAAGACAATCTCATCACCGGGCACCGAGGTGATCTGTACCAGCTGCTGGCAGATGGCGGAGGAACCCGCACCGGTGGTGACCTGTTCCGGGGTGACGCCGAGGTTTTCGGCCAGTGCCTTGCGGATTTCCACCGCGCCCATATCCGGGTAGCGGTTGACGTGAGCGGCAGCAGCCTCCATGGCCTTGAGCGCGCCGGGCAGCGGCTCCTGAGTTGCCTCATTGGAGGAGAGCTTCAAGGCGTGCTCGGCGTTCTTTCCGGGAACGTAGGCGGGTAGGGAGGAAAGGTCTGGTCGAATCATGTTCTCCACCTTAGGCGTTGCGGGGGCCACGAGGCCCGAAGTCGAAATCAGCGGTCTGCGGCCCGAAGGCCTGAAGTCCCTTCGGCGCGTCGAAAGCATCAAGGCGCACCTCAAGGAAGGCGCCGCGCTCCGGGTGGGCGGCGATGTCCTCTAGGGCCTGCGCCAGTTCGCCCTCGGTCGAGGCCACGTAGGACTCCATCGTGGTGTCCTTCATGAAGGCCTTCGGCAGTGCCGTGTAATCCCACATCTGGATCTCGTTGTACTCGCGCTCCATACCCAGGATGAAGCGCTCGATGGTGTATCCATCATTGTTGACCAGCACGATGATGGGCTTGAGATCCTGGCGCAGGATGGTGGAGAGCTCCTGGGCGGTGAGCTGGAAGGAACCATCGCCGATGAAGAGGACGTGGCGGCGCTCCGGGTTGGCCAGCTGTGAGCCAAGCACGCAGGGCAAGGTAAAGCCGATGGAACCCCAGATGGTGGAGTTGATGTACTGCACGCCCTCGGGCATGCGCTGCTGGCCCAAGCCAATGTTGGAGGTGCCGGCTTCAGCGATGACCACGTCATCTTCCTGGATGAAGCCGAGCATCTGCGGCCAGATGCGCTCCTGGGTCAGCGGGGCATCCGGGTTTGGCTCGAAGGGCTCGGGCTCGAAGGCCGCGCTTGCCGACGCCTCCGCTTCCGGGATGCGGTCGAGGAGGACGTCGAGAAGCTCCAGCGTATTGATGCCCACGAAGAACTCACCGTCGGCGTTGACGTGCTGGTCGCCGAAGTTGTAGACGCGGGCATCAGCCAGGTTGTGAGTGAAGGAACCGGAGTTGACCTCGATGAAGCGCGGGTTCGTGGTGACCAGGAAGTCGGACTTTTCGATGCGCTCCTGCACACCCGGCGCCGATGCCGCGCCGTTATAGGTGCCGATGAACAGCGGGTGGCGCTCAGACAAGATGGCCTTGCCGGAGGAAAGCTGGGAGTAAGGCAGCTGGGCCTTGTCGATGATGGCGCGGAGCTTCTCCGTGAAACCGTGGCGGTTGGTGTCCTGATCGATGAGGATGATCGGGTCCTTGGCCTTCGCGAGGTGCTCCAACACGTAATCCGCAGCGGCGTTGAGGCGCTCCGGATCGGAGGTTGCCAACTCGGTGGAGAAAGGCTCGTCGGGGACCTCGATGGTCAAGTGTGTGATATCGGAAGGAATCTGGATGTGCACCGGGCGCTTCTCGCGCAGGCAGGTGTGCAGGGCGCGGTCGAATTCCTCCACCACGTTCATGGGGGACACGCGCGTGGCAACTTCCGTGAACGGTGCGATGGAGTCGAGCATGTTGGCAAAGTCGCCGTCGGCCAGCGAGTGGTGCAGGTTCCAGCGAAATTCAGTCGCATACTGCGGCGGCGCGCCTGCCAGCGACACCAGCGGGACATGCTCGGCGCGGGCACCCGCGATGCCGTTGAGGGCGGAGAGCTCACCCACGCCGTACGTGGTGAGCAGGCAGCCCACGCCTTTCTGGCGGGCATAGCCATCGGCGGCATAGGCGGCATTGAGCTCGTTGCAGGCACCGACGAAGCGGATGCCTTCGGAGGCCTGGATCTGCTCGAGGAAGCTCAAGTTGAAGTCACCGGGCACGCCGATGATTTCAGTAATGCCGATGGCCTTGAGGCGGTCCAGGATGAAATCACCAATGGTGGTCTGCATGGAGGAAAGTCCTTTTCTTCATTAGTTACTGAGTGCGGGCGTCGTGGCGCTTCTTGCCCAGCCAGATGAGGGCCAAGGTCACAATCCAACAGGGTAGGACAATGGCGCCGGTGCGATAGTCGGGCAGCATGAACATCAAAGCGATGATGAGGGCGAAGAAGGCCAAGCACAGGTAGTTGGCAATGGGGTAGAGCGGTGCGCGGAAAGCAGCATCCGGGCAGCGCTTGCGGAAGTTCAGGTGCGCTACGGCAATGGCGGACCAGGAGATGAGCTCCGCACCAACGATGATGGCGAGGAGAACCAGCAGGATCTTTCCCTCGAAGAGGAAATTGAGCAGCACCGCCGAGCCCATGAGTAGGGAGTTGAAGAGCAAGGCGCGAACCGGCACGCCCTTGGCGCTGACGGAATCGAAGAAGGGAGGAGCTTGGCCGCCGCGGGAGAGATCCCGCAACATTCGCGCGCCGGAGAAGGTCATGGTGTTGAACACGGAGACAGCAGCGACGAGCACGATGAGGTTGAGGCCCGTGGCGGCGGCCGTAATGCCCAGAGTGCTCAGCGCGCGCACGAAGGGCGAGGTAGAGGTATCGAGTTCGTTCCACGGGGCGAGCAGCACGATGATGCCGATGCCGCCGACGTAGAAGATGAGGATGCGCCAGATGACGTTGTTGATGGCCTTGGGCAGGCTCTTGGCGGGATCTTGCGCCTCGCCCGCGGCGGTGCCGATGGAGATGATGCCGCCGAAGGAGAAAATCACCGCGACGAGAGAGAAGAGCACACCGGCGATACCATTCGGAAAGAAGCCGCCGTGCTCAGTGATATTGCTCAAGCCCAGGGCCGGCTCCGGGGTGAGGCCAAAGACGATGGCCGCACCGACGATGATCATGAGGATGAGCGCGGCGACCTTGATGAGGGAGAGCCAGAACTCTGCCTCGGCGAAGGCGCCGACGTGCACCAAGTTGATGGCGGTGACGATGACGAGTGCGACGAGGGCGGTGAGCCAGTGCGGAATTCCGGGGAACCAGAAGTCCATGATGGTGCCCGCAGCGGTAAGCTCCACCATGCCGACAACGATGGTGGTAAACCACCAGTTCCAACCGGTGACAAAGCCGGCGATGGGCCCGATGTATTCGCGGGCGTAGGCGCTGAAAGAGCCGGCGACGGGGTGCTCCACGGCCATCTCGCCGAGCATGCGCATGATGAGGAAGATGATGAAGCCGCCGATGGCATAGGCGGCGATAACACCTGGGCCGGCCTCCTGGATGGAGGCGCCGGAGCCCAAGAAGAGGCCCGTGCCGATGCACGAGCCGAAGGCGATCATCTGCAGGTGGCGCGACTTCATGCCGCGCTGCAGGCCGTCGTCTGCACTGGCGTTGTCGCTGGCGACAACGTCCTGTGCCTTGACGGAATTGTTGGTTGTGGTCATGTAGACGCCCTTCGTGAACGTATATCTGTGACGTGAGTCATTTAACTGTAGGAGATTATGGCGCACCACAGTTTTGTTTGTCATTAGACAATATTCGGAAGTATCTTTGACATATGTCAAAAGCGACACCCCCGCAGCTGACGAGCATCCAAGATATCGTCGACGAATGCGCCAAGATCCTGCAGCGCTCCGTTGAGGTGACTACCCCCGCCATCGCGGTGATTGCCGCCAGTGCGCAGATTGGTGCCATCGATAAGAACCGCGCCGCTTCCATCCTTAACCGCACCCCGCCCCCGGAGCCCATCCCGTGGATGCTGAGCTTCGGCATTCAGGAGGCGACCCTACCGGTACGCCTGCCCGCTAACCCGCGCTATGACATGCTGCCCCGCGTGGTCATTCCCTTGCGTCACGAGGACGGGCTGGTGGGCTACCTGTGGATTATTGATGAGCCCGCGCTGGGCGACGCCCCCTTGGCCCGTCTGGATTCGTTGCTTGCGCCCCTGGCCAGGCTTATCGACGAACGCGATGCTCCCCTCGCCGCCCGCGCCCAACAGCTCGGCGAGTTGGTCCGCGAGGTCCTCACCGGTGACCCGGCTGCGCTGGCGGGTGCGCGGGAGCGCGATCTCCTGCCCAACGATGGTGAGTTGACCGTGCATCGCGTGCTGGTGGAGGGCGATCAGCGCGCGGTAGCCGTGGAGCTTGCCCGCCCGTTGGTGCGCCGTCCTTTCTTGGTCGCGGATTCCCACGATTCCCTCGTGCTCGTTGAGTGCCGTCGCGACGACAAGGACACCGAGGCCCTCATGGAGGAGCTACAGAATGCCGCGCTTGTCGCCGGCGCTGAGGTGGCAGCCCGCGGCTCGGCACCGACGGCCCCGCAGGCGCGACTCATGGCGGACGTGGCCAAGCTCTGCGGCCAGGATTCTCTGCGCTGGGAGGAGGCCGGCGCGTGGCGGCTGCTGCGCGGATGGGAGCTGACCTCAGCAACGGTGTCGGAGATGAGCCCGGATGCCGCGGTGCTTCTCGACGACCCCCGCAACTCCTACTGGCACACCCTGCTGACCTATTTTGAGCATTCCCGTAACGTCTCTGCGACCGCTAATGCGCTCTACATTCATCGCGCCACGCTGCACTACCGCCTAGACCGCGTCCGTGAGATTCTCGGGCCTGGCGTGTTGGATGACGGCTGGCGTTGCGCGGCTCTTTACGTGGCCCTCAAGCTGCATGCGGCCCTTCAGGGAAAGAATAGGGAAGCCCCATTTTGTCCCTAGGGGAAGCGCTCAGGTAGAGTGATGGACGATTCATTGCGAATCGCTGGAGACGTGCCAGAGCGGCCGAATGGGGCTCCCTGCTAAGGAGTTGACTTACTTGCGTAGGTCCGGAGGTTCAAATCCTCTCGTCTCCGCAAACTACAGAACCCGAGTCATTGTTTCACCGGTGGCTCGGGATTCTACGTTTTCAGTTCCTTCGTATGACGGCAGTCCGTGAGCCGAGAACTTAGAATGAAGGCACTGAGCTTAATCTGTGCTGGCTGGGAGCGTCATGGAGTTACTAAACGGGCCAATTTGGGATGTGGAAAGTAACACGAACATCGATCCCGATGAGAACTTTGTCCGAATTATGCTGCATGAAGAAAGCGTTGTAGCTGAATTTACTATTGCCGAGCTGTGTAGTTTCTTCGGAATTAACGGTTTCGATTGTCTGCAGCGACAATTCAAGGCCTGGCATGACTTGAACGCTTTCGCGTGGGATTCAAAAGGTGAAGTTCACTGTGAACAGATCCCTTTCTCCGAATATTTTGTTCTTTCCAAAATTCATGAGTGCTATTCCCCGCAGCCACTTCCCGAAGCAACGAACGGCATAGTGAGATGGGGGATGAAAAAGAAGTAAATATCGGGCGAATGTGCTTGATAGCGAAATGGGGCAGGGTGGTTCCGAAGAATTATAGGTCTCCTAATTCAGCACTAGCGTCAGGACCAATACACCGGTTGAGAGCGCGAGCATGCCTAAGCAGTTGATCCAGAATGCGCTGCCGAGGAAGTGGGCGCGGACATGGGCTGCTGCGGCCGCGCAGAAATAGGCGATGACTCCAATCATGGCTGTGATTCCTACGCCGGGGAACCAGAGGCCGGCAATGAGTCCTACGGCGGCGAGGCACTTGATGACAATGAGCGCCCACCACCAGTCCTTGGGGAGTTTGACGCCGCTGAGGCAGGCTTCGATGAAGGGGACTGGTTTGAGGGAGAGGGCGGCGTCGCCAAGCAGAATGGCTGCTAGTAGAAGGGAGGGCCAGGCTGGGGAAGATTCTAGGATCATTGGGTTACTCCGAATGCGGTGTTGAGGCGTTCGATCGATGAGGCGGCTTGGGATGTGAGGTGCTCGGTGTCGTAGATTCCGGCGGCCCAGCCGATGAGTAAGCCGAGGTAGACGTTGTACAGCAGGTTGGAGTACTCGGCCGCATCGTCGCTGTTGATTCTGGAGCCAAGGCGCAGGGTGATTTCATCTGTCAGGAGCGTTTTGAGCGCGGTGAGTGCCTGACCTTGGTTGCCTTGTTGGATGAGTGCCGCGCCGAACGCGCGGGAGAGTTCTTCGTGGCCGGTGAACATCTGCAGGAAAGGCCTGAGGACGTCGAGGAGACTATCGGATTGTCCCCGGATGTCGTCGTGGAGTTCTGAAATGTGTTGGCCAATGGTGTGGATGAGCAGCGTTTGTTTGTCGCCGACTCCCATGACGGTTCCCACGCTGACACCAGCTTCGGATGCGATGCTCCGGATGCTGGTGGTGGCGTAGCCCTGAGTGAGGAAGAGCTCATAGGCGGTGGCTAGGACCTTGCTGTCGGTGCCAGCTTTGGCGGCCGAGCGTGATGAGTGAACGTGTTCAGTGAACATGTTCAAAAGGGTAGCTCTTGATGGTTTCGAGGTCAATGACGCCGAAGTGTTGACAGTTGGCGCTAGGCCAGCGTGGGGAAGACGCGGTCGCGCAGCAGGTGTGCAAGCTCGCGGTCGGGGGCTGCTGGGTTGACCCAGGCGGTGTCGCCGATTTCGGCGGCGGCATGGGGTTCGTCGGCGGTGACGGTGCGGGTGTAGGTGAAGATGGTGCCGACGACGACCTCGCCCGGTTCGTTGGCGGCGGGAGCGTCGAAGGTGCCGAGTTTGTTGAGGCTCTCGGCGTCGAGGGTGAGGCCTACTTCTTCGGCGACTTCGCGCAGGGCGGCGTCGACAAGCGCTTCGCCCGCCTCAGGCTTGCCGCCGGGCAGTTGATACTTGGTTGAGGATTTCTTGCGCACGGTGAGCACGCGGCCTTGCGGGTTGCGGATGACGACGGCTGCGACTTCAATCATGGCCGCCGATTGTAGCGCTGGGGTGGATTGAGGTTTTCGGGTGTCGAGAATTTTGTTTGTCAATACAAGTGGGCGGAGTGTGGGGTGGGGTTTGATTCGCCAAACCATATCAATCTTTAATTGTTAATCATGGAAATTACTTTATGACTTTCGGCAGGCTAGAGATTTGGACTTTCAACGGGTATGCTCCCTTCAGTGCGCCAAAGTTGGAAGATTTTTATCAGGGATGTAGCCAGGCTTGGCCGCGTCCCCAGGGCGTGGATCATCCTCATCGGACTCATCATCACCCCCGCGTTGTATTCATGGGTGAACATCGCGGCTTTTCGTGACCCTTATGGCCATACCAACAACATTAAGGTGGCCGTGGTCAACGAGGACAAGGGTGCAAACAACGAGCTCACTGGGGACATTGATGTCGGCAGCGAGGTCATTGAAAAGCTGAAAAAGAATGACCAGCTAGGCTGGCAATTCCTTGAGCGCGACGAAGCCGAGAAAGCCCTTTTAGAGGGGGACGTGTATGCCTCGGTGACGATTCCTGAGGACTTTAGCGAGAACCTCGTGAGCATGCTCGACGGGAAGTTCACGCAGCCGCAACTGGTTTACCGCGTCAACGAGAAGAACAACGCCATCGCCGTGAAGATCACGGATACCGGTGCCAAAGGTCTGGACAAGCAGATTACGGCAGCCTTCAAGGAGCAGGTGGCCACGGTTGCGGCGGAAAATGTTAAGGACACCGGTACCGACTTCGAGCGAAAAATCACGCGCGCGATGAACAACACCAGCTCCGCGTTCGGGGAGACCGCGCAGGTGATTGACGGCAACCGCGAGAACCTTGCGCGGATCCAGGGAAAGCTTGACGCCGCTGCTGATTCCACGTTGGGAGCTAAGTCTACGGTGGCCAATGTGAGTGCTGCGCTGGGCGACGCCCAAACAGCCCTCGCCGAGGTCTCCTCCCTAGTCGAGCAGGCCCAAGGGGGCATCGGTGACTTCACCGACCAGACCACAGGTGCCTTCGTCAGTGGCGCAAGTGCGGTGGCGGACGGTACCGCCCAGGCGCAGGAATCCATTGCGGATGTCACAGCTGGCCTGAACCAGGCCGGTGACCGTTTCGATTACGCCACGCAGCGAGCGAACACTGCCATTGACGCGAGCGCAGAATCGATTGCGCAGCTTAAAGCCCTGCGCGATTCCGCAACGCTCTCACCGCAGGTGGCCAAGGAAATTGATGACGCGATCCAGCGCCTTGATGAGGGTAATGAATCCAACCGCCAGTTGGTGGGAAACCTCAGCGCGCTGAGCAAGGATACTCAGACCGCGGCGGACAATGTGCAGGCTAGTGCGGAGGCCATCAACCAGGCAGCGGCCGATACTAAGGCCACCTCGCAAACGCTGCGCGATACCGTGACGACGGCCGTGCCGGAGATCAACCGCGCCATGAGCAGCCTGAGCTCCACGGCGAGTGCTTTGAGCTCCACCCTGGAAGCCCAGAAGGGCACCATGCAGGAGGCAGACGGTCTCCTAGATGGTGTGGCCCAGCAGCTGCGGGCCACGAAGGACACCTTGTCTGATTTCGATGCCAACCTCCTTGCCCTACAGGACAGTTTGCGCGCTATGCAGGGTGATGTGGGTTCGCTGCGTGCTGCGATGAACTCCAAAGTCGTTCAAGATGTCACCGGGCTGGATGCGGAAGAAATCGGTAAGTTCTTTGCCGAGCCCATCGAGCTGAAGACCGAAACCGTGTACCCGGTGGACAGCTACGGCTCCGCCATGGCGGCGCTGTTTACCAACCTCTCCCTGTGGATCGGCGCCTTTGTCCTCATGGTTATCTTCCGGGTCGAGGTGGATAAGGAAGGATTCCACCGCGTCACGGTGGGCCAGGCCTACCTAGGCCGCTTCCTCCTCATGGCCTTGATGGTCATCATCCAGGCCATCACGGTGACCGTCGGTGACCTGCTCATCGGCGTGCAGACCGTGAACGCGCCTGCCTTCATCCTGACGGGCGTGCTCGTGGGGCTGGCCTACTTGAGCATTATCTATGGGTTGTCGACGTCGCTGGGGCACCTCGGCCGCGGCCTCTGCGTGGTCTTTGTCATTATCCAGATTCCGGGTGCTTCGGGCCTGTACCCGATTGAGCTGTTGCCCAACTTCTTCCACACCATCTACCCACTACTGCCATTCACGTACGGCATCGATGCCATGCGTGAAACCATCGGTGGGTTCTACGGCAACCACTATTTCAAGAACATGGGCGTGCTCGCCTTCATGTTCATTCTGTTCTTCGTCTTCGGCCTGTTGCTGCGTAAGGCTTTGGCGCACTTCAACGTCATCTTTAACCGCGAGCTGCGGGATACCGAGCTCTTTGACTATGAAAATGTGCAGGTTGTCGGCTCCGGCTACCGCATCGCGGACGTCATCCAGGCGTTGGATAGCCGCAGTGGTCTGAAGAAAGATTTGGACCGCCGCGCGCATGACTGGGGCTACTGGCTCAAGCTGGTGGCCATCGCCGGTGTTATCGGAGTGGTGATCCTCATCGTCGTCTCGGGTCTCTTGCCCGACCAGAAGCCGCTGCTTCTGGCTATTTGGACGGCATGGTGCTTCCTCATCATTATCGCCGCGGTCACCCTGGACTACCTACGCATCAGTCTGAAGCAGTCCGCAGAGCTGGTGACGTTGGATGAGGATGACATCAAACATCCGGCTCGCATCGGGGCCGACTCCACGGAGGGGGATAACTAATGCGTGGAACACTCGATCTTTTCGTCAACGACATGCGCACCGCATGCCGCAACGTGATGAGCACGGTGATGCTCGTGGGCCTCGTCGTTATCCCGATGCTGTTCACCTGGTTTAACGTTCTGGCCAGCTGGGATCCCTTCGATAACACCAGCCAGCTCAAGGTGGCGGTGGCTAGCAAGGACACCGGCTATAAAAGCGATCTGTTGCCGGTGCCCATCAACGTCGGCGACCAGGTGCTCAATGAGCTACGTGCAAACGAGCAGCTGGATTGGGTTGTGACGACTTCCGATGAGGCGATTGAAGGTACCAAGTCCGGTGAGTATTACGCAGCCATCGTGCTGCCGGAAGATTTCAGTACCGACATGATGAACTTCTACACGGATGGATCCAAGCCCGCCGACTTGTCCTTCTATACGAATGAGAAGAAGAATGCGCTGGCGCCGAAGATCACTGGTCAGGGTGCAGAAGGCGTGTCGGCTCAGGTGGCCGAGGCCTTCACCACGACGGTCGGTGACGTCTCCTTCGATCTGGTCACCTCACTCTCCGACTTCTTGAGCCAGGGCGATACCAAGGCTGTGTTGGACCGGATGCAGGCGCGCGCGGATGGTGTGCAGACCCAGCTGGACATGGCCGCGCGTACCGCGCGTTCCCTCGCGGGCCTGGTGGATACCGCGGTTCCGCTCATGGAAAGCGCCCAGCGCATTGCGGACTCGGCAGACCTGGAGCTGCCGGAGATCCAGTCTTCCTCACTCAATGTTTCCACCGACGCCCTGCAGCAATCCCTCGATGCCACCAGCGCCAGTTATGACGTGGTACGCCAACGCATTGATGCGCTTTACGACGACGCCTCCGCCTCCCGCGCCGACCGTGTCGCCACGCTCAATACCTTGGCCGGCCAGGTAGAAGGCACGATTGCCCAGTACCAGAACCTGCACGGCCACATTGAGGTCCTCCCGATTCCCGTAGGGGATAAGGAGAAAGCGTTAAGCAGGATCGAGGACGCTATCGACGCCGAGCGTGCCCTGCACGCGCGTCTTACGGCCGCCGCCAACGCTCCCGAACCGACGAAGCCGGATCTCTCCAGCCTCGATGATGCCAAGAAGGCAGTGGAGGGGATCTCCACCTCTGGCCTGCGTGAATCCTTGCGCGCGCTGCAGGATTCCCTGGGCCAGGTCAGCGCGGATCTGGATACCGCGAAGACTCCCGTCACCATTGATTCCTCTTCCTTGACGGATGCTCGGGATGCGGTACAGAAGCTCGCCTCTGGCTTGCAGGACAAGGCGAACAAGTTTGGTGATCTAAAGAAGGACATCGATTCCGCTGCGGAATCCGGGGATCTGAAGAAACTCGCGGACCTTATTGGTTCAGATCCGGACGCCTTGGCGCGTGCGATTGCGGCCCCAGTGGACGTCGACAGGCAAGCGGTCTACCCGGTCAAGAGCTTCGGCGCCGGCATGACGCCCATGTACACCGCTCTGGCGCTGTGGGTGGGTGCGCTGCTGACCGCAGTGAGCGTGCGTACGGATGTTGTGGATAAGGACAAGTATTCGCCGATGCAGCGCTTCTTCGGGCGCTTCGGTATTTTCGCGGCAGTCGGCCTCATGCAGTCGACGATGCTCATTTTGGGCCTCATCTTCTTCGTAGGTATCGAGCCTGCGCACCCGATTCTCATGCTGTTGGCGGGCTGGGTTAGCTCACTTATCTTTATGCTGATTTGCTACACCTTCGTGGTCTCCTTCGCCAACGCCGGTAAAGCCTTAGCAGTGCTCATGTTGGTGATTCAGGTGTCCTCGTCGGGCGGTGCTTACCCATTGCAGGTGCTTCCGGAGTGGTTCCAGAACATCAGCCCCTGGTTGCCAGCGACCTACACCATCCGTGCACTCCGCGCGGCCATCGCGGGTACCTACCACGGTGATTTCTGGCTATCCCTGTTCGCCCTCTTGCTCTTTGCCGTACCGATGCTCGTGTTGGGCGTGGTCTTCCACAAACCGTTGGAGAAGTTTACCAACGGCTGGGTGGAGACCTTGGAAAAGACCAAGCTGATGTAGCGCTTACTTTGCGGTGCCGCTGATGTTATGTACATCAAACTTTCGAGATACTCACAGGTTAGTGGGGTCCCGTGAAACGGCACCCAGCGGTAAGCTGAAACGCTGTGAAACGCGGTCATTTCCTGGGCCCAGCTCGGCTCACCGCCGCGGGCTTTATTCTGCTTATCCTCCTGGGAACGCTGCTGCTGATGCTGCCGATTTCCGCCAACGTTCCGCAGTGGACTCCGTTCTTGCCTGCGTTTTTTACGGCTACCTCGGCGGTTTCTTTGACGGGTCTCGTAGTGGAGGACACCGGTACCTATTGGACGCCCTTCGGCCAAGCGGTTATCATCGCGCTCATCCAGCTGGGCGGCCTCGGCATCATGAGCCTGGCGTCGTTATCGGGCATGCTTCTGACCGGACGCATCAGCTTCAAGGCCCGCAGAACTAGTGCTGCGGAGGGCCGCGCCGTGGTCTCTGGCGGAATTCGACATGCCTTGATGCTCACCTTGGTCATGACTCTGATCTGCGAGGCCATCGTTGCCGTGTTCATCGGCGTGCGTTTAGCCACCAAACACGGAGTAGCACCAGGACGCGCGGTGTGGGAAGGCATCTTCCACGCTATTTCGGCCTTCAACAACGCTGGGTTTAGTACCTATTCCGATAGTGTCGTTTCTTTCGCCGCCGATGCTTGGATCCTGATGCCCCTCGCCTGCGCCCTGATTACGGGTGGCTTGGGCTATCCCATGCTGGCGGAGTTCGTGCGACGGGCCCGCGCACGGCTAACGCGCTGGCGTGGTGGTACACCGCGCATTCACCGCATGTCCATGACCGCCCGGATGACGCTGGGCGCCACCGCGTTTTTGTTGCTTAGTGGCACCGTTGTTTTCTTCCTCTCTGAGGGCTCCGGTGTGCTGAACGGGATGCCGTTGGGCCAGAAGCTCATCAACGCCTTCTTCATGAGCGCTTCGCCCCGAACGGCAGGTTTTAACGCTATCGACTACGGGGAAGCGCAGCCATTGACGCTGATGGTCACGGATATCTTGATGTTCATTGGCGGCGGCTCCGCCGGTACGGCGGGCGGCATCAAGGTCACTACAGCGTGCGTTCTGGGCGCGGCAATGATCTCGGAATTCTTGGGCCGGGAAGACACCTCCATCGGACACCGCCGCCTGCCGTTGTCCACCTTCCGCCAGGCCCTCGCGCTGACCGCCGCCGGAATGATCGTCGTTGCCGTAGGTGTTGCGACGCTGCGCATCTGGGACCCTGAGTTCACCGCGGACCAGGTCACTTTCGAAGTCATGTCCGCCTTCGCCACCGTGGGTTTGTCCACGGGTATTACCGCAAGTTTGTCCGCACCATCACAGCTCATGCTGTGCCTCATCATGTACGTTGGCCGCGTAGGCCCCACCACTTTCGTGGCGGCACTGGCCGCCCGGACCATCAGCCTGCGCTACCGCTTCCCCGAAGAAAGGCCGTTCATTGGCTAACATGTTCAGCGCCCTGCGGCGTGAAAAGTCTTCCATCAATATTCCGCCGGTTGTTGTCATTGGCATGGGGCGGTTCGGTTCTTCCCTGGCCCGCGAGCTGATGGAGCATGGAGTGGAGGTCCTCGGAATCGATGCCGAGGAGAAGCACGTGCGCGAACACGCTGCGTACCTCACCGAGGCCGTGACCGCGGATACGACCGACGCCGAGGCCCTCCGCCAGCTGGGCGTTGATGAAGTAGAGCGCGTGGTCGTGGCCATCGGTTCGGATCTGGAGGATTCCATCCTTACGGCCTCCAACCTCGTGGAACTCGGGGTGAGCGATATCTGGGCCAAGGCCGATTCGGATGCGCACGCCCGTATCCTGCGCCAACTGGGAGTGCACCACGTGATCCGCCCGGAGCGCGATACGGGCCGCCGCGTGGCGCACCTGTTGGGCGGGCGCTTCGAGGATTTTGCGGAGATCGCCACCGACTATGGCGTGACGGCGATGACCCCGCCGGCGTCGATAAGCAAGGGCCCGCTCAACCTGCACCAGGTGTGGGAAGAGCACAACGTTCAGCTCATCTCACGCTGTGAGGGGCCCGGCCAATGGCGCCCGCTTGTCGACGGCACCGAGCTCACCCACCGCGACCTCATCGTCGTCGCCGGTAGCCCCGCGGATCTGGAGGCCTTCTCGCAGTCCTAGGCACGGCGTCTGGGGTGCCTCGCACTGTGGAGCGAGGAGTGGGGCACTACAGTGGCGCGTATGACGAAGGCACGTTTTCCGGGCTCGGTGTATGGAACAGGGGAGGAACCCGACCCGCGCTTCAGCATGGCTAATGAGCGCACCTTTTTGGCGTGGATCCGCACGTCGTTGGCCTTTATCGCGGGTGGTGTGGCTCTGGAGACCTTCGAGCTGCCGCTGAACACCACGCTGACTCGCGTCGTCTCTGTCATCATGCTGCTCGTGGCCATCATCCTGCCGGCGGTGGCGTGGTTTCACTGGGGTGCCTCCGAGCGCGCGATGCGCCATGGGCGTCCGCTCCCGGCCAGTCCGGCGTTGGCGTTGATTGTTGGCGTGGTGATCATCATCGGCCTGATGATTCTGGTGGGCGAGCTGCTAGCGTGAGCGAGCTTTTTGATCCCGGCCTCCAACCCGAGCGCACCCGCTTAGCCTGGCAGCGCACGGGTCTAGCCGGCCTCATCGCGGGTTTGCTGGTCGTTCGTTCCGTTGCGCCATGGGCGGCTCTGATTGTTGGAGTAGTAGTGGGTGTTGTGCTGTGGTTGGCCACCGCCAAGCTTCGCCATGCTGACGAGATCCTGGCTCGAGCCCAATCGCCCGCCCTGCCCGGAGCTCCGGCGCTCGCCGCAGTTGCGCTGGGCACGATGCTCCTCGGGGCAGTTGCCTTCGCCGCCGTCTGGTAGCGCCAAACCCCCAGAGCTCGATCCCGAAACACCCTGGTGGGTGGTGGGGCGTCGGCAAGCGCTTGGCGACGCCCACCTGCAGGTTGCGGGATCGAGGTCTGGGGATCTGCGGAAGAAGGGTATTGTGTGCGGACTGCCCACACATTGGTGAGCATTCTTTGCAGCTAATCTGCAAAAGATTTTGCGAACAGGGGTGAATCTGCGGCCTGAGTGGGGGTAATGACCGGAAAGTGTTTGTTGGCGGTCTGTGACCTCGATAACCTAAACGTGTAGGCCCATTCGGCGATCCCTATAACTCTCTCTCGGCTGAATGGGGGGCTGGTTAACCAGGAAAAGGAGGGGGCAGATGACTACCCCACAAACGCACGTCTCAACCGCACACACGGAGGGTGAAGACGACCGCGGCGTCGATACACGCGAATGGCGGCGCATGGCCATTGGCCTTATCGTCGGACTCATCCTAGCCGCACTTGTGTGGTTCATCTTCCCTAGTAACGCCGTCGATACGGTGTTGCAATCACCCGGCGCCAAGGATGATGTTGAATACACCCAGAGTGCGTTGCGTGCCGTAGCGGCCGTGACCATTCTCATGGGCGTGTGGTGGATGACGGAGGCCATCCCGCTGGCCGCTACCGCGCTCTTGCCCCTAGTCATCTTCCCGCTGGCAGGCGTTGGCACCATTAAGGATGTGGGCGCGCCCTATGCCTCGTCCACCATTTTCTTGTTCATGGGTGGCTTCCTCATCGCCTTGGCCCTGCAGCGCTGGAACCTGCACCGTCGTATGGCGCTGTTCGTGGTGAAGGTTGTTGGTACCTCGCCGAAGCAGCTGATCCTCGGCTTCATGCTGGCCACCGGCTTCTTGTCCATGTGGGTATCCAACACCGCTACCGCGGTGGTCATGCTCCCGATCGGTATTTCAGTTCTTTCTCTCACCGCTGATGCCGTGGGTGGCATGGCTAACCAGAAGAAGTTCGCTACCGCGCTCATGCTGGGTATTGCCTACTCGGCGTCGATTGGCTCGCTGGGCACGCTCATCGGTACCCCTCCGAACGCCCTGCTGTCTGGCTACATGAAGGAATCCCACGGAATCGTCCTGGGCTTTGGTAAGTGGATGATGGTGGGCATGCCGCTGGCATTCATCTTCCTGTTTATTGCGTGGTTCCTGCTCATTACGGTGTTTAAGCCTGAGGTAGACAAGATTCCGGGCGGCCGTGAGCTCATTGATTCCGAGATTGAAAAGCTCGGCCCATGGACCGGCCCGCAGGTCATGACGGGCATTATCTTCCTGGCTGCTGCGCTTGCCTGGGTGATTATCCCGTTCTTCGTAGATAAGGAATCGAACTACGACGATGCCATCGTCGGCATTGCCGCTGGCCTGTTGCTCTTTACCATCCCGGCTGATGCAAAGACCGGTGTGCGCCTTCTGGACTGGAAGACTGCAAATGAAATGCCGTGGGATGTTCTCCTTCTCTTCGGCGGTGGCCTGTCTCTGTCCTCGATGTTCAACAAGTCTGGCCTGTCCCTATGGATTGGTGAGATGGCCAAGGGGCTGGGCAGCCTGCCCACCATCCTGCTTATCGCTTCGGTGGCTCTGCTCGTGCTCTTCCTGACGGAGATCACCTCCAACACCGCAACCGCTGCGACCTTCTTGCCCATTATGGGCGGCGTGGCTGTGGGTATCGGTCTTACCCAGAATGGCGACATCAACGTCCTGCTGCTCACCATCCCGGTGGCGCTGGCCGCAACCTGTGCCTTCATGCTGCCGGTGGCAACTCCGCCGAACGCGATTGCCTACGGCTCTGGCTACGTCAAGATCGGCGACATGATCAAGGGCGGTATCGGCCTCAACCTGATCGGCTGCGTGCTCATCACCATCACCGTCTATCTGCTTGCTGTTCCGGTCTTTGGGTTGGTTCTGTAGCCCTCAATTAATGAAAAACGTTATCATTACGGGATGGCTACACCCGTTACCGTGCTGTCCGGATTTTTAGGCAGCGGAAAGACCACTGTTCTTAACCACCTGTTGGCCAACCGCGAGGGGCGCAAGCTGGCAGTTGTGGTTAATGACTTCTCCGAGGTCAACATCGATGCCGCCCTCGTCGCCGGCGAGGGCCATCTTGAACGCGGCGAAGACCGCTTCGTTGAGCTCTCCAACGGCTGCATCTGTTGCACGTTGCGCGAGGATCTCATTGAGTCCGTCGGCAAGCTGGCTCGTTCCGGCCGGTTCGACCAGATTGTCATCGAGTCCACCGGCATTTCTGAGCCCATGCCTGTCGCTGCCACTTTCGAGTGGGAATTTGAAGATGGGACCACGCTTGCCGACGCCGCCCCCATCGACACCATGGTCTCCCTCGTGGACGCCTCCACGTTCCTGACTAACCTGCGCCGCGGTCGCACGCTCGCTTCGCAGAATATTGAGGCCACGCCTGACGACGACCGCACCATCGCCGACCTCCTCGTGGACCAGGTCGAATTCGCCGATCTCATCCTCATCACCAAGACGGATCTAGTGGAGGCCGCCGAAACGGAACGCGTCATCGCCACCGTGCGTGCCATGAACCCTCGCGCCCGCGTCGTGCCCGTCACCAACGGTGTCATTGACCCCACGCTGATTCTCGACGCCCACCTCTATGACACCGCCACCGCCGCGACTTATCACGGCTACGCGGAAGAACTGGCGAATCCGCACACCCCCGAAACCGAGGAGTATGGCATTTCTTCGGTGGTCTTCCGCGCTGACCGCCCTTTCAACCGCGAGCGTCTGCTCAAGGCCTTGCGTGACAGCACTGGCTTAGTGCGTTCGAAGGGTTATTGCTGGATTGATACCGATCTGCGCGTGGCCCGCGCTTGGCAGCAAGCTGGACCTAACCTACAGATTATGCCGGCCTCCCTGTGGGCGGCCAATGGCGTCACTCCCGGCACCGAGCTCGTGCTCATCGGCGTCGACTTCGACCACGAGTCCACTCTGCAGGCTTTCCGTGACGCCGTGCTTTCCGACGCCGAAGTGGCCGCCCTTGTCTAGCTCTTCGTTAAGGTGAACACAGGGTGAATTGCTATACCCATTCGCGAGGATAAAAACATGCATTGACATCGTGATTTGTCAGTTTTCTGGCGTGTGGGTATAGTTATTCCTCGTTGCACAGCAGCGCGCGCATTACAGCGTCACGTACTGCAAGCCAACGGACTGCGCCCGTAGCTCAACGGATAGAGCATCTGACTACGGATCAGAAGGTTGGGGGTTCGAATCCCTCCGGGCGCACCAAATTTTTTAGCCGCCTTCGGGTGGCTTTTCTCGTTTTCGACTCCGTGGGCTGAGGGTTAAGGCTGGCTATAGGCTACATTCACGGTAGATAAGGTCCAGAAATTTGTGATTTTTAGCCCTTATCTACGGTGAATGACAGTGACAGGTGTGCGAGACCCAGGGCTGTGGGCTGGAGCCCGAGAATCGGGTAGCCGCAACGCCTCGGATACTCCTGAGGACAGGGAACTGTGTGGGCCGAGATTGTGCCCCATTTGTGGTCTTTAAACGCGATAATAGTTCCGACCTCAGCTGTCGTTCATAGGTTGAGACACTTCTAGAACTGCTCCCGAAAGCGCTAGAAGCACCCGAACTGGGCCTCACACAGGCATATTTTCAGCAGCCGCCACTTCGGTGTGGAAAGCCGCAGAGGATAGATGTCTCAAGACATCGCTTTTCGTCGTGTCGGGGCGGTAGTGGCTTCAGGGCTTTCTACCGGAACGATCTCATGAGACATTCGGAACGATTTCTCCGAACCAGACACCTCTGGGCACACCAAATTTTTTCGCCGCCTTCGGGTGGCTTTTCTCGTTTTCGACTCCGTGGGCTGGGCAAACCCGGTAGTGTTCTGAAATATGATCAAAGCGATTCTCACCGCCATCCTGCTATTTATCTCCTCGCTGTTTTCTAGCGCGGGTTCCTCGGAGCTGGCGGGGAGCTCGGAGGCGTGGGGGTTAAACGTCGCCAAGCATGGCATCATCACGGGCACACCCGCGGGACTGGTCGAGGCAAACGATGAGCAGATGGAGCACATCACTGCTTTCAGGTGGGAGTCTGAGGCGAGCCCAGAGGACTTCTCCTTGAATTTTCAGAACCAGGCGGTGTGGTTGCCCTGTAACGGCGGCGATTTCACCTTGGTTGAGGGTGGCGTGGAGCTCAGCATGCTGACGGATAAGGCCTGCTCTGGAGGAAAGGTTGACCTTCCCTTCGTTGTGTTCCTGTCCGAACCGGCAAAGGTAATGGTGGACCGGGATGCCTCCGCAACGCCTCAGCGCATTTACCTCGTGCGTGGGGATCAAGCTATCGCGCTTACCCGCTGAGACGCACATCACGCAGCGCTGCGTGAAACGCAGAGCTGAAAACGACCATAGATACGACCAAGCAGAACCATTGGTCAGGCTTTAGACGTCAATCACGGGTTTAGGGGTGTCAAAGATAGCGCGGTGTGTCCTGTCGGCACGGGCCAGCTATGTATCAAGCTTATTCGACTGATTGACTATCGTTTCGGAACGGCAGCCTGCAGCTTTTCCTCTAAATAGTTGCTCCGTTCTTCAAGCGCGCCAATCATTGTTATGAGTGATAGGGCCAACCGATCGGAGTTGATGCTCCCGTCCTCGTTGGGGTACTGCTCGGACAGAGTTTCCAAGCGCTGTATGAAGGTGGCGGTGATTGGGAAATGGGAAGAATCTATGTCAGACGCGGCCTGCTTTAATAGCTGAAGTATGGCATTATTGCTGTTAGAATTCATTTTCATTTTGGTTCGGGGGGAGCTTTGAAAGTAAACGTGAAACTTATCGGAGCGGCTGCTCTGTCGATGGCAACCGTAGCAGGTGCTTCGCCCATTGCGCAGGCAGCTACTGTCAAGGTGCCAGTGGGAACCATTGCAGTAGAGGGGACATCGGTAGTCCAAGTCGTTTCCTTAGATGACCCCGAGGAAACACTGGTGCCTACGGGAATACGAAGCTAAGTTCAGCGGCATTGGAGTATGCGTACCAACCAATAAAGGAACGTGGCTGTTGTCGGTTAAATGGCGTGGCTAAAGCAGAGATATGGCTACTGCGATCGGTAATAAAGCGTAACGCCGCAGCGCATTTACCTTGTGAACGGGGACCAAGCCATCGCACTCACTCGCTGAGACGCACATCACGCAGCTTTGAGTGAAACGCAGAGCTGAAAACGACCACAAATAAGAAGACCGGCCAGAGCCACTGGTCGGTCTTTCGACGTTTTCGACTGCAAGGAGATGAATAGGTGTCAGCGCGTGCCCGAATAGTGGGCCTCGATATTGCTCGTTCCTTGGCCATCATCGGGATGATTATTCTGCACATGGCCAACCTGGTGTGGAGCGCCAAAGTGGTGCTCTCCGGGCTGCCGGCAGCCGGCTTCGTCATCATTGCAGGTACTACGATGATGATTCTTGCCCGCGACTACTCGCTGCGGGTCTTCCTCAAGCTGGTTGCCCGCGGACTGATAGTCATGCTCATCGGCGTGGCCTTGCTTCCCGTTGGCGGTGAGATTCAGGTGGTGCTCGTGGTGATGGGCGCAGCCATGGCTCTCACCGCCTGGGTGCCGCCACTGGCCACCGGCTGGAAGGTACTGCTTTTCGCGCTGGCCACCGCGGGGGCGACGGTTCTCTACGCGCCGTACACCCTCCCGCAGGTCTACCCCCTCGTGGCATTCCTGGCGTACATGGTGGCGGGCATGCTGCTTTACGACGTCTACCTCACCCGCTCCACCCGCACCCAAACCATTACGACCGCGGTGGCTGCCGTTGTCGCCGGCATCGGCCTGTGGCAGCGCTTCAACCCGGATATCCCCGGCTGGCTGCGCTTTACGGGGCATACGGGTGTGCTTGGTGAAATCCTTCTTTCCGTGGCGGTTACTGCAGTGGTGCTGCACCTGTGCCTGATCATTGGCCGACAGCTGCCGCGCTTGACCTTCCCCTTCGCGGCATTGGGCTCGATGTCCTTGACCATTTATATCTTGCACATTCTCACCGCTCGTTATTGGCAGGCGAATGTCTCGCTGCACAACACCATGGCAGCAGTGGGCTTTGTGCTCGCTTTCCTGGTGCTGAGCGCGCTGTGGAAAAAGTTCTTCGGAAAAGGCCCGGCTGAAAGGGCCGTGGCCTGGGTAATCAAGGAGGTAGCCGCGTAATGGTGGCACGAAAGATAACTGCTGTTCTGGCAAGCTCGGTGGTCGTGGGGCTAGGCGCTGCGCCGGCCATGGCCTTGGAATTCGCCCAACCCGCACCTCAGTCGGAGGAAAGCGCTGCCGTAGCTGCGCTGCGCATGGGCAAGATCGGAAACTTCGGCGATTGCACCGGCACGCTGGTGGCCGAGCAGTGGGTGCTCACCGCCCGCCACTGCTTGGAGTCCGTCAACAACGAAGGCACGCAGGCACGTTTTGGTGACCGCGTCTACGACGCTGACTCGTGGGCGGTATCGCCAACGATCGATGCGGGCCTCATCCATCTCACCGAACCCGTCAAGGGCATCAAGCCCGCCAAGCTGGCGGACGCGGTCCCCACCGCCGGCGAGAAAGGCCACTTCTACGGTTGGAGCAGCAGCTCCCGGATGGCCCGCAAAGGCCAGCTGCCGATGGCCGAGATGGAAGTCGGCGAGCTCCTGTCGGGTGGTACCCCACCGGCCAGCCCTGACGAGTCGGGCGAGAAAATGACGCCGGTAGCTCCAGGAGGAGAAGCAACCGCGCCGAAGGATTCCGGTGCCATGGCTCCTGGCGGAATGGCCGTTCCCGCACCGAACGGACCTGGCGGAATGGTCGCTCCCGCCCCTGGCTCGTCTGACGCTCCCCAGGTGATGAAGGGCGGCGAGATGCCAGACATCACTTCGGGCCCGGGTGGCGCGGAAAGCATCCCAGCTGGCGAGCTTGGGGGAGTGGGGCCGATGATTGCCGCTGCCATCATGGACGTGAAGTCCCTCAATGGTGAGGGCATGCAGGGCGGCGATTCGGGCGGACCGTTCTTCGTCGATGGTCGCCTCGTCGGCGTGGCCACGGCTGGCACGTCGAATGCGGACCCAGATCTGCCTTCCCCTACCGCGGCGATTACTTCCGTGGTCGAAGTCCGCGACTGGATCGAGAACATCACCAGTGGTCGGGATACCGACGGCGTTCTCAACGCCGATAATTCCCCGGCGCCGCCGACAACGATGCAGGTCAGTGCCCCGGTTGCATGGCCGGCGGGTGTTGCTGCGGTAGTAGGACTTATCGCCATAGCCATCTTCTCGCGCCTGCTCAACCGCAAGTCTGTCGCTGAGCGGGGTACCAACTAGGCTGAATCTCCATGAAGGAGAAACTCGTTCCGTGTCTGATCGCTGGTGCCATCCTTGGCCTAGTTCTGTGGCTGGCCTCCGGCATGCTGTGGCTACTGCCGGTGGGCCTAGCAGCGGGTCTCATGGGCTACCCGCTCCTCGGCATTACACGCGATGAGTCCCAAGCTCGCAAGCGCCGTGACGATACCTTCCGCGACTAAACGCCCCGCGCACCGCTGCACCGCTGCACGCCGCCCCGCCGCACGCCGCTCCACTCCACCGCGCACGCCACTTCACAGTCCGGCATCACATGGCATCCTGCAAAAGGCATCCGCTAGAAGGCGTCTTTGGGGCTAAAAACGCCATGTGCACGACCTAAAAGGCGTTTTCAGGCGGGAAAACGCCTTCTGACAGATGCCATCTGCAAGATGCTTTTTGAAAACTGCCTTATGGACAGAACTGCCCTCCGGCTGATGCTCGCCGTCAGAGCGGGCGAGAAAAGCCGTTGCAGATGGTCCTTTTATATTGGTCCCTTTAGTTTGGTCCTTTCGCTGACTAAAGGGACCATCTGAGTAAGGAAAACTGCCCGTAAGTGGTCCCTTTGTACTGCAAAGGGACCAGAGCAAGGGGACCGTACTAAAGAGACCTTGTGCCGCAGCGGTGTGGGCACGATGAAACCGCCGACCAAGGACAGGAATGTGCTCAGCGGGTCGAAACAACTCCAGAGCAGGGCCCTTCTGGAACTTAGAAGTTGGGCCTGGAAGCCCGCCAGCCGGCTAGAAGATCTCGATGCGCCCGCCCAAAGACTCGGTCTGCCGCAGCTGCGCTACCCAATTCGGCGCACCCGGGTGCAGGCGCAGCACCGGGCGAGAAGAAATCTTAACCGGAGAAACGGATTCCTTACGAGCACCGGATCGGGCTTCGATGCGGGTGCGGGCTCTGTAGCCAGCGTCGGCAAGCTCGGCTATGGAAGGCTGATCCGAAGCCAACGAGTCACGGGCAGACTGCATCAACTCAATCGCCTCATCCAAAGCAGTGACTAGGGCAGTCGCGTTGGTCTCACACATCTGGCGAACCAGATCCGGGTGGGTACCGGCCACGCGCGTGCCGTCCTTGAAAGAGCCAGCCGCCAGGGACTGCGCCAGGATGCCGCCATTATCGCCCACTACCGCGAGGGTCTCTGCCAGCACGTGCGGCAGATGAGAAATGCGAGCAACCGCAGCATCGTGGTTCGCCACGCGCACCGGCACGGCTTCTGCATGGACCATCTGCGTCATGCGGACAACATCAGCGAAAATATTCTCCCACTCGGTCGGGATACGTTCGCCGCGCGCGTCGCACTCAGCGGCGTAGTCATAAGTAATAACCCAGGCAGCGCGGTTGAACAGGCCGGTCTGCGAGTTCTCCCAACCGGACTTGGACGTACCCGCCATGGGGTGGCCACCCACGTAGCGTGGGTGCATGTTGCGGTCAACGACGAGCTGGCGGATTTCGGTCTTCACCGAGACGACGTCCGTAAAACCACAGCTCGGGGCGTGTTCCTGAATAGTGTCAAGAACCGAGGCAACCGCATCCATGGGCACCGCGATAACGATGAGCGCCTTGTCTTCCTCCGCGCGGCGAAGAATGGCGGGGAGGTCATCGGTGACGTCAAAGCCCTGCTTCACAGCAATGCGGGCACCGGACGTGGAGTGGTTGTAGCCGTACACCGGATGGTTGCTTGCGGCGAGGTCACGCAGCAGGGAACCACCAATGAGGCCGAGGCCGATAATGCAGACGGGGCGTTGAACATCTTGAGAACTCACGGTGACAATTGTGGCACAACCCGACTAATCTGACGAGGTATGAGCCACGACGATCTGTCTTTTTCCATCACCGTCGCCCGTCACGAGCAGGGCTGGGTGATTCGCCCCTTCGAGGATGACTTCACTAACGTCAACACCTCCATTAAGGCGGTGCGCAACCTGCGTTCGGAGGGCGCGGCATTTGCGCTGCTGTGCGTGGAGGATGACTATTTCGTCGTCGTGCGCCCGGTGCCGGGGGATGTGCGCATGCTGCTTTCCGACGCCACCTATGCCGCCGAAGACGACTTCGCCGCGGATTTCCTCGACCTGCGCGATCTTGAGATCCCGGATCTAGACGAAGACGAGTGGGAGGACGCCGACCCGTACGGTGACGGTGACTTCGACATCTTCGCGGACCTCGGCCTCGATGAGGATCAGGTGGGCTACATCATCGACAACGATGAGGATTGGCCTTCCGATATGCTCCTGCGCATCGCCGGCGAGCTGGGCTTTGGTGATGAGTTGGAGGATTTCATCGACGGCCTCGACTCGGATGACTCTTAAACCAGCATCGGGCCTGGTGCGCGCGGAGTCTCGCATGCGCCGCGCCCTGGAGGTTGCACGGACCACGCCGGCGGGGGATATCCCGGTGGGTGCCGTGCTTTACGACGCCTCCGGTAAAGAACTCGCCACCGGCGTTAACCGCCGCGAGCAACTCAATGACCCCACCGCGCACGCAGAGGTAGAAGCAATCCGCCAGGCGGTGCGCGTGCACGGCGATGGCTGGCGGCTGGAAGGCTGCGAGTTGGTCGTCACCCTGGAACCCTGTGCGATGTGCGCGGGCGCAATTCAAGCTTCCCGGGTGTCCTCGGTGGTCTTTGGTGCCTTTGAGCCGAAGACGGGGGCGTGCGGCTCGCTTGTCGACGTCCTCCGCGCCCCCGGCGCCCTCCACGTGCCCGAGGTACGCGGTGGAGTACTTGAGGAGGAGTGCGCGGAGCTGCTCACGAGCTTCTTTGGGGGTCTGCGCGGAAGCGGCGAGTAGCCCTGAGTTGGGTAGTGGCCCCGGATCCACCTTCCGATTCGCGTGTAAGCTGGGTGGCCCACGTGAGAGACGTAGATATTAAGGAGAAAATCATGGGTGATTTCGAGAACAAGAAGGACGAGTTCGTTGGCAAGGCTAAGGAAGCTGCTGGCAACGTAAGCGACAACGAGAAGCTGGAGAACGAGGGCAAGGCCGACCAGGTCACCTCCGAGGCCAAGCAGAAGGCCTCCGACGCCGTCGAGGGCATCAAGGATAAGGCCAACGAGGTCATCGGTAACCTCAAGGACTAATTCCTAGCCTCAAATAGCTGAATCGCTGTCCCCGCCGCCTGGCGTGGGCAGCGATTTTGTCGCTCGGGACGACTCCCGTAATCTGGAATGCGGTGGCGTGTCCGAGCGGCCGAAGGTGATCGCCTCGAAAGCGATTGTTGGGTAACCCCCAACCGCGGGTTCAAATCCCGCCGCCACCGCCACATCCGGCACTCCAGTTCTTAGCTCTGGGGTGCCGGTTTTTATGTTTTAAAAGCCAGCCCGCCCTCTATCAACATCTCTTTGGAAATCCAGCGCGGCTTGGCGCGCCTCGGGGTCGTGGTCTTCCGTACGCTTGTGAATCCGCCGGCTCATCATGCCTGCTGGGATAGCAATGAGAAGGATGGCCGCGACGGCGACGATGACGAAAGTAGACATGGCGGGTCTCCTAGAGCACTTCAGTAGCTCCACATTGTAGCGCAGGCCATACTCCGCAGGGCTGGTAGAGCTCTTACGGGACCGTTAGGGCTTCACAGCCCAACTGGTTAAACTGGTGCACATTCGTGTCCACCGCCAAAGCTTCCGCGAGCAATAATCGCGCATGTGAAGGGGAATTTCCGTGGCAAAGCTGCTCTACCACCTAGGCCGCTGGTCTTACATCAATCGATGGAAGGTCATCATCGCCTGGATCTTCATCGTGGCGGCCGCGGGCGGAGCGACCTTGAGCTTGATGAAGCCGATGACCACGGAGTACTCCATCAGTGGCACGCCCGCAATTGACGCCACCCGGCGTGCGGTGGAGCTCTTCCCGGAAAACGGTAACCCGGCCAATGCGCCGTCGGTCAACCTCGTCTTCAAGGCCCCGGAAGGGCAGAAGCTCAGTGACCCGCAGAATGAAGCGGCAGTCGGGGACGTGGTGCGCCACATTGCAGAGGGCCTGGACATACCGGAGGGAAGCCAACAGCGTTGGGGTAATCCGCTTGAGGTATCGCCGGCACTGCAGCAGCAGGTCATCGAGCAATTCACTTCCATGGGATTGCCGGAGGAGACCGCACGGGCGGATGCCGACAACCTGGCCATGGTTAATGCTGATGAGACGATTGCTTATACCACCTTCGACTTTGACGCGGAAAGCCCCTATTCAGTCGACCCCGCGGATAAAGACGTGGTCCATGAAGCCATGGATATTGGTCGCGCCGCGGGCCTGGATGTAGAAGCCGGCGGTGCGGGCTTCGGTGATGAAATCCAGGTCAACTCGATTTCTGAGGTTGTTGGCCTCGCCGTGGCGTTTATCGTCCTTATTATTACCTTCGGTTCCTTGGCCTCCGCGGGCATGCCGCTTATCTCCGCGGTTGTGGGTGTGGGGCTCGGTGCGATGGGCGTCATGATTGCCACCCACTGGATTGAGCTCAACAACCTCACCCCGGTTCTGGCCGTCATGATCGGTTTGGCCGTGGGTATCGACTACGCGCTGTTCATCATGTCGCGCTACCGGCAGGAGCGCTCCCGCATGGACGGGCCGGATGCCGCCGGCATGGCCGTCGGCACGGCGGGCTCCTCCGTGGTCTTTGCCGGTGCGACGGTCTTCATCGCGCTCTTCGCTCTGCTCGTGGCACGCATCAGCTTCCTTACCGCCATGGGCCTGGCCGCTGCGGGCACGGTCTTCATGGCCGTGCTTGTGGCGCTGACCTTGGTGCCCGCGATGCTGGGCCTGCTCGGTGATAAAGCCTTCGCCGGGCGCATCCCCGGCGTGGCCGGCAACCCCACGAAGCGCCGCCCGCGCCGTACGAAACCAACGATGGGTAACCGTTGGGTGCGCACGGTTCAGCGTGTCCCCGGTGTCGTCATGGCCCTGGTGGTGCTCGGACTCGGTGCTTTGACCGCCCCGGTCTTGCACATGGAGCTGGCGCTTCCGGCGGATACCACGTCTAATCCGGATACCACCCAGCGCAAGGCGGCGGATCTGCTCTCCGAAGGCTTCGGCCCCGGCATCAACGGCCCCTTCCTGGTGATCGTGGATGGCGCTAACGCCAACCCGGATTCCGCAGCCTTGCAGCCCTATATCCAGGGCCAGGAGGGTGAAGAGGACGAGCAGAAGAAGGCGGCCCTTTCTTCCTTCATCTATTCCGTGCAGCGCCTGAATCAAGTGGGCGGTGTCAAGCACGCCCAGCTGGTGGGGGTGAGCAAAGACATGAAGTCCGCGCAGATCATGGTCAGCCCTACCACGGCGCCGACGGATGATGCCACGGTTGGCACCGCCTCCGCCCTGCGTACTGCCGGTGCGGAGCTGGAGGATGCCACCGGTGCCGAGATCGGCATGACGGGCCTGACCGCGGTGCAGCTCGACATCACCGAGCGCCTCGAAGAAGCCATGGGGCCATACCTTGCCATCGTGGTGGGCCTGGCCATCTTCCTGCTGCTGGCGGTATTCCGCTCCATCTTGGTCCCGCTGGTGGCCGGCTTAGGCTTCCTGCTCTCCGTCGGCGGTGCCTTCGGTCTGACCGTGCTGGTGTGGCAGGACGGCTTCACCGGACTGGTGCCCGCGCCGGGCCCGCTGATTTCCTTCATGCCCATCTTCCTCATCGGCGTGACCTTCGGCCTAGCCATGGACTATCAGGTCTTCCTGGTCACCCGCATGCGCGAGCACTTCTCCCGCTTCCCGCAGGGCAGCGGTGGCAAGTACAGCAAGTACAACGCCAACGATGAGGCGACTATCGCTGGCTTTACCGCCGGTGCCCGCGTGGTCACCGCCGCGGCCATCATCATGATTTCCGTTTTCGTGGCCTTTATCAGCCAGCCGCTGCCCTTCATCCAGATCTTCGGCTTCGCGCTGGCGGCGGGCGTGCTTTTCGACGCCTTCCTAGTCCGCATGTCCCTCGTCCCCGCCACCATGTTCCTCATGGGGCACACCACCTGGTGGATGCCGAAGTGGCTGGACAAGCTGATCCCACAGCTGGATATCGAGGGCACCGCCCTGGAAGAGGAATGGGAGCGCAAACACGCGGCAGCGTCTCGTGAGGCAGAGGATAAGGCAGCGCAGCCCGTAGAATAGTTCCCTATGACTCACCCTAAGCCGCAGCTGGAGACCGACCTTTCCTTCGACGTGAAGAAGGAGTTGGATTTAAGCGGTCCAGCGCAGCCGGGAAAGCACGGCCGCACCGGTGTTATCCACACACCGCATGGAGATATCCAAACCCCGGCCTTCATCCCGGTGGCCACCAAGGCCACGGTGAAGACGCTGACCCCGGAGCAGATTCGCGCCACCGGCGCGCAGGCTATTTTGTCCAACGCTTATCACCTCTACCTGCAGCCGGGCCACGACATCGTGGACGAGGCTGGTGGCGTGGCTACCTTCGAGAACTGGCATGGGCCGACCTATACCGACTCGGGCGGATTCCAGGTCATGTCACTCGGCGTGGGCTTTAAAAAGGTACTCGCCATGGATGTGGCAGACTTGACGGAGTCCGATATCCGTGCGGCCAAGAAAGAGCGCATGGCGCAGGTGGATGAGGACGGCGTGGACTTTAAATCCTTCATCGACGGTTCCACGCACCGCTTTACCCCGGAGGTCTCCATGCAAATCCAGCATGGATTGGGCGCGGACATTATGTTTGCCTTCGACGAGCTCACTACCCTGGTGGATACCCGCACCTACCAGGAGGAATCCGTTGAGCGGACGCGCCGCTGGGCGCAGCGTTGCTTGGATGAGCACGACCGGTTGACGCTCGCCCGTGGCCCGCAGAAGCCGCGACAGTCCCTCTGGGGCGTGGTGCAGGGCGCGCAGTACGAGGACTTGCGCCGCCAGGCCGCGCGTGGGCTGGTGGAGCTCTCCGATCGCGCCGAAGCGAATGGCCGGCGCGGCTTCGGTGGCTTCGGCATCGGTGGCGCGTTGGAGAAGGAAAATCTGGGCACGATTGTGGGCTGGGTATGCGATGAGTTGCCCGTCGATAAGCCCCGGCACCTGCTGGGTATCTCTGAACCGGATGATATTTTTACCGCCGTTGAGGCTGGTGCCGATACTTTTGACTGTGTGGCGCCGACCCGCCTGGCGCGCCGCGGTGGCGTCTACACCCTCGATGGGCGGCTCAACCTCACCAATGCGCGTTTCAAGCGGGACTTTGCTGGTGTGGATGAGGAGTTCGGCGGCTACGTCTCGGAGAACTACTCCCGTGCCTACATTCACCACCTGCTCAAAGCCAAGGAATTCCTGGCGGGCACGCTGTGCACTATCCACAACCTGGAGTTCATGATCCGCCTGGTGGATAACATTCGGGAGTCCATCGACGGCGGCTATTACGAGGCTTATCGCGATGAGTTTATGGGGCGCTTTTACGCCAAGTGACCGGTGACGATGACGTTGTACTCCAAGTCTGATGTGCCGTCCACCGCACACGCAATGAGCACGATCCGCCCGGGAACCTCGGTATTCATGAGGTCGGTGTCGCTGCCGAGCTGATTCTTGGGGATGAGGAAGGCGTTATCCACGATCCACTCGCGGCCCTCACCACCCTCGGAGGTCATGCGGATGTGGGAGCCGTTCAGGGTGGACGTCGCAAAGCGCTGTACCTGCTCCCCGTCGAGGCCTTCCACCGTCGTGGGCGCGGTGAGGTCCACGTTGGCCGTGACCACTTCGGAGAAGGGGTTGAATACCAGTTTCTGCTGGCCCCACGCATGGCCCAACACGTAAGTAGTGCCCTGCTCCGCTGTGGCGGGGGACTCGCCCCAGTCTTGTACCCAGCGCACCATGGTCTCCTGCGGACCGGCCGGGTTGAGGGGCACGACGAAGGGCATCGAGTCATAGGCCGCGCCCGTGATGGTAGCTGGGCCATCCATCTCAAACGTACCGGTCAGGGCTGGCGCCGGGCCCTCATTGAGTGGGGGAGGAGTGGGCGCTGCGCTTGACGACGTCTCACTGCTCACCGTCATCGACTCCGACGCGGCCACGTCGCTCGTCGTTTCGGACGACGTGGTGACTTCCTCGGCGCCCGAGCACGCCACAAGGATTAAGGCCGTGGTAAGGCCAAGGATAGGGAGGAGGGACGTTCGTAGATGCTTATGCATCGTGGATGTCCTTTAAGACCTCATCGAGGTTAAAGCGCTCGCCGGAATCCTCTGCCATTGCTGCGCGCAGTTCCTGAAGGTCGTAGTAGTCTTCGACCCGTTCTAAAAACGCTGCGCAGGCAAAATCAGATATCGGACGGCCTTCACATGCAGCCATTAATTCTCCTTTGTCACCGTGAATGCATCGTATTACGCAAGATGAGTGAAAGGAAGAGAGAAATAGACCCCCTCAGCACAGTGCGTGCCAAGGGGGTGAAAATTCGGGACAGGTCGCTGCTACTTAGATGGCGCTGCCGTAGGGGTGTCGGCCTCGTCGATAGGTACGTAGTCCTCGCGGCGCTTGACCCAAGAGATAACCAGCGTGGTCAGCGGAAGCATGATGACCTCGCAGGCGGTCTTCCACAAGAAGCCCACGATGACGTAGTTCAGGAAGCCGCTGAAGGAATCGATACCGATGACGGGCGCTGCGATGGCGCAGAACAACAGGGTATCGCCGAACTCGCCGACGACGGTGGAAGCAACAAGGCGGGCAATGAGTCCCTTCTCGCCCGAGCGGGCCTTCATCTTCACCAAGGTGAAAGAGTTGAGCAGCTGGCCCACAACGTAGCCGACCAAGGAGGCAGCAAGAATCTGCGGAACCAGGCCGAGAGTTGCTTCGAAAGCTTCCTGGCCTTCATAGAAGTCCGCGGCAGGTAGCCAGATGGCGATGTAGAAGGAGAGCGCGGCAAGGATAGCCATGGCGAAGCCGATGTAGACAGCGCGGCGTGTGGACTTGAAGCCGTAGCACTCAGAGAGAACGTCGCCCACGATGTAGGCAAGAGGGAAGAGGAAGAAAGCGCCATCGGTAATGAGCGGGCCCAGCTGGACGCCCTTCGTGGCATTGATGTTCGAGATGAGGAAGGTGACGACGAACACCGTGACCAGCCACGGGTACAAAGTGGAATGTACCGGGATGAATCGGATGCTCTCGCCACCGGGTTTGGTGGTTGCGGTTGCCGATTGAGTTGTCATAACACAGCATTTTTCCATGAAGATGGGGGAACTAGAAATGGGGTGGATCAAGCGCTACTACCGGGGAGTAATCCCTAAGGTGTCATTGTGAAACAAAACTGCAGATGAGCAGGTTGTTTTCGGGATCCATTAAGAGGTTAGTAGTCAGAAAGTTATCTGAACTGGGCAGAAAAGGTGGCCATACTATGGCATTCTTTTGCTTGCAGTGTTGTCGTGTTCCCTGCACGTTTCTTGTCTGCTGTGCTTGCTGAGCGCTCGAAGAGATTCGGGCGCGTTCGAATTTTTAGGTCAGCACGAGAAGAACGTGTCCGAGACTGCGACTACCTTATATCTCAATGCTCTCAGCACTCCGGCTGATTCTTTGTCTTCTACGCACTTATGCAGGGAGGAGAGGGAGGTCGGTCGGGGCAAACACCGTTATAGAGAAGGTATCGCTATGACATTTGGTTCCCCAGGTTCGTCACCACAGTTTGGCGGGCGCCCTCCACAAGGTGCGCCCACGCCGAACCCCGGCGCAGGACACAACGCCGGCTCTGGATTCGGTGCGCCCGGTGGATCCGGCGGATTTGGTGTTCCCAATCCGGCGCAGAACCCGACCCCTAACCCTAGTCCAGGACAGAGCGCAGGCACGGGCCCAAGTTCCGGCTTTGGTTCCGGTTCCGGTTCGGGCTTTGGCGCGCCGGGCTCGTCGGATGGCTTTAGCCAGTCCTCCCCAACCCCGGACTTCCGCCGCCAGGTCGCAACGCCGAGCGAGCCGACGAAGGGGCCGTGGTCACTGCTCATCGCAGCAGGTGTGTCTGCAGTTATTGCGCTGATTCTGCTTATCGTGGCGCCCCTCGTTGCCTCCCCGACGCAGGGCCTGTATTTTGGCCTCGCGATTTTTGGCTGGCTGCTGGCGGGCATCGTTACCTTTGTTCTTTTGGGTCTGTACACCTTGAAGAACACGCAGCGGCAAGCAGAGACCTTCTACATTGAGGACACCACACAAACCTTGCTCTACCGCGTCATTATGGGCGGTAGTTTCCTTCTCGTCATTGTCGCTGCGGTCGAAATCGCCTTCTATGTAGGAAAGGCGGTTGGCGCCTAATGAAGAAGTTCACTCGTGCACTAGCTTTGTCCGCAGCAGCGATGATTGCCGGTTTCGGCGGTAGCTTGGGAGCCGTAGCACAAGAAGCCCCACCGGCTCCGGATGCACCAGCTCCTGAGGCGCCGCCGGCACCGGATGCATCCGCGCCGGATAATCCGGAAGGGAATCCGGACGATAAACCTGAAGACCACCCAGAGGACAAGCCTGCTCCGGAGGAACACCGCGAAGGTATCGGTTCTGAGTCCAAGCTTTCTGAAGTCTCCCAAAAGAACCTATCTGACTTCGGCTCGTGTATCGCGAGTGAGAAATCTGCGGACCTACTTTTTGTTCTGGACCAATCAGCGTCGCTCGTTGGTTACGAAGGCTCAACGCCTACGGATGCTGACTTTTTCCGCGTGGATGCTACGACGGACATTGTGAAGCAGCTGGCTAACCTCGGCGAGGATAACGGCGCCGACATCAACGTCAAGCTCGCTGGTTTCGGTTCTGAGTACTACAGTGACCCTGCCGAATATGGCGGCTGGACCAACGTCTCCGGCAAGGAAGATGCTCTGGACAGCGAGTTGGAGAAGTTTCGTCAGGAAGACCGAGTCTCTGATCTGGAAACCAATTACGGCGCTGCGTACTCGGGTGCACTCAAGGAATTCGCGTCTCATGAGAGCAGCAATTGCCGTGCCATCGTGTTCTTTACCGATGGCAAGTACTACACCGATGCCGAAGCAAATGATCTGAAGGGCGCACAAGACAAGCTGTGTGAGGTTAATTCTTCAGTAACTGCTTTCCGCAACTCGAACATTCGCCTTTTTAATGTCGGGCTGGTTCCGGCTGCGGAAGCGCAGGACCAGATTAGCCAGCTGACTCGCATGGCAGAAGGGGAGGACTGTGGTCAAGGCGCCCCGAACGGTGCGTTTTTTGATGCTGGTGAGGACCCCGCGGCTCTGTTCGCTGCCTTCCGAAATCTCATTCCGACCTCGGGTGGTGTGACTAAAGACGGCAACCTGAAGGACCAATTCGACTTCGTTCTGGATGACTCCGTCTCCCCAGTGCGCCTGTCCGCAGTACCGAAGAATTCGGTGGATGAAGGCACTCTTATTCCTACGTTGACCGGCCCCAATGGTGAGGTGGTTGAGCTCCACACTGATACCACCAAGGTGGCTGGCGCGAAGGTCTCCGTGACGGAAAACAACAAGCTGCCGGGCATGGTGGACATCGCTATGGAAAAGGATGGCGATGACTGGGCTGGCGCATGGACCTTCGGCTACAAGGTGGCGGAGGGCACTGATGGCGAGTACCTTGCGTCTGTCGTCATGGTCCCCGGTCTCACTCTTGACCTCAAGCGCGAGGATGGCACCAAGGTTGAGGGAGGCATTAACTCCGACCAAATACTTAAGGGCCAACTGGTAGACGGCAAAGGTGAGGCCCGCACGCTAGAGGGCGAGGGCACACTGCACGCAGAGTTCGTACCGGAGGAAGGTTCTCCGGTCACTCTCGTGGACAACGCCCCGATTACTGATGGGCAGCCTGTCGATATTCCACTCGAACAAGTAGAAAACGCTGCCTCTGGTCAGCTGGTCACTCGCGTGGACATCACCACGAAGGGCACGGAGGATCGTCCGGGTTCCAAGCTGGATCCCATCAATGCCGAAACTCCGCTGACTATTACCCCGGTGAACATGCCCACTGTTGGCTCGGCGCAGACAATCACGATGACGGAGAAAGAAATTACCGTCGACGTTCCAGTGACCGGCCCGGGCAAGGTGTGGGTTGCAGACCAGACAGTGAATACCGAGGATGCCATGCTGCCTGCAGGAGTGTCCTCCATCGCTGTGTCTTCCAAGAACAACTCTGAAGACTCCGCACTGGAGCTGTCCAAGGACGAGAAAGCCACCATTCCGGTGACTTTGAGCGTGGAGAATATGGCCGACGGTCCGCTGCGCGTGGAGCCGGTAATTAATCTCCAGTCAGCAGAAGACAACCAGCAGATGGAGTTGCCGCTGACCTTGCAGGGCTCCATGAGTGCTCCTCTGAGCAAGTCTGCATTTGGTTTGGCATTTGTCCTTGCAGTGCTGCTTGCACTGCTCATTCCGCTGGCCATACTGTACTTCATGAAGTGGTTCTCTGGCCGTATTCCAGAAAAGCCACGCATGTTCGTGAAGACCATCCCGGTCAAGCGCGACGGGGCCAACCTGGTTCGCACCGATAATGGCCGCCCATTTGCAGTGAGCAAGGACGAGTTCCAGGGCGCGGTACCGGTGGAGACCTCGGCACGCTCAGCTCAACTTGGCCGCAATGAAGCCAAGGTGAAGATGGGGCTGAGCCCCTTTACTGCCGCGCACGTAGAGATTCAGCGTGACGGCACAATCTCCGGCAAGGGCAAGAAGTCCGGTTACCGCGCAGTGCTGCCGCTGGCCATTCAGAATGAGTGGTTCTTTGTTGGTAACCAGAAGGACCGTGACTCCGGTGAGATCGTTATGACCGTCGATACGCTGGCGCAGGCCAGCCAGTACGACGAGATGTCGAAGGAAATCAGCCGACAGGCACTGCCGCTCTTTGACCAAGTAGCGTTCCCTGCTGAGAAGGAGCCGACCCCGCCGCCAGCAGGGCAGCAGACCCCACCTCAGCAACCGGGTGGTCCGTCTGACCCCACCGGTCAGCCAGGACCATCTGCCTCACAGGGCCCGTGGGGCCCGCAAGGTGGCCCACAGCCTGGACCACAAGGAGCTCCGTACCAGGGCAGTCAACCACATACCCCGCAACGCGGTGGCTTTGGTTCCTCGCAACCTGCGGGACCGTCCTCGCAGACCCCGCCGCAGCACGGCCAGCCGGGCCGCCCGAATCAGCCCGGCCAATCTGGCTTTGGTGGAGGGCCAGGATTCGGTGGTGGACAGGGCTTCGGCCAGCCACAGCGTCCGAATCAGCCAGGCGCTCCAGGACAGCCTGGTGGCTCCGGGTTCGGTCAACCGGGACAGCAACGCCCGAACAATCCTGGTACCCCTGGTAACAACGGCGGCTTTCCCCCGAACCCCGGGTTCGGACCCCGGAACTAAGTCGGTTTAGCACCACACAACAGCACAGAAGCGAAGCCCCTTCGAAAGGTAGTTAAAGATGAAGAAGTTCCTCGTCGTCGGTTGCGGTGGCTCCGGCGCCAAGACCCTGGCGTTCATGATGGATCAGCTCAAAGCAGAGCTGCGCAGCATTGACCCGGACATGACCGAACTGCCCAAGGCGTGGCAGTTCGTCAACATCGACGTGCCTCTTGAGGAGGAAGCCGGCCCGCAGAAGCTGCCCAACGTGACGCAAAACGGCGGACAGTACGTCGGCATTGGTTCGCGCCAGAATTACAACACCTTCGACGAGGGCGTCTCCAGCATCCTCGGCCGCTCCGGAAAGCTTGGTGAGATCGCCACTTGGGCTACTCGAAACCCGGCGTCCAATGACGTCAAGCTTGCTGATGGTGCCGGCCAGTACCGCGCTATCGGCCGAATGCTGACCCTGCCGCACCTTAAGGAGATTCGCCAGTCCCTCAAGGCCGCGGTGGATGAAATGTTCACCCAGGAAGCAATCCAAGAACTCAACCGCTTGAATTACAAGCAGACCAAGTTGGACTCCGATACTGGTGACTCCCAGCCGGTCGTCCTCGTGGTCTCCTCCATGGCGGGCGGTGCCGGTGCCTCGATGTTCCTAGATGTGTGCCGCGTGCTCACCACTATTCCGAACGTGAACCCGCAGGGCACTCTCGTCTTCATGTACACCCCGGAGATCTTCTCCGATAACAAGGCCGATGACATGGCTGGCGCGTGGCCGAACTCCTTGGCCATGTTTGGTGAAGTTGTGGCAGCCCAGATGGGTAATTCCAGCAAGCATGACCGCGCCATCTTCGAAGCCTTCGATATGGGTAACCCGCCGGAGGGGCAGACCTTTGGCCGTATCTTCCCGATTGGCTCCAAGATGGGCACCACCAGCGCACGTTTCGGCGATGGTTCTGCTATGTCCATCTATCGTGGTCTGGGCCGCGCATTGGCCGGCCTGATGGCATCCACGAAGGCCAGCGACAACCTTGTTTCTTACGCGTTGACCAATACCCCTGCGGGTGACGGCGGCCGCCGCTTCTTCGGCTGGGATAGCCCTACCGGTGGTACTCCGTGGGGCCGCCTGCCCTGGGGTTCTCTTGGTTATGCCCAGGTATCCATGGGCCGTGACCGTTTCGCCGAGTACTCCTCTCAGCGCCTTGCCCGCAGCGCCTTTGAGCGTCTCTTCAACGGTCACCTCGATCCGCAGAACCCCGAAGCCGGTGAGATGCAGATTGCCAAGAAGCTAGAGGAGCGCCTGCCCAACGCCTTTAGCTCTATTACTCTTGATCCGTCCTGGGCGCACGGCGGTCAAATTGATAGCGGCAGCGTCTGGAACTGGCTCAACAGCGTTTTCGGTGGCCAGGCTCAGCAGGCTGCGGATAGCGCAACGAAGTACCTGCAGAACTACATCCCGGTGGGCCAGGGCCGTAACGTCAACGAGTGGCGTGACGAGTTCGAAGGCAACATGGCTGACCCACGCAACGAACAGGCGATTGCTTCCGTACTGAACAACGCTGCGTATGACATTGTCTACCGCTACGCCAACTTCTTCACTGACAGCGTGCTGGCTACCGTCGAGGGCGAGCTGGCGGCCGTCGGCGTGCCCTATGTGCGCGAGATGCTCTCGAAGATTACGGATGTGTTGACGAACTCTGACCGCCTCATGCCGGTTCTAGGAGAGTACTCCGGTTACTACCAAAACACCCGCGTGCTGACGAAGCCGGAGGGCGCGGATCCCATCCTGAGCCCGCTGACCGGTAAGGGTCAGATGACGGATCCGACGCCGACGGTTAATGCACTCATGGGCTTGTATTACAACCAGTTCTACAGCTATGCGCTCATGGCCATCGCACACCTGCTCAAGGATGTTCTCCAGGATTATGCCGACGAGAACCTGTTCCACCTCAAGCGCGAGCTGGCAGATGCCCACGCCGTGCTAGAGAAGGCAGTGTCCAAGCGCGCCGAAACCAACAAGCTTGCGGATGTGCGCACCGATGAGGTCAACGCGTGGCCCACGGAAATTGATGAGGTTGTCGAAACCCGCTTCAAGGGTGCCGAGAACGAAATCATGCTCACGGACGTCAACTCCTTCATCGTCGACTACAAGGATCAGATGCTGCGCACCATCCAAGGCCAGCAGTCCACGGCGAACGTCACCAACTACGAGCAGGCGTATCCCTTCGCAGTACGTTCCGTCATCCGCGGCGAGTGGGAATCCCTCGACGCGGCCCAAGCGCCGAATGACACTTTGGCACCGCAGAAGCGCACGAACGATGCATATTCCAACCGCGCTGGTTGGGTTTCTAAGTACCTGTCGCGTCACCCGCAAACTGGTGAGTCCCGCGAATCCCAGCGTGCTCACTACCACGCCAAGATTCGTCCAACGGATCTGCTCGAGCGCTCCCGTCAGTGGATTAACCGTCGTGATTACGAGTTCCAGAAGTTCAACTCGGTAGACCTCCGCCGCTACCTCACACTGACCCCGGACATCAACGAGGTTGAGCACGCCGAGCGTCAGCGCCGCTTCGTGGAGGCCTTCCAGTTGGCACTGAGTTATGCCCGCCCATTGGCGGCTGTGAACGACGACATGGTCCAGCGCATCCATGGCAAGTCAGTGCAGTACACCTACTCTTTCTCCGATATCCCATTTGCTGAGCTCGGCTCCGCAGAGAGCGGTATCGCTGCGCAGCTGGAGTCCGTGCTCAACCGCCCGGAAATTGACGGCCCGTCTTCGGTTGCTCTCCGCAACTCCCTGAACATGTCGGATCATGTTCAGCACATCGAGATTTTCGGCTCCTACCCGAACTACTCGCCGATTGTCTTCTCCTCCATGTTCAACTACATCGCCAAGGACATTGAGAAGCAGGACAACTTCGATGGTTCTTGGTGGTCGGAGCGCCGAACCCGCCCGCTCCCGGCAGCGTTGCCGCTCACGGAGACCGAGCGCCAGGCCATGGTTGCCGGTTGGATCATTGGCCGCATCACCGGGCGCGTGTACATCTCTAACCCAGACACCAGCAACGCCGCGGCCCATATCTTTGATGACACTGATGGTGGCGTGAACAATTGGGTCGACTTCCCGAACCCCATGCTCATCTCGCCGCGCCGCATGATCAAGAAGTCGGACTGGATGTCCTCGGTACTGGAATCCATCTTCATCGCATACGCCAAGGTGCAGGAGAACGGTCCTCACGGCTTCGCATCATCGCTGTATCCGTACCAGTTGCTGCGTGGGCTTTTCGACGACGGACTCGACTTCGCTCACTCCGGCGCATCAACGCACCCGGTTGTCCACCGTTTGGCGCAGTTCCTTTCGTCCGGTGAAGTTCCGAACCGCGGCACGGTGGGCACGTCCATCCAGGATCGCTACGAAACCTTCGTCGCGGAGTTGGACAAGTTCGCACGCGGTGCTGATCACTTCGTTCCGGGCCACACCAACGCCTTGCCAGGCCAAGGCCGCGCGAACAAGCCATTCGCAGAGATTCGCTCCCGCGAGGTGGCGTCCATGACGCCGTACTACCGCGACTTGGCCGAGGACGTTATCGCTATGGTGCCGGTTATCCGCAACTACCTGGACCAAGCCAAGACCGTAGCCGAGAATCCCGTGGCGCAGCCGAGCCCGCAGGCACGCACCTCAGAGTCAGATTTCGGGCAGACCACTTCACCGGAATTCAACCTCAACGATCTGGATGACACCTTCTAATGACGAACGTAATTATCTTCGGGCACGGCGCGACTGCGGATGATATCCGCTCGCGGTTGAGCGATTTGCGTGCCGTCGGCCTCCTGCAAGACTTCGTATGGATCGACTACGCGCACCCCACCAACGGAGCGGTTGTGCGTTCCTTCACGGAGGACGGCACTGTGCGCTTGTCGACGCTTGATGATGCCCTCCGCGGCTTTTCCGGTGACGTCCTCCTCGCCACCATTGATCCGATGGATGCCGAACAACCGCAGGACGCCAACAAGCTCACGGAGTGGGTCAGTGCAGTCGACCAACGCCTGATTCAGGCCTCCAACCTGCGCGTTCGTCTGCTGCTGTCCGCCTTGCCGATGGACAACGTTGAGGTAATGCCGCTGCAGGGCTGGAGCAACCTCGTGCTTTCCCCGGAAGAAGGCGGAACCCCGGCCTCCTCACGGATTCGCCCCATTAAACGGACCAAAGATGGTTTCGAGCTCGCACAGTTTGCCGCCCCTGCCGTGGCCAGCATCTTCGGCCTGTGGCGCGGCATGCCGGAGCCGGCCGTGCTGGACCCCGATACACACCGAGTCATCGAAACCGGTGACCGCCAGCGCTTCCGGCTTGTGCGTGCCTTCCACCGCACGATCGACGCCAGTGACATTGAGGACAAGGTCAAGAAGGCCGTCTTTGACCCCACTCAGCGTCTTCCGCAACCGCAGGTCAACAACATTTCCCGTGCTGTGCACTACGCAAACCCGGAGCAACTCACGGATCAGTGCGCCAAGATGTTCATTGACCAGCAGATCTCCCCATTGGTGAGCGCGCCTACCGCTTATGAGGAACTACAGTCTCACAAGGTCAGTGGTTGGGCAGCACTTAAAGATAATCTGCGTCTGTACTGGTCAACGGTCGTCGGCAAGCCCCAGGATTGGGTCGAAGGACAGCGCGGTGCCATGAACAAGAACGCCGCCACGTTCCTCCAGAAGATGCTGTACGGCGAGAATTCCAGTGTTGAGGTTGTGCTGGCAGGGCACTCTGGCAAGGGGAGCGGTGCCACCAGCGTCGATGAACTGCGCCAAGCCAGCGAACACACGATGCGCGTGGCAAAAGAACAGCACTTTTCGCTGGGCCAAGAGCCGCAGTTGTCCCACACCTGGGAGGCCTATCACGATTACGCGCTTGGACTGGTTGATGGTTCCTGGCGCGAGAGTATTGATACCCAGGGGCTTCGCAATAACCAGGGCAACATGTACATCGTGCAGTACGGTGGCCAGTCCGTGCAGGATGTCAGCGCTTCCTTCCATGGTTTCCATCCACTCATGACCAGTACCTTGGGGTACACGCATGAGTCACAGGCAACGGTGGCTCCCTTCGACCCAGTAGGCGCAGAGCGCTTCGCCGCCGACATCGAGTACACGAGTCAGCAGACCCGTAACGAAGCTGTCAGCCGCAAGAAGCATGAGTTTGCTTCCTGGCGTGCGAAGAACAGCACCACCTTCGCATGGAAGGTGGGCCAGGGACTGTGGGATAAGTTGGGCCATGCTCAGCAGAAATACCGTGAGGCACACGCTATGGCCCGCGAGCTGCAGGAGCTGGCCAACAGCTTCCAGGCACGTGACTTCAACGCAGAGAACAAAGCTCTTACCGGCAAGCTACGCACGATGTGGGTTGTCCTCTTCGTGTTCCTTGCGCTTCTGACCTACATGGTGGCTGGCCGCTACAACCAGGATCTGCCGCTCGGTGAGTACCTGCAGTGGTTTGATTGGCCGTGGTACGTGGTGGGCGTCATTGTGGCGATTCTGCTTTTCCTCCTGTGTTCGTGGGCGGTGTTTACTAAGGCCCAGCGCGACATTTTCGACTATGTGCAGCGCCGCAAGCTTCTTGCCCGCAACCAGGAGATTGCAGCGCAGAACCTGGCAACATCGTCGGCGGAAATCGCGCGCATTTCCAATGCCTACAACCAGTTCTTGAGCTGGTCGGCGTTGTTGGGCCGTGCTATCTACGCCCCATTCGGCCGCAAGGAAACCTCGAGCGATCACCTGCGTACTCCGCAGTCTGGTCTGCCGGAGAACGCTCGTATTGCCCAGGCCGTGCTCAACCGTGATGATGCTGTGCGCATGACGGATGAGATTCGTTCCCATATTTTCCAAACGGAGTGGGCGCACCGGTCGCTGAAGTCCATGTTGGATGACATGAATAACACCTTTGAGCGCAACCGTACTGGCCACACGGCCGTGGCGCTCAATGAGATGTGGGGAATGGCTGGTCTGGGTTCGAGTACTGCGTTGGATAACCTCTCGCGCAACCTTGATCACCCTTATATGAAGGACCGTGACTTGAAGCAGCAAGAGTGGCAGAAGGTCATTACGGACCCGCGCATGTCGCGCAGCTTGCAGCAGTACTTGGGCCACGTCACCTTCCGTGAGGAAGGAGGCGCACGGAGCCAGAGCACGAGCGAGTTCCTCGCCGGCATGAATCAGGAAAAGGGCGCTTTGCAGGCCTTCAGCCCCAATGCGTTGACTAGTGCTGGCGGCGCTGAGGGCTACACCGAGATCGACGGCTCCCGCACTCGCATTGTGGAAGTGGATAGTCAAACCGCACTGACCAGTCAGCTTTCCCGTTCGGTCACGGTGGTGCAGTACGGCAAGATCACTGATTTCAAGTACCTCATCCCCGATTCCGTCCCTGGTGCGCATACCTTTGGCAACACCGCGGACTTGTCCCTCGATGAGCTGGATGACACCAGCCACATGGGTTTCGGGGTGCCAACACAGACCGATGCGCCAAGCGACTCCCGTGGTACCCAGGAGAGCACCCCGTGGCAGCCGGGCTCGAATGCTAACCCCGTGTTTGGTCAGCCGGGGACTCCGGACTTGTCGGACCTCGATGAAACCTTCTAAGGAAGATTGATCTAAGGAACGTTGATGACACACACCCCGAAACCCTCAATCAAGGATGTTCCGTTTAGCGAGCTCACAACGTTGCATGAGCTGAAGCGTGTGAGTGCTGACGATGTCCGTGAGGCTGTCTCCGCCCCGTTTAGGCAGTTTGCTGAGCAGATTGCCGCTGCATTTAACGGTGAGGAAGTAGATCACCCAGAGCTGAGTGCGGAGTCCCTCAACGCAGCGGCGGCACAGGAACGCGCTGCCGACCACAAGGCTGCGCAGCAAGCAGCCAACGAACGCGCAGCGGCAGAACGGGCAGCCGCAGAGCAGGCACGGCGTCAGCAGCACGAGCAGCAGGCCGCCGCCGTTCAGCAGACGCAGCCTCACGTGCAGCCGGGGTCGGAAGCGCCGGCTGCCGCGGCGCCCCGCGACTTCTTTGCTGAATGGGCAGAGCTCCAGGCGGAAGAAGAACAGAAGACCCAGGTCAACGAAGAGGACTACATCACCATCCCGGGCTTCGGTATCCGGGCAGAGTACCAATACCGCCAAGACCCCAACTGGGTGGCACCGGGCATTGAGTTTGAGGTTGAAGTACCAGATACCGCCGCAGCCGAGGATGAGTCCGGTGATGAGTTGGGCTATGGCGTAGAACCGGAGCCAGAGGAAGAATCCGACCAGCGCCACCCGGTACGCCTGTGGTGGCCGGAGCTTGAGCATGAGCCGAACGATGTCGTGTTCTATCGCGTGGTGGCTGATGATTCCGAGATGGTTGCCTCCCCTGACGCTGGCGATACCCTTGTGTACACCAAAGGCACTGCCTACCGCGATAACAACCCGGGTGAAGCAGGACTACGGCACTACGCCGTGTGGGCCTATAAAGGTACGGACCTGCGTGAACTGGTCAATAGCCAGCCGGTCTTCATGGGTGACACCGCTGTGGTCTTCCCGCCGGTCAACGTGCGAGTCTCAACCATCAAGGGGGCCATCCAAGTCTCCTGGGACCTGCTGCCGGGCCATTCCAGCGCCATGGTCTATGCCTGCCGTGATAGCGAGAAGGAGCTGCTTTCCCCGCGATTTGAGCAGGACGTGGACAGCTCCGGCCGCAAGGCCACCATCCCGGTCCAAGAATCCGGTCAAACCATCGTCATCTCCCTGCTGGGCCAAGCAGAGTTCCACGGTGCTACCGAGCAGAGCCAGGATGAGGTTGCGGTGCAGCGCTCCGTGAAGCTGGCCAGTGAGTTGGAAAAGCTGGAGCTGTCGCGCTGTGAGCGCCGCAGCGAGTACGGCCACGATTCCATTGAGGTGGATTGGTATTCACCGAAGTCAGGTGAGGTGAATATCTACCTCACCCCCACAGCTCCACCAGCAGATCTAACTACCTCAGCGGTACCAAAGACGTACGTCGAAAGTGCGCTATCGAGCGCCTTTACTGAGACTCGCGGCATTTCTGAAGCGGGTTCCTTCCAGACCGTCACTATGACGTGGCCACCGGACTGGTACGAGGTGTACATCACCCCGGTGAACTTCAACGACGCCGATGCCTGGGTAGGCGAATCCAAGGTGTTGCAGCGCGTGCAGTCCATTGAAGATGACCAGTTCCGTCTCATCGAGCGTGTGGAGAGCCAGCTCATCACCTTCGATTGGCCAAAGGGCGCTACCGCGGTCGAATACTTTACAAACCGCGAACATGACCAGATTCGTGAAGAAGACTATGACCTCCAAGGCGGGATCCGCCTGCACCTCGACCAGCACGGCGATACCGTACGCCTCAAGCCTTATGCGGTGTTTGCTGGTAAGCGCACTGAGGGCGAGGAGCGGGTCATTCAGTATGAGGGGCTGCGCCCCGTGACGTATGACTTTGACGTCGATGTCTACCAAGGCCAGGTCAAGGTCTACCTGTGGAGCCTGGGCAATGGCGATAAGCGTCAGTTCTCCTGCCAGGTTGTGTACCGAGCTGACCGCCTGCCACTCTTCCCGGAAGACGGTGAGGCACTCGGCATTGTGGAAACCAACCTGCAGAGCACGACCCACGTGGCACAAGGCTTGGGCCCTTCACGTGGGCAGTACCCAGACTTCACTGTGTCGCTTGGCCAGTACGCACAGCGCGGTGGATTCATTCGTTTGTTTGCTGTGGAAGGGTTCGATACCTACGTTGATTCTTCCTTCGACAGCTTCGGCGGTAACGATGCCTTCAGCGGATTTGCTGAGAGCTATAGCGAGGCATCGCCGACTCTGAGCGCATCAGATAAAGCCGTGGTCGTGGAAGGAGATGTGGCGAACCGCTTGATGTTCTACGCCGCTGGCCCGAATGGTGGCCCGCAGTATTCTGAGCAGTACACCGAGCCGCAGCCCGGGCAGTACTACGACCAGAGCTATGGCCAGAATTATGGTCAGGACCAGTACTTCCAAGGAGGCCAGTAGCTATGGGCGGCGCATTTAGCTATGCATCTTTCTCCCGCGCCAAGGGCCGTGCTGGCGGTTGGGGAGTGGGCCAGAAAGTTGGTGACCTTACTCAAGAGGAGCTCGCGGAGCTGGTGTCTTTCGTGCCCACCTCGCTTAACAACGGCACTGCCATCCCGGATTTTCCTTCCGCGCAGCAGCGAGCTGAGCTTGTTCGCCGTACAGCAGTTTTCGCTCTGACACCGGAAGCGGATAAGTGGGTAACCATGGTGTCAGTCCCGGCTGGTCTCGATGCCACTGGGCGCGGCGGCAATGTTTTCACCTACACCACCGTGACGCGAACTGGCACCCCGCCGGCTCCCTCCACGGTGCTTTATTCCCCCGATGTACCTGCTCCTTTTTCCATCTATGAGGTGGATAAGGTGCAGATTCCGGAGGGAATTTCGGCGCGCGGTCCGCTGCATTCAGATGTTTTGCTCGACGAGTTCCTCGACGGGGAATTCCGCCAGCCGGAGAAGCTTCCGGCGCCGTTTAAGTCCGTAACCCCGAACCCAGATTCCACGTTCAACCGTGAGTTGGTATCGGCAATGGCTACGGTGCTTAACTCTCGGAACGGTCTGGTCATCCTGGTGGCGCCCGATAACCAGGCGGCATTGTGGATTGCCGCCACTGCCCGCGAGGTGGGGGAGGACGGTTTTGGCTTCTCTACTTTTGAACGAGCCGCAGCCATCAATGAATTTCCACTGAGCACCTCCACCATGATCGTGGTTCCGCCGAGCGAGAAGCAGCGCTTGGCAGACACCACCATTTCCGGAAACCCAGTGGTGTTTGTGCTGGGTGAGGCCCTGCCTGATGTCAGCGCCTATAGACGAACTTCTGGTGAGAAGGAGACAACCACAGCGGAGCCCGAAGCCCCAGCGGCGCAGGAGGCAGCACCGTTTGGCGCACCTTCTTTCGGTTCCTCGCCTTTTGCTGGTGGCGGCGATCCCGCCGCGCCATTCCCGCCGAATCCTCTTGCTGCGTCACGCCCGCGGGAGGAGCAGCTTTCGCCGAGCGATGATGGGCTACCACTGAACGCGGCATCGGATAATCCTTTCGCAGCTGGGGCGGCTGGCGCGGCCGTGACGTCGGTGGATGCAGGGCCGGATAGGGAGACGTCGACAAGCGGAGCCCCCAGCTTTACCTCGGCAGAGCCCGCTCCTGAACCAGCCACGGCGACAGTCACTCCGGGCACGCAGCTTGGGTCGAACGCGACCGTCCCAGCCTTGAGTGCTGAGGAATACCAGAAGCTCATCACCTTTGATGCGCGCTGGTGGATTGAGTACCTCGATACCCATCGCGGCCGCTCCATCCAGTTGGCGTACCTGGACAAATCCACGTTGGGTGACGGGCTGGACAAGCTACTCATGTCAGCGATTATTGCTTCGTGGGTCTTTTATTTCCCCCGGGATTTCACTCTGTTGGCTGAGGATGCACTGCGGCCGTGGGAGAACCGCGACCTTGAGCACGTTGCGCACCTCACCGCTGATCATTTTGTGAATGCGTTCCACCTTGAAAACTGCGAGCGTTATGCCACTGGCCGCGTCGCCATGGTGCTCGATGACGTGGCGCAGCTTCTCGCAGAGCGCTCCGTGCGGCACCAACAGCACCACCCAGGTTGGCAGAACCGCGGACAGGGGCAGGGCAGAGGCCCGGGGCTGTGAAGCGATGGATGTTAGGCAACACACGACTAGGGAATATTAAAGAAGGTAAGAAGCGTCATGGCTAAATACACATTGCGGGACGGCGAGTCCCGCCGCATCGGCTCAGACGGCATCCTGCGCGTCGAAGCCTTCGAGATGGGCAGCGGTGGTGCATCGATGGAGCTGGCCATCGTCGGTGAAGGCGTCGATGCCGTCCGCGTGCACGACCTATCCCTGATGGTGCACTCCCTTCCGGAGCGTGCCACCATCGTGGTGCAGCCCAAGCGCGGCGGCACCTTTGGCCAGCGCAGCGAGGTGCGCCTCACGGTGAGCAACGCGGGCGATTCGGTGACGTTCCCGCGGGTGCTTATCGACGCCGCCGAGGACTCCCCCGAGCGCCTCGCCGAAGTCACACCGGAGTCCGGCAGCTACCGCCTTGACGCCTTCGGTACGACCGAAGGCGCTGGTATTACGGATTCCGCCCGCGAGGTGCGTTCCAAGATGCGGCGCGCCGAGCTCGATGCGTCCGGGCTGGATGATGTCACCGTCGTCGTCGATGGTTCTGCGTCCATGCAAGTGAACGTCACACCAAAGATTGTGGAGGCAGCCGCCAAGTACATCGATGCGCTCTCGGATGCTTTCAAGCGCTTCCGCGCCACTGATGGCCAAGACAGCATCCAGACCCACAAGGTGGATGAGCTGACTCGCTTCATCAGTGGGGTCATTGAAAACGGTGCGGAGCGCGTGGGGCAGCGCCCGTGGCACGGGCCGAACATCGTATCCACGTCGTCGTTGGCTATTTACGTTACCGACTCCCCGGTAGCGTCCTTGGTGGATACCGGCGTGCCCACTGTCGTACTCATCACGAGTGCTATTGGCCGCCAAGAGCTGGAGCTCGCCCACATCAATGGCACACCCCGCCAGGTGGCGTATGCGGTGATTGATGAGGACGTCGTCAAGCAGCTCGACAGCGGCGCTAATACTGAGCTTTCCGAGCTCACCGACCGAGTCACTGCCATGCTGAAGGAGAGGAACTCATGACCCAGGCACGTTGCCCATGGACGTTCAAGCCACTAGAGGCGGGCGTGACAGTGAGCCCGTACACGAACCGAGAACTGCCGGAAGGGTGGACCGATGCGGTTACGCATTGCGTAGCTATGGCCGGTGCCCGTAACTCCGGCAAGTCGCTGTATACGGCGGTGATGATTAAGCAGCTCAAGCAGTTGGCCCACAAGCACGATAGGTCCGTGCAGCCAGCGGATGAGTCGACGCGCGAGCGCTACGCGGAGGTCTATGAAAAGCCTCTCTTCGAGGAGATGCGCGCCATGGATCCCACGCCGAGCGCTGTGGCGACGGACGCCTACCAGCGTGACCCACTCATTTTCGAGCTGGGCGTCTGGCCGGATGAGCAGGGACAACCGCGCATGAACTACCTGGTCTTCCGCGATGTGGCGGGCGAAGACCTGGAAAACCCGCCGGAGAACGAGGCTGATCGCGAGAATCTCGCGTTCTTTTCCCACGCGGACCTGGTAATTTTCCTTTTTGATCCGCTGCGCGTGAAGCAGATTCAGGATTTCATCCACGGTCTTATTCCCAACATCGGTGAGTTGGGCGCGGATTCGCTGCGCGTGCTGGATAACCTTCTGGATCTTCTCGACACGGACACCCCACCGCCGCTGGCTGTGACTATTTCCAAGTTCGATACCGTGCAGAAGCTTGAGCAGGTTGATGATGTGCGGTGGAAGAAGCTCATGTCCAACCGTGGTGCGGCCTTCCGACGTGATACCGGCTGGAATTTCAACGACTCGGACCGCTACATGGTTCACCTGGAGGCTGAGTCTCTGCTGCGCTTCCTTGGCGCGAATGATCTCATCAACAAGCTGTACTCTGCGGCGCCTCGTGAAGGCAGCTTCTTCGTTGTGTCCGCTCTCGGTGAGGCCCCGACGGGGCGTCAATTAGCGCGCAGTGGCATCGCGCCCTACCGCGTGCTCGACCCCATCCGCTGGCAGCTGAACCAGCGAGGCGTGTTTGCGGGGGACGTCTCATGACCTTCGGGACTCCGCAGTCCGGGCCTTCGCAGCCGGGGCACCAGCATCCTGCCCCAGCGCCCATCCCGGCTGGCCCGAATGCCGTGCAGGACTACCGCTATGGTCACGTCACGGATGCTGCCCGGGAATCGCGCCGAGCAGCGGATATGAAAGCCCAGTGGGCGCCATGGCCGTTGAAGGTCGCAGCAGTCATTGAGCTGTTTATCTGCGCCTATGCGGTGTTTAATATCTGCAAGCTCGTGGCCTTTGAGAACAGCCCGGAAGCAGTGACCCGCACGGAACAGTTGTCGACCGAGTCGGGCGTGCTGTTAGGTGTTCTGGTGCTGCTCGTCTGTGTGCTCACCACCTACGTACTGCATGCCCAGCAGCCAGCGCGCATCGCGCTTACCGCCATCAGCGCGGTCTTGGTGTTGCTCATCCCGGTAAGTTCGGTCATGCCGGTGTCCATTGCTTCAGCCGTGGTTATCGTGCTGCTGTGGTTGCCGGTGAACCGGCAGTGGTTCGGTGGCACTAAGACCTAAGACTTAAGACTTAAGTCCTCGCTCGAGCTTGAGCCTTAGGCCTTCTTGCGCAGCTCCTCCAGCGCGCGCGTGTTGCCGGCGGCGTCGAAGAGGTTGTAGGCGAAGTGGTACATGTTCCGCGCGCGTTCGGCTACGTTGCCGGCTGCATAGCGGTCACCGAGGAGTTCGGCTACTTCCGCCAGCGCGCTTTGCTCAGTCGGGGTGGTGGCGGCGGATGCGGTGTGCTTCTCCAAGAAATCAAGCAGAACCTGCGTGGACTTGAACATGTCCTCGGCCTGCGTGCGCAAGCTCTCGGAGTAAAGCACCGTCCACTTGGCGGCCACCGGTAGGCTCTTCAGCTTTGTAGAATCCACATAACGGGAGGCCAGAATGTCATAGGCCTCTTGGGGATCATTGGGGAGAACATGCAGGTTTACCCGCTTGAGGATCGCTTGCAGTTCGTTGTCGACATCACCGAGGCGGGCGTACTCCCGCTCGGCTGCCTCCAAACATGCGAGGCGCTGGGCTGTATCCCCGCTTGAGTTGGCTGCGGCATCGCTGTAGAAGCGCGCCAGCATCGCCGGTGGCAGCTGCTGGTATTCTTCCTCGCGGCGGGCGTTCGACAGGATGGCAAAGGACTGCGCGGCTACACGGGAACAGTCGTCCTGCGAGTCAGATGCCCAGAGAGCACCGACAGCGGATTCGAGGATGACGGTGAGAGCGTCCACAAACGAGGTTTCGGAGCCATCAAAATTCCCGGAGGTCACCGCGTCATTGATGGTGACAAACTCAGCGGCGTGGGCCTTTGCATCGCCGTTCTTGGCCGCGTCGAGGCGCGTGCGCAGTTCAGCAAGTGAGGACGGGCTGCTATCCCCACCAGAGGCAGCAGACGCAGCCGAAGAATCGGCAACGGGCTGGGACATTGATGCAGTGACGGCCTCAGAAAAGTCCTTGTGGCTAGCAGCGGTCTGCGCGGCAGCAATCTCATCGAGTACGGAGCGATCCCCCGCAGCAGCGGCCTTGGCGGCAAACTTCTCTGCTTCTTCCTTAAAACCATTATCCAGCCAGGCACGTGCCACACGGGCGTAGCCGGTAGCCACCAGATCCGGCTGGCCGGTCAGTACGCCGATGGAGGCAATAGCGAAAGAGTCGTTGGCATCTTCGATGGTGCCTGCGGCCTGGCGGAGAGTCTCGCGGGCTTCCAGGTAGAGAGCAGCGGGACGCGCATCCTCGATGCTGCCCAGGAAAGAATCCTTCGCGATGACCCGGTTAATTTGCTTGTCAATGTGCGCTGACTCCGTAGTGGGCAGCGTCAGACCAGAGCTCTGGGAGCGCGCATAGGCCAGCATGCGCTCGGCGTCGGCGGAATCAAGCAGGGGATAGGTCGCGTCAGAAGCCATGGGGGCGATTCTAGTGGAGGACTCGCCTCCGTGCGGCCCCTAGACTGGACTGCATGGATTCTCTTTCTCCCGCCGGCCGCTATGCCCCGAGCCCGTCTGGTGATTTGCACCTAGGCAACCTCCGCACGGCGCTCCTCGCCTGGCTCTATGCGCGCAGTAGCGGACGGCGCTTCCTCGTTCGCGTGGAAGACATTGATACGCAGCGTTCCTCGCGCGAATCGGCTAGGCGCCAGCTGGAGGATCTCGCGACCTTGGGCCTGGACTGGGACGGGGAGGTTATCTACCAGCAGGATCGCTACGCCGCCTACGAGGAAGCCTTGGCACAGCTGCCCACCTACGAGTGCTACTGCTCCCGCAAGGACATCCAGGAAGCCTCCCGCGCGCCGCATGCGATTCCGGGGCAGTACCCGGGGACGTGCCGGGCGCTTAGCGACGACGAACGGGCCGCCAAACGCGCCGAACTCACCACCCAGAATCGCGTTCCCGCGATTCGCCTGCGCGCTGGGGTGGCAACGTACACCATCCACGATGCCGTGGTGGGCGAGTACACGGGTGAGGTGGATGACTTCATCCTGCGTCGCGGCGGCCAACCCCCGGCCGACCCGAACCAGGGCATGGACTGGGCCTATAACCTGGCGGTTGTCGTTGACGATGCCTTCCAAGGCGTGGATCAGGTTGTGCGCGGTGATGATCTCCTCTCCTCCGCCCCACGCCAGGCCTATCTCGCGCACCTTTTGGGCTTTCCGGAGCCAGAGTTCGTCCACGTGCCGCTTGTGCTCAACTCTGAGGGAGTGCGCCTGTCCAAGCGCGATGGGGCAGTGACCCTGCGTCAACTGCTCGCCGAGCCAGGGCGAGAGGTAGGCGATGTCATCCGCCTGCTTGCGGGCTCCCTAGGCTACGACACCGAAGAACTGTACACGCCTACGGATCTTCTCAAGCGCTTTAAACCCGATAAGCTTTCGCGTGAACCCTTTGTCTGGGATGGAACGGTGTAGATCGGAGGAGCATGGACGCCTATGAGTACGCCCAGCTGGAAGACAGCCTGGATTATCTCTATGACTTCTTCGACACGGATCTAGAAGAACGCGTGCGCGCTGGGCGTGAGCTCCTGCCAGAAGGCATGGAAGACATCTTGGGTGACCATACCTTGGAAGACTACGTCTGGCTGTGGATCAAAGAACCTGGTCCCCACGGCTTCCGCCAGTACCTACGTGATGGTGGCTATGGCGAGGCCGAGGTGGAAGAAGCTTTCCTGCTTGCCCGCACGGAATGGGGCATGAACACCCCACCGCACGTGGAGTGGCTCAAAGAAGACGGCTTCGAGGCCCCCAAGTTCGAGTAGGGGCGGTTGCTCGAAAGACTTAAGCCGCACGCCCTCGAACCGGCCATCAGCTCGCATTGACGGGCGGTCGACGCCGACTCCGGCGCAGGCGCTAGACGCTGAATGCGAAAAATCCCGGTTCACAGCGTGATACCGGTGAACCGGGATTTCCCAGTGGCGGAGGATAGGGGATTTGAACCCCTGAGGGATGTGACTCCCGCACGCGTTCCAGGCGTGTGACATAGGCCGCTAGTCGAATCCTCCGCTGGAAAACATTACATGAGCCCCCTAATGAAGCAAAATCGCCAGGTCAGCGCGAAAAACTTGGGGATGGGAGGCGGTAGAGGGGAAGCCGGGCTGGGAGTCAGGGCGGGAGCTGGGTGGCGAGGGTGCGGTTTGGCGTCGGCAAGCACGGCACGCTAGGCTGGACCACAGGATTCCGCGTGGCGTCCATCCTCTGAACTCCCCCAGGGCAGGAATGCAGCAAGGGTCAGGAGGCTCTGGCGGGTGCGCGGGGTCCCCTTTTTTATTTATATGTGGCCTTGCACACGGGGGAAGCGTGCGGCAGTTACTATGGGTGCCATCTGTCCGCCACATGTCCCGGAAGGAAGAGGGATGTCGCTTTCCAATCTCGACGCATCCGAGCTCAAGGAGCTTGCTGCTGAAGTACGCAAGGACTACGAGGCTCTTAAGGCTGAGGGTCTCAACCTAGATTTGACTCGCGGTAAGCCGTCTAAGGCTCAGCTGGACCTGTCCAACGATTTGCTCGTGCTGCCAGGCCGCGGCCACTACACCGACGCTGCCGGCAATGACCTGCGCAACTACGGAAACCAGAAGGGCATCAAGGAGCTGCGTGACCTCTGGGGTGAGCTCACCAATATGGAGCCGGAGCTGCTCGTTGCTGCGGATTCTTCCTCGCTGAACATCATGTATGACCTGATCCACCTGTCCTACACGTTTGGCAACAACAGCTCTGAGCAGCCGTGGAGCAAGGAAGAAACCATCAAGTGGATCTGCCCTACTCCGGGGTATGACCGCCACTTCACTATCACGGAGTCCTTTGGCTTCGAGCTGTTGTCGGTACCGATGGAAGAGGACGGCCCGGATATTGACGCCGTCGAGGAGTTGGCGAAGGACCCGCAGGTCAAGGGCATGTGGGTGGTGCCGATGTTCTCCAACCCAACGGGTGCGGTTATCTCTGAGGAAAAGACTCGCCGCCTTGCCGCGATGGAGACGGGTGCAGCAGATTTCCGCATTGTGTGGGACAACGCCTACGCCGTGCATACTCTTACCGAGGACTTCCCAGAGGTTCTGCCGATTCTGGAGATTGCGGAGCAGGAAGGTAACCCGGACCGTTTCTGGGCCATGTCTTCGTCGTCGAAGATCACTTTCGCCGGTTCTGGTGTGGGCTTCTTCGGCTCCTCTGAGGACAACCTTGAGTGGTACCTCGAGCATGCAGGTATTCGCGGCATTGGTCCGAACAAGATCAACCAGTTGGCGCACTACGAGTTCTTCGGTTCCGCTGAGGGCGTGCGCGCGATTATGCGCCGTCACGCTGCACTGTTGGCACCGAAGTTTGAGTCCATCCTGCGTATCCTGGACAAGCGCCTGACTCAGTACGACATCGCGGAGTGGACTCAGCCCAAGGGTGGCTATTTCATCTCCCTGAACGTGCCAGATGGCACTGCTACTCGCGTGTGGGAGCTGGCTCGTGATGCCGGCATCCTCCTCACCCAGGCAGGCTCCGCCTTCCCCTATGGTGAGGACGCCAAGGACCACAACATCCGCCTGGCCCCGTCCCTGCCGCCGCAGGAAGAGGTAGAGGCCGCGATGGATGGCGTGGCTACCTGTGTCCTGCTGGCCGCCGTGGAGAAGCTGGGGGCATAAGGCTATCAACGCTGACGAGACGGCCTATTGGCTCGATGGCGTCATCCCCGTTGACCTCGAGTTTAAAAACATCGAAGGGCACCGTGTGGGCTTAGCCGTGCTTGACGACGATCAATCGCTCGCCGTCACCTGCGACTTCGCCGACGTGGATACGGGGTTGGCCCATGCGGAGCAGGGTATCGATGTTCGTTGCGAGCTTCTCGCGGTTGCTCGCATCGGCCAAGCAGAGGTGGCTGCCGCTGTGAGCGCCGCGTCCAGCCTCCTCACGAAGGCCGCCGGCGTTCTGCCGGCGCAGCCGGGCCTCCTGTTACCGAATCTCTTTGGTGAGAAAGATGAGCGTTTCGCGCACCTGTCAGTGCGCCACGGCATGCTCATCGCTCCGTACCTGTGGGGCGGGCAGACCCCACAGGTAGCGGAGGATAAACGCCTGACGTTGGTGTGTCAGCTGCTCATGCTGACTGATGCCGAATATGCCTTCGCGGTTGAGGAAGGTGTACCGGCGCTGCAGCACGCAGTGGCAGAGAACGGCATCGATCTGTTGGACTGGCAGCGCTCAGAGAGCTGAATCATCGCCTCCACTCGTGGGGCTTCCATGCGTGATCCGCGTGTCCGGGCAAGGCGCTAGACTGACTAACCGTGGCTCTTTACCGGAAATATCGTCCAGCAACGTTCGCGGAAGTGGTGGGCCAAGAGCAGGTCACCACGCCGTTGTCCGCCGCCCTCGACGCGGGGCGCATTAACCATGCGTACCTCTTTTCCGGCCCGCGTGGCTGCGGAAAGACCTCGTCGGCGCGTATCATGGCACGCTCGCTCAACTGCGAGCAGGGCCCCACATCCACGCCGTGTGGCGTGTGCGATTCTTGTGTTTCCTTAGCCCCTGGCGGCCCCGGCAACCTGGACGTGACAGAGCTTGACGCGGCCTCCCACAATGGTGTGGAGGACATGCGTGAACTGCGCGATCGCGCCTACTACGCGCCAGCCGAATCGCGCTATCGCATCTTCATCATCGATGAGGCGCACATGATTTCCGCCTCCGGCGCTAATGCCTTGCTGAAGGTGGTTGAGGAACCACCGGAGCATGTTATCTTCATCTTCGCCACGACGGAGCCGGAAAAGATTATCGGCACCATCCGTTCGCGTACCCACCACTATCCTTTCCGCCTGCTGACCCCGCCGGCTATGAAGGGCCTGTTGGAACGCACCGTAGCTTCAGAAAATGTCCACGTGGATGACACCGTCTACCCTATGGTGATCCAGGCTGGTGGCGGTTCTCCCCGTGATACCTTGTCCATCCTGGACCAGCTCCTTGCGGGTGCTGGCCCCGATGGCCTGACCTACGACGTTGCACGTCCGCTACTTGGCGTGACGGACCTTGGGTTGCTTGATAACACCGTGGAAGCCTTGGCCAACCAGGACAAGGCTGGGTTGTTCAGGCTGGTCGATGATGTCATTGAAGCCGGCCACGAGCCGCGCCGCTTCGCCATTGACCTGCTTGACCGCCTGCGTGACCTCATGATCATCCAGGCCGTGCCTTCCGCCTTGGAGGAGGGGCTCGTGTCCGCGCCGACCGACCGCGGGGAGATCCTCACTGCCCAAGCGCAACGTTTCTCAGGCCCGCAGTTGGCCTACTTGGCAGAGACCGTCAATGAACGCGTGTCTTCTCTGCGCGGTGCTACCTCTCCACGCTTGCTTCTGGAGATTCTCTGTGCCCACCTCATTGTGGGCACAGCCCCTGCCGCTGCCGCTGCCGGTCAAGTTCCTGCAGCCACGCAACCAGCTTTGGGCGCATCCTCCGGCGCCTCCGCTTCTGGTAGCCAGTCCGGAGCTCAGGGCCAAGGCCCGGGCGCTGCAGCGACCCAGCGCCCGCAGTCTGCAGTATCCAGTGCCCAGGACCCCGCCGCCGCTGCTGCCGCCATCATTGCGCAGCGCCGCAGCCGCCAGGCAGCGAAGCAGAATGCTCAGCAGCAGGAGCAGCAGCCACAGCAAGCTCCCGCACAGGGGCACCAAGCACACCAGGCACGAGCTCAATCCACCCCGGAGAAGCCACAGGCTGAGCAGCAGCCTGAGCAGCAACCGACACAGCAGCCTGAACGTGAGCCAGTGCAGCTTCAGCAGACGCCGTCTCAGCAGGCTCAGCAACAGCAAGAGCAGCGGCAGGACACCGCACCGCAGGATCCAGCTAGTGACATCCGCTCTCGCTGGTCTGACCTGCGTGCCACCATTGGCCACCGCAACAAGGTCGCGGAGATCATGCTTGCTGAAGCCCGTGTCTTAGGCGTGCGCGACGACACCCTAGTCCTCGGCCACACCACGGGTGCTCTGGCAGAGCGCATCAATTCGCCGGGCACCAACGAGGTCATTGTCGCGGTCCTCAAGGATGAGCTCAACCGCGATCTCAAGGTCGAGTGCGTCATTGGTACTGACCCCAAAACCCATGGCTTCACTGTGGAGAAACCTGCCCAACGTACCCAGTGGAACCCCAACCAACCCCAGCGTGAGGCTTCCGAGCCTGAAGAGGAGGCAGAGAGTCCGGAGACGCCTAGCTCCACCGAAACCTCCGATTCTGGCCAAGCGGAAACGAGTGAGCAGCCGGCCACCACGGACACGTGGGGCGCGCCGCGTCGAATCGGTGGACAGGAACCGTCGTCGTCTGACACGACGGAGCAACCCCAGCCGACACCGCAGCATCAGGAGCCGACACCGCAGCGCCAGGAAACACCACAGCGCCAGGAAACACCACAGCGCGATGCACAAGTGCCCCCAAAGAGGGAGGCTCGTGGCAGCCAATGGCGATCACGCATTGCTCAAGCGAGTCAGGTAGCAGCCCAACGCGATGAGGAGTTTGCCAAGGTTCCGCAGTTTGGAAACGGCGTCCCGCTGCCGCCGGAGCCAGGTCCGGATGAGGGTGAATACGACGCACCACCGGAGGACTATGCGCCGCCGGCGGGAGCGGGTGGAGCTCCGGAAAGCGCAGCGCACAGGCCCGCAACGCCGCCGCAGCACGCTCCGCAGCAGGCGCCTGAACCACAGCCAGAGTACTCACGCGACGACGAGGAACGCGACATGATGGAAGCCGCGCAAAACGCCGGCGAGATGGATCATCGCAACGCTACGGAGGTTGCCATGGAGCTTCTCGCACAAGAGCTAGGGGCGCGGCGACTATAGCGCGGCATCTGTACACTTGTCGCGTAGTGAAAATAACCGTGTGAAAGGACTTTTAGCATGACTGAGAACGATCCGATGCAGCAGGCCAACGACATGAACGACATC
>ERZ1031113.52-NODE-52-length-63188-cov-15.447246_pt1 | contig 63188 bp, 57 predicted proteins | sample MGYA00518225_ERZ1031113 | MGnify/ENA primary metagenome ERZ1031113 (study PRJEB33718, sample SAMN03159751) | human skin metagenome | collected 2014-05-20 | study: EMG produced TPA metagenomics assembly of the PRJNA266117 data set (Human skin bacterial metagenome...
ATCTACACTATCCTCTTCGTCGGCAGCGTCAGATGTGTATAAGAGACAGCATCCCGTGAGCAACCCGCTGGATAACCTGATTGCGGAGAAACCCGCGGCCAAGCCTGCCAATAAGCCAAATCCGCAGCCGGCGGAGCAGCCGACTCGTCAGCAGCAGCCGCAGCGCTCGCAGGAGCAGGGAGCACGACCGGCACCGTTTGGCGCGCCGCGCTCCTCGCAGGGCCAGGCCCCGGCATTCCGCCCGATGGGCGAGCCGCGCCGAGAGGACCAGCCCGCGCAGCCGACGCAGACGCCGCAACCGACGCGATCTGCGCAAGCACCGAAGCCTGCGCAGTCCGCTCAATCGGTTAAGCGCGCAGCAGATGGTCCGTCGACTGAGACGACGACGCAGCAGCAGCCGGAGTTCAAGACCGATAGCTTCCAAGCCGTGCAGTGGAACCAGGGTGCTGCAGGTGCGCAGCATGCACAGGAGGATGCTGGCTCCGCGCAGCCGCACCACCGTCACCGCAAGCCGGAGGCAGGCAGCGCGCAGCAGGCAGCGCGGGCAGAGGACACTCGCGGCCGCCGCCGCAGTGATGAACACCGCGAGGGCGCGGTCTCCGTGGCTGAGCTCATGGCGCGCAGCAAGCGCGGGAAGGAACAGCGGAACAAGGACGACAAGAAGTAGATGCAGGCACCACGCATGCGAGTAGCGGTGTGGGGTGATTCCCGAGCCGGCATTCACTTCGCCCTCCGTCTGGAGATGGCTGGCCACACCATTGAGAAGCTTGAGGACCCCGCCCAGCTGGACCGCTTCGATGCGCTGATTCTCGCCGCGACGGCGAGGGAGCTGGAGGGGGCAGTGGGGGACGTCGAAAAGCACGTGCGCCCCAAGCAAATCGTCATCCACACCTCATTGCTGGCTGGGGTGGAAGCCCTTGATGAGCTGGAAACGCGCGGGTGCCTGACGATTGCCGCAGCTCCCCTGGGCGACTCCTACGCGGTGGGCGCTCTCGATGAGGTGGCGGATACCGTCATTAGATTGTTGCTCTCAGAGATTCACCAGACCGCAGAAACGGTGCCTGAGGCACAACGTGCCGAGCGAGCCGCGCGGCTGTTCTACGCGGAAATGCTCGCTGCACTCACCGCGTGGGCGTCGATAAAAGCGGAGATTATCGAAGATTTTATGGGCAGCTCCTTCGACCTCGACGCCGATGACATTATCGATGCCTACCCCGCCGCCGTGGAGCTCGGCATGGCGCGCAACTACCGCGACGTTGCCCGGATGGTGGGCGAGCAGGAGAAGATTGAAGAATTGGAACTGTGGGCAGTAAGAAAGGAAGCGCCGTGGCCGAACAACTCCTAGTGGAGGACATTGAGCGCATCCGCATGGTGGGCAGCGCCTACCGCAAGACGGGCAAGCGCGTGGTGCTCGTACCGCTGGGCCGCGATATTCACGCCGGGCACCTTGCCTTAGTGCAGGCAGCACAGCGCGTGCGCGGAAGCGTGGTTGTCGTCGCCGTTGACGACGACACTGACATCACCGCCCTCGACGGCGTCGACGTGGTGTGGCGCTATGGCGAGCAGAGCCAGCGCACGCTGGTCCTTGCACCCGATCACGGCATGGAAGACGTGAGCGCGGAGTTGACCCGCATTGTGGCGCTGACCTGTGCGTTGGGTCCCAGCGATGTGTTCATGGGGGAGAAGGACTACGAGCTGCTCGTGGCTACCCAACAAGCTTTTACGGACCTCCACATCGGGGCGCGTGTGCAGGGCGTTCCTTCGGTGCGCATGCCGGATGGAGTGGTGATGAGCCTACGCAACGCTGACGTGGCACCCGAAGCTCGCGAGCAAGCCAGCGCCTTGTCAGCGGCACTCACCGCCGGTGCGTACGCGGCGGAGTCCGGGGCCGAGGAAGTCGTCCGCGTGGCACGTGAAGTGTTGGCCGCCGCAGGCGTCGAGCCGGAATACGTGGAGCTGCGCGGGCGCGACCTGGGTGAGGCCCCCGCAGAGGGCGATGCCCGCCTCTTTATCGCGGCCACCGTGGGTGGGGTGCGGCTCATCGATAACGCCGGCGTGCCGCTGGGAATTGGCTTCCGCAATCTGGAGCAGCGCGGATAAAAAACCTGTGGTGTGCGTTACAACCGGCTAGGTTGGAGGCATGAAGATTGGCATTTTGGGAGCCGGCGCGATCGGCGGATACTTTGGCGGAAAACTGAAAGCAGCGGGCCACGACGTCGCCTTTGTGGCACGGGGTGAGACTCTAAAGGTGCTGGGGGAGACGGGCGTGACGCTGATCGATGCGCACTCCGAGCCCACCACGACCGAGGTTATTCAGGTCCCGGCTGCGCAATCCTTTGCTGAGGTCAAAGAGCTTCTGGGTGGCTTGGATGTGGCGATTATTGCCTCCAAGGCCTTGCCGGGTAATGAGACTTTTGGCAGCGCAGAGGACCGTGAGACCCTGCAGGGGATCCCGGTGGTGACCACGCACAACTCAGTGGAGATTCCGTACTTAGCGGCCGAGGAATTCGGGGAAGAAAACATCCTCGCCGGTGTTGCTCGCGTCTATGCCACCCGCCTGGGGCCGGCCCGGATCAAGCGCAATCCGGGGCCCTTATCCCTGGCTTTCGGTCCGCTGAGAGCCGATGCGCCGGAGTCCCTGCGCCGTACGGGTGAGGAGCTGGCGGCCGCACTGAAGGAGTCTGGGGCCTCCAGCAAATTCCACGACGCCGCGCTTGTCGACGTCTGGTCGAAAGCCATGTTTGTTACCTCCACCGGTGCCTTAGGCGCCTTGGTGGATAAGCCAATTGGTTACCTCTGCCAGGAGATTCCTGGCCAGCTACAGGCCTTCATGCAGGAAGTCGAAGCGGCTGGGCGCGGCATGGGCGTGGACCTGCCCGACAATGTGGTCGAGCAAACCATGGAGTTTGCCCGCCAGCAGCACCCGGACAACACGTCCTCCATGCAGCGCGACATCAAAGAAGGTCTACCAAACGAACTTGACGCCCAGGTCGGAGCAATCCGACGCATGGGCGCCAAGGCTGGGGTCAAGACCCCATTGTGGGACTTCGCGCAGGAGGTGCTCGAAGCCCAGCTGCGCTCGTCCTAAGGCGAACGCAACAGGTGGTGGTGAGTAGCTCGGGGTGAGCTACTCACCGAGGAGGTTCTTTACTTAGAACCGATCTTGCCGTCCTTCTTCCAGACCACAACCACGGCCGGACGCGGGGTGGAGTTGCCACCGTCAGGCCAGTGGGAGGTAGCGTTCTCGAAGGTGGCGTCATCGGCCTCACCCGGGTGCTGAACGTTGACCATCACGCGGTCATCATCAACAATCGGGCCACAGGTCTCAGCGCCAGCCGGGACGGTGAGGAAGCACTTGAGCTCGCCGCGGGTTTCACCGTCAACGGTCACGGCGTACAGACCGTCGTTGGAATCCAGGGCGTTGCCGTCGGTGGAAATCCACAGGTTGCCGTGGCTATCGAAGGCCAGGTTGTCCGGGCAGGAAATCGGGGAGACCTTCTCCTTGTCGAAGCCACCGAAGTAGGTGTTGGCTTCCTTCGGGTCACCACAGACCAGCAGAAGGTTCCAGGTGAACTTCTCACCAGCGTGGTCGTCCTCGATCTCCATGACGAGGCCGTTCTTGTTTTCCTTGACCGGAGCGTACTCCATCGGGTCTTCCTGGTTCTTCTTGGCGTTTTCGCCGGTAGCACCGCGGTACTTGTTGTTGGTCAGAGCAACGTAGACCTTGTCGTTGGCCGGGCTGATCTCCACGTCCTCAGGGCGGTCCATCTTGGTAGCGCCGACCTTGTCAGCAGCCTCACGGGTGAAGATGGCAACTTCCTCAGCGGACATGCCATCAACGTGGGACTCGAACTTGTTGTTCTCGGTGTCAGAGGTCAGCAGCTTGACCCACTCACCGGAGCCGTCAAAAGCGCCGTCCTCCGGCAGGACACCGGAACCGTCGATTTCCTTCTCCGGGGAGTTACCTTCCATCTTGGCCACGTAGAGGGTGCCGTGGTCCAGAATGGACATGTTGTGCTTGAGGTCGCCTTCCTTGTACTTCTTGGAGGAGACGAACTTGTAGATGTACTCGAAGCGAGAGTCATCACCGGAGTAGCACACCACGGTGCCGTCCTTGGTGATGTGGATATTGCCGGCCTCGTGCTTGTAGCGGCCCACTGCGGTGTGCTTAACCGGGGTGGATTCCGGATCGAGCGGGTTGATTTCTACGAGCCAGCCGAAGCGGTTCGGCTCGTTCGGCTCCTTGGTGACGTCGAAGCGGTCATCGTACTTCTCCCACTTACGATCGGACGGGCCCTCTTTGATGCCGAAACGCTTGAGGGACTCGGCAGCCTTCTCATCCTTGACGTCGCCACCAGCGAAGTACTGGTCGAAGTTCTCCTCGCCGGACAGCATGGTGTTCCACGGGGTCACGCCACCGGAGCAGTTGTTGAGGGTACCGAGGACCTTCTCGCCCTTCTGGTCAGCAGAAGTCTTGACAAAGTCAGAGCCCTTTGCCGGACCAACCAGGGTGAACGGGGTGGTGGCGGTGATACGGCGGTTGAGCGGACCGAACTCGCGCTTGAGCTCACCGGTGTCGCCCACCTTGGAGACCTCGAGGATGGTGTGGCCGTGGCCAGCCCAACCAATCTTGACCTGCTCTTCGGTCGGGTTCTCCGGATCGTAGTCCGGGAACATCATCGGCTCGGTGGTGTACTCGTGGGAGCACATGTAGATGAGGCGGTTCTTGTCATCTGGGTGCTCGATGAGGCCAGCGAAGTCATTGTTGAAGCCGAACTGCTTCTCAGCAGCCTCGGCGGTCTGGTTGTTGACGTCGAACTCCGGAGCGCCTTCGATGACCGGGTCGCCCCAGGCGATAAGAACGGACTGCTCGTAGCCCTTCGGGATAACAACTTCATCCTTGGTGTTCGGCTCGACCTTCTCGAAGTGCATGCCCTCAGCGGAGGTCAGCTCAATTTCCGATTCCTTGACTTCGGAGGTCTTGCCAGCGGCGCTGCTGCCAGCAGCAGAGTCTTCCTCACCCGGAGCGGCACACGCAGCCAGGGCGGAGGAGCCGCCGACGGCGACGACAGCCAAGCCGCCGGCGCGCAGAGCGGTACGACGGGAGAACTGGTCACCGAAGTACGGGTTATCAGAGGTGTTCTCGCATTCGCCGAAGCAGGCGTTACCGCACTTGTAGGTGCAGGTAAGGGAGGAACGAGAAGAAGTGAACATGTTAGTCAAGAGGTTGCGGCCGTGAAGTGCCATGGGAGTGCTCCTGAGATCGTAGTAATTGAGAATCGCAGAGATGTCGTATCGGACCCTCTGAGTTAATCCTGTTAAGGTGACCAGCCGCTTGATCTCTCATGTCTTTGAGGTGAACACTCTGTGAATCGGGATCGCGCCCGCGCATAGGGATCGACTACCCTAGACAACCGTGAGCGAGAAGAAGAATACTGAAGTTAACGACGTCCCTGAGCAGCTGCGCATTCGCCGCGAGAAGCGCGCACGTCTGCTGGAATCCGGCACCGATCCTTACCCGGTGACAGTTGAGCGCACGATCTCCATGAAGGATCTGCGCCAGAAGTACCAGGTGCTGGCTGAAGGCGAAGAGTCTGGTGGTGATGAGGGAGTTACCTACCTTAACGCCGGCGAGGAGACCGACACTGAGGTTGCTATCGCTGGCCGCCTAATCTTTATGCGCAATACAGGCAAGCTGTGCTTCGCCACCTTGCAGGATGGCGACGGCACCCAGGTACAGGCCATGCTGTCCCTGGCTGAGGTCGGCGAAGAGCGCCTTGCGGCCTGGAAGTCTGACGTCGACTTGGGTGACTTCATCTCCGTGCGTGGCCGCGTTATTGCTTCGCGCCGCGGGGAGCTGTCCGTCATGGCTTCCGCATGGACCATGGCTGCTAAGTCCCTGCGCCCGCTGCCGGTCTCCTTCGCTGACATGAATGAGGAGACCCGCGTTCGCCAGCGCTACAATGACCTCATTGTGCGCGAGGAGGCCCGCAAGAATGCCATGACCCGTGTCAAGGTCATGCGTGCGCTGCGCAATTACCTGGAGGGTGAGGGCTTCGTAGAGATCGAAACCCCGATGCTCCAGACCCTGCATGGCGGTGCGGCTGCCCGCCCCTTCGTAACCCACTCCAATGCGCTGGATATTGACCTTTACCTGCGCATCGCCCCGGAGCTCTTCCTGAAGAGGGCCGTCGTTGGCGGCATTGACCGCGTGTTTGAGATCAACCGCAACTTCCGTAATGAGGGCGTCGACCGCTCCCACTCCCCAGAGTTCGCCATGCTGGAAACCTACGCCGCTTGGGGCGACTACGATGACTGTGCACGTACCACTCGCGAGTCCATCCAGGCGGTGGCCCGCGCCGTCTTCGGCTCCACCACCGTGATGTTGGCTGATGGCACCGAGTATGACTTCGGCGGTGACGAGTGGCCGGAGATTGAGATGTACCCCTCCCTCAATGAGGCTCTGCAGCGCAAGTTCCCGGGCCAGCCCGAGGTCACCATTGATACCGACGTGGAAACTCTGAAGGGCATCGCTGACGTCATTGGTCTTGACGTGCCGAAGAACGGCGGCTGGGGCCACGGCAAGCTGGTCGAGGAAATCTGGGAGGTTCTTTGTGAGGACCAGCTGGAAGGTCCGATCTTTGTGAAGAACTTCCCGGTGGAAACCTCCCCGCTAACCCGTCAGCACCGTTCTAAGCCGGGCGTCACCGAAAAGTGGGACCTCTACGTCCGCGGATTCGAGCTTGCTACCGGCTACTCCGAGCTGGTGGACCCGGTTATCCAGCGTGAGCGCTTCGAGGACCAGGCTCGCTTGGCCGCCGGCGGCGATGAGGAAGCCATGGTGTTGGATGAGGACTTCCTGGCAGCCATGGAGCAGGGTATGCCGCCGACAGCCGGCACCGGAATGGGCGTTGACCGTCTGCTCATGGCCCTGACCGGCTTGGGTATCCGTGAGACCGTTCTCTTCCCGATTGTGAAGCCGGAGGCCTAAGCCCACCGGTTTCCGCACAGCCCGCGCACGCCACCCTCTTGGCTGCGCGGGCTTTGTTATGGAAAAGTTTTTTCTGCTTTCCCCGCGAGCTGCCAACTCATGGAACGATGCAAGGTATGAAAAAACTTTTCCCTATCCTTTCCGTCGCGCTGCTCGCCTGCGCTGCGGCGTCGTGCTCGTCTACCACTGACACTGACACCGCCAGCGATGAGCCAGAGTTCCAGCAATCCTCCGCCGCCGAAACGTCCTCTGAAGCCGCTGAGTCTTCCGAAGAAAGTCCGGCGCCCACGACCACTGGAGAGGAGGAAGAGAAAGAAGAAGACGACACTGGACTGCAGGAGAAAGACAAAGAGGCATTTATTGCGACCAACGCACCTAGCCACGCAACCTCCACCGTGTATGGAGTGAGCAGCCCAGATGACCGCGTGGCCTGCACCGTCACTGAGGACAAAGGGTTGATCGGATGCAACGTTAACTTTGCAGACCCGCCCCTGTACCCGGCGACTGGTCTGCCGACCTGGCTGTCCAATTCTGTCGATTTTGACCAGGACAAGGGCTTTTATCCCAACCTGAAGCTGGGTGGTGATAGCGCTCCTCCTACCACGCTTGAGGCGGGCAGCACCGTTTCCATGGCCGGAGTGACCTTTGAGGCAGCAAGCGAGGACGAGTTCACGGTGACGATTGACGGACACCACTTCACCGTCAAGGACCAGGGTCAGTACTACTCGGATACCTTCCCGCCGAAACCGGATGCAGAAGGACATGCCATGATCGGAACTGTTTGTGGTGACGCAGGCAACGGCGAGTACGTCTACGCCAAGACAAACGATACGAATTGCGCGCGGGCGATGGAAGTTATCGACTACTACAAGAATTACGACTTCGCTCCGATGGAGGGCGGCAACCGCGGCTACCTCATGGAGGATGACTTCAGCTGCTCCTACAACGCTGATGCCGGCTGGCCGGACCAGCCAGAATATCGCTGGCTGGGATGCAGCATCGAAGGTTCTGGTGAAGTCGTTGTTCTTGACTCAAATGCCCGCGCCCTCATATCAGCGCAAGGCTAAACGCCAAGGCTAAGTGAGAAACCTTATGTGGCTAAGGCTGGCTGCGCGTCACGGTGAGTTCGTAGGATCCGCTGGGCGTCGTAAAGCACAGCATTGAGGTCCCTTCCGGGATGGCCGCGGTGCTCTGCGGAACGAGCCGGATGGGTCCGTTGGTGCGGCTGCGTGGGGAGGAGAGTTCGGCTGCGAGGAAACTGCCCACGTTGCTCACCATCCACGTATCTTCCTGCTGCCAAAAGCGGAGGAAGTGGCGGTGCATGGAGGCATCCTCAGGGGCGAGGGGAAAGTCGCCGTCGCGGCCCGCCACCAGCTGCTGCCCGGGACGCACGATGATGCTGTTCCCGGCAGGGCTGATGAGGTGGAGCTCCCGCTGCATCCGATGGGGCCTTTCTCTAGCGGGCAGGTTGGTGTTTACCCTGCCATCTCACCCACTCTGTCCGCTGACATTTTGGGGAGTGTCACCCAGGCCACAATAGCTGTGCTCCGTGTGGCGCCCGTGCGCAGCGAGTAGTACTCTATGCCCTTTGCGCTCCGCCACCGTGGCGAGGCAGCGTGGTCGTGGAAAGGTGTTGCTGGCTGCATGTCCGCTGAGATCCCTGCAAAGGTCGTCATCAACCTCAGCATCCTAGTGCTAGGGGCCATGGTCATGATCCTCAATGAGACGTCGCTGTCGGTGGCGTTGCCAACGATCATGGCGGACTTTGGAATCCCTGCTACCAGCGCGCAGTGGCTGCTTACCGGCTTTATGCTCACCATGGCTGTGGTGATTCCGACGACGGGTTTCCTTATTGAAAGGCTCACCACTCGCCAGATTTTCCTCGCGTCGACTGGCCTGTTTCTTGTCGGCACGGTGGTGGCAGCACTAGCGCCGAGCTTTGTCGTTCTTCTTTTCGGCCGCGTGCTCCAAGCAGGTGGCACAGCACTGATGATTCCGACGCTCATGACCGTGGCCATGACCCTGGTCCCGCCGCAACGCCGAGGAACCGTGATGGGCATTATCTCCGTCGTGATTTCTGTGGCACCTGCCCTGGGCCCTACGGTTGGTGGTGCAATTCTTAACCGCTTTACCTGGCACATCATTTTCTGGGCCATGGTTCCCCTGATGGCACTTATCTTGGTCGCGGGCCTGTGGCGCTTGAGCAACGTGGGCGAGAGCCGTGAGGTGCCACTGGATGGCCTCTCCGTAGTCCTGTCTGCCGTTGCTTTTGGCGGATTGGTCTACGGACTGTCGTCGATTGAGAAGATGCTTAGCGGTGGTGCCTGGGTAGAGATGGCCGTGAGCATCATCGGAGCTATCGGGCTCATCGTCTTCATACGCCGTCAGCGGCGCCTAGCCCTGGATGATCGCGCACTGATGGACTTGCGCCCATTCCACGTTCGCAACTTCACGTTGGCGGTCATTATTCTGCTCGTGTCCTTCGGCCTCATGCTCGGCATGGTGACCGTTCTGCCGATTTACCTTCAGACCACCCTGGGTGCCACGGCATTCGCCACCGGCCTGGCGGTGATGCCGGGCGGTATTCTGCAGGCTTTCCTCTCACCTTTTGTGGGCCGCATCTTCGACTCCTTGGGCCCGCGCCCGCTCATGATTCCGGGGTCGCTGTTCATGGTGGTGAGCCTGTGGCTTATGGCCACGTTGGGTGAGTCCTCGACGCTGTGGATGGTGGTGGGCATGCACGTGCTGTTCTCCTTGGGCATGTGCCTCATGATGACCCCGCTGATGACTACCGCGCTGTCCTCGCTGCCGGAGAAGCTCTACTCTCATGGCTCCGCCATCATGAACACGTTCCAGCAGTTGGCAGGCGCGATGGGTACAGCTTTCCTCGTAGTCTTTCTCACCCGCGGCACGAGTGCGGGTACTGAGGCAGGCTTGAGCGCTGCCGCCGCCACAGCGCAGGGAACGCACTGGGCTTTCCTCTTTGCGGGCGTTGCCGGTATCGTCATCGCGGTGCTGGCACCGCTGCTCAAGCGCGTGAATTAACCGCGTGGGCTAACCGCTTGGGCTAACACAGTGGCAGGCGCAAGCGCGTCTCTTCGGCGTCCTCGCCCCACACCAGTACGGCACTGTCCGAATCCTCAGCGGCCATGTAGTACAACGGCTCCGCATCGGACAGATCGTAGCTATGCACCGTGCACTGTCCGTTGGAGAGTTCCTGTCCGCCTTGGGCTGGGCCGGCCGCTTCGCGCTTCTCGACGTCCCCATAGCCCGCCACCGAGTACGTCACCCCATCAGCGGTACACGTGATTTTGGCTTCCTGGCCTTCCTCCGGCTCGCGGGATTCGCACGTCGCTCCCTCAAAGCCCTCGCCGCCGGGGCGGGAGCTGAGGAGGCCCGGGTGGGCGTCGACAAGCGCTTGCTCCTGCTCGGACCACGAGGCGCGACCTGTAAAGAACCACAGCAGACCAGCGATGAGCAGCAGGGCCACAGCACCGGTGCCGAGCCCTAGCAGGAGTTTCGCGGAGGACTTCTTCTTGGGTTGCTTAGGCTGCTCAGGCTGCGCTGGCTGCTGGAAAGGCTGCTGCTGGCCTGGGTGAACGGCAGACTGCGGCGCAGTCTGGGGTGCCTGGTGGTAGGAACCCTGGGCGCGCAGTGCCTCGAGGACGGCTGCGGCGGAAGGGTAGGCCGCATTCGCGCGGAAAGCCGGATACGCAGCAGACAACAGCTGTGCGAGGCGCCCGATGACCTCCTGTGCGGAAGCGCGGGACGGGGTAAAGGCCGCATCGGGGCCTACCGTGGCGAGGAACGCCGTCGAGCGATTGCTGGTTAAGATAATGCGCCGTGGATTCAATGCGCGCAGGGCATAACCGGCGCGGTCAAGCTGCAAAAGAAAGTCCACGGCGTCTGCCAGCGGGGCAAACGTGGCCAAAGCCTCTTCCCGGGAGAGATGCCGTGCGCCTACCCCGGAGCCGGTGTAGTCCGAAAGCTGTTCACCCGGGAGACAGCGGCGTACGAAGAACTCTTGCCCACTTGTCGTTGTGCCGGTTCCCACGATGGGGGCGATGGCGCTGTGCTGAAGCTGCCCGGCCACGCCGGCTTCTCGCAGCACGCCGCGGTGCTCGACGGAAAACAACTCCACGAGGAGCTGATTCTGAGCGGGGTCCTCAACCAGGAACAACGTGGAACCGGCACCCTGGTCTAGGACGGCGAGTTCGCGCAGCTGGTGCTGGGTAGTGAAGAATTCAGGAAGCGTAGTCACGATGAGAGGAGATCCTTAGGCGGACGATGTGGAACGCCTTTTAGTGTAAGGGACAACACGTCTTGCCACGTAGCAACGCAAGGAAGAAGCACAGCGCTAGCACACAGGCAGGTTTAGGCGGTCCTCTTCGGCATTGGGACCTGCGAGAACGAAGGCAAAACGGGCGGACACCCCGGTGGGGTAGATTCCCCACGTACCGGGCTGATCGGGGATTTCGGCAGACGTGATGGTGCAGGCCTCACTACTGAGCTCCTCGACGGTGTCCGGCACGATAGCGTCTCGGTCGTCCTCGGTACCAAAGTCGGCACCGACGAAGATGAGGTCATCGCTTTCGCAAATAATACGGGCCCGCTGGCCCGCCTCCGGCTCTGCGGCGCGGCAGTTCATGTCCTTCCATGGCGCGCGGCCAGGGCGTGCGGGGAAGAGCAGTGGGAACTCTTGGGCGAGGACCTTCTCCTCGGCGTCCCAGCCAGTTCCAGCCAGAACCAGGCCACCGGCGACACTGGTCACAAGAAGTATGCCCGCCAGAACTGCGGCGAGAAGGGCGAAGCGACGTCGCGAGGGGGCAGTCGTGGCATTCTCGCCCGCTGAGGTGGCTGCGCGTGCGGGAACGGCGTTGGCGGGCGTGGTGGATGGTGCTGTGCCCCGCGAGGAAGGTTGCGGTGCCTCGGCAGGGCCTTCCGGTTCCGCTGCAGCGGCCAGTGCTTCCATCATCTCGGTGGAAGTGGCAAAGCGCAGCTGCGGATCCGGGTGGAGCGCGGTGGCGAAAAAGGCGTTGAGGGCGGGAGCCGAGGGGCCGTTGGCAAGCGCTAGGTTCTGTGGAGTCAGCTCAGGGATGGTGCGGCTGTGCGCCCACTGCTGCGGACTCGTAGCGCGACGTAAGTTGACCAAGGTGAGCATCTCCAGCGCGATAAGCGCCAGCGAGTACCGATCACTAGCCGCAGTGGGCTGCGGTGGGGCCTGCGCCAGCTGGGTGGGGTAGAGCTCTGGGGCCATGTATGCATCGGTGCCAACGCGCAGGCCCTCGCGGGTCATCCGGGTAGCGTCCTCATTGATGGCGATGCCAAAATCCGCGAGCATGACAGTGCATCCTTCGTCACTCGCATCACTATCCGCGATGATGTTCGCGGGTTTGACATCGCGGTGAATGACCGGGGAGGGAAGCGCCGCCAAATAATCCAGAGCTTGCGCGATGGGCGTCAGCAGATGCACGGTCTGCTCCACCGTGAACTTGGAATTCTCCAAGATCCGGCGGTTGATGCGCGCCTCCAAACTGGGCCCACGCAGGAACTTCATGACGAAATACGGCACGCCGCTTGGAGTAATGTCTCCGTCGTAGATGGGGACGATAGCTGGGTGATCCAGCGCTGCCACCGTGCGCATCTCCGCCATGAAGCGGCGGACCTCCGCATCGTCCCCAGTCGCATGCTGGGCAATAACCTTGATGGCCACCTCGCGGTCGAGGCTTTCCTTGCGGGCAAAAACAATGGTGCCCATGCCGCCGGCGCCGATCTGATGGAATTGCGAATAGCCTTTGGCACTGAGCGCAGGCTCAAGATCCAAAGGTAGGCCGGAGGCGGTGGGCTGCGCGTTCATTGCTAGGCCGCCACGATGATGGGCTGACGGATGAGGAAAGGTTCATAGCCCGCCTGACGGATGGTGATTTCGGCGGTGAAGCTGCCGGCTTCCTGAAGGGCTGCGGCCAATGTGCAGACGCCGAAATTACAGCTCACAGTGCTCTGAGTGGCTTCGTCGAGGTGATTGTTTCCTTCGGCGTCTAACAGAGCAACGCGCCATTCGGCGTTGTTCTCCAAATCTGCTTCATCGCCGCTGAGGTTCATGGCCTGGGCATTGAGCACGAATACGCCGCCGACGGCCCACTGCAGCACACCGGTGGGCGCCGAGCCGCTTACGGAGCCATCATAGCCGGAGTTGTCCACCACCGCGCGCAGCGTTCCGAAACCGTATTCTTCCAGTTCAGAGTAATTTGCAGTGATTTCATCGACCGGTCCCGGGCCAGGGGTTTTGGTAGTGATAAGGAATGAGCCATCTTCTTGGTGCAGGTGCACTCCGGTAGGCTCTGCGCTTTCCGACGTCCCCTCCGCCACCGTCAGCGCCGCCTCCGACCGCGATGTGGTGCCATTAACCGTGAACTTCGGCGCATCCTCAGCGGTGTCTTTGTCCGTTGCACACGCCGAAAGCGTGACCAGTGCTAGACCGAGAGCGGCCAGCGTGCGCAGTGAGAACGGGGCGAACATGAGAGTGGACAGGTCCTTGCAGAGTGGAGAAAACAGAGTCAGACAAAGACTATCAGCACTGCGCAGAACACTAAGCGTTAATCAAGAAGAGATGACTGAATTGTTATGAAAGGTGTGCATAGTATTGGGGGTGGGCCGCGGCGAACTGCGCCAGAACGATGCGCCACGAAATCTTTTGCCCCGGCTGGAATTGGGGGACGCCGAGCTTCTGCAAGGTTTCCGCCAGAGTTTGGATCTTGCGCTCGACTTTCTTTTCCGTCCACTCCAAGGCCTCGGCGAGCTCGCGCTGGGTCCCCACGACCACGCGTGGCTCGGCCGCTGGATTATCGATGAGCGGCTGGGCCAAGGCCTTGAGCAGGAGGCACTGTTCCTCATTGGGTTCGAAGACATGGGTTGTGAATGGGCCATCGGGCGGCAGGCTAGGCTCTGGGCTGCGCAGCGGCTGCATGACGGTGAGCTCGCATTCATAGTTCATCGTGGCGGTGGAGAAATAGAGCGTTGAGGTACCTGGATGTAGCACTTCGATGCTGCCAGGGCTCAGCACTGTGCGGCCATAGCCGCAGGCAGCTGGTGGTTGGATGGTGGCGGCGATGAAGCTGCCGATGTTTTTAAGGAACCATTGCGCGCCGTTGGACCATACCTGTAGAAATGTGCGGTGCATGGCTGGGTCGTCGGCGGCTAGGAGGATGTCGCCTTGGCGGCCCAATGTGGCGGACTCGGTAACGCTCAGAAGCTGCGAGTGGCCAATAAGATCGTCGACAAGCAAGGCGCCCTGCTGCGGCTGCGACATGGTGACTAGCTCCTCCCTCAACGTGTAAGCGGTGCTAACTAGGAGGTTAGTTTACTTCATGACCTGCGCTGGGAGGTTCATAGAGGGCCAGAGCACTTCGCGAATAGGGGGAGTGCGTTGAGGAGGCGGGGCGAGTGGGGTTGCAGAGAAATCAACTCGCTGACCACGAGAGTTCCTTATGAGAAGAGAGACTAACGGAGTGGAACCCTCGGTGTAGGGAATAAGGGGCGACGCCGTGAGTGATAAGGAAAGGAACGGGAGTCGAGCTCCAAGCTCCGTTCCCCGAACCAGCACCGATTATTCTAACAAGCCCCGCCAAGCACTTCCTAGTTACGGGGAGATTTCCCCAGGGATAGCAGGCGTGTGGCATTGGCCTTGTTGGCCTGTTCGCTACCGGCGTACAGTGCTGTGAGCTGGTCAAACGTGCGTGTAGTGGAGTTGAGAAGAAGAATCGTGAATGGAGTGTCGGCCCCGCGCGTTAGAGTGGATGACACATTAACAGCGAAAGGTAAGAGGTCATGTTCGAGAGGTTTACAGACCGTGCTCGCCGCGTCATCGTTTTGGCGCAGGAAGAAGCACGCATGCTCAACCACAATTACATCGGCACCGAGCACATCCTCCTGGGTCTTATTCACGAGGGTGAAGGCGTTGCCGCCAAGGCCCTGGAATCCATGGGCATCTCGCTGGAGGACGTCCGCCGTGAGGTGGAGGAGATTATTGGCCAAGGCTCCCAGCCGCACACTGGCCACATTCCGTTTACCCCGCGCGCTAAGAAGGTCCTTGAGCTTTCCCTGCGTGAGGGCCTGCAGATGGGCCACAAATACATTGGCACCGAGTTCCTGCTCCTCGGCCTCATCCGTGAAGGCGATGGCGTGGCAGCCCAGGTGCTGACCAAGCTGGGCGCGGACCTGCCGCGCGTGCGTCAGCAGGTTATCCAGCTGCTCTCCGGTTATGAGGGCGGCGAAGGCGAGGGCGGTAGCACCTCCCAGGGCGGTCCTGGCCCAGTAGGCGCTGGTGCTGGTGCCGGCCAGGGTGGCCGTGGTGGTTCCGGTGGTGCCGGTGAGCGCTCCAATTCCTTGGTGCTCGACCAGTTCGGCCGCAACCTCACTCAGGCTGCTAGGGACGGCAAGCTGGATCCCGTGGTGGGCCGCGAGTCTGAGGTGGAGCGCATCATGCAGGTGCTCTCCCGCCGCACCAAGAACAACCCAGTGCTCATCGGTGAGCCCGGTGTGGGTAAGACCGCTGTGGTCGAAGGCCTGGCCCTCGATATCGTCAACGGCAAGGTTCCGGAGACCCTTAAGGATAAGCAGTTGTACTCGCTGGACCTGGGCTCCCTGGTGGCCGGTTCCCGCTACCGCGGTGACTTTGAGGAACGCCTGAAGAAGGTCCTCAAGGAGATTAACCAGCGCGGTGACATCATCCTTTTCATCGATGAGATTCACACCTTGGTGGGCGCTGGTGCCGCCGAGGGCGCCATCGATGCTGCATCCTTGCTGAAGCCGAAGTTGGCTCGTGGTGAGCTCCAGACCATTGGCGCAACCACCCTGGATGAGTACCGCAAGCACATTGAGAAGGACGCCGCTCTCGAGCGCCGCTTCCAGCCGGTCAAGGTGGAAGAACCGTCCCTTGATGACACCATTCTGATTCTTAAGGGCCTGCGCGATAAGTACGAGGCGCACCACCGCGTGTCTTACACCGATGAGGCCCTCAAGGCAGCGGCCTCCTTGTCGGACCGCTACATCAATGACCGCTTCCTACCGGATAAGGCCGTTGACCTTCTCGATGAGGCCGGTGCCCGCATGCGCATCAAGCGCATGACTGCCCCGGAGGGCCTGCGTGAGGTCGATGACCGCATTGCCGAGGTCCGCAAGGAAAAGGAAGCCGCGATTGATGCTCAGGACTTCGAGAAGGCCGCAGGTCTGCGCGATCAGGAGCGCAAGCTCGGTGAAGAACGCGCGGAGAAGGAAAAGCAGTGGCGCTCCGGTGACCTTGAGGAAATCGCCGAGGTAGGCGAGGAGCAGATTGCTGAGGTCCTCGCACACTGGACCGGCATCCCGGTTCTCAAGCTCACGGAGAAGGAATCCAACCGCCTCCTCAATATGGAGGAAGAGCTGCACAAGCGCATCATTGGTCAGGACGAGGCCGTCAAGGCTGTCTCCCGCGCTATCCGCCGTACCCGTGCCGGCTTGAAGGATCCGCGCCGTCCGTCCGGTTCCTTCATCTTCGCTGGTCCGTCCGGTGTGGGTAAGACGGAGCTATCGAAGTCCCTGGCTAACTTCCTCTTCGGTTCGGATGATGACCTCATCCAGATCGATATGGGTGAGTTCCATGACCGCTTCACCGCCTCCCGTCTCTTTGGTGCACCTCCGGGATACGTGGGCTACGAAGAGGGCGGCCAGCTGACAGAGAAGGTTCGTCGCAAGCCGTTCTCCGTCGTCCTGTTCGACGAGATCGAGAAGGCCCACAAGGAGATTTACAACACCCTCCTGCAGGTGCTTGAGGATGGCCGACTGACCGATGGCCAGGGCCGCAACGTGGACTTCAAGAACACGGTGCTCATCTTCACCTCAAACCTGGGTACCCAGGACATCTCCAAGGCTGTGGGCTTGGGCTTCACCGGCTCTTCCGAGACCGATTCGGATGCGCAGTATGAGCGCATGAAGAATAAGGTTAACGATGAGCTGAAGAAGCACTTCCGCCCGGAGTTCCTCAACCGTATCGACGAGATTGTGGTCTTCCACCAGCTCACCCAGGAGCAGATTGTGGAGATGGTGGAGCTGCTTATCGCACGTGTGGAAAAGCAGCTGTCCGAGCGCGATATGGGCATCGAGCTCACTCAGAAGGCCAAGGACTTGCTGGCCAAGCGTGGCTTCGACCCCGTCCTTGGTGCCCGTCCGTTGCGTCGTACCATCCAGCGCGAGATTGAGGACCAGCTCTCCGAGAAGATCCTCTTCGGTGAAATCGGTGCCGGTGAAATTATCACCGTGGACGTTGAGGGCTGGGATGGTGAGTCCAAGGACAACTCCTCGGCCACCTTCACCTTCACCCCGCGTCCGCGCCCGCTGCCGGAGGGAACCTTCGATGAGGAGCTCGAGAACTTGGAGGACATCGCCGTGCGCGAGGCTGATGAGGAAGCATCCTCGGATGAGCCGGATACCATCAGCCCGGATGTCCTTGGGGAGTCTGGCAGCGATTCCGCTGACGAGTCCCACAACGATGATGGCGATGACGGCAACCCGCCGCCGGCAGGCGCTGGCGCCGGTCAGCCGCTCTAAGCGCTGACTCTGGCCCAGCCACTGGGCCCATGAGGAATAGCCCCGAACCGCATGCATGTGAGACCACGTGCGGTTCGGGGTTTGCTGTGCGTGACCTTCACGCAGCGGCACGCCCCCAGTCCACCACTAGAACTGAATCAGCCGGACTTAGGCCAGTTTAGTGCGGAACAATCCCACCTCACGGCCGAAAACCACCAGGTAGCAGTGTTAAGAGTCACGTTGCTCACCCACCCAAGACCTAAGTCAGGCCACAATGACCGTTTCCGTAGAGCACTGCACGTCTCTTCCCAAACGGATTACCTCTTCGCTCCCCTCGCAATGCGCAACGTCTGCATCCCTCCATCGACATGCTGGAAGCATCTTACGAAAGGCGTCTGACAAAAGGCACCAGTCATAAGGCGTTTTCACGGCTGAAAACGCCATTTACTCATTACAGATGGCGTTTTTAGACCCAAAGATGCCCTTTGCCAGATGCCTTTTACAAAACGCCCTCCTGCCTTAGGTCAATTTAGTGCGGAACAATCCCACCTCACCGCCGAAAACCACCAGGTAGCAGTGTCAAGAGTCCCGTTGCTCACCCACCCAAGACCTAAGTCAGGCTAGAACTGAATCAGCACACCGTCTCGTGCGATTCGTGCTCTGGGTGCTCGATTTGGATGGTGGAGTGCTCGATGCCGAGTTCGTGCAGGGCGTGCTGGACGGCATCCAACAGCGGGCCGGTGTCGACGGTGCCGTCGCGCACGATGTGCACGGTCGTGAGCACGCTTACGCCATCCAGGCTCCACAGGTGTAGGTCGTGGATGTCGGCAACGCCCTCGACCTGCCGCAGCGCGGGCTCGATTGCGCTGGCGTCGAAGCCCGCCGGAACCTGCTCGAGTAGCACGCTCGCCGACAGTCGCATGAGTTGCCACGCGCGCGGTAGCACCATCGCCGCGATCACCAGGGAGGCGATCACGTCCGCCGCCGCAAAACCTGTGGTCAGCACCACGGTGCCTGCCACGATCACCGCGACCGAGCCGAGCATATCGACCAGCACGTGCAAGAACGCGCCCTCCACGTTGATCGAGGATTCGCGGTGGCGGTTCAGCACCCATGCCGATAGCGCATTCGCTACCAGGCCGATCACCGCGATGATCAGCATCGTTTTTCCCTGTACTTCGGCCGGGCTCTGCAGTCGGCGAACCGCCTCGACGACAATCCACACCGAGATCACCAGCACCGTTACCGCGTTCACCAGTGCCGCAAGCACCTCCACCCGCCGGTAGCCGTAGGTGGCCTGGGCTGATGCTTGGCGACGCCCCACCAACACCGCTAGCACCGCAATGATTAACCCAGCGGCGTCGGAAAGCATGTGCATAGCATCCGCCATCAACGCCATTGAACCCGCCAACCAGCCGCCGATCAGCTCCGCGAAGAAGACGGTGCCGGTAATGCTGAGCGCAATGAGGAGCGCGCGCAACGGCGTGCTGGAGTGATCGTGATCGTGGTGCTCGTGTGCCATGCGCTCAGCCTATCGCAACTGACGCCTATTGACAACCAAATGAAAAAGGATGACGGCGGGCGCAGTCGGCGACCCCAAGTCAGGTTCTTTGTGTGAGTCCTGGGGGCGAGTCTAGGATTCAGCAGGCTGGCAGTTCGATGGGGCGGGCACGTCCTTGAAGCGATCGATGAGGTATCTCGTACCGCGCAGAAGCGAACGGGCCGTGGGCGCGGCATGGTTGGCGCCCGAGCCAGGACGCACGTTGACGGCGCGGGCATTCTCAAACTGGACAGTGCCGCCCGCCGCGCAGAAATCGCGGGCCATGGTGCGTGCCTGCTGATAGGGAATGATGTCATCGGTGGGGGAGTTCATGACCAGCATTGGTGCATTAAGAGCGTGTTGGCCTAGACGCTGTTCGCGCAACATACGGGAGGCCGCTGGCTTGCGGCGCAGCAATTCCTCAAAGGATTCGCCGCTCTTCGTGAGCTCGCTGGTGCGGGCATTTCCCCAGGTTGACATAGAGTCACGGACGCAGAAGGTCTCAGCATCAGTAAGGAACTCGCGCCCGCGGGGGTTCAGCTCGTCAATGATTTCGTGTGAGAATTCGGGGCTGCGCTCGGCAAAACCGTTGATGGCATAGCCCAAGACGTGGACAAGGGAAGAACCATCGACGGCACGCATGACGTCGAAAAGGTCTGCTGGTGGCGCGCCGGCAAAGGTGCCCTTGACGTTGAGCTCAGGCGCATAGGAGGCCGCGTACTCGCCGGCGGCGGCAGCTGCGCCACCGCCTTGGGAATAACCGGCGAAGCCGACGGGGGCAGTGGCGGGTGCACCGGCGAGTTTGAGGCCGGCGCGGGCGGCGTCAAGAACCGCGTGGGCTTCTTCGATGTTGTTCACGTAGGAGTGGTGGCCGGGTGTGCCAAGCCCGATGTAGTCCGTGACCACAACACGGACGCCCTGCGAGAGGGCGAAGTCGTAGAGTCCTGCGGCAGCATCGAAGTTCTGGTTCCTGTCTCCGGCACTCGGTGCTACGTAAGCACGCGACGGCGCGCACTGGTCGCCCGCCCCGCGAGTTCCTGGAGCGTAGACAATGGTAGGCCGCTCACCAGGCCCGTTCCACGGGACCTTGGGTTCGAAGACCACACCCGTGACCGTGGTGGGGGTGCCATCCATGAGCGTGGAGGCGTAGGAAATGGCCGTGATCCTCGCGTTGGGCTGTTCGGTTGGGGCGGCGGAGTGCACGGTGCCCGGGGGAACTGCCTGTGCTGCTGGTGTGGCCACGGCGACGGCCGCAGCGGTCGCAAGAGCAGTAATCAGGGCTTTAATTCTCACGATGCTGAGCGTAGTCTTCCTAGCTCAGTTGCGCATCCGCGCTAAGCTTGCTGGCATGGGAATTTACTATCGCAAGCGGAAGAAGACCGGTAAGAACAGCTGGATTAACGTCTCTGGCTCCGGTGCGTCGATGTCGACGAAGGTCGGACCCGTGACCTTTAATTCCCGCGGTGGTATGTGGGTTAACCTGCCAGGCGGCCTGAATTTCCGGGGGCGCTGGCGTTAATGAGCTCTCACCCCAGCACCGACTATGTCCGGATGGGGTATGAGGCTGACGTCGTCCTGCGTTTGGGCATGATGCTCATGGGCGCGGGCACGTCGGGCTATCGGGTGCTGCGCGGCATGAAACGTGCTGCTCGCGCGCTGGGCTTCGACCGGCTTGATGCTGACGTTGGTGTCACCCAAATCACGTGTACCTTTCACCGCGGCCGTGATTTTCGGACCGTTGTGGCCCAGCAGCATTCACCGGCCGTCGATGCCTCTCGCATCGAGGCTCTCGAGGACCTCACCCACAACCGCCTGTTTTCAGGAATTACCGCTGAGGATCTCAGCGCCATGCTCGATGTCATCGAGTCCACGGTGATTAAACGGTGGAACCGCTGGCTCTTGGCCTGCGCGGCAGCCGTTGCCTGTGCATCCTTTGCTGTGCTCAATTACTTCACCGTCTATGCGGTCGTCCTCGTTGCGCTGGCGGCTTTCTGCGGTCAGTTGACCCGCGCCTCACTGCATCACAAACACGTGCACCAGCTCGGCTGCATCGTGGCGGGCGGAACAGTAGCGAGCCTGGTGTATTTCATCACCACCAAGGCGGTTGCCGCCACAGGCATCGCGAACCCCGCCGATTTTTCCTCCGGTTATGTTGCGGCGGTGCTGTTCCTCATCCCAGGATTCCCGCTGTTCTCGGCGCTTATTGACCTCGCACGCTTCGACTTCGGCGCGGGTCTGACCCGCTTGGCGTATGCGCTGACCATCATTACCGCGGCCACTTTTACCGTGGCGCTGGTGAGCTGGACCACGGAACTGACACCTGAACCAGGCATCCCGAGCCCCGATGCCCAATGGTATATCGCGGCAGCCGTGGCAAGTTTCCTCGGCATTTCTGGTTTTGCCTTCTTGTTCAACTCCTCTCGGCGGATGGTACTGGTGGCGGCGTCGGTGGGGACGGTGGCCAACATCGTGCGCCTGTTCCTCATCAGCTGGGGAGCGACCAACTACGTGGGCGCTTTCATTGGCGGCCTCATCGTGGGTCTGTTGGGTGCGGTGGCGTCCAAGCGTGCACACCTGCCGCGTATCACTACGACGGTGCCGGCGTCTGTCATCATGATCCCGGGCACCGCCATGTTCCGCACTGTCTACCACCTCAACGTGGGCAACATGGACCAAGCCTTGAACAACCTCGCCATCGCCTCAATGGCCGTCGTGGCGATTGGCTGCGGTCTTGTCTGCGCCCGCATGCTTACTGACCGCAACTGGACCATGGGTCGGCTCATCGACTTCTCCCATCGCCCTACTGAGGAAGATGGAACAGCCCCTCCTCGTTCTGCTCCATAAGGCCATCGTCGAGCAGCGAAGCGAGTGCGCGGGCGCGCTGCGGAGCGTCCTCCCAGACTGTGTCCAACTCGGACTGGGGAACGGGGTGGGGTGAGGCGCGGAGGACGTCGAGAAGCAGCCCACGTACTTGGCGGTCCGTGCCGGTAAACTTCTGCACGCGCTTCTTCGCCCGCGCAGTCTCCTCCGCGCTAGGCTCCGGGCATCCGGCTAGCTGCCAGGCACACGTGGTTTTAATGGGGCAGGCCATGCATTCTGGATTCTTCGCCGTGCACACGAGCGCTCCCAGCTCCATGAGCGCCGCCGAAAAACGCGGCCCATTCTCCTCCGGAAGAAGCTCCTCCACCTGCGCCAACTCGCGCTTCGAGGGTGTCGGCGCCAGGAATCGGCCTTCCTCAGCACGGGCATAGACGCGGCGCACGTTGGTGTCTACCACCGGCACGTTGCGCCCAAAATGAAACGCCGCGACCGCCCGTGCGGTGTACTCACCGATACCGGGCAGGGCCAAGAGCTTGTCGACGTCCCCCGGAACCTCACCTTCCCCAATCTCCTTCGCGCATTCCCACAGCCGTAACGCGCGCCGCGGATAGCCTAGCTTGCCCCAAGCACGCAGCACATCGGCTTTGGACGCCGCCGCGAGATCCTGGGGCGTGGGCCAACGTTGCATCCACTCTTTCCACTGCGGGGCCACGCGCGCGACGGGAGTCTGCTGGCTCATGACCTCGCTGAGCAGTACTCCCCACGCCGAGGTCCCCGGCGCCCGCCAGGGCAGGGGGCGCTCGTTGGCGTCGAACCACTCCATGACAGCTTGGGTATCCATAAACACCTCAGTGTAGGGGTGGTGGGACTAGAGTGTGAATCATGCCTCTAGTACATGTGCCGCACCGTCCACAGGAAGTCTGGGAAGCCCTCCAGGAAGGTAACCGTCGCCTCGTGAGCGGAAACCTTATTGCCGTTAATCAGGATGCCAAGCTGCGCGCCGGGTTGACCCAGGGCCAAGACCCGCGCGTTATTGTGCTGGCCTGCTCGGACTCCCGCGCACCGATTGAGCACGTATTCAACATTGGTTTCGGTGATGCCTTCGTCATCCGTACAGCGGGGCACATCCTGGATAGTGCGGTGATGGCGTCGCTGGACTATGCCTTGGAGAACCTCAACGCCAACCTGCTCGTCGTGATGGGGCATCAGTCCTGTGGTGCGGTGAGCGCGGCCTCCGACTTCCTGGATGGCGGCGAGCTGCCGACGGGGCTGCAGCGACCCATCATTGAGCAGGTCGCGGTAGCGTCCATGGTGGCTCGGCGCGATGGCCGCGAGGACCGCGCTGACTTTGAGCGTGAGAACACCGCGCAGACGGTATCGCAGATCATCTCAGACGTTCCAGCCGCACGCGCGCTTCTCGACGCTGGAACGCTCGGCATCGTCGGCCTGCGCTACCTCCTTGAGGACTCCAGCGTGGAGACCGTAGTCCTCCACGGCGTGCAGTAGCGCGACAATAAGGCTGCGTGGTGGGGGTGGTGGGGAAAGAACAAGACACGCGGCCTAACGCTGGCCCGGGTTAGCGCTCAGTCCCCTTAAACTAAAGGCTGTGACTGAGCCAACCCGTACCTCGAAGCCGCTGCCGCGCGAGATTTATGTTCGCCGCCGCATTGCCGCGCTCGTGGCGATTCTGGTGCTCGTGGTCATCCTTATCTGGGCAGCCACAGCGCTTTTCGGTGGGTCCTCAGAGGATAAGGAGTCGCAGCCGGCAGCGGCATCCAGCAGCTTGGTTCAGCCATCGGAGCAGCCGACTACCTCGCAGCCAGAGGAGACTGAGTCTGAGGCCCCAGCATCCGAATCCGACGAGGATCAGCCTTCGGAAGAAGGCGCAGAGGATGCCGAGAAGAGCGAAGAATCCCAGCCCACCGAGCTGGCCGTAGATCCCGCGAAAACGGAGTGCTCCCTGGAAGACCTCAAGGTCATGGCTAAGACCAATGAGGACAGCATTCCGGGCGGTAAGATGCCGACCTTCTACATGGAAGTCTTCAACCCCACCACGAAGGATTGCTCCATCGACCTCGATGAGCAGCAACTGCGCTTTGAGGTCTACAAGATGGGCTCCAACGAGCGCGTGTGGTCTGACACCGATTGCTACGCCTCCGTGGAGACCGGCAAGCAGACCTTTAAGTCTGGCGAGACCCGCTTCTTCCAAGCCGACTGGTCCCGCAAGCGCTCTGAACCCGGTCAGTGCACTGACCGCCCAGAGGCCGATTCCGGTGCATACTTCCTGCACACCGTCATCGGTGACAACTACTCGGCACCCTTGCCTTTCAACCTGCTCTAAGCGCTAGCTTTCGCGCAGTACTAGGGCAGTGCTAGGGAAGTGCTAGGTCAGCACAGAAATTGCTTCACTCAACGTGGATGCTTGATGCACACGCATGCCGGTGACCTCCACCTCGCCGGGCGGGACGATGGCCTGGCGGTAGCCCAAACGCGCCGCCTCCGCCAGACGACGATCCAGGTTGGGCACGCGGCGTACCTCGCCGGCCAGGCCGACTTCTCCGATCACCACGGTCTTCGGCGGCAGCGGCCGCTCATGGAGCGAGGACCACGTGGCTAGGGCTACCGCGAGGTCTGTTGCCGGCTCCTGAATCTTCATGCCACCTACAGTGGCGACGTAGGCGTCCTTGTCGTTGGTGCGCTCGCCCGCCCGAGCCTGCAGGACGGCAAGGACCATGGGGACGCGGTTGGCATCCAAACCAGTCACGACGCGGCGAGGGTTCTTGGCCACCGGATCAACCGTGAGTGCTTGTACCTCCGCGAGAATGGGGCGCACACCATCCATGGCTACCGTGACCGCGGAGCCGTCCGGTGTGCTACCACGGTGGGAAAGAAACAACCCGGACGGGTCCGCGACCTCGCGGATGCCGGCGGCGGTTTGCTCAAAGCAGCCCATCTCATCGGTAGCGCCGAAGCGGTTCTTGAGCCCGCGCAACAGCCGCAAAGAGGACTGGCGGTCACCTTCAAAGTTCAACACCACATCGACGAGGTGCTCCAGCACGCGCGGACCGGCCACGTTGCCGTCCTTGGTGACGTGACCAACGAGAAGGATCGGGATTCCCGTGGTTTTAGCTAATGTGGTCAATGCGGCGGTGACTGCGCGGGACTGCGCCACGCCTCCGGCTACGCCTTCGACGCCTGCTGCATGCATGGTCTGCACCGAGTCCACAATGATGAGGCTGGGCTTAAGCTGCTCGACGTGTCCGAAGACAACATCCAGATTCGACTCCGCTGCCAAATAGAGCGTCTCGTGCAGTGCGCCGGTACGCTCGGCGCGGGCCCGGACCTGTCCAGCTGATTCCTCTGCCGTGGCGTACAACGCCGTGCGGCCTAGTTGCGCCCAGCGCGATGCGACCTCAAGTAGCAGTGTGGATTTGCCCACCCCCGGCTCGCCTGCCATAAGCACGACGGAGCCGGGCACGATACCGCGCCCAAGGACGCGGTCAAGCTCCCCAATCCCGGTGTTAAGCGCCTTGGTCTGTGCCGCCCCCACCTTGGTGATGGGGACAGCCGGGCTCGTTGGCGTGAGGCCCGTCGGCCGACGTCCACTCATCGCTGCCTGCGCGGCACTGCTTTCCTGCGCGGCAGCAGTTTCCTGCAGCGTTCCCCACGACCCGCACTCAGGGCAGCGGCCCAACCACTTGGGGGAGACGAAGCCACACTCGGTGCACGTGTGAACGGGACGAACCTTTTTAGCCATGCCTCTTACTGTAGTAAGCGGCCCGGACATCGAGGATTCTGTTTACTCATCATCAAGAAATCTTTATTACCCCCATATGGAAATATTCCCCACGAACCTAGGCATCATCATCACTAAGGCCCTACAGTGTTAGTCAGGTTACGGGCAAAACTTTAATAAGTGATGCGTGAAACCGTCCCCCCATGCACAACTCTCACAACCCCTAAGGTGATTTTATGAAGATCCGTCGTACCCTCGTCGCCGCCGGTGCTGCTGTTGCTATCGCCCTGGCTGGTACCCCTGCTGCCTCCGCCGCTCAGGCACCGCAGCCGCTCGCAGATGTCCTGACGCAGATTACCAACGTTGCTGGCTATGATGCTCAGAACGTCATCCTCGTACCGGCAGCCCTGTCCTCCTTGGGCTTCATTTTGAACGTTCTGTAATAACCCCGTAACTATCCCCCTCAAAGAATCATTCAAGGAGACACAATGAAGAAGATCCGTCGTTCCCTCGTTGCAATCGCTGCTGCATCCGCCGTCGCTGTGGCTGGCACCCCGGCCGCTTCCGCTGCTTCCTACCCGGAGCCGCTGAACCAGGTCATGGACACCATGGTTCGGTACGGTGGCCCGCAGGCGCCGAACCTCCTGCTGGTTCCGGCCACCCTGTCCACCCTTGGCTGGGCTCAGGCAATCCTCGCTAGCTCCTCCATGCGCTAGAAGCTTGTAGAACTCACCACTCTGTCGCCGCCGTGCACTTTCTGTGTGCGGCGGCGTTAGTGCGTTTTAGGAGGGAGAAGGTCCAGCAATGCGAAACCGCCCTAGCTGCACGCTGTGCCAACTAGGGCGGTGTGAAGTGTGCAGCTAGGGCGGTGTGGAGCCTCGTGGACGAAGCTTTACTTAGCCTCGGTGTAGCCCTCTTCGGACTCCGGGTCGCGGTCAAACTTACCGGCCTCCAGCGGGGAGGCGGACACGGTGGCGTCGACCTCAATGGTGCCGGTGTTGAAGGTGAAGGTCACCGGGCGGGAGCCGCCGAAGGCGAAGCCATCGTTCTCCAGGGAAGTGGTCACGTAGGTGACGTTGTTGTCCTTCTCATCCTTCGGAAGGTTCTCCAGGTTGGTTGCGGAATCGCCGTACAGTGCCTGATCGCGGGCAATCGGGGTAACGCCCTCGATGACGACATCCTGGCCATCAACGCTTATGGATTCCAAGGTGACCTCATCGACCTTGTAGCCCTGGTTCACGGCGATGAACTTCAGGGAGGTTTCACCGGAGTCCGGCTCAACCTGAATGGTGACGTCACGTACGGCCACCTTGCCATCTTCGGTGCTGGCGGTTGCGCCATCGACAGCTGCAACCTTCTCTGCGGTCTGCGCAACATGACCAGCCGAGCAGGACGCCAGCGCCAGCGCGGAAAGGGCGGTAACTGACATGATGGCACCGCAGCGAGCGGCGGACTTCAGGGACTGCACTGTGAGTGTCCTCCATTGAATTGCGATCACAAAGCTTATCAACGCTTTAGCCTAGTCCCTCTCCACGAAAAGCACACAGTTTCCGGCAAACCCCTTGGGTAAACCGGGGGTAGCCGTGCTTCACCGCGTACGCGTCGTGGTGTATAGCCTCCCCGCGATGCCTCAGCGGGCGGGGGTGAAATCCTGCGTGCTAGAATCGATTCCCTGTATATGCGGCCCATCGAGAGCTAAGCGAGCATCCTCGATGAGCATCGTCTTCAAAGGCTTCACAAGGAGTGGCAATGGAATTTAAGGTCGGAGAGGTCGTCGTCTACCCGCACCACGGCGCCGCCAAAATCACGGCGATTGAAACGCGCGAGATGGGTGGCGAGACCCTCGAGTACCTCGTCCTCCACATCAACCAGTCCGACCTGGTTGTCCGTGTGCCCTCCAAGAACGTCGAAATGGTCGGCGTCCGTGACGTCGTGGGCAAGGAAGGTCTGGAAAAGGTCTTCTCGGTTCTGCGTGAGGTAGACGTCGAAGAAGCCGGCAACTGGTCCCGCCGTTACAAGGCCAACCAGGAGCGCCTCGCCTCCGGCGACATCAACAAGGTTGCTGAAGTTGTTCGTGACCTGTGGCGCCGCGACCAGGACCGTGGCCTGTCTGCTGGTGAGAAGCGCATGCTGGCCAAGGCGCGCCAGATTCTCGTGGGTGAGCTCTCCCTGGCTAAGCCGGTCGATGAAAAGAAGGCCGACACCATGATGGAGGAAATCGACGCCACCATCGAGCGCCATCGTGCCGCAGGTTTGGTGGACGATAAGTCCATCACTACCGACGTTGATAGCGACATCGATCTTGATGATCTCTCCTTCGACGACGAAGACTAAACCTCGCGTCATCGCGCTCGTTGCGGCTGCGGGTAAGGGCACGCGCCTCGGCGCCGAGGTGCCTAAAGCTTATGTCGAGCTGCGCGGGCGTACTCTTCTGGAGCGCTCCGTCCAAGCGATGGTCACCTCCGGCATTGTCGATGAGGTCATCGTGCTCGTCAGCCCCACCATGGAAAGCTACGCAGAACGCATCCTAGCTCGCGTCGAGGTTGGCATTCCTCTCCGTCTTGTCCACGGCGGCGGCGAGCGCGCCGATTCCGTGTGGGCAGGCTTGCAGGCCATCCCAGAAGAGGACGCCGTGGTGCTCATCCACGATGCCGCCCGGGCTTTGACGCCTCCGGGGATGATCGCGCGCGTCGCCGAGCGCGTGCTCGAGGGCGCCACCGCAGTTATCCCAGTCCTGCCCGTCGCGGACACCATTAAGGAAGTAGAGGGCGACACTGTCCTCGCCACGCCAGACCGCTCCCGCCTGCGTGCCGTGCAGACGCCACAAGGCTTTTCCCTGGCCGCGCTGCGTCACGCCAACGTGGACTATTGGGAGCAGAACCCGGATTTCACGGCGACGGATGATGCAAGCCTTATGGAATGGCATGGCACGCGCGTGGAGACCGTCCAGGGTGATACCTTCGCCTTTAAAATCACCACCCCCATCGACCTCCTCCTAGCCAAGGCCGTGACGGACGAGGCCGAACCGACCATCTTTGAGGTGCCTAGTGACTAACCCCATCATCCCCCGCGTTGGCATCGCCACCGACGCCCACCAGATCGAGCCCGGAAAAGAATGCTGGATCGCTGGGCTTCTCTTCGAGGACGCCCACGGCTGCGAGGGCCACTCGGATGGGGACGTGGTGAGCCATGCGCTTGTCGACGCTCTACTGTCAGCCTCCCACCTCGGTGACCTCGGCTCCTTCGTCGGAGTGGGCCGCCCTGAATATGACGGTGTGTCCGGTGCGAAGCTGCTGCGCGAATGCCGCGAGCTGCTGGAGAAGGAAGGTTTCATCATCGGCAATGCCTCAGCACAACTCATCGGGCAAACCCCGAAGATGGGCCCGCGCCGTGAGGAAGCTGAAGCCGTGCTGACGGACATTCTCGGCGCACCCGTGTCGATTTCTGCCACCACGACGGATCGCCTCGGCTTCACTGGCCGCGAGGAAGGCCGCGCCGCCGTGGCCACGGCCGTGGTCTGGCGCGCCACCGAGTCCTAACGTAGAGTCATGGGAAAGGAGGTCGCTGTGGCTTTGACAATGCGCATTACCAATACCGAGGCGCTGCGTGCTCGGTATGACGAACTCCTGCATGCCTTGGAAGCTGCCATAGGGGAGAACCTTAGCTCTGAGGACCTTCGCATGCTCGCAGTAACCGGTCGTTTCTCCACGGAAGAGCGCGCGCTTTACGATGAACTCCGTCGCGTAGAGCTCATGCTCGAAACCTAAGTCGTGGTGAATTCCTAACTCAGGGTCAATTAGACTAGTCCGCGTGAGTACTTTGCGCATTTTCGATACCGCTACCCGCAGCCAACGTGACTTCGAGCCGGTTCGCCCCGGCCACGCGTCGATTTATCTGTGTGGTGCCACCCCGCAATCCCAGCCGCACATTGGCCACCTGCGCTCCGGCGTGGCTTTTGACATCCTGCGTCGCTGGCTTATTGCGCAGGGCTATGACGTAGCACTGGTGCGCAACGTCACCGACATCGATGACAAGATCCTTACCAAGGCTGCGGAGAACAACCGCCCCTGGTGGGAGTGGGTATCCACCTACGAGCGCGAGTTCACCAAGGCATACAACACCTTGGGCGTGCTGCCGCCCTCCGTGGAGCCGCGCGCGACGGGGTTTGTCACGCAAATGGTGGAGTACATGCAAAGGCTTATCGACGCCGGCTTCGCCTACGCCGTGCCTGGTGGCCCAGCGGGGGAGGGCGATGAGGCTGGCTCCGTCTACTTTGATGTCGCTGCGTGGAATGCCACGGAAGGATCGGATTACGGCGCGTTGTCGGGCAACCGCGTCGAGGAGATGGAACAGGGCGAAACAGACAACGCTGGCAAGCGCAGTCCACAGGACTTTGCCCTGTGGAAGGCAGCCAAGCCGGGCGAGCCGTCCTGGCCCACTCCCTGGGGGCGCGGCCGTCCGGGCTGGCATCTGGAGTGCTCGGCCATGTCCACCTACTACCTGGGTAGTGAGTTCGATATCCACTGTGGTGGTCTCGACCTGCAGTTCCCGCACCACGAGAACGAAATTGCCCAGTCCCATGCGGCGGGCGATATGTTTGCCAACTACTGGATGCACAACCACTGGGTGACCATGTCCGGTGAGAAGATGTCCAAGTCCCTAGGCAACGTGCTTTCCATTGCCAACATGCTGGAGATCGTCCGCCCGGTGGAGCTGCGCTACTACCTGGGCTCGGCGCACTACCGCTCTGTGCTCGAATACTCCGAGTCCGCGCTGACCGAGGCCGCAGCGGGCTACCGCCGTATTGAGGACTTTGTGGGCAAGTTCGAGGGTGTTGAGAAGGGCGAGTGGACCCCGGCCTTCGAAGAGGCCATGAACGATGACATCGCCGTGCCGAAGGCCCTGGCGGAAGTCCACACCACGGTGCGTGCAGGAAATAAGGCCCTTGCTGAAGGCCGCCGGGAAGAGGCCGAGCGCCTCGCCGGAGCAGTGCGCGCCATGGCTGCGGTTCTTGGCTTTGATCCGTGTGATGAACAGTGGAAAGATGGTGGCGAAACAAGCGGCGCTGTCGCGGCACTGGACGTTCTTGTCCAGGCTGAGCTTGAGCGCCGTACGACCGCCCGCGCAGAGAAGGACTGGGCTACTGCGGACGCTGTGCGCGACCGCCTGACCGCCGCGGGTATTACTATCACTGACACCGCCGACGGTCCCACCTGGTCCCTGGCGGACTAACCGTCCTTGGGCTAGGCCAAGGACAACAAAGGAGAAGAACCATGGCACGCACCCACGGCCGCGGCGGCGCGGGCGCCCGCAAGTCCAACAAGAAGGGCGCTACGAAGGGCTCGGGCGGTCAGCGCCGCAAGGGCCTGGCTGGAAAGGGCCCCACGCCCAAGGCGGAGGACCGTATTTACCACGCCAAGCACAAGGCAAAACTGGAGCGCGAGCGCCGTAACTCGGGCCGCCACCAGAAGGAGACCGCGGAGATGGTTGTGGGCCGCAACCCGGTCATCGAGTGCCTGCACGCTAAGGTGCCGGCCACCTCGCTCTACATCGTGCAGGGCACGCGCAACGACGCCCGCCTGTCAGAGGCCGTGGCCATGTGCAATACTCGCAACATCCCTATCCTTGAGGTGCAGCGCCACGAGATGGATCGCATGACCGGCAACGGCATGCACCAGGGCATTGGCCTGCAGATTCCGCCGTACAAGTACGCCGAGGTGCACGACCTCATGGATCGCGCGCGCGACGCTCAGGAACCGGGCATGTTCGTCATCCTCGACAACATCACGGATCCCCGCAACCTCGGCGCCGTCATTCGCTCTGTCGCGGCCTTTGGCGGCCACGGCGTCATCATCCCGGAGCGCCGTTCGGCCTCCGTTACCGCGGTGGCTTGGCGCACCTCGGCCGGTACCGCAGCACGCCTGCCCGTGGCACGGGTGACCAACGTGACCCGCACCGTGCAGGATTTCCAGAAGGCCGGCTACCAAGTTGTTGGTCTCGATGCTGGCGGCGAGCACACTCTTGATACCTACACCGGTGGCACGGACCCCGTCGTCATCGTTATTGGCTCTGAGGGCAAGGGCATCTCCCGCTTGGTCCGCGAGAACTGTGACGTCATCATGTCCATCCCGATGACCGCGTGGGTCGAATCCTTAAACGCATCCGTTGCTGCGGGTGCAGTGCTTTCGGAGTTTGCTCGGCAGCGTCGCGCTGCGAAGTAACAAGTAATTTGGAAGGCGTCGCGTTGTGTGGCGCCTTTTTGTTTGCCTCCAATGTGTCTGCTGGGCAGCTCCCGCCGTCCTGGTCGCAAATGTCCAGGGCTGGAAACCCAGACCACCTGTTCGCATTTTCACGCGCTTGCCGACGCCCTGCAATCCACCAGAGAGCTGCGGATTGAGGCCTGGATATTTGCGCGGAGTTGATGAATCTGCGAAAGGTAACTTTTGGCACTTGAATGCGGTTTAGGGGCAGCGTATATCTTTCAGTAGCGCGCGCTATAAGTTCGGATTCTTCTCGAGAAAGGAATGCTTATGAAAGTGAGCATGTCTAAGCGAGCAGTTTCAGTAACTCTCGCAGGTTTGTTGGCGTTGGGTGGTACAGGTGTTGCTGGGGCCACGATTGTAAATATCGATGGCGGCACGTGGGACTACGGTACGGGTAGTGGCCAAGTTTGGTCGCACTACTTTCACAATGGGGTGCGGCACGGTTCAACTGCTGTTGGTACCTTCAAGTCGGATAGCGGTTGCGTCAACAAAAACACTTGGTCACGAGCAACAGCTCCCAAGAAGCCCTCTGGAAATAAGTCCTATTACCGACACTGCTAAGGCTCGATGAAAACTTCAGTCAGACTACTAACCGTAGGGATTTTGCTCTCTACGGTTATTAGCGCATTCATTGCCTTTGTCGGAGCCAGCCTCTTATCGACTCTGGATTATCGGCTTGGCAACGAGTTTGTCCAGATCGAAGACTTCAAACCTGACAGTCACACAGAAACACTGTTTCCTGAGCTTTCTGAATTTGCAGGGGACTCAGGATTTGACGTATCGATTTATTACTCCTCGCTAGCTGATTCGGATGGTGAGCTGCGAATCTACTCCTCGGCTCTGCCTTCAGGTGTAGCTAACTTTGAGTCTCAAAAGTTTCAGAGAGGCGAAAAGTTTGTTTGGTATCCATTGTCGGAAATTCCGACTAAGGAACCGCGCCAAGTTTTTAACATTAAAGGATCGGAAAATGACGCTCGAGAACTAACGACATGGTTGGAGGAGCGCGGGTATTCCGTGATAGGGCTCCAGAACTTGACTTGGAGTTTCGTCATGACTTCGTCGCTGCCTTTGTTGGTCGCGGCTGCTTTTCTACTCGCGCTCGTGTTGGGTGGCGGGCACTGCCTAGTGCGGGCTCGCGAAATCGGCATTCACAGACTTTTGGGGCTAAAGCTATCGCAGACGCTAAGGCTTGATGTAACGCGGCTTGCCAAGCAAACATGGCTACCATTTTTTCTTGCGATCATTTTTATTGCGGCGGCATTGTATCTTTACAACGACTGGGCAGAAGCGACGTTGTTTTGGGCCTTTTTCGGCGTTTCTGTGTTGCTCCAATGGGTCGGTTTGGCGCTGGGCTATGTGCTCGGGCAGTTATTGGTTCGAAATATTTCGATCCCGCAGGCCATCAAAGGCAAGGTTCGGGCGCGTCCAATTACCTACGCACTGTATGCTGTCCGGCTATTGGCACTCTTGACGAGCCTGACGGCACTTTCGCAGATGGTTGATACCGGTGCTGAGGTGTCCGCGCGAGAGGAATTGCAACCGTATTGGAGCGGACATGCCAATGAGCAAGAGTTTGCCCTGAGCTCGAATATCACTCCGGATGAAAAAGAACAGGCTGCAGCTGCAGCGCCCTTGCGTCAGGCGGACCGCGAAGGAAAGCTACTCTTAGCGGATCCTTTTTGGCTTACCTGGCCGACTCAACTGGAAGCCCCGGTTATTCTCAGCAACCATCGGTTCGCCGTTCAAGCTGGTGTTTCCCCTTCTGAAGAAGACGTAACCGTTTGTGCTCCCGTTGCCCTCAGTGAAGAATCCAAACAGACGATTATTGACTCCGTTGCATTTGAAGCCGAACTCGCGAAGAAGAAAGTTCCAGATTTTAACTGGAAAGAGGATTGTTCGCTTGGGCAAGTCTTTTCCTATGACGTTGAGCTGCGGCCAGTAATTAATGACCCCATTGTGGTCTCGTTACCAGTGGGGCTTGAAGCTATCGGTGACCGGAATTTACTCGCGAAAGCCTCGCAGAAAGTCCTCCTTGCCATCGAGCCAACTGTCGTTGGTGAGCTGAAAGATGGGACGGTGGGCAAGGTGCTTGCCACGGCACAACCGCATGCTGATTCCTGGCGATCGTCCCTTGAGGAAGCCAAAGATCAATTCAGCCTTTGGTCGTTAAATACGGTCGTAGCGATATTACTGGTTTCCTTGTTAATCGTCGCGGGGCTTTTCAGTTTCCAGGTGGCGTTCCGGCGAGAGCTCTATGTTTCCTTCATTTGTGGGCGCAGCCCGTGGAAGATGTGCAGGAAGATTCTGCTGGCCGAGCTATTCTTTTTCGTTACCACCATCGGCTGGGTTTTGTATCGTTTGCGCGAGCATAAGGAACAACTGGAATCGCACTATCCATCAACGTGGTCGATGGGGTTTGAAAACAGGTGGTCCACGGCAACCGTTCTTGCTGTCGTCGCATTTTCGATCGTGTGGATGTGTATTTCAATCGGTTTGACCTGGTGGATTAGTGCGCGAAATCAAATGCGCTGGACAGACAGCGAGGGAAATTAGGATATGGAAATTCAGGTTGAAGACCTTCACTACAGTGTGAAGGGAAAAATGATTCTTTCCGGCCTTACGCGGTCTTTTGCGGCTGGCCGGGTGACTGCATTAACCGGTGTCTCCGGAAGTGGGAAAACCACCCTGTTGAACCTCTTGGGCGGTCTGATCTCGCCGGACAAAGGCTCAATCATGTGGGATGGAAACAACATTGCATCGCTATCGGCAGGTCGACTGCGCAAGTATCGACGCGAATGCGTTGGGTATCTTTTTCAAGATTACGGCTTGGTTCCTGACCTCACCGTTGTCGACAACGTGAAGCTCGCAGCCAGTAACGTTTCGCGCCGTGCTTTCGACGAGGCGCTAGACAGCGCTTTGGCGCAGGTTGGTTTACACGGCTATGACAAGCGTGTGGTCAGCGGCTTGTCGGGCGGCGAACAACAACGAGTAGCCTTGGCGAGGATCCTCGTTTCCAAGCCCAAAATCGTATTGGCGGACGAGCCAACCGGTGCGCTTGACGAGGACAATGCTCAGCTGGTTGTTGAACACCTTCGTGCTTTCGCTGACCAAGGCGCCGTTGTCGTCGTCGCGACGCATTCCAAGCATGTAGCCGACCAAGCAGACTGCGAGGTAACGCTTTAGTGTGGCGATTGAAATACTCGGATATGCCGTGTCTGCTCGCTGGCATCCGAGACAATGAGCAACCGATACTCGATGAGCTAAGACGCTACTTCCTCTGGCCCCAGGTTGAATGTGCGTCCACTCAAAGGGAGCTGCTGAATGCATTGTCTCGCTCACAGGAGCAATTGCTGGTGTTGTGCGAGCGCAAAGACTCGGCGACCTGGGTATGGGATATACAAGAGTTAAAGAGCAGCGATTTCATTTACTTGGTGGATTATTCACAGCATTCGCGTGAGAAGCTTCAAAAGGCAATCAATTTGGGCGCGTCTGCATATTGTGTGGTTACCCGGGAAGCTCGCTCCGGCCATGGGGGCCTTAACTTAAGTTGTTGCTTCGATATAAAACGGCGTAGCTGTTGGGACAATGCCTGAACCAGATATGCAGCGAAACCTCGAGCGACTATCCGCAATTCAGCTTCGAATTCTAAACGGAATTGTATGTGGGCACTCAAATAATGGCATCGCGGAAGAAACACATCTTTCTGTGCCGATGATCAAGAAAATAGTTTCCCAGCTGCTTGACATCTTTGCTGCAGAGAACAGAGTCCAGTTAGCCATCAAAACCTTACCCGCTATGGGTTGAGCTGCCAATCCTGTTGCAAATTCCCAGGGCAGGAAAACCAGACCTCCTGTTCGCATTTTCACGCGCTTGCCGACGCCCTGCAATCCACCAGAGAGCTGCATTTCCAGGGCTGGGTAGGTGGTGGGGGAGGCGAGCCGCGGGGCTAAAAGCCGAAGAAGTCCTCCACCACCTGGGCTGCGATGAAGCTATCGGTATTCGGGCCCAAGCGCGCGTCGAGCCCGTTGCCCGACGGAATGACGTGGCCCACGCCTTTCATGGTCCACAGTTCGACGGGGTTGTCACCTTCCCAGGAGTGCAAAGACACATCAGAAAACGGGCGGGTTACCTTGGCCTTAGAGCAACCGTTCATCGTGGCGAAGCGCTGCGCAGTCCACAACGCGGAAGTAACCTCGCCGCGGGAGCTATTCGCGAGGCCAGCTTGGCCGCCTTCATAAGGCGCTAGCGGGTCCGCAGTGCCGTGCATCATGAGAATTGGGGTGGGCTTATAGCCCTCGGGATTAGACGGCGCATGGTTAGCGCCGCTGCCCATCGTCGAGGCGAAGATGCAGGCGCCGTCGAGGAAGCCGGGGGCGTCGAAAAGCAGGCGTATTACCATCTGCCCACCGTTGGAATAACCGCAGGCGTAGGTGCGCTGCGTGCCGTATTCCTCCTGCACGGTGGCGGCGACGTGCTGGAGAAAGGCGACGTCGTCAATGCCAAGCTCACGGGCCTTGACCGGCAGTACCCCGCGGGCGTCGTTGAAGTGCCTATCCACGCCGTCGGGGTAGACAACCACCGTGCCCGTGCGGGCGGCGAGCTCATCAAAAGTGCCGTTTGTAAAGCGCCGCATCACGCTGCCATTTTGCAGCGAACCGTGGAGGAAAAGCAGCTGGTTCGGGCCGGGATCTTCCGGCGCGACGACGGTGTATTTACGCTTGAATCCCTGAAATTCCACGATGGTCATGGAACAAAAGTTTAGTCGGGGTGGGCGCAGTGCTCGTCGTGGGTGCTGGTGTGGTGCTTTTCCGAATCGCTGCGGCCCTCGAAGTGAGCTTTGGTGACGCGGGCGGCGGCGATGTCGTCGCGAACCGCGCGGCGGTTGCGTAGCCAGCCGATTAGACGGCAAACCAGGTAAATGACAAAAGAAATCGTGGTCACGAAGACCGAGACCGGCAAGCCTGGTGCTAGCGAGAGGATGAGGCCACCCACAGCAGCGACCTCGGCGAAAAGCGTGGACCAAAGCACCGCGCGCACCGGAGAGGAGGTGATCTGCACTGCCGCTGCGCCCGGTGTAATCAGCAGCGCCATGACCAGCAGCGAACCGACAATCTGCACCGACTGCGCCGCGGTAAGGCCCACCAGAATGGCGAAGCCTACGGAGATAGTGCGCACCGGTACGCCGGCTGCCTGCGCCATGACCGGGTCGGCGGAAGCGAAAAGCAGCGGGCGCCAGAAGAGCAACACGACGCCCACGATGATGACGGTAGTCAGCGCCAGCAGCCACACCGAGGCCGCGGAAACACCCACGATCTGGCCGGTCAGCAGCGTCATCGCCGTATTGGAATTGCCCGGATAGAGATGCAAAAACAGCACCGATAGACCAAGGCCAAAGCTCATCACCACGCCAATCGCGCTGTCTTGCTGGCCTTTCAGCCCCAACACCGCCAGGATGATGGCGGCCACGATGGCGCCCGCGATGGCACCAAAGCCTAAGTTAAATCCGAAGAGCAGGGCCGCCGAAGCGCCCATCAGGGCGAGCTCAGACGTCGCGTGCACCGAAAAGGACATCTGGCGCAGCACGATGAGTGAGGTCATCACGCCAGAGAGGATGCCCAGTAGCGCGCAGGCCCACAGGGAAGACTGCACGAAATCGACGCCGAGCAGATACTGGGTGTCTTCGAAAAACTTATTAGACAACGATGAGCCTCCCATCGACGTTGAGGACGGTCACGGAGGAACCATAAAGCTCGGATAGCACGTCGGAGCGCATGACCTCATCTACTGGGCCAAAAGTATGACCGTTTGGTGCGAGGTAGAGCACCTTATCGACGACGTGCAGCACGGGGTTGATGCCGTGCGTGACGAAGAGAACGGAGGTGCCGCGCTCGCGACACCATGCCTCGAGCCGCTCGACCGTCACTTGCTGCTTTCCCGGATCCAGTGACAAGAGAGGTTCATCGGCGAGAATGAGCTCTGGGTCGTTGGCAAGCGCCTGGGCCTGGCGGATGAGCTGTTGCTGGCCGCCGGACAACTGACCCACGCGTCGGTCCGCGATACCGGTAGCGCCCACCTCCTCCAGCAGCTCATCCACGCGGTGCCGGGGAGGTCGGCGGTGCCGGACAGTGCCATGGGCTAGCGATAAGGACACCAAATCACGCGCACGCAGGGGGAGATCAGCGGGGAACATACGTTGCTGGGGGATGAAGCCGACGCGACAATCGACGTCCACCGTGCCCGCCGTAAGCGCACGTGTGCCCAGGATGGTGCCCAGCAACGTGGATTTGCCGACGCCGTTGGGCCCCAAAACGGCGATGAACTCGCCGCGGTCCACGGCGAGGTTCAGGTCCGACCACAGCGGTTCTACTGCGGCATGGTGAAAGGAAACGAGCACTTATGCGGCCTCGAGTGCGCTGACGGCTTCTTCGTAATAGTCGAGGAAGTTGGTGTTCTCCGGCGGGGTTTCGCCGATTTCGACGACCGGAATGTTCTTGTCCTCAGCGGCGGAACGGATGCGCTTGGTCATGTCGGTTTCGGTCTGCGGGTTGAAGATGAGCAGGTCGACCTTGCCCTGGTTAATCGCTTCGAGGAAGCGCGCAAGGTCCGCAGCGCTTGGCTCGCCCTCGGCGACAGTGGCCTTGCGGTAGCCCTCCGGGGTGACGTCGGTGCTGTCGGAGTACTTCATGATGTAATCCGCGATGGGCTCGGTTTGCGCGTAATTCTGTGCCGGAAGCTTTCCGACGCGCTCCTTGATCATCTCTACGCGCTGAACCAGTGGGTCCGCGGTGGCCTTAGCCTTCGGATTGGTCTTGTTCACCAGTGTGGCTACCTCATTGGCCACCTTCTCGATGGCCGCAGCGTCATACCAGACGTGCTCGTTGCCCTCGATATTGGTTATTTTCTCCGGGTGCTCGGCGGCAATCTTCTTGGCCTCGTCCATGCTTACGGTCTCGGCGTCATGGTCATGGCTGTGCTCGTGGGCGTGCTCATGCGCGTGGTCGTGGTCATGCCCATGCTCATGATCGTGGGCGTGGTCATGCTCGTCGTGGTCGCCATGCTCGTGCTCGTGGTCATGGTCGCCATGGTCGTGCGCATGCTCAGTGAGGGGCAGGGCGTGGATGATGGCGTCTTGGTTCTTGACGGCCTGGTAGAGCCAGGCATCATAGCCACCGCCACCGGCGATGATGACATCGGCCTCGTCAGCCCGGGCGATGTCGGCCGCGGTGGGCTCGAAGTGGTGAGGGTCTACGCCGTTGCCGGTGACAATGGCTTCGATGTCGACATTGACGTCGGTCTTCGCGGTGTCCACCACTGCCTGCGCTACGTCGGCCCAGATGGACGTCGAGGCGACGACGTGGATGGTCTCCTTATCGCTTCCGGCCCCCGCGCCGCCGTCGGCGTTGTCGCCACCAGAGGAGCAGGCGGTCAGCGATGCAGCGCCGAGGACGGCAGTGAAAAGGAGAGCGGTAGGTCGGTGCCAAGCATGGCGAGAGAGCGATGTAGTCATGGCCTTCATTCTAACGGTCTAGTGAAAATTGTTGTCAAATGATAATGAGTTGAAAACGGGTAAGGTAACCGGCATGTCCATTCGCAGCACCACGCTGGCCTCGCTCGCCGCCGAACTCGGGGTTTCCCGCACCACGGTGTCCAACGCGTATAACCGCCCTGACCAGCTGGCACCTGCCACCCGTGAGCGCATCCTGGCCGCAGCCGCCGCCCGCGGTTACGTCGGCCCAGACCCCACCGCGCGCAGCCTGCGCACGCGCCGCCAAGGCTCGGTGGGGGTGCTGCTCACTGAGCACCTGTCCTATGCCTTCGAGGACATGGCATCCGTTGACTTCCTTGCCGGCATGGCGGAGGCCTCCGCGGGCGCGAGCACGACGCTGACCCTCATTCCGGCTGGTCCCGATACGGTGGGCGCGTCCGATGACGCTCGCGCAGGCCAACTCGTCGGCTCCGCTGCTGTGGACGGGTTCGTGGTGTATTCCGTGGCTGCGGGTGATGCTTATCTTGAGGCCGTGCGACGGCGCGGGCTGCCGGTCGTGGTCTGTGACCAGCCCACGGATTCTGGCTTGCCCTTCGTGGGTATCGATGACAGGGCTGCCATTGCTCCAGCAGCGCGCGCGCTTATCGACGCCTCCCATACCCACATCGGCATCCTCACCATCCGCCTGCACCGCGAGCGTCTCGACGGTTTCGTATCTCCCGAGCAGCTGGCGGCCGCCGATATGCACGTGCAGCGCTCACGCGTTCTGGGAGCCTTGGACGTCTTTCAGGAAGCTGGTCTTTCTCCGGAGTCGATTCCCGTGGTTACCCGGCACATTAATGATTCCCGCACGGCCTACGCTGCCGCGGAGGAATTGCTCACCGAGCATCCGGAGCTTACTGCAGTGCTGTGCACGACGGACTCAATGGCGCTGGGTGTGCTGGCTTATGCGCGCGACCACGGCATCGCCGTGCCTTCGCAGTTGTCTGTTACCGGCTTCGATGGCATCGCCCCAGCCTTAGCCGTGGGTTTGAGCACCGTCGTGCAGCCCAACAAAGCGAAAGGCGCGGCCGCGGGAAATATGCTCGCCGACCTCATCAGTCGCCCAAGTACCCCGCCGCAGGAGCCGCCCCGCAAGGTGCTGAACACAACGTTCCACGCCGGCCGTACCGTCGGGCCCCCGGCCTAAGAAGCCGAGACACAGGTAAGGGGCACGGCGCGGGCCATTAACGTGGAACGTGTGCCGCGCGGGCGGCCGCGAGCTCTTCCAGAAACTCCGACACCGCAACCACATCCGCGACTCGATGCGTGGCCAAGGTATCTCCCTCGCCCACCTTCACGCCGAGGTCTGGCGGCTGGTTGAGCACTGCGAAACCGTCCTCGTCGGTCGTGTCATCACCTAGAAAGACCATGGCCGTAGCGCCGACGCGCTCGCGCAAGGTCTTAATCCACGTGCCTTTTGTTGCCTGCGTGGCGGAAAACTCCACAACGCACTTGCCGGCAGTCTTGGGGAATCCATCCGCGCTTAAGGCCAATCCCTCCTCATACGCCGCGGCGGCAGCAGCGGGGTTCTGCAACTCTAGAGCGCGCAAGTGCAGCACACGCTGGAAAGGTTTGACCTCCAGCTCCGCGCCGGGATGGCGGGCGATGATCTCCTCAATCTCCGCCTCTTTCTTTGCTAGGTGCGCTTTCATCTCCGGGGTCAGCGGGGATTCCTCCCACGAGGATTCCGCACCATGTGAGCCACCCATGAGGACCGGCTCACGCAGCGGACACACGTGCTTGAGCCCATCGAGGTGGCGGCCCGAGAGCACCGCCACTGTGGTGTCGGGCAGCTGCGCAAGCGACGCAAGGGCGTCGAGAGAGCGCTTCTCCGGCTGGACGGCGTCTGGGCGCGTGGCGAAACCGGCGAGCGTGCCGTCAAAATCGGACACCACCGCGAGGTGCGCGGTTGAGGCAAGAGCATCCATCATGGAGCCCACCCTAGCCCTAAAGCCCTAGTCCTAGAGCGAGGCCATCCGAATAATGGGGGAATCCACCTTGTCTGTGCGCAGCGTCAACACCAGTTGGTTGTTGTGGTTCAGCGCAAAATCAAAGTCATGACCCTGCGCGATGAGGGTGCGCAGCAGCTTGTCCGCCCACAGTACCGACCCCGTACAGTCCTCGTCCGACGGCACCGATTCGTAGTCGACCTTATCCACGTGCATGCCGTCGGCCTCCCAAATCGTGGAGTCCTTGCCTCCCTCGGTAAAAGACACCTCAGCGGTAAACGGCACGCATCCCGTCGAGCCCACCACGGTATGCTCACCGAAGCTCATGTGCGGAACCTGCGCCGTATCCGGCGCGATGGCCGATGGTGCTTCCGGAGTGGTGTACAGGTTCGTAACTTGCCACTGCTTGCCGATGACCCTCTCATCACCCCGCGGAGTAGGTTCCTCCTCAGCGGACCCGCAGGCAGGAAGCGCGGCCAAGCACAGCGCCACGAGCGCCATAGATAATCTGCGCATCACGCCTCCTTCAGTGCGCCGAGGAAGGAATCCGACCACAACGCGATGTCATGTTCACGAACCTGGCGGTTCATTGCCAGCATGTTCTCGCGCATGAGTTCTGGGGACTCATCAAGGGCCCTGACCGCCGAAAGCAGCGCACGTTTGATGGACTCAATATCGAAGGGGTTACACAGGTTCGCCTGCGTCAACTCCACCGCGGCACCAGCAAACTCAGAAAGCACGAGTGCGCCCGAACCATCGCTATGAGAGGCCACGTACTCCTTGGCCACGAGGTTCATACCGTCCTTGAACGGCGTGACCAGCATGATATCCGCCAAGCGGTAGTAGCCGCGCAGCACGTCTTTGGGTACGGAGCGGTGTTGATAGTGCACCACCGGCCGGCCGAGCTGGCTAAAACGCCCGTTAATGCGGCCGACGGCTTCCTCCACCTTGGAGCGTGTGGCGCGGTAGTGGTCAATGCGCTCCCGCGAGGGTGTGGCCAGCTGCACCAGGGTTACCTCTGCTGGGTCCAGCGCGCCTGTTTCGAGCAGCTCCTCAAACGCGGTGAGACGCTGCAAAATACCCTTCGTATAATCCAGGCGGTCCACGCCCAAAATGACGCGCTTCGGATTGCCCAATTCGGCGCGGAGCTGAGCGACGTCCCCCTCATCATCCTCACGTCCGAACTCACCCGCCGCAATGGAAATCGGGAAGGCAGCCACGCCCACGGAATGCCCACTGTTTGTGGTGATGTGGGCGGTGACGTCGCGAGTGCTTACCTCGCCTTCGACTTCAAGGCCCTGGGTGCGGGCGAGTTCGAGGAAGTTGCGGGCGTTGGATTCGAGGTGGAAGCCGATCAGGGAGGCGTCGAGAAGCCCGCGCACTAATTCTTCACGCCATGGCAACTGACGGAAGAGATCAGGGGAGGGGAAAGGAATGTGCAGGAAGAAACCAACGGTGAGGTCTGGGCGCAGCTGACGCACAATCCCCGGCACCAGCTGCAGCTGATAGTCCTGTACCCACACCGTGGCGTTCTCTGCGGCAACGGCAGCGACTTCGTGGGCAAACCGCAAATTGACATCGCGGTACGCGTCCCACCAGTCGCGGTTATAGATGGGTGTGACGATGAGATCGTGATACAGAGGCCACAGCGTGGCATTGGAAAAGCCCTCGTAAAAGGCTTCGTAATCGTCCTGGGTTAGGCGCACCGGGTGGAGCATGACCCCTTTGTCCGTGGTGAAGGGTTCTGGGGCTTCATCGGCCACGCCCGGCCAGCCCACCCAGCAGCCTTGGTGTTTCTCCAAGACCGGGGAGAGCGCGGTGACGAGCCCGCCCGGGGAGGCTTTCCACGTGCGGGTGCCGTCTGGGCTGGTCTCGAGGTCCACCGGCAGGCGGTTGGCCACGACGACGAAGCTAGTGGAGCGCCCGGGCATACTTAGGCCTTCTTAGTGGTCTTCTTGGTGGCCTTTTTCGTTGCCTTCTTAGTGGACTTTTTAGTCGCCTTCTTCGTCGACTTCTTGGTGGCCTTCTTTGTGGACTTCTTCGAGGCCTTCTTGGTCGCCTTCTTCGTGGATTTTTTCGGCGCGGCGTCTTCGTGCTCTGCCAGTACCTTGCTGTGAACCAGGCCCTCTGGCTCGACGCCCAACATCGACATGAGCGTCACGCCGTCCAGGAAATCCTCGGCGTAGGTAGCAACGACGCGGCGCGCGGCGCGGGCGGTCTCTTCCTCGACGGCATGAGTCTGATCAGCGGCAGGCTGAGTGTCTGTGACCTTGGGTGGCACGGAGTCCTCCTGGAATGAAGTGTGAAAGCTTTCTGACCGGCTATTCTACGCTATTGCTCGGCCGGCGGGGTGGTGGGGGCGTCTTTGCCTGGCACCGTGTAGGTGGGGCGCTGCGCAGGAAATTGGGTGGTGGCAGGCCACATATCGGTGACCACATCGCCCTGCTGGAAGCGAGCCTGCTGCGCCGGGGTCGGTGGCTTCGGACCATACTGCGGTGGCGGAGCCGGCAGGTTGTGACGAGGGGCGAAGGGTGACATAGGCACGCGCGGGATGCGGGCGCGCTGTGCCAGGCGCGTGGCACGGGCGAAGGAGAAGGTGCCCAGGCGCTTGAAGGCGGTGTAGGGGCGGAAGTACTTCGGGCGGCGCAGGCGACGAGCCACGCGTTCACCAAAGACCACGCCAGCTGCTAGCGCGCCGGCGATGGCCATAGCGCTGGCCAGGTTGGTTACGCCGGTGATGATTTGCTCGTTGAGCGTGGCATACATGCCGCGGTACAACGTGAGACCCGGAAGCATGGGCGTGTAGCCCACAATCATCGTGATAAGCGGCGGCATCATGTAGCGGCGGGAGAGCAAACCACCGGCCAGGCCCACGGCCACTGCCGAAATACCCGAGGCCACCACCGTGCCTACACCAAAAGGCACGACGACGGAATAGTAAAAGACCAAACCTGCCGCGGCCGTCAATCCGGAGATGGCGACCTCTGTCCACGACGCACCCAGCGCCAGCGCAAAACCCGCCGAGCCGATTCCACCGCACACCACGAGCAGCGGAATCTGGTGGTAGACGGGCGGCGCCAACGTGGCCAAGGGCGGTAGGCTAAAGCCCAGCCAGCCGGCTATCTGGATACCCAGGCCCACACCGGCGATAATGGCGCCGGTGGACATGAGGGCCTCAAAGAACTTCGCGGAGGACGTCACCGGCGCGCGCGTGATGCCATCCACCAAACACTGCACCAGCGTCAGGCCAGCCACGAGGACGATAATGCCCGAACCAATGATCTGTGAGGGCAGCATCTGGATGCCGAACTGCGCAAACACGTTGTACAAGATCGCCGCCGGAACAACCGCCAAGAGGCCGCCCACGAGGTTCTGATAGAAGGGCGGTAGGCGGTACTGGGCCAAGAACATGTTCGTGCCCATAATGAGCGCCGAGATGAGGAACGTGACCACGCCGACGAGCAGGTCACCGCCCAGCATCACGGCAATGAAACCACCCATAGCGCCCCAGGCGCTCACGATGGTCTTCTTCGAGTACGGGTTCTTCATCGCATCGATATCATCGAGAATCTTTTCCGCCATCGACGGCGGAGTGGCACCCGAGTGGATTGAGCGAATGAGGCGGTCTACCGCGGACAACTTGGTGAAGTCCACCGCAATACTCGGCGCGACGCGGAATACGTGCAGGTTACGACGGTTTGTTCCGGTGCCAATCGCGGTGTGAATCGTGATGGTGTTAAGCAGAATCGACACGTGGCAGTAGTGCAGACCATAGGAGGAGGCCACAAGGTGGATCTGCGCCTGGGCATCCGTATTCGCCGTGCCGGCTGCGATGAGAATCTCACCGACGCGCGCGGCAATCTCCATGACACCCGTGACCTGCGCCGGGTCGGTCAGATCAACCGGGGCAAGCGGGGAGGGCGGCGGGGCAGCTTTGGCGGCGTCGATGGTGGCGACGTGTGCCGAGCCATCGCGCAAGCGCTGGCGAAGCGAAGAAAGAACAGACACGGAAAAGTCAGACCTCAACAACATTTCTGGGTTCGGTAAATCAGCACTTTAGTAACTGCCGCCGAATTATGCACCTGCCAGTGCTTTTAGTGTGGCGCGGCGCACGCTTCTGTGCAGCATAGAGACCCCGGCTTTCCGTCTTCGGGGTGGACTCGGGTACGATTCCCCTAGCGGATCATCCGCGGTGCTGGAGTGGCGCAATTGGTAGCGCAACGCACTTGTAATGCGTAGGTTGCGAGTTCAAGTCTCGTCTCCAGCTCATTTTGTTCGGCCGCACACTATTCGGCGAGGTGGCTGAGGGCGACGTCGATGAGCGCTCGGCGTCGCCGCGGCGGCAGGGCGCGCTCGGTGAGGTGATCATGTACCCACAGCCCGTTCGCAATGACCGACGCTAACAGGACGGACTCGTCCGCCGTGGCGGGGTCAGGGAGCCAGCGCTTATCGACGTCCCTCCATACCCCCTGAAAGTCCGGATGTGACTGTGCGTGGATGGACATGAGGAGTTCAATGAGCGGGTCATTCTTGCCCATCGATTCGATGGCCGCGCGGTAGCGCTGACGTTCGGTGAGTTGATCTGCGGTCTTGCCGCCGGAGAGGCGGATGAGTTCCTCTTCCCAGCGCTCCGCGCAGAGCGTATGACAATCAATGAGCAGCTGGTGCCGGGTAGGGAAGTGGTAGATGAGTCCGGACTTGCTCATGCCGGTCGCCGTGGCGAGGGAATCGTAGGTCAGCGCATGTACGCCCTCCTTCTCGATGATCGCGAGCGCCATGTCGAGCGTTTCGATCTTTTTACTGATGCGGGGCATCGGCACCTCCAGATGTCGGGTTAGTGCGGAAACACCATCCGGTTACTGCGGCGAAGATGAGCATCACCACGGCGAGCCCGGCGGCGGTGCTGAGGTAGGCGTGGGTATAGGCGCTGGAGGATACTCCGGCAAGCTCCGGTGTGTACAGCGCCTCCATGCCGAGCTCCTGGATGTCTTCAGGCAGGCCGCGCGTGAACAGCAACGGCACGAGCGAGCCCGTCACCGCGATGGAGAGCAGCGTGCCAAATTCATAGGAGACCTCTTCTACGCCTGCGGCCATGCCGGAGCGCGATGCTGGTGCCGCGCCGATGATGGCGGTGGAGGACACCGACATGACAAGGCCTGCGCCGATGCCGGTGAGGAAGAGTCCCGCCATATAGGCCGGGAAAAGTTCGCGGTGCCCGCCCCAGACGGCGCAGCCGATGCCGCAGGCCATGAAGAGGAAGCCGCCGGCAATAATCGGCAGGAACCCCCAGCGGTGCAGGTTCGCGCCACCCAGTGCCGACATGGGCAGTGCAGCGAGCGCGATGATGGAGATGATGAGCCCGGCATGCAACGGTGAGTACAGGTCTACGAGCTGAAGTTTCTGCGTTGTGGTCATCTCCAAGCCCGCCATGCCAAACATGGCGCCTGCCGCGGCCAGTACACCTCCCGTGAAGATGGGGGAGCGGAAAATGTCGAAGGTGAGAAGGGGATCCTCCAATGTGTCTTGCCGGCGCGTGAACAGAACGGCGCCTACAAGGCAGGCAGCGAGTGTGCCGCCGATGAGCATGGCGTTGAGGTGGGAGCTGGCCACAGATTTGATAACGAGCACGAGGGACGCCAGCGTCACCAGCGCATACAACGAGGACAGGACATCCCAGTGCTTGGCTGGATTCGCCACGTTCGGCGGGGCGAGAAACACAGTGAGCACGAGCGCGATGATGACGATGGGCACGTTGACCAAGAAAACCGAGCCCCACCAGAAGTGCTCCAGCAGGAACCCACCCACGGTAGGGCCTGCCGCGGCACCGACGACGGCAATCGAGCCCCAAATACCAATCGCCGTGTTGCGCTCAATCTCATCCTCAAAGGTCAGGCGGATAAGCGCCAGAGTGGCCGGCATCATGACGGAAGCGCCGAGCCCCAGAAAGGCGCGGGCAGCGACGAGCTCCCACGCGCCGGGAGCGAGGGCTGCCGTCAACGAGGCAGCACCAAAGATCCACAGACCAATGACAAACATTCGGCGATGCCCAATCTTGTCGCCCAACGTGCCGGTACCCAGCAGGAGGCCGGCGAGCATGAGTGCATAGGCGTTGATGATCCATAGCTGCTGCAGGGAAGTTGCGTGGAGTTGCTCGGAAAGCTCCGGTAGCGCGGTGTAGAGAATCGAGTTATCCAGACCGATCATGAGCAGGCCTAAGGAGACGACGGCAAAGAAGCTCCAGCGGCGCGTAGCGGAGGTGCGGAGGGCGTCGGTAGGCGCGGTGGTCTGAGTATCAGTCATGCCGCGAAACTCTAGCGAACGGTCGTTACAGTTTCAATACCGCAAGGAGGAATTTGTTGTTAAGGTCACAAAGGAATCCTTACGTGAGAATCCAGCTTTAATGTGGCGAAACCGCCCCGGGTAGAGCAACACTGGGGTCCTGTTCACAACAAACGTTAGAGAGGAAGACTTCATGGCACGCACATACGCTGCACAACTTGTCGAGATGCTCGAGGCCCAAGGCGTCGAGCGCATTTACGGCCTCGTGGGTGACTCACTTAACCCCATCGTGGATGCGGTGCGCCGCTCCTCCATCGAGTGGGTCCACGTCCGTAACGAGGAGGCCGCCGCCTTCGCCGCGGAGGCGGATTCTCTCACCACCGGCAAGCTAGCCGTGTGCGCCGCCTCCTGTGGCCCAGGCAATACCCACCTTATTCAGGGGCTTTACGACGCCCACCGCAACGGCGCCAAGGTCCTCGCTATTGCTAGCCACATCCCATCCCGCCAGATCGGCTCAAAGTTCTTCCAGGAAACCCACCCGGAGGCCATCTTCCAGGAGTGCTCTGGCTACTGCGAAATGGTGAACTCTGCTGAGCAGGGAGGCGTTGTCTTGCACCACGCCATCCAGTCCACCATGGCGGGCAACGGTGTCTCCGTCCTCGTCATCCCCGGTGATGTCTCCATGCAGGAGGCAGAAGATGACACCTTTACGTCCTCGGCCATCTCCGCAGGCCGCCCTATTGTCTACCCGGACCCGGCCGAGGCCGCTGCCTTGACCCAGGCCATCAATGAGGCCAAGACCGTCGCCCTCTTCGTCGGCGCCGGTGTGAAGAATGCCCGCGAGCAGGTCCTGGCTCTCGCGGAAAAGATCAAGGCACCCATCGGTCACGCCCTGGGCGGCAAGATGTACATCCAGTACGACAACCCCTTCGACGTCGGCATGTCCGGCCTCCTTGGCTACGGTGCCGCCCACGAGGCTACCCATGACGCCGACCTGCTTATCCTCTTGGGCACGGACTTCCCGTACAACGACTTCCTGCCGGATGCCAACGTGGCGCAGGTCGATATCGACGGCTCCCACATCGGCCGCCGCACCCGCATCAAGTACCCGGTGACCGGTGACGTAGCCGCCACCATTGAGAACATCCTGCCGCACGTTGATGAAAAGAAGGACCGCTCTTTCCTCGACAAGATGCTCAAGAAGCACTACGACAAGCTGGAGCACGTCGTGGAGGCCTACACCTCTGGTGTGGACAAGCACACCCCGATTCACCCGGAATACATCGCAGACCTCATCGACAAGGAAGCCGACGAGGATGCCATCTTCACCGTTGATACCGGCATGTGCAACGTGTGGGGCGCGCGCTACATCACCCCCAATGGTCAGCGTGAGCAGATTGGCTCTTTCCGCCACGGCACTATGGCTAACGCCCTGCCCATGGCCATCGGCGCTCAAGCTGCGAACCCGGGCCGCCAGGTCATCAGCTTCTCCGGTGACGGTGGTCTCTCCATGCTCATGGGTGAGCTACTCACCGTGAAGCTGCACAACCTGCCGCTGAAGACCGTCGTCTTCAACAACTCCTCCCTCGGCATGGTCAAGCTGGAAATGCTGGTCCAAGGCCTCCCAGAACACGAGACCGACCACGAGCACGTCAACTTCGCCCAGATCGCCGAAGCGGCAGGTATCAAGCATTTCCGCATCGAGGACCCGAAGGACGCGCCGCGCCTTATCAAGGAGGCCTTGGCTTATGAGGGGCCTGCGCTTATCGACGTCGTCACCGACCCCAACGCCCTCTCCCTCCCGCCGACGCTCACCTTCGAGCAGCTCCTGGGCTTCTCCAAGGCTGCGACCCGCACCGTCTTTGATGGCGGCGTGGGCCAGATGCTCAGCATGGCGAAGTCTAACTTGCGCAACATCCCGCGCCCGCAGGACTTCTAGCGTGTGAGAGCGTTAAGCCTTGGCGGGGTCCTTGACTGGGATAAGGACAAGAGCTCCCAAGAGCAGGACTAGGCCGATGGCGAGCACGCCGCCGCGGTCGCCTTGACCTATCACGGAGACGAAAACTCCGAACAGGAAAGGCGTTAGCCACGACACCGCACGTCCCGTCGTGGCGTAAAGCCCGAACATTTCACCCTCGCGGCCCGGCGGGGCAACGCGCGCCAAGAAGCCGCGCGCGGAGGCCTGCGCTGGGCCAACGCAGAGGCAGAGGATAAGCCCGCAGATCCAGAACGCCGTCGCTCCCTGCGCGACGTACATCACCCCGGCGATGGTGGTAAGAATCGCCAGGCAGGTGAGGATAATGGCTTTGGGGCCGACGTGGTCATCGATAAGCCCGCCCACCACCGCGCCAAGTGCGGCTGCAATGTTGGCGGCGACGCCGAACATGAGGACATCGCCAGGCGAAAGCCCATAGACCGAGACTCCCAGCACCGCACCGAAACTAAACACCGCCGACAGGCCATCGCGGAAGATGGCGGAGGCAAAAAGGAAGGCAAAGGCGTTGCGATCCTCCGACCACAACGAGCGCAACGTTCGCCAGAGTTCGCGGTAGGACGCTGCCACGCCACCGGTCGTGTCACCCGACGGGGCAATCTCAGGCACCCGGAGCAACACCGGAATGGCGCTTAAGCCAAACCACAGCGCTGCCAACAGTGCGACAAGCCGTATATTCCAGCCGCCCTCGGTACTCAGCCCCAGTGCGCCGCCCTCGCCCGCTACAAACCCGAAGTAGCAGACGAGCAGCAGCACAATGCCACCGAAATAACCCGCGGACCAACCTAAGCCGGACACGCGCCCCACGTTGTCCTCTGTGGCCACCTGGTTGAGTTGGGCAAAGTAGTTGACTTCCGCGAACTGGATGGTCACGCTGCCGACCGCCAAGCCGGCAAGGCCGAGCCAGAAGTACAGCGGCGCATCGTTGCGGATGAAGAATAGGCTGGCCATGACGAGAAACGTCAGCAGTGACCAGAAACCCAAGGCCCGCCGCCGCGTGCCTAACCGGTCCGAGCGCTGGCCCATAATCGGGGTGACCGCGAAGATGACAAGGCCCGCGACCGCCATGGACCACGACAACCACTGCGCCGGGGTGAACTGGGACTCGATCTGCTGGCCCACCGAATCGGTGAGGTAGACCGAGAAAATGAACGTCACCAGCACCGCGTTGAAGGCGGCGGAACCCCAATCCCAGAGGGCCCAAGCGGCCACGGTGAGGCGGTCGGTGCGTTGGGAAACGTGTGTCATGGTTCGTTATTTTAGGCAAACATCCAGCCGTCTTTCGGTTCACAGCGCACGCACAGACTCCGCTCAGTACCCTGGGAAGGCGCAATGCCATACTCATCTCTTTGAATGAGATACCTGAACAGAGGCTGCGCCCCAGGTGCCCCGTCGTGGCATCGAGCTCAGCGGAGAAAGGATTAAGCGGGACCATGGATGATTCCAAGGACATCAAGGTACTCGTCGTCGATGACGAGCCGAATATCGTTGAGCTGCTCACCGTTTCCCTGAAATTCCAGGGCTTCGACGTTCACAGCGCTAACTCCGGCAACGAGGCCCTGCGTATTGCTCGCGAGATTAACCCGGATGCCTACATCATGGACGTCATGATGCCCGGCATGGATGGCTTCGAGCTGCTGGGCAAGTTGCGCAGCGAAGGCCTCGACGGTCCTGTGCTGTACCTGACCGCCAAGGACTCCGTCGACCAGCGCATCCACGGCCTCACCATTGGCGCCGATGACTACGTGACCAAGCCCTTCAGCTTGGAAGAGGTGATTACCCGTCTGCGCGTCATCCTGCGCCGTGGCAGTGCTACGGAAGACCAGGATGGCAGCGCCACCATGTCCTATGCTGACCTCACGCTCAACGATGACACTCACGAGGTCACCAAGGGCGGCGAAATCGTCGAGCTTTCGCCCACCGAATTCAACCTCCTGCGCTACCTCATGCAGAACCGTGAGGTGGTGCTGTCCAAGGCGAAGATTCTCGACAACGTGTGGCACTACGACTTCGGCGGCGACGGTAACGTGGTGGAGTCCTACATCTCCTACCTGCGGCGCAAGATCGACACCGGTGATACCCCGCTGATCCACACCGTGCGCGGCGTGGGTTACGTTCTGCGCATGCCCCGCTCGTAGGCTGAAGAGAGCATGAGCGATACCACCACGAACAACACGAACACGCAGGCTTCGGTTTCCGGGGGCACTCCCGTGCGCGAGAAGACCCAGCGCCGTCGCATCCAGCGCCCCAAGGCCCTGCCGCTGCGCACGTGGCTGCTCGTGCTCATGGTGCTTGTCTCGGGCATCGGTTTGGCGATGTCCTCGCTGGCGGTCTCGTCGATTATGCGCAACGTGCTCTATACCCGCGTGGACACAGAGCTGAACGACGCCCTCCATTCCTGGGCTAGCAACCTCGACGAAACCTTCTACACCCAGGACCGCAGCCGCCGCCCACCGACGGATTACGTGGCGATTGCCTATTACCCCAACGGCTCCGTGGTCTCCACCGGGCCCATGGCCGCCATCCCCGATGTCCGGGATGTCTACGTCGGCGGCGAACCGATGAGCGTTGCCTCGACGGAGGGCGACACCGAGTGGCGCGCGGTGGCCGCAGTAAAACCCGATGGTTCCGTGGTGGTTGTGGCCAAGGACATGACCACAGAGAACTCGATCCTTAAAGGCCTAGCCATCGTGCAAGTCATTATCGCCGCGGTGGTCATGCTCATCATCGCCATCGTGGGCATGTGGTTCATCCATAGGGCCTTGCGGCCGCTGCGGGTCGTGGAGAAGACGGCGTCACAAATCGCGGCCGGAAACCTCGATAAGCGCGTTCCGGAATGGCCGCTGCATACCGAGGTAGGGCAGCTCGCCGCGGCGCTCAACGTCATGCTGGGCCAGCTGCAGAACTCCGTGGTCGACGCGCAGGAGAAGGAGCAGCAGATGCGCCGCTTCGTTGGCGATGCGTCCCACGAGCTGCGCACCCCGCTGACGAGTCTGCGCGGTTATACTGAGCTGTACCGCTCGGGCGCGACGCAGGATGCGGAGTTTGTGTTCAGCAAGATTGACGCTGAGTCGAAGCGCATGTCTCTGCTGGTGGAAGACCTACTGTCCCTGACCCGTGCGGAGGGCAACCGCCTAGATATGCGCCAGGTGGACATGCTGGAGCTGGTGCTTTCGGTGGGCTCTTCGGCGCGCGCGGCATTTGCCGGTCGCACCATCAACGTCAACAATGAGGCCACTGATATCCCCATTGTGGACGGCGATCCGGACCGCCTCCACCAGGTGCTGCTCAACCTTGTGTCCAACGGTATTCGCCACGGCGGGGAGGATGCGTCCGTCACGCTCACGCTACGGGACGATGAGGAGCACGTGCTTATCGACGTCTCCGATGACGGCAAAGGCATCTCTCCCGAGGATGCCTCCCACATTTTCGAGCGCTTCTACCGGGCGGATACCTCGCGTACCCGAGACACCGGTGGCTCGGGCTTGGGCCTGGCGATCGTGAAGTCATTGGTGGAGCAGCACGGCGGCTCGATCTCTGTGGAATCTGAGCTGGGCCGCGGCTCCGTCTTTACGGTGTGCCTGCCGAAGGCCGAGCAGGCCGACTAGCTGCGGTAGCCTTCCTCGTCGGTGCCGAGGTGCTGGCGGATGCGCGCGGCGGCCTCGTCCATAGCGGCAGGGTCGGTGGCGTCAGCGGCGAAGGCCTTGGTGAAGTCGTAGTCCTCCATCTTCTCCGCAGGGAAGAGGTGGATGTGGGTATGCGGAACATCGAAGCCAGCAATGATGTAACCGGCGCGTGGGGTATCGAAGGCGGTGCTGATAGCGCCGCCGATTTCCTGTGCGATGGCGTTGAGGTGTGCCCAGGTCTCAGGATCCAGATCAGTCCACTTATCAACCTCCTGCACCGGAACGACAAGGGTGTGGCCGTAGCGCAGCGGTTCGATGGACAAAAAGGCGACGCACTTCTCGTCGCGGTACACAAAGCGAGCAGGCAGCTCACCGTTGATGATCTTAGTAAATACAGAAGACATGGCCCCTAGGCTACCGCCAGTTAAGATGGACGTCATGCGCATACTCGTAATTGGCTCGGGCGGCCGCGAACACGCCCTGCTCACCGGCCTCAAAGCTGATCCTTTCGTGACCGATCTCCACATCGCTCCGGGCTCCCCGGCGCATGCGCAGCAGGCCACGGTCCACCCGGAGTACTCCCAGGTGGATGACCCTGCTCGCATGGTGGAGCTCGCGCTCGACATTGCTGCGGACCTCGTCGTCATTGGACCGGAGGTCCCGCTGGTCAACGGTGTGGCTGATGCCTTGCGGGAACGTGGGGTGGCGGTGTTTGGGCCGTCGGCAAGCGCGGCTCAGATTGAGGGGTCCAAGGCCTTCGCCAAGGACGTCATGGCGGCCGCCGGCGTGCGCACTGCCCGCGCGGAACAGCTTGCGCCGGGCGTCGCGGAGGCCGACATTGACGCGGCCCTCGACCGCTTTGGCCCGCACTTTGTGGTCAAGGATGATGGCCTCGCCGGCGGCAAGGGAGTGGTGGTGACCGACTCCCGCGAGGAGGCCCGCGCGCACGTCGACGCCGTCCATGCCGCCGGCAACCCGGTGCTGCTGGAGTCCTTCCTGGATGGCCCCGAGGTCTCCCTCTTCTGCCTCGTCGATGGCGAAACCGTCGTCCCACTGTTGCCGGCTCAGGACCACAAGCGCGCCTACGACAACGACGAGGGCCCCAATACCGGCGGTATGGGCGCCTACACCCCGCTGCCGTGGCTGCCGGAGGATGGCGTGCAGCGCATCGTCGACGAGGTCTGTGTCCCCGTCGCCCGCGAGATGGTTCGCCGCGGCACCCCGTATTCGGGTTTGCTCTACGCCGGTTTGGCATGGGGCAAGGAAGGCCCGGCCGTGGTCGAGTTCAACGCTCGTTTCGGTGACCCGGAAACCCAGGCGGTCCTGTCCCTGCTGAAGTCCCCGCTCGGAGAGGTCTTGTACGCCACCGCCACCGGTCAGTTGGCGGACCTTGCCCCTCTGGAGTGGGAGGACGGCTACGCCGTGACCGTCGTGCTCGCAGCTGAGGGCTACCCGGCGTCCCCGCGCAAGGGCGATGTCATCACCTCCCCAGACCTCGAGGACCCCGCGATGATCCTGCACGCGGGTACTGGGACGTCGGAAAGCGGCGTGGTCTCCAATGGCGGACGCGTGCTCAACGTCTTGGGCAAGGGCACCACGCTCGAGGAGGCTCGCACGCACGCTTATGACGTCATCCGCCGCATCGAGCTGGACGGTAGCTTCTTCCGCACCGACATCGGTGCCCGCGCGGCAAAGGGCGAAATTAGTATCTAGTGCCCAGCGGCGTGGAATAATGAGCGACGTGGCTGAAAAGAAGAACATTTCCAACGTCCTGTCCGCTCGATACGCCTCCCCCGAGATGGCTGAACTCTGGTCTCCGGAGAACAAAATCATCCTGGAGCGTCAGCTCTGGATTGCGGTGATGACGGCGCAGAAGGACCTCGGCGTCGACGTGCCCGCCGAGGCCATCGCCGCCTATGAGGCTCAGGTCGACAACGTCAACCTTGCGTCCATCGCGGAGCGAGAGCGCATCACGCGCCACGACGTCAAGGCGCGCATCGAGGAGTTCAACGCCCTAGCCGGCTATGAACACATCCACAAGGGAATGACCTCGCGTGACCTCACAGAGAACGTCGAGCAGCTGCAGATTCTGCGTTCCCTGGAACTGGTCCGCGATAAGGCGATTGCGGTGGTCTCGCGCATCGGCGAGCGCGCCGCGCAGTACCAGGCGCTGGTGATGGCTGGCCGCTCGCACAACGTGGCAGCGCAGGCGACAACCTTGGGCAAGCGCTTCGCTTCTGCCGCTGATGAGATGCTGCTCGGCATTGAGCGCGTGGAGTCTTTGCTCAGCCGCTACCCGCTGCGCGGCATCAAGGGCCCGATGGGTACCTCCCAGGACATGCTCGATCTCATGGGGGGCTCCGAGGATAAGCTCGCCGCACTGGAGACGCGTATTGCGGACTACCTTGGTTTCTCCCGCGTCTTTAACTCGGTGGGTCAGGTGTACCCGCGTTCCCTCGACTTTGACGCCGTCTCCGCGCTGGTGGAGCTCGGCGCCGCGCCATCCTCGCTGGCCACGACGATTCGCCTCATGGCCGGCAACGAGACCGTGACCGAAGGCTTCAAGGAAGGCCAGGTTGGCTCCTCCGCTATGCCGCACAAGATGAACGCGCGATCCTGCGAGCGCGTCGGCGGCTTCCAGGTCATTCTGCGCGGCTACCTCACCATGGTGGCGGATTTGTCCGGCCAGCAGTGGAACGAAGGTGACGTCTTCTGCTCGGTGGTTCGCCGCGTGGCGCTTCCCGATGCCTTCTTCGCCCTCGACGGCATGTTTGAAACCTTCCTCACCATCCTTGCGGAGTTTGGCGCCTTCCCGGCCATGATTGACCGCGAGCTGGAGCGCTACCTGCCCTTCCTCGCCACGACCCGCATCCTTATGGCGGCCGTGCGCGCGGGCGTGGGCCGCGAAACCGCGCACGAGGTTATTAAGGAAAACGCCGTCGCTGTCGCGCTTAACATGCGCGAGAACGGCGGTGAGCAGGACCTAGTGGAGCGCCTCGCTGCGGATGAGCGCCTCCCGCTCGACGCCGCCGCGCTTGCCGACGCCCTCTCCGACAAGCACGCCTTCATCGGCGCCGCCGAGTCCCAAGTGGCCCAGGTGCTTGGACGTATCAAGGCCCTCGCGGAGCAGCACCCGCATGCTGCGTCCTACACCCCGGGCGACATCCTCTAGCTTCCCACCCTTGGCGGTACGTTTTCGCAGACAAGCCCTCTCAAACGTGGGTTTTCAGGGCGCTATTTACGAAAACGTACCGCGTTGGCCCGGTCCATGTACGTTTCGATCAAATAAGGTTGCCCAGATCGAATTTTCTGGCCCTTATTTGATCGAAACGACCATCTAGTCACTTTCTGCTTTATCCGGCGCGTTGTCTGCGCCCTTCGTCGCGGCCTCGAGGGCGCTGCGGGTTGTGCCCCAGGCTCGCCGGGCGCGGTTGGCTACGGTTTCGCGGGCTTCTAAGGTGCGCTGCTGCGCGGCACGGGCCATGTTCGTGCCGGCTTCGGTGAGTTCGCGGGCGCGGGCGGTTCCGGCTTCGGTGAGTTCGCGGGTGGCGTCGAGGTGGCGGACGGGCTCTAAGTCCTCCGTTCCTTCGACGGCCAGGTTAGCTGCATCGGCAAAGTCGCGCAGTTGGGCAAAGAAGCGGTTGACCTCCTGCACGGCGCGGGGAGAGTTCCAGTCGATGGCCTTGCGGAACGTCGAGAAGCTGCCCAGCTCATGCGCCGTCTGGGCAATCCCGGACAGGGTCTCCAGAAGCCGCGCAGCGCGCTTGTCTCGCGCGCGGGCCACCGCAGCGGCGTAGTCGGTGGCGGCCTCGCCTTCCACGGCCTCGACACGGTTGAGCTGCAGTATGTACATCTGGTTCTGCAGCTGCACGGTGCGGGCGAGCTCGTAGAGCCAGAAGCGAGCGTCGTCGTTGGTCTTCTGGAATGTCTCCTTGACCCTGCCGGGCGAGGTTTTGGACTGCGCCATCCGCTCGGCCACCGCCGTGAGGTGTCGCAACACCCGGCCTTGCAGCTTGGCCAGGTCGGCGTTGAGGTGCTGGACGGTGGCCCACTGCGTATCGGTAACCTTTTCAGTGCCCTCGAGCACGAGAGCGGCTTCGGCCAGCGTTTCCGCAACCCCGTCAAGTTCTCCCGCCAGCGTGTCCTGCTGGAAGCGCAGCACGGTATCGACCTTCGCATCAATGCGCTCCAGGTAAGTCTGCATCTGCGCCATCTGCTTCTCGACGGCCACCTGCTGCATCATCGACGCCAGCACCATCGGCGCCGCGGGCGTGAGTAACCCTGCCTTGTCAAACTTCACGTGCTTAAGAAGCGCGCCGCCGTTGGCAGATTTCGCCCCGCGTGGGGTGTCTTTCACGCGGATGACACCAGCCCGAATATCGCCCGGCTTCATTCCCATGCGCTTGAGATACGCAGCCGATTCGGCGTCGAGCTTGAGCCACCGTCCCGATTCTTTCTGATAGTCCTCGATACCAGTGAGCACCTGGCCGGCGCGCTGGAGGAGCTGGGGAGTAATGGGGGAGGAGTCAGTGCTGTCAGGCAAGCGCTCGAGTTCAGCTTCGGGGCCGAGGACGAGGGCACCGTCGTCGCTTAGGACGACTGCCAGCTCGTCAGAACGTGGCTCCTCTGCCTCTGCCTCTGTCATTAGCCAAGCCCCGGGACGCGCAGCACCGGCAGCTCAAAGCCGCCGAAGGCACCGATCGACTTACCGTTGGAAGCGAGGTAGCCGCCAACCATAATCGCGGTGAGCGCCACCATCACGCCAATGACCGCAGCGCCCGTAGACGAGCTCTTCTCCTGCGTGGTCTCGCCCGGAATTGTCAGCTCCGGAACTTCCTGAATGCCCTCTTCCGCGCCGCGTTCACGCAGTTCAGCGACGCATTCTTCGAAGGCCTGCGAGTGGGCTGCGTTGAAGGCATCGACGGCTTCTTCCTCCTGTGCCTGGTTCTCAGCCAAGGCGGCACGGAGCTTAGAGCTGAAATCGCTACCCGTCGACAGTAGCGGTGCCGGGCCCTTCTCAGCGCGGGCGGCTGCTGCGTTGATGGAATATTCGGCGTCCTCAGGCAGCAACACCGACTCGTCTGCCACTAGCGCCTCTGGGGCAGAAGCGCCAACCAAGATGATGAGCATGTCTGCGCCGGTGTAGCCGGCCTTGCCTAGCGCCGCCACCGTCGCTGTATAACCTGGCGCCTTGCGCACGTCGCGTGAGGTGTACACGGAAAAGTCAAGCTTAGGGAACTGCGCCTGGATCTGCTCTGAGGTCGCACGGATGGTGTTGATGTAGCCTTCGCGGACGTCGCGAGCCAGCTCGCGATCCGACGTCGACGCCGACATTGAGCACAGCCACTGGCCGTGCGCGGACTCGCGCACGGAGACGTCGGCTGCGTGCGCAGCGGGCACAGACAGAGCGCCGCACACCAGCGCAGCAGAGGTCACAAGAGAGGTCACGCGAGTGCGCATGATGGTCTAACTCCTCGGGATAGGGACGTATCTTGATGCAGTGTAGACGGGGCTAGGATGGTTGTCATGCGTCCAGAACTTTCTTCCTACACCCACATTGCCTCCGGCAAGGTGCGCGATATTTACGATATCGACGACAACACCCTGCTCATGGTGGCCTCCGACCGCATCTCCGCCTATGACCATGCGCTGGAACCGGCCATTCCGGACAAGGGGCGCGTGCTCACGGCGACCTCGATGTTTTTCTTCGACGCCATCGATTTCCCCAACCACCTCGCTGGCCCACTCGATGATGAGCGCATCCCCGAGGAGGTCCTCGGCCGCGCCATGGTGGTGCAGAAGCTCGATATGCTCCCCTTCGAGTGCGTCGCGCGCGGCTACCTCACCGGTTCGGGTCTGAAGGAATACAAGGAATCCGGCAGCGTGTGCGGCGTCGAGCTGCCCGAGGGACTCACCGAGGCTTCCCGCCTGCCCGAGCCCATCTTCACCCCGGCCACCAAGGCCGAGCAGGGCGACCACGATGAGAACGTTTCCTTCGACGTCGTTGCGGACAAGCTCGGCCGCGAGCGTGCCGAAGAGCTGCGCGAGGCGACCCTGCGCATCTATGCCACGGCCGCCGCGCTGGCGGAGGAGAAGAGCATTATTTTGGCGGATACGAAGTTCGAGTTTGGCGTCGATAAGCACGGCACCCTGGTGTTGGCTGATGAGGTCCTCACCCCGGACTCCTCGCGCTACTGGCCGGCCGATACCTATGAGGAAGGCAAGGTCCAGCCCTCCTTTGACAAGCAGTACGTGCGCGATTGGCTCACCAATTCCGGCTGGGACAAGGAGTCCACGCCGCCGCGCTTGCCAGACGACGTTGTCCAGGCCACCCGCGCGCGTTATGTTGAGGCTTTTGAGCGCCTGTCCGGTACAAGCTTCTAAGGAGACTGAATGAACGCACCACACGCCGCGAAACGCCCGGTCACCCGCGAGTTCCACGGCCGCAGCTTCGTCGATGACTACGAGTGGCTGCGCGAAAAAGACGCCCCGGAAACCCGCGAGTACTTGGAGGCCGAAAACGCCTACACCGCAGAACAAACCGCGTACCTGGACACCTTGACCGAGAACATCTTCACTGAGGTCAAGTCCCGCATCAAACAGACGGACATGTCCGTGCCCCAGCGCCGCGGTAAGTACTGGTACTACGGGCGCACCGAGGAGGGGCAGGAGTATGGCTACAGCTGCCGCATCCCGGTGTCGGAAGGCTCCGATCCGTGGACTCCGCCGACCATCCCGGAGGAGGGGGCTCCAGACGGGGAGCAGGTGCTTCTCGATGTCAACGCGCTCGCCGAAGGCCACGACTTCTTCGCCCTCGGTGCGTCCTCGGTGAGCGATTCCGGGGACTTGCTGGCCTATTCGGTCGACGTGGCCGGCGACGAGCGCTTTGAGCTCTTCATCAAAGATCTGCGTACCGGTGAGCTGTTGGAGGACCGCCTGGAAGGCATCTTCTACGGCGCGACGTGGGTAGGGGAGGAGTTCATCTTCTACACCACCGTCGATGACGCCTGGCGGCCGGACACCGTGTGGCGCCACCGCGTGGGAACCCCGCAGTCGGACGACGTTGTGGTCATGCGCGAGGAGGATTCGCGCTTCGGCATCGGAGTAGGTACGACCCGTAGCGAGAAGTACATCATGATTGTCTCCGGCTCAAAGACGACGAACGAGGCATGGGTACTTGAGCAATCTACCCCAGAGGGTGATTTCCGTTGTCTGTGGGAGCGCGAGACCGGCGTGGACTACGACGTTGACCACGCGGTCGTGGACGGCACTGACTACTGGGTTGTCACGCACAATGCCACCGGCCCCAACTTTGAGCTCGGCTACTGTCCGGTTTCTGCAGAGCTGCCGGCGCTGCGCGAACTCACCGTCCTCATGCCGCATGATGACACCGTGCGCATTGAGGGCGTGGATTGCTACCGCGACCAGATCGTCGTGGGCTACCGCCGCGGCGGCATCGGCCGTGCGGCGGTGATGGATGTGCGCCAGGGGTGGACGCGCTTTAGCGAGCTTCACTTCAACGAGGAGCTCTACACCGTTGGCGTGGCCGGCAACCCGGAGTGGGACGCGCCGGTGCTGCGCGTGAGCTATACCTCCTTCATCCAGCCAGCCCAGCTCTTTGATTACCGCGTGGTGACCGGCGAGTACACGCTGCTCAAGGAGCAGGAAGTCCCGGGCGGCTATGACAAGGACGAGTACGTGGCTTACCGCGTCTGGTCTGAAGCGCCTGACGGGACGAAGGTGCCGGTGTCCATCGTGCACCGCGCGGACCTAGACCGCACGCAGCCGAACCCGACGCTGCTCTACGGCTACGGCTCCTATGAAGCGAACATGGACCCGTATTTCTCGGTCTTCCGTTTGTCTCTCATGGACCGCGGCATGATCTTTGCCATGGCGCACGTTCGCGGCGGCGGCGAGATGGGCCGTACCTGGTACGACGACGGCAAGATGCTGGCCAAGAAAAACACGTTTACTGACTTCATCGCAGTGGCCGATGACCTCATCGCGCGCCGGGTGACCACGCCTGACACCTTGGTGGCTGAGGGCGGTTCCGCCGGTGGTCTGCTCATGGGCGCGGTGGCGAACATGGCGCCGGATAGGTTCAAGGCCATCGAGGCCAACGTGCCCTTCGTGGATCCGCTGACCTCCATTCTCATGCCGGAGCTGCCGCTTACGGTGGTGGAGTGGGAAGAATGGGGTGACCCCTTCCACGACCCTGAGGTCTACGACTACATGGCGTCCTACTCGCCGTACGAGAACATTCAGGCGCAGGACTACCCAAACATTCTCGCGCTGACCTCGCTTAATGACACCCGCGTGCTCTACGTGGAGCCGGCGAAGTGGGTCGCCAAGCTGCGCGACGTCGCCACCGGCGGCGAGTTCCTCCTCAAGACCGAGATGGCCGCCGGCCACGGTGGTGTGTCGGGCCGCTATGCCAAGTGGAAGCAGAGCGCGTTTGAGTATGCGTGGCTGATTAACCAAGCTACGGGGGCGGAGGCTTAAGCTTCACCCCCGCTCGGCGCGCGGCGGCGCGGTGGCTGTGCGATAATTTTCCTTATGCATGGCCACCTTTTGGTTTCGATTTCCAGTATTTTTGATGACACCCGAAGCCAGGCCTCCAGTCTGCTCACGCAGCTCGATAAAGCCGATATTCCTGTTTCGTTGCTGGTGGCGCCGCACATTGACGGCAACTGGCACCTCGCTAAGGATGCGGTGACACAGTCTTGGCTGCGGGAGCAAGCTGAATCGGGCCGCGTGCTGATTCTTAATGGCTTCGACCAGGCGGTTCAAGGGCGTCGCGCGGAGTTTGCCAATCTGGATGCACACGAGGCTCGCTTGCGCCTGAAGGGTGCGACGCGGCAGATGGCCAAGATTGGCTTTGAGCCCACGATTTTTGCGCCGCCGCGTTGGCGCATGTCGGAGGGTACGCTGTCTGTCCTCCCTGAGTTCGACTTCGACTTTGCCGCCTCCACCCGTGGTATCCACGACTTGCGCTCTGGCGAGCTCCACCAAGCCCGCAACCTGTCCTTTGGTGAGGGGTTTGGTTCGGCGAAGTGGTGGCGCCGCAACATCATTCGCGCTGCAGAGCGCTCCGCCGAGCGCGGCAATACCGTGCGCTTGTCCATTTCCGGCCGCAACCTTGATGACCGCAAGGTAGTTGCTGATTTCCTCAAGGCCGCCGAGCGTGCCGTCGCTGCGGGTGCTCGCCCCGCCGACTATTCCGTCTTCACGCACGCCGAATAGCCCACCAACCTTCTTCTGGTTGGCGGGCGTGGCCGACGTTGACGCGGTGTAAGTGTGCGAACCGGTCGGGTGTGCTGGTTGCGCGTTTCACGAGCGCAATCCAGTGGACGTAGGTTTCTAGTCCCCACCCGCAACCGGAACGAGAAAAGCCCCTCTGATGAGGGGCTTAACCTGGCTGAGCAGAGACGAACTTAGCGAGTATTCGGGCGTCGCGGGGCAGTGAGGAAGTAGCAGGAAACTCCGTCAGTAATGCTGGCGGGTGTCCGGCTGCACTGTTGGCAGCGTCTAGCGCGTACTCGGTACTACATGGGGGTGTTGGAGGCGCCACGACTCGGTGGCGTTGCGTCAACTTCTAATTGGAATGAAAAGCTAGTTCTTGTGGCTAACTTCAAACAGATCATTGCGATGTGCATTGAAGGTGATGGGGTCTTTACACGTTTACAGCCTGTCAGATGCGAGTTTTGGTACCGGTGTTCTGGGGACTCGGTACTGCCGTGTTCCGAGTAGTTGGTACCGGGCCGAGGGGTGCGTCGGCCCGGACGGGCTACAATTTCAGGGTGGAATCACAGCTAGTCGCCTACATCGATGAGTCCTCCGCCCTCAGACCCCCAGACCGGCAGGAGTACATGGTGTGTGCAGCCATCATCGACACTCAAG
>ERZ1031113.53-NODE-53-length-61607-cov-15.468661_pt1 | contig 61607 bp, 54 predicted proteins | sample MGYA00518225_ERZ1031113 | MGnify/ENA primary metagenome ERZ1031113 (study PRJEB33718, sample SAMN03159751) | human skin metagenome | collected 2014-05-20 | study: EMG produced TPA metagenomics assembly of the PRJNA266117 data set (Human skin bacterial metagenome...
GCGGCATGGGCGGCGCACAGCCGCTGTCCGTCACCCTCAACGGCGGTGCCTGCCTCATCGTGGATGTGGACGAGACCCGCCTGAAGCGCCGCCAGCACAAGCGCTACCTCGATGAGGTCGTCACCGACCTGGATGAGGCGCTCAAGCTGGTGCTGGACGCCAAGGAGAACAAGAAGCCGCTGTCCGTCGGCCTAGTGGGCAACGCCGCCGAGGTCTTCCCGGAGGTGCTGCGTCGCCAGCGCGCCGGCGAGTTCACCGTGGATATCGTCACGGACCAGACCTCCGCGCACGACCCGCTGAGCTACCTGCCCACCGAAATCACGGTGGAGGATTGGCACAACGAGGCCAAGGCGGATCCGACCACCTTCACCAAGAAGGCTCGCGAGGCCATGGCCGCCCAGGTCCAGGCCATGGTGGAATTCCAGGACGAGGGCGCTGAGGTCTTCGACTACGGCAACTCCATCCGCGACGAGGCCCGCAAGGCCGGCTACCAGCGCGCCTTCGAGTTCCCGGGCTTCGTCCCGGCCTACATCCGCCCGCTCTTCTGCGAGGGTCTCGGACCTTTCCGCTGGGCAGCGCTTTCCGGCGACCCGGAGGACATCAAGGTCACCGACCAGGCGCTCAAGGAGCTCTTCCCGGGCAACGAGCACCTGCACAACTGGCTCGATGCCGCCGAGGAGTACGTGGAGTTCGAGGGCCTGCCGGCACGTATTTGCTGGCTGGGCTACAACGAGCGCCACAAGGCTGGCCTGCTCTTCAACGACTTGGTCAAGGAAGGCAAGATCAAGGCGCCGATCGTCATCGGCCGTGACCACCTGGACTCCGGCTCGGTGGCCTCCCCGTACCGCGAGACCGAGGCCATGCTTGATGGCACCGATGCCGTGGCTGACTGGCCGCTGCTCAACGCCATGACCGCTGTCTCCTCCGGTGCCACCTGGGTATCCATCCACCACGGCGGTGGCGTGGGCATGGGCCGCTCCATCCACGCCGGTCAGGTCACCGTGGCCGATGGCACCGAGCTGGCCGCCGCCAAGCTGCGCGCGGTGCTGACCAATGACCCGGGCATGGGTGTTATCCGCCACGTGGATTCCGGTTACACTCGCGCCAAGGAAGTCGCCGACGAGCGCGGCGTGCGTATCCCGATGGAATTCAAGGCCCGCGACTAGACACGAGAGGAAAAGAAGATCATGTCCACCCTGTTTACTGGAATCTCAGAGCTGCGCACGGTGTCGGAGGCTGGCACGCTTGCCGACGCCGCCCTTATCGCCAACACCGACGGCACCATCGCCTGGATCGGGCCGGCGTCCGAGGCGCCGGCCGCGGACGAAAAGGTTGACCTTGGCGGCCGCGCAGTTCTGCCGGGCTGGGTGGATTCCCATACGCACATGATCTTCGACGGCGACCGCTCCGCTGAGTTCGAAGCCCGCATGGCGGGCGAGTCCTACCAGGCCGGCGGCATCGCCGTAACCATGGATGCCACCCGCTCGGCGGGGGAGGAGCGTCTGGAAAAGCTCCTCGTGAAACGCATTGCGGCCGCACACCGCGGCGGTACGACGACCTTGGAGACGAAGACCGGCTATGGCCTCAGCACTGAGTCCGAGATTGAGGCCGCTCGGGTAGCTGCCCGCCACGTCGATGACGTCACCTTCCTCGGCGCGCACCTCGTGCCGCCGGGAGCGGAAGCGGAAACCTACCTCGACGAGGTCGTCGGCCCGATGCTCGATGGTATCGCCGAACACGTGCAGTGGATCGACGTCTTCTGTGAGCGCGGCGCCTTTGACGAGGAGCAGTCGCGCCGCGTGCTGGAGGCAGGCAAAGCCCGCGGACTCGGCGTGCGCGTGCATGGCAACCAACTCGGTGAGGGTCCTGGTGTGGCGCTCGCCGTGGAGTTGGGCGCGGCCTCCGTGGATCACGTCAACTACCTCAGCGATGCTGATATCGAGGCGCTGGCCTCCTCCGAGACGGTGGCCACGCTGTTGCCGGCCTGTGATCTGTCGACCCGCGAGCCGCTGGCCCCGGGGCGCAAGCTTCTCGATGCCGGCGCGACCGTCGCCATCGCCTCCAACCTCAACCCCGGCACGTCGTACACGTCCTCGATGAACTTCTGTGTCACCACGGCCGTGCTCCAGCAGCACCTCACCCTCGATGAGGCCATTGCTGCCGGCACGCGGGGTGGTGCGACCGCGCTGCGTCGCCAAGATGGTGGCGAAGGTAAGGACGCGCAGGGCCGTCCAGCCAAGGGCTCGTTAGTGGTCGGCGCTGCTGCGGACCTCCATGTCCTCGATGCCCCGAGCGCCATCCACTTGGCCTACCAGCCGGGCATGCCGATGACGTTCAAGACCTTCGTGGGCGGTCGCGAGGTCTAGCCCCGTGGGCAAAGGCACCATATGAGGGGCACCTTATGAAGAAAACCGTATACGTCGACCTGGGGTTTTAGACGTCGAAGGCGGTAAAAGGTGCCTTAGTATGGTGCCTTTGGTCTTTTGGGACCTGCAGACTCAGGGACTAGGTAAGGCCCACGAGGGAGTGGGGAGCAGCATGGGGGTAGCGGCAGGCTGCGGGGAGGAATAGATAATCTCACCGCAGTGCCGTACTCTGGTCTGAGCAATGAGCATTACCGATAACGCCACCGGCGGCGTCAACGAGCCGGAAGAATTCAATAAGTCGGAATCTCAGGAAAACTCGCAAGGTGGCGAAGCGCAGGACGCTTCGCAGGCTTCTAGCCAGGACACCGGGGCTGCGAATAACCCTGAGGACACCGGCGCTGAAGAAACTTCAGCCAACGACAACTCCCAGGGTTTTGCGCACCTCGGTCTGCCTGATGACGTTCAGGAAGCCGTAGCCAAGGTGGGCTTTACCAAGCCATCCCCAATTCAGGAAGAAACCATCCCGATCCTCATGGAGGGCCGCGACGTCGTCGGCCTCGCCCAGACGGGTACAGGTAAGACCGCAGCCTTCGCGCTGCCGGTTCTCTCCCAGATCGATACCAAGGCCCGCTACCCGCAGGCACTCGTTCTCGCGCCCACGCGCGAGCTGGCCCTCCAGGTCGCGGACTCCTTCCAGTCCTTCGCCGACCACTTGGGCCGCATCGACGTCCTGCCCATCTACGGTGGCCAGGCCTATGGCATTCAGCTTTCCGGGCTGCGCCGCGGTGCCCAGATCATCGTCGGCACCCCAGGCCGCGTCATTGACCACCTGGAGAAGGGTTCCCTGGACATCTCCCAGCTGCGCTTCCTCGTCCTCGATGAGGCGGACGAGATGCTCAACATGGGCTTCCAGGAAGACGTCGAGCGCATTCTTGAGGACACCCCGGAGGACAAGCAGGTCGCACTCTTCTCGGCCACCATGCCGAATTCGATTCGCCGCCTGTCCAAGCAGTACCTCAACAACCCCGCCGAGGTCACTGTGAAGTCGGAGCGCCGCACGAATGACAACATCACGCAGCGCTTCTTGCTGACCCCGCACCGCCACAAGATGGATGCGTTTACCCGCATCCTCGAGGTCATTGATTACGACGCCATCATCGTCTTCTGCCGCACCAAGCACGCGACGGAGGACGTGGCCGACAGCCTCAAGGAGGCCGGCTACAACGCTGCCGCTATCAACGGCGATATCGCTCAGCAACAGCGTGAGCGCACCGTGGACCAGCTCAAGGATGGCCGCCTGGACATTCTCGTGGCGACCGACGTCGCCGCGCGTGGCCTCGACGTGGACCGCATTACCCACGTGGTCAACTACGACATTCCGAATGACACCGAGTCCTATGTGCACCGTATCGGCCGTACCGGCCGTGCTGGCCGCACGGGCGAGGCCATCCTGTTCGTCACCCCGCGTGAGCGCCGCATGCTGCGCTCCATTGAGCGCGTGACCAACGCCCGTTTGGAGGAGATGGACCTTCCGACCGCGGATGAGGTCAACGCCAAGCGCAAGGAGAAGTTCTTCGCTTCCATCGGTGCTTCGCAGGAGGACAAGCAGTTCGAGTTCTTCCGCGACATGGTGCGCGAGTACTCTGCTGCAGAAAACGTGGCGATGGACGACATCGCTGCGGCCTTGGCCGTGCAGCTACAGGGCGGGACGGAGTTCCTGCTCAAGGAGCGCCCAATGACCAAGAAGGATCGTCGCGAGCGCGAACGCTTCGACCGCGATGACCGCGGGCGTGACCGCGGCCGTGACCGCGACCGCGGTGGCCGTGGACGAGATCGTGACCGAGGCCCGCGCCGCCCAGACGGCGACTTCGAAACCTACCGTCTGGACGTGGGCAAGCGCCAGAACGTGCGCCCAGGCGCCATCGTTGGTGCGCTGGCTAACGAAGGTGGTTTGACCTCCAAGGACTTCGGCCGAATCACCATTGCGGTGGGCCATACCCTGGTGGATTTGCCGAAGAATCTGGACCCGGCTGTTCTGGACCGTCTCAAGGACACCCGCATTTCCGGCCAGCTGATCAAGATCCAGAAGGATACTGGCCGCCCGCCGCGCCGTAACTTCGATGATGATCGTGGCGGCCGCGGTGGACGCGGCGGCCGTGGTGGTTATCGCGACCGCGACCGCGGTGGACGTGGCGGCCGTGGAGGCTGGCGCGACTAAGTAACTGTCGGCGCTAGTGCACGTGCTCGTGCCGACACAGAAAACCTCCCGAACTTGCGAAAGTCTTAGCCCAGATAGGATTTCTGAGCAGACTTTCGTGAGTTCGGGAGGTTGTGCGTTTTCGGTGTGCTGTCCTGGGACTCTAAAAGTGAGTTACACGTACATCAGGATGGCGCAGACAACCCACAGCAGGTTGAAGATACCGGAGAACATAGCCAGTTGCTTCTTCAGCTTGGCCACATCGGCGCTGCCCGGGCTAGCAATCGCAGCCATAGCCTTGTTCTGCTTCGGGATAACCACGACGAGCAGAATGACCCAGGCAATAACGGAGAGCAGAAGGGCAATGTGGAACTGGACCTGGGACTTATAGGCGTCAAGGTCAGTAAGGAAGACAGCTAGTCCGATTACCGGAACGATGGCAGAGATGTAGCCATACGTCGAGGTGATCTTGTTGAGGATGCCCGCTGCGCCAGCAGCGGACGCATCGCCAGCAGCGGCCTTTTCAAGTTGGCCGGGGAAGGCAGAAGTGGAGACACACACGGTACCGACCAACAAAATGGCGGCGAAGGCGTGGAGGAAGATGAGCAAGCTAGTCATGAGGAGAAGTCTTTACCTTTCTGGTCATGGGTTTCCCTGCGAAAGTCTAACGACGCTCCGTGATGAAATCGAATCGACACTGATGGCGCATTGCCTCGTAGTCACGGGCGGGGAGCGGTAGCTCATACTTCCGCGCAACGGCAGCGAGCCTGCGTGAATAGTCACAGCGATCCGCTGGTGGAAGCCAGTCACCAGGCAATGAATCTGACTTTGCTTGGTTAAGAGTTCGGGCGGTGGCAACAAGGTTGAGCGGGTCGTTAGCAAACGCTAGCTTGTACTCTCTTGTCCACGTCGATGCACCGAGGTCCCATGCCGCGGAGAGCGGAAAGACGTGGTCCACTTCAACGCGGTCCGGGGCAGGGCCGCTGGAGTATGGGTCATAAAGAATGCCGTTAATGGTTTGGGTGTCCTTGATGGCCTCGCGTGTGCCGGGCAGCCAACCACCAAAGTCAGCTCGTTCATAACCCGGCGTTGATACGCGTGCCGGGACTGTGGCCACTCCCAGGCTGGGGCCCGGGAAGAAGTGGTAGCCCCCGTAGATCAGAGTCGCAACGGAAAGCAGACTGATGTAGGCGGTACGCGCGTTCATGCACTTTTAGACTGCCTGGAGGTTCGGGTGGTTCCGTCATAAAGCGGGAAGCTCGTGCGCGCGCAGACGTGTTAGATGGGTGTAGTCACAAGGCATTTCCTAGAAAGCATTAGTCAGAAGGTTTCTTTGGGGGCAAAGACACCATTTAGAGGCATTAACACGGCGTTGTCGAGGCAAGGACGCCTTGTGAGAAATGCCTTTTGAGTAGAGGCTTTTGAGTAGTGACCATTTAGCCGGCTCCTCTCCAAAGCTTGCGACAAGCGAAACCCTGCCACAGCAGTAACTGGACTGCTAAAGCGGGGTTCGCGCGTTAAGAGGGGAGAAGGGGAGAGGCTTACTTCTGAACCTTCTCAGCGGCCTCCTCGAAGTCGAGGTTCTTGTTGTTCTCGACGAGCTTGGCTAGGCGGGAAGCCTCCTCAAACTCCTGAGTGACCTTCTCATCCGGAGCCTTGGTGGCCAGGGATACACCGATAGCCACAAGCAGGGCGGAGATGAAGCCCGGAACCAGCTCGTAGAGGGTATCGCCCAGCGGGCTCATGCCCCAGCCGATGGCCACGACGGCACCGGTGAGCATGCCGGCGATGGCGCCGGTGGAGTTCAGGCGCTTCCAGTACAGCGACAGAAGGACAATCGGGCCGAAGGCAGAACCGAAACCAGCCCAGGCGAAGCCAACGAGACCCAGAATCGAGTCGGACGGGTTGATGGCCAACACAGCGGCGATGATGGCGATGGCCACCACGGCGGTACGGGAGAGATTGATCAGTACGTTTTGGCTCGGCTTCTTCTTGGCAAAGATGAGGAAGAGATCCTCAATCAGGGAGGTGGAAACAACCAGCATCTGGGAGGACATGGTGGACATGATGGCTGCCAGCACGGCGGTGAGAACCAGGCCGGCGAACAGCGGGTGGAACATAACCTGTGCCATGTCCAGGAAGATGGTCTCGTAGTTCTCCTGGTCCGTGATGGAGTGGTTGGTCTCCGTGAAGAAGACCGTGCCGGACAGGGCCACGAAGATGGCGCCGATGAGGGAGATGCCCATCCAGCTCACGCCGTAGAAGCGGCCCGCGCGGGCGTCGGAAGGCTTGCGCAGCGCCATGAAGCGCACGATGATGTGCGGCTGGCCAAAGTAGCCCAGGCCCCAGGCCAGGTTGCCGATGATCACGGCGGCGGACACGCCGGAGAACAAGGAGAAGTAATCCGGGTTCTCAATAACGCCACCGGTGGCGTAGGGGTTCTCAGCAGCGAAGCTGAAGATCTCGCCCGGGTTGTCCAGTGAAAAGAGCACCATAATCGGCACGATGATGAGGGAAGCGAACATGAGCAGGCCCTGGACGGTATCGGTATAGGACACCGCGAGGAAGCCACCGACGAAGGTGTAGAACACCGTCACGGCAGCCACGACGAGCATGCCGACCATGTAGTCGCCGCCGAAGCTGGACTCGAAGTAGCGGCCACCGGCGACCATGCCGGAGGACACGTAGAAAGTGAAGAAGAAGATGATAATGGCCGCAGCGATAATGCGCAGCATGCGCGACTTATCGTGCAGGCGGTTCTCAAAGAAGGACGGCACAGTAATAGAATTGCCGGCAATTTCGGAGTAGGAACGCAGACGCGGCGCAACCCACTTCCAGTTCGCCCAAGCACCTGCCAGAAGGCCGATGGCCATCCAGAGCTCGGACATACCGGTGAGGAACAGGGCGCCCGGCAGGCCCATGAGTAGCCAGCCGGACATATCGGAAGCGCCGGCGGACAGTGCGGCTACGAACGGGTGAAGCCCGCGGCCGGCTAGAACATAGTCGTCGTATTCATCCGTCTGCTTGTAGCTCCAGAAGCCGATGGCGGCCATGGCAAGCAGGTAGATGATCATCGCAACGACGTACCAAGTGGAGTCTTGCACTGATCTCTCCTTGAGATTGAGATTAAGAGTAGGACTCATTCACGCTAACGAGGTAAACGGCCCTGCCCAACTGAAAATCGGCAAGGTGACCAGTATTCGGTTACCTTGGTCACAGCTTAATGTACGGTCTTACTGGCGTAACGCCGAAATGTAACGAGACTATAACGATTGGGTATTGCGGCAGCATTTGGGAACTTTCTGCACCCAGTGCCCCCAGATGGTGTGCTGCTAAACTGGCCGTTATGGCTTCTTACCTGCTGCATGGCCTCTGGCTGCCCGTCTCTGGGCTGAGTCTGTGGATCGAACAGGTCGAAGGACACAAAATCGTCATGCCCTCCGCCGTTCCGGAGGGCACCTTCCCCGATGTCGTCGACACCATCTTGGGGAAGAAGACGTTCCGCAACCGAGCGCGGGTGTCGCTGCGCACGCCGAAAGGAAAAGACGTCTCCCTGATGGTGCCCATGGCCATGTTCGCACCTGATGAGGCAGTCGAGACCCTGGCCAAACTGGAATACCTCGACACTGACAGCCAAGCGGTGACGGCAGAGCAGCGCCTGACCATTGCCCCGGATCTCATGTGGCTCATACGGGCTTACCGCGGTCTCTACCGTTTCGTCCGGGCCGGACGCGTGACTATTCGCCTGTCCTATCAAGCAGGCGAGTGGTACCCCATGTGGCAGCTCGCCTCCGGACTGGGAGAGCGCAGCTGGCTGGCGGAAATGCTCGCCGCAGCACCTGGCATTCTGACGATTAATAACCGCGCGCTGTCAGATGATCTAGCTGATGAGCTCACGCACTGGATTGCCTATACCCAGCTGCGTTCGCAGATTGATGCTCCACGTGCAGCACCCTGGCATGATTTCGCCCTCTCACTGCTGAAGACCTCCCCCGTGAAGAAGGGCCGCGCCCAGCTGCTTCGCGGGCTCAATGAGTGGAAGGACTCCATCACGTCGGTGGACCTGCAATTGGTCTTCCTCGTCGAAGAGCCGCAGGAGGATGAGGATCCAGAAGAGACCACGTGGCCCATCCGCGTGCTTGTGCGCTCTGGCACCGATTCGCCGCGCCCGGTGAAGCAGGAGCAGTTGGACCGCGGGAGCGTCGAGAAGCTTCGCGATGCCCGCCGCCACGCCTTTGACGTGGCCCCGCGCCTGAAATACAACTCGGGGGCACCCTCGCCCTATGCCGGTGACTGGGACGTGTATCTGACGACCGAACAGCTCGTGGAGTTTGTCACCCACGATGCTGCAGCCTTGCGCAAGGCCGGTTTCACCGTCATGCTGCCGAAATCGTGGTCGCATATGGAGACCAAGGCCAAGCTGGAGACCGTCGAGGTGCACGACCCGGCTGAAGGTTCCACCAAGGCGCATATCGGCATGGAGAAACTCGTCAACTATGACTGGAAACTCTCCGTCGGTGACACGCAGCTCACCGATGCCGAAATGGAGGAGCTGGTTAAGTCCAAGTCCGGCCTCATCAAGTTGCGCGGTGAGTGGGTCATGGCGGATACCCAGGCACTTAACAAGATTCAGCAGTACATGCGTGAGCTTGCCGATACCGCCCGCAGGCGAGCCCTCAAAGAACTCGAGCAGCTCGCAAAAACCGCCGAAATGGCTCGCCAGCTGGAGCAACCCGGCTGGGAGGAGCTCGTCGCTGAGGTAGAGCGCCGCCGTAAGGAATTCAACGAAGGCGAAGAAGATAACGTCGTTTCCATTGCGGACCTGCGCGAGATGGCGCTCAAGTCGATGGCGGAGGATCCCATCGCCTTTACCGGCTCCCAGTGGCACACCTCGCTGCTCGGAGGCCTCGAAACCACTGCTCCGGACCGCGTGGACATCCCCGATACCGTCCATGCGGAGCTGCGCGAGTACCAGCGTCGCGGCGTGGATTGGCTCTACTGGATGTCCCAGAACAATATTGGAGCAGTGCTTGCCGACGACATGGGGTTGGGCAAAACCCTCCAACTACTGTCGTTGCTGGCCGTCGAAAAGGCGGCGTGGGCGAAAGCCCACGCCGCGGAAGACAAGGATGCCGCGGAGGATAAGGACGCCACGGCGTGGAACCCCACGCTCGTTGTCGCCCCCACCTCCGTCGTGGGCAACTGGGCCCGTGAGGCCGCGCGCTTCGTGCCGAGCTTCAAGGTCGTCGTCCAACACGGCACCGGCAGGCTCAAAGGCGAAAAACTGGTGGAGGCGGCCCAGAACGCTGACGTCGTCATTACCTCCTATGGCACCGTGGCCCGAGACTTCCTTACCTTGAGCCAGGTGGACTGGGACCGCGTTGTGCTCGATGAAGCACAAGCCATCAAGAATGCGGCAACACGTTCTTCCAAAGCGGTGCGCGCTATCCCGTCGCGCCACCGTGTGGCGCTGACCGGTACGCCGATTGAAAACCGCTTGTCAGAGATGCGCTCCATCCTGGACTACTGCAACCCCGGCATCCTGGGCTCAGCATCTTTCTTCCGCAACCACTTCTCCAAGTCCATCGAACGCGAAGGCAACGAGGAAATGGCCGAGCGCCTGCGCCTTCTCACCGCGCCGTTTATCCTGCGTCGGCTGAAGACGGACCCAAACATCATCGATGACCTGCCTGACAAATCCGAGCAGATCATCACCGTGCGCATGACCGACGAGCAAGCAGCTCTCTATAAGGCACTCGTTGCTGACGTGGAACAAGCCCTAGGCAAAAAGGAAGGCATGTCGCGCCGCGGGCTCGTGCTGGCCTCGCTCACGCGTATCAAACAGATTTGTAACCACCCGGCCCACTTCCTTGGTGACGGCAGCGCAGTCACCATCAAGGGCAAGCACCGCTCCGGCAAAGTGGAAGAGCTCATGCGCATTGTGGACCAGGCGATTGAATCCCGCGAGCGCGTGCTCATCTTTACCCAATACAAGGCCTTCGGCGATATTCTCCAGCCTTATCTATCCGACCAGTTGGGCACTGACATTCCCTTCCTTCACGGCGGAGTGAGCAAGAACAAACGTGACCAGATGGTGCAGGATTTCCAAGCCGATGACGGAGCTCCCGTCATGCTGCTCTCGCTAAAGGCGGGAGGTACGGGGTTGAACCTCACGGCGGCGTCGATAGTCGTGCACATGGACCGCTGGTGGAACCCAGCCGTGGAGAACCAGGCTACCGACCGCGCCTTTCGCATTGGCCAGGAGCGCAACGTACAAGTCTACAAGATGATTACCGCCGGCACGCTGGAGGAATCCATCCAAGACATCCTCGACGGCAAGACGCAGCTCGCCGGCGCCGTGGTGGGCGAGGGCGAAGGCTGGCTCACGGAACTAACTCCGGAGCAGCTGGCAGATCTCATGAGCTACAAGGGACAGGAGAACTAAATGGCACCGTCACGCCCCAGCGATGACAACGTCATTTACGCTAACTTTGGCACCCGCAAGCGCGTCAGCACCCCAGAGGAAGTGCACCGTGTCGACCGCGTGCGCACCATGCAGCCGGCAGCCACGCGGGTGGTGAACTTTGTCAACGGGCATACGGACTCTGGGCGCATCAGCCGCGGCCGCCAATACGCCGCCGAAGGTCACGTCGTGGGCCTTGACGTGCGCAACGGGGCGGTCCACGGCAAGGTTGCCGGCTCCCAGAACGAGCCTTTCGCGGTGCTCATCCAGGTCCCGTACCGCAACAACGAGGACATCGGCCGTTTGTCGGAGATGTTTGCGCGTACCCCCAACTCCGTGGCGAAGGCGAGGGAGGGCCTGCTTGCCGACGACGCCCTTGACATCCTCTTCGCCGAGTTCGCCGACGACCTGCGTTTTTCCTGCACTTGTCCGGACTCAGAATATGTGTGCAAGCACGTCGTGGCTGTCGCGGACCGCCTAGCTGCTCGTATGGATGCCGATCCGTCTGTCATCTTCGCCCTGCGCGGACTGGACTTTGCTCGTTTGGAGCAATCCGTTATGGAGCAGGCCAAGGCGGCCTCTGAGGATTCTTATAGCGGCGTAGAGATGGACCCTGAAGAGCGCAATGCTCTGTTCTGGGAAGGGCGCGAACTGCCACCGCTTCCCGAACCTAAGTACGCACCCGCAGTGGATGATTCTGACCCTGACCTGCTGCGCCGTGCCATGCGTGCGGTGAGCCATACGAACATAGATGTGCTTCGCGCAGTCTCCGATGTCGATGACCTTTACTACCATCTGACGCATTAGAGTTGTCGTCTCCGCGACCCGTGAGGAGTAAGAATTCATGGCCGCTGTCACGTTCATCCATACCTCCGACTTTCAGCTGGGGATGAGCCGCTGGTTTCTTTCCCCCGCAGCGCAATCGCGCTTCGATGATGACCGGGAGGAGGCGGTAGCGCGTCTCGGTGAGCTAGCCAGCGAAACGGGTGCCGAATTCATCGTGGTGGCTGGTGACGTGTTTGAACATAACTCCCTCAACAAGTCCACGTTGCTGCGCGCAAAAGAGGTCTTTAAGAACTTGCCCGTGCCCGTCTACCTGTTGCCAGGCAACCACGACCCGCTCGTGGCGGACTCCATTTTCTTTCACTCCTTTGCGGATAACGTCCACGTTATTGCAGATTCCGAGCCCATCGAGGTACGCCCAGGGGTAGAAATCGTCGGCGCGCCCTACCTGTCGAAACGCGCGAATTACGACCTCGTGCGCCGTGCACTGGAGCCCTTGGAGCCATTCGATAAGGCAGCGGGCGGGATTGCCCGCATCGCGGTGGGCCACGGCCAAGTGGAATCCCGCGCAGGTGAATCTGCTGATACCGATGCAGACACCATTGACTTGGCATTCGTGGAGCGCTGCCTCGACGAAGGAATTATTGATTACCTGGCGCTCGGGGATACTCACTCCACGGCCTCTCTTGGCCGCACCGGCAAGGTGTGGTTCTCCGGTAGCCCGGAAACCACGGCCTTCGATGATCGCGAGCGCGATTCCGGTAATGCGTTGGTAGTGACGGTTGAGGGTGAGCGGGTGGACGTCGCCAAGCACAGCGTTGGACGCTGGCACTTCCGCGCCATCGATGCTGACCTCAACTCGATGGAGGAGGTCGAGCGTTTCCTGTCGGAGCTAGATGAGCTGCCGGGAAAGACGCGCACCGCAGTGAAGTACAGCCTGTGCGGAACGCTGGGCCTGAACGCTCAAGCACGGCTAGAGCAGGGCCTTGCGGATCTGGAAGAGGTCTTTGCCTCCCTGAAACCACGTGAGCGGACGATGGACCTGCACCTTGCTCCGTCAGAGGAGGAATTGGGCGAGCTGAGTGTGAGTGGCTATGCCGCCGATGCACTGACAGAACTGCTGGAGGATCTGGACAACCCCACCGCCCGTGATGCGGCCAACCTGCTGTTTCGTCTCAGCGCGAAGGGAGCCTAAACCATGATGCAGCTACATTCTGTCGAACTGAATAACGTCCGCGCTGTGGAACACCTGGTGGTTTCGGATTTGCCGGAGACGGGTGTTGTGGTGATTGGCGGCCCGAATGAGGCCGGCAAGTCCACGTTCGTGGAGGCCATTGACTTTGTTCTGACGGAAAAACACACGGCGGGATCAAAGAAGATTAAGGCGCTCAAACCCGTGGGCCGTGACGTAGCGCCCGAGGTCACGCTGGAAGCGACCGTGGGCCCCTATCGCTTCCGGATCCACAAGAGGTGGTTGAAAAAGCGCGCCTCGGAATTGCAGGTGTTGTCTCCGCGCCCTAGGCAATGGACAGGTGCTGAGGCCGATAATGAGCTCGACCGCATCTTGAGCGAGCACCTTGACCGCGCACTACTCGATGCGCTGTTTGTGCGCCAGGATGACCAGAATGAGGGTATCGCTGCAGTAGGTATTCCGTCTCTAACTGCCGCACTGGAAGAAGAAACCGGGTCGAGTGCTGTGGCTGAGGATTCCGAGCTACTCTCGCGCATCGAAACTGAGTACACGCAGTACTACACCGCCAAGACGGATAAACCGGCAGGGGAGTACAAGGCTGCCATCGCGGCTTTAGAGGAAGCGGAGGACGCCCATGCTTCTGCTGAGATTGCCCTGCGCGAGCTCGATGGCGTGGTGGAGCGCTACGAGGCTGCGGAGCTTAAGCAGAGTGAAGCTGAGGCCGCCCTGCCTGCTGCCGAAGAGGACTGCGCTCGCCTCGATGCAGAACTTGTCGCGGCACGCGCGGCTCAGGAGAAGGTGAGTGCGCAAGAGGCTGCTGTTACTCGCGCTGCGGAGGCTTTGACGCGTGCCCAGGAGGATGCCAAGCGCCGACAGAACCTCGTGGAGGAGCACTCCCTCGCGGTCAAGGCCGCCGAGCGCGCTGCGGAGATTCTCGCGCAGGCAACCGAACGCGCGGAGAACGAGGCGAATGCACGGGCGAAACTTGAAGAAGAACGCGCTGAGCTACAACAGCGCTATGACACAGTGCGTGAGGAGCGTCAGCGGGCACGCCGTGCCCAGCAGCGCGCGGACCACGAAGCGCTGGGTGCACGACTGGAAACGCTGGACACTCTTGAGGAGACGCTGGCGGTTCGCCGCCGTGAACTGGCCGCAGCACCCGCCATTGCGAACCTTGATGCGCTGGCGGAAGCCGAACGTGAGGTCAGCATTCAGAAGCGCCTGCGTGCGGCCGCCGCCGCGAAGCTCTATGTTACCGGCTCGGGTGAGATCACGGTGGACGGTGAGCCTCTGGCTCTCGATTCCGGTGAGGAAACCCCGGTTGAGCTGCATGACGGCACGACGGTGCACATCGGCGAGGTCACCGCGCGCTATGCCGCCGCTGCCGGCGAATCCGGAGTGGACGGAGTCGAGAAAGCCCAAGCAGAGCTAGCCCGCCTTCTGGACAACGCCGGCTGCGAGACCGTCGAGGTAGCTCGCGCTGCCCATGAGAAGCACGAGCAGCTTGCTACAGCGGTGGATAGCGCTTCCCGTGAGCTGGTTGCTGCCTTGGGTGGTGATGATTTGGGCGAGCTTCGCGCACGCTTTGAGGCTAGTGCCATCGAAGAACTGGAGACTGCCGACGAGAATGACGACGAGCCACGTGAGCTTGCCGTTGTGGAGAAAGAAGAGGAATTGTTGCGCACTCAGCTTGACCAGCTCGATCGTGCCTTGGCTCCGTATCGCGAGAACAAGGCTGGGGCGGCCCTCGACGTTGCTCAGGTTCGCGCCGACGACGCCGAATCGCAGCGTGACCTCAAGGCCCAGGCCATTGCGGCCGCCCGCGAGCAGCGTAGTGACGACGACGTTCACGCTGCTATAGAGAAGGCCCGTACCGCACAGGCTAACGAGGAAGCCGTCCTTGAAGAGATGTCGGGTGTGGATGTTGCCACCGCAGAAACCTTGGCACAAGGCGCACGAACGCACGTCGAGTCGCTCAAAGCGGCTGTGTCTGATGCCAACGGTGAGAAACGTGAGCTTACTGGCCGCATTGAGATGCACTCCGGTGCGGCCGAAGCACGAGAAAGGGCCGCTGCCGAGCTGGAGATAGCTCGCGAACGCCACGCCGCCACCGAACGCCGGGCAGAGGCCGCCCGTTATCTACGCATGCTCATGCTGCGCCACCGCGATGCCGCCCGCCAGCGCTATGCAGAGCCTTTTGTCACGGCACTCAATGGTTTGGCACGCACCGTCTTTGGCAGCGACGTGGATTTCCACCTGTCAGAAGAACTCAAGGTAGAAACGCGCAGCCGCAATGGCGACACCGTGGATTTTGAGGGCCTATCCGGGGGAGCCAAGGAGCAGTTGGGGATTCTGACGCGGTTTGCCATCGCGCAGCTCGTCTCTGGGGACTCCGTGCCCATCATTATTGATGATGCATTGGGGTCCACCGATTCTTCCCGTCTGCAGCTCATGGCAGCGCTTTTCACTAAGGCGGGAAAGAGTTCCCAGGTCATTGTGTTGACCTGCATGCCTCAGCGTTATTCCTGGGTTGGTGGGCGTACCGAGTTGAGCATGGAAAAATTAAAAGGGCTGTAACTCCAAAGTGTAGGGTTGTTGTCATGACTGCGGAAACTCGATGGCTCAACGAAGAAGAACAAGACCTGTGGCGTCACCTCTTGGCCTGCATCCGCAAGATCAACCGCGGCATGGAGGAGACCCTCTTGGCTTGCGGAGATATCTCCATGTCTGAGTACTCCGTGCTCGTGTCCCTCTCTGAAGCCCCGAACCACCGCCTGCGTCTGCGTGAACTGTGCTCGGAGCTGGAGTGGGATCGCTCCCGCGCATCGCACCAAATCACGCGGATGGAAAAACGTGGTCTCGTGACCAAAGAAAAATGCGAAGGCGATGCAAGGGGAGTCGAGGTCGTTATCACGCGACTCGGCTTTAAGCGGCTTCGAGCATCCGTACCGGAACACGTGGAGTCCGTTCGCCGCATGGTCTTTGACCACCTCGATTCCGCAGATGCCCCGGCGCTCCTGCGGTTTTGTGAGGGCGTGTTAGCAGAGAATAACTTGCCCGGTTATAAGGACTTCGTCCCCGACGAGCTCCTGCGCGGAAGCCGCTCTTAAGATCGGGCGATTCACGGGTACAGTGGGCCCAGACCGCATTCTCACCAGGAGGTGTATCCCCACATCATGATGGGACAAGAACTATTCGAGCACCCGAAACGCCAATACGCTCAGTACCGCATTGAAGCGCTGGAGGAGTTGAGCGCGCAGGTGGGCCCAGTGGAGGACGTCGACGAGCTCAGCGATGAGCAGGCCGCGGCTTTTGAGCAGGCTCTAGAACAGCATCCAGAAAGCGCTGTGACCTTCGATGAGCTTTCACAGCAATGGATTGTTGGCGCTGAAGATGACATCAATCGCATGTTCCACGACCGCGAAGAATTCATCGAGGCGTTGGAGAATAACGAGGATCCTGGGGTCTAGCTCACACACGGTGTCAAACTTCTGACGGATAGCCGCTGAAAATCTGCGTATAACTACGGCCGGTACTGTATAACCTGCTAACATACTCTGTGTTAATGGGCGAGCGTCCCTCAGCTGTGAGGGAGAAGACTCCAGCATGAGCTCCTCGGAGAGGGAGCTAAGTGAAAGGATTGAACATGATCAACCAGCGCGATTTGGCTCAGGAAGAGCGCGAGGCTGCCGCACGCGACAAGGCTGACGGTTGGGTATCCGTCTTCGTTCAGTGGATTCCCTTGATGCTCATCTCCGTGGTTATTCTGACCGCCCTTTTCTTCGGTATGTACTACATCGAGCACGGTACCTTGGACATCACGCAGGAGATCGTGAACCCGTTCATCACTCAGTAACGCGAACGGACGCGCGGACGCTGTAAAGCCTCCGCAGCCCGTGGTGCAGTAGCCACGGCACCAACAAAGCCCCGGCAGCTCAATCGCAGAAGCTGCTGGGGCTTTTTCATACCCGTTTGCCATGCGGCCATGCCGCTAGCACGCTGGCTAATCGATGGGAGCCACGCGAACACGGTTACCGTCGGGATCAGCAACGACAAACGTTGTGCCGAAGACATCCTCGTGCGGTTCTTCAAGGACCTCTACGCCTGTGGCCGTCCAGTTGTTGTAAACCTTAAGTACTTCGTCCTTGTCCACATTGAGGCAGACTTCCGAGGTACGCGTCGGGGCAGAGGAGAGTGCTTGGCTCTCGCCGCTCCACACAGCGAGTGAAACGCCATCGCCTAGGTCGAAGGTGACGTAGCGGGGTGAGGTGAAGTCAACCGTGAGTCCAAGATGCTGTGAATAGAACTCAACGGATTTCTCGACGTTGCTGGCATAAACAATGAAGACGATTTCACGGTGCGACATGCGTAAAATTTTACCTATGAACGACAATCTCCGCATTCGACAAGATTGAAGAAACCGACTCCGGTGATGCTCCACGAGGCTGGAACGCTTCATAACTACCCTTGAGAACCATGAGTGACAACGTCTATGTGCGCTTTCTCAATGGCCCGCTCCAGTGGCTCGGTATCGTCGTTGGCCTCGCAGTTGTGACAGCGCTTCTGCCAACAATGGTTAATTCCACGTGGGTAGCTATCCTTTTTGGCGCAGTGGTTATCGCAGCAACGTTGGCCTGCATTGTGATGCGGGTGAAGATCGTCGTGAGCGACGACGGCGTGACGGCTTCCGTCTTGGGCTTGTTTTCAAAGACGATTTCCCTCAAGGACATCACCGGTGTCAGCGTCGGTCCGGAGACAGGACTGATAGAAGGCGCGGGTCCACGCGTGGTCGATGGTTCATCGGCCTATATCGTTTCCGGGCCCACCGTGTGTATCGAGCAAGGAGCCTCCTCTTTTATCGCCTCAGCCAAGAACCCAGAGGAGGTTGTTGCAGACATTCAGGCGCGCCTTGCGCGTGCGGCTTAGGCGAAAAGGATGTTAGCGAGGATGGTTCTCCTCATATGGTTTGTTTGGGCCCAAACGAACCATAGGAGGAGGGGAGGAAGGTTCGTGTGCCCCCGGGAACCTTGTGCGTAGTGCCTTATGACTGGAACCATCTTGATGTGGTGTTAGGGGGTGTGACGGCTATGGGAAGGCACCGGACCTATGCATCAAAAAGTGCCCCTGACAGTGTCCGGTTCGGAGACATCGTTTCGCATGTCTCATGAGACTGTTCCGGTGGAAAGCCCTGAAGCCACAACTGCCCAGACACGACGAAAAGCGATGTCTCGAGACATCGATCCTCTGAGGCCCACCACAGAATTCTGGCCCTTATCTACCGTGAACGTCCCTTAAGCCTAAGCCTGAATGTCGGGGCCTCGGCTCCAAAAACGAAAAGTCTCGAGACACCGACCGGAACGATGTCTCGAGACTTCACAGAGTGCCCCTGACAGGGATCGAACCTGCGACCTTCGGTACCGGAAACCGATGCTCTAATCCGCTGAGCTACAAGGGCATCGCTGGCGAAATGCCAACGATGCGATTCTAGCGCATGGGGGTGAGCGCCTAGAAATTGGCTCGCGCAGTGAGCGGTCCTTCAGGGGTGCGGCTGGTGTGGTGGTGCGGTGAGGTGTTTGCTGCTCGAAGAAGCCGGGGGCGTCGGTGGTGTTGATGTGGCCGGTGCGCAGGTAGTCCATGACGATGTCGTCGACGGCACCGTTGCCGGTGGCGAACTGGCCGTGGCCAGGGCCATGTACGGTGACAACGTGGGAGTGCATGGTGTCGGACATTCCGCGGAAATCGCTATAAGGCGTGAGTGGATCGCCGGTGGCTTGTAGCTGGAGGGGCGGGGTGGTGAGGCGGGAGCCGTCGAGAAGCACAGGCGCCGTTATAGGTTCACGCCCGCCGCAGAACTGTCCGGAACGGAATTGGTTGTTCTGCACCGTGAACGGGTCTTTGGTGACGAAAGCGTCCCACAGAAACGCCGCGCCATAACCGAATTCGTGGGGCGAGTCGGTCTCATTGCACAGCACAAGGTTGGTGGTGAAGCCTTGCGCGCGGGCGGTGGGGTCCAGGGAGTCCGTGGGTTGAGCATTACCGAGGTCAATGGCCTCTATCCCAGCGATGTAGCGGGCTGCCTTCTCCCAAGACGCGGGGTAAGGCAGGACTGATGCGGTGATGTGCAGCGTTGGGGAGTCGGACTGGCTGGCACCAAGTTTTCGGAGTTGGTCGAAGAGATTCTCCAGCTGCACGCGCAATGGGCCCGTTAGTGTCATGACCTCGGCGCCGCGATGACCGGTAAAGGCCAGGGGAGCAGGCAGGTCTTCGGTGCTAGCAGCAGGCGGATGTGCAGTGGGGCGCACACCGGATTCGGTGGCAACCTTGTCTGCCCAGCGCTCATATGCCTGCAGGGGAGTTGTGCCCATGTGGTACGTGGCGTCGTTCGCTGCGATGTAGCCGAAGAAGTCAGCGAGAGCCCGTGTGGTGCCGCGTTGCTGGCTGGCGGCCTGACGGTTCAGCGACGCAGACGGGGTGTAGCCGGAATCAAGAACGACGCGGTCGGTGTGTTCCGGAAAGAACGTAGCGTAGGTGGAGGCCACCACGGTGCCGTAGGAGACGCCAGAGGCAATGATCTTTTCAGTCCCTAGAGCTGCACGGACTTGCTCCCAATCGCGGGCGACGTTGACCGTGGTCATGGAATCGGCATAGCCAGGGAAGGTCCGCTCGCAGGCATCGCGCATGAGCTGGCCAAAACGTGTGAGCTGAGCCGTGCCCTCGGCGTCTTCGATAACGGAGCTGTCACAGTCAAGGGGCGTGGAAAAACGTAAACCCCGGGGCTGTACACCCACCATGTCGTAGTGCGCGGTGAGTTCCTCGGGCCAGAGAAAACTGGAGACCGCCGCTAAGGCATCACCCCCGGGGCCACCAGGATTGATGAAGATCGTTCCGCGGGACTCCGCTGCGGCGGGACGGCGCACGAATCCGACCTGGATGCTGCCGCGTTCGGGGGCATCGTAGAAGGTAGGCACGGTGATGCGACCGCACTCGGCGCCAGGTGCATCAACATCGACGGGGCACGGTACCCAATCGATGACTGGGGTGCCTATGGGCGCGGGGGTTGAGGAAGGCCCGACAGCGGTGTTTGGTGCGGCAGTGGCTGGTGTGCTGACTGCGAGTCCAACACAGCCGAGTAGTGCGGCTGCAAGCGTGGCGGTCACCGCGCGAGCTGAGCGGAAAACGTGAGAAAGGCGCATAGCAGAACTCCTTGCCGGTCTGGCTACAGTTCTAGTTTATGCGCCTTGAACAGTGCTTTTCTCAGGTTTGACCTCTGCGTGCGAGGCTATGTGCAACCTCACACGCTCGTTGTGTGCCTTACTGGTTCTGGGGCTGTTCGGCCTTGGGTTGGTCGAAGAAGCCCGGGGCATCGGCGGTGTTCACCTCGCCGGTGCGCAGGTAGTTAACCACAATGTTGTCAACGGCCTGGTTGCCAACCGCGAAGTGGCCGTGGCCAGGACCATGGACGGTGACCACGCGGGACTGCATCGGGTCCGACAGCCCACGGAAGTGAGCGTATGGGGTCTGCGGGTCGCCGGTGGATTGGATCTGCAGTGGCTTGGTCTGCAGGTTCGCACCGCTGACTGCTACCGGCTTGGTGATGGGCGCGCGGCCGCCGCAGCCAGAGCCGGAGGAATATAGGGAGTTGAACAAGGTGAACGGGTCCAAGGTGAAGTAGTTCGACCACAGGAAGGCCGGGATCTTGGTCGGATCCGACGGAGCAGTGTTCTCATTACACATGATGATGTTCTGCATGCTCGTCGCATTCAGAATGGCCTGCTGAGCCTGCTTCGGGTCCTGCGGGCCTTCCTTGGCTGCTTCTTCAAAGTTGATGGGCTCAATGCCGGCAATGTGCTTAGCTAGGGTCTCCCATGCCTCTGGACGGGGCAGAAGCTCACGGGTGGTGTTCAGCGTAGGGGAGGTTACCTGTAGTGCCTGCGGGTTGCGAGCCCTGCCTGCCAAGTGCTCTGCCTGCACGCGCAGCTGGCCAGTAGCGGTCATAATGTTCGCGCCTGGCTGGCCAGCGAACTCAAGGCCCGGTGGGAGGTCACCAATCTGTGCATCCGGCGGGAGGACGGTGGGGCGCACGCCGGCCTCGGCAGCGACAAACTGGGACCAGCGCTCATACGCCTTCAGCGGAGTTTTACCAGCGTGGTAGGTGGCGTCATTCTTCGCCATGTAGGTGAAGAAATCTTCCAGGGCGTTTTCGTAGCCCGCCTGCTGGGAGGCGAAGATTCCGTTCCAGGCCATGTTCGGATTCATGCCGGAATCGAGCACCATCTTGTCCGTATGCTGCGGGAACAAGGTGGCGTAGGTCGAGCCCAAGAAGGTGCCGTAGGACAGACCAGCGATGTTGATGCGCTCCTCGCCGAGTGCCTGGCGCACGACCTCCCAGTCACGGGCAGTGTTTTCTGTGGTGATGGAGTCGGTGTAACCAGGGGTGTTCTTCTCACAATCCTGGCGGGTGATGGCGCCAATCTGCGTCAGCGCAACGATTGGGTTATCACCCGGGTTGCTTGCCGTGCAGTTGACGGGCGCGGACTCGCGCAAGCCACGCGGCTGCACACCAATGATATCGAACTCCTGCTCAATCTCTTTCGGCCATGCGGCGTTGTTGACCCAGCCATAAGCGTCACCGTTCGGACCACCCGGGTTGGTGAACAGGCTGCCCTTGCGCGCACCCGTTGCCTTCAGGCGGATAAAACCAACCTCAATGGTGCCCTTGTCCGGGGCATCGTAGTAGGTCGGTACGGTCACATGACCGCATTCAGCACGCTCATGGTCAACCCCCTCTGGACACTCTCCCCACGTGATGGTGGGCTGGTCAGCGTGGGCAACGGTGGGAACGGCTACTAAGCCGGCAGCCAGAGCTACAGGGCCTAGAACCGAGCCCAGAACGCGAGAAAGGCGCATAGAACAAGGCTCCTAAAATGGTGAGTAGGTACTCGCCTTATCCTATGCGCCATGGGTGATGTAAGACAGCTAAGTCAGCATGGAGGAGGGGGAGTGGCTACCCCCGTTTACCTCACTACTTAACAATCACCACAATGAGATCACGCGGACCGTGGACACCCTCCACGCGGCTGAGCTCAATATCGGACGTCGCCGACGGGCCGGAAATCCACGTAGCCGGGCGCTCCGGGTTCATGCGGGAGACAACCTCCGGGATGCCGTACACGATCTGGTCGTCGCGCACGATGCAGATGTGGCGGTCCGGGACCAGAGTCAGGGCACGGCGGCCACAGAGTTCGTTGGACTCCAGGACGATGGTGCCGGTCTGTGCCGAGGTGACGTGGGACTCGGTAAGCACCGCGTCAACGTCGTTCAGCTCGCGCGGATCCTTGGCATTGTCATCCGGGTTGGTAGTGCCCTCGAAACCATTGAGTAGGCCGGTATCGATACCAGGCGCGTAGGTAACGGTGGAGCAGCCACGGTCCTTCAGGATGTCCACAATCGTGGAATTGAGCCCGGCCTCGTCGGTGACGTGGACGTCAGCCTTGTAGTCCTCGAGGCGGTCGACGAGCATGTCGCGCAGTTCATCGGCGTTAAGCGTGCCCTCACGCTGGTACTCACGCGGAACCTCGACGTGGTCCGGCAATCCGGCCTGCTTCTGAGCAGAAGAGATACGCTTCAGAATCTCTTCCTTGGCGGCACTGTTCTTGATGGTCACTTGATGCCCTCCTTCTTGGCTTGGGCGAGGAGTTCTTGGGCTTCGTCAGAGTTGAACCACTGACGGAAGGACTTCTTCGGCGGAACGGCGGTATCGCGTACATCGGACCAACCGGACATGAACAGCGGCAGCTTGTCGATGACACCGTTGAAACCACCAAGGACACGCCCCAAAGCCACCATGTGGGTGACCTGGTTCCATACCTTCGGGTTGGTCCACAGAAGCTGCGGAACCTTAAAAATCTTCTCCTCAATCGGCGGGGTCGCGTTGGTGACCTTCTGGTGGCGGTTTTCCAGAATCACCTGGGACAGCGGGATGCGTACCGGACAGACCTCATCGCAACGGCCACACAGTGAGCAGGCATAAGGCAAGCTTGCCGACGGATCGTTGTGGTCCTTCATGCCCGTCAACTGCGGCGTCAGGGAGATACCAATCGGGCCGGGGTAGACGGAGCCGTAGGCGTGGCCACCGGCGCGCTCGTACACCGGGCAGACGTTAAGGCAGGCGGAGCAGCGGATGCACTTGAGCGCCTGGCTGCCCACCGGGGAGGACAAGGCGGCGGTGCGGCCGTTGTCGAGGAGAACCAAGTGGAAGTTCTGCGGGCCGTCACCCTCGGTCACGCCGGACCACATCGAGGTGTACGGGTTCATGCGCTCAGCAGTGGAGGAGCGCGGCAACAGCTGCAGGAAGACCTCAAGGTCCTGGAAGGTCGGAACGAGCTTCTCAATACCCATGACGGTAATGAGGGTCTCCGGCAGGGTCAGACACATACGGCCGTTGCCTTCGGACTCCACGATGTTGACCGTTCCGGTCTCAGCCACACCGAAGTTTGCACCGGAGATGGCAACCTTGGCCTTCATGAACTGCTCGCGCAGGAACTGGCGGGATGCCTCAGCCAGCTCAGCAGGCTCGGCCTTGAGGGAGTCATCGGTATTCGGCATCTTGTTGACGAAGATGTCACGGATTTCCGCACGGTTGCGGTGGATGGCCGGGACCAGAATGTGGGACGGCTTGTCCTCACCCAGCTGGACAATGAGCTCCGCCAGGTCGGTTTCGCGGGCGTGGATGCCGGCCTCTTCGAGGTGCTCGTTGAGCGCGATTTCCTGGGTAGCCATGGACTTGACCTTGACCACGTCGGTCTCGCCGGTCTCCCTAATGAGCCCCTCGATGATCTCGTTGGCTTCCTTAGCATCACGTGCCCAGTGCACGATGCCGCCTCGCTTGGTTACCTGCTCCTCAAACTGGAGAAGGAGCTCGCTCATGCGGGCGCCGACGTCCTCTTTGAGGGCGGAACCAGCGTCACGCAACTGCTCCCAGTCCGGGGTCTCATCGACAGCGCCCTGGCGCTTGTTACGAATGGTGGTGGTTGCGTGGTGGAGGTTGCGGCGCTGGGTAGCGTTGTTAAGACCAACGTGTGCCAGCGGCACAAAAGCCTTGGAACCGCGCAGGTTGCCGTAACCTTCGGGCGCGCGCGGCGGGGTGGTGTCGAGGAAGGAAGTCATTAGAGCATCTTCTCCTTAGAGTAGGCCGCGGACTCTGGGGTCCACGGGTGTTCCTTGGTGGAGGCGAGGATCTCAGCCAAGTGAATGGCGCGCACGCCAGCACGCTGACGTGACAGGGCACCACCGATGTTCATGAGGCAGGAAGAGTCACCACCGGTGACGAACTCCGCTTCAGTATCGCGGACGTGGCGAGTCTTATCACCAACCATGGCTGCGGAGACCTCTGCGTTCTTGAGGGCGAAGGTACCGCCGAAACCACAGCACTCTTCTTTGTTGGGAAGCTCTACCAGGTCGATTCCCTCAACTTCCTGCAGTAGCTGGTAGGGGCGGTCACCAAGCTTGAGGAAGCGCAGGCCGTGGCAGGAAGGGTGGTAGGTCACGCGGTGCGGGAAGAATGCGCCCACGTTGGTCACGCCGGCGACGTCCACGAGGAACTCCGGCAGATCCAGGGTCTTTTCTGAGGTCTTCTTAGCGCCATCGACATCAGCGGCGGTGCCGAAGCGGTTCGCAATCATGGTGTGCTGCTCACGCACTGCACCCACGCAGGAGCCGGAGGCGGAAACCACGTAATCGATGGACGGATCAGCAAAGGCGTCCGCATAGGAGCGGATCATGCCTAGCGTTTCCTTCTGGTAACCGGTGTTGATGTGCATCTGACCGCAGCAGGTCTGCTCTTCGGGGAAGACCACGTCATAGCCTAGACGGGACAGGACGAGGGCCGTGGCCTTGTGCGCATCGGGGAACAGAGAGTCACCGATACAGGTGGAAAACAATGCTATTCGCATTAGTGTTGCGCTCCTTATCTGCCCCACGCGTCCGCTGCCGTCTCCATGGAGAGAGTCTGTACATGGTAAACAGCGGTGCGCAGAACATGTGCCTACAGGTATAGGCAGAATTCTACCGTGGAAAATCATTTTTCTCGACACGAAAAGTTCCCACTACCTGGCACTTTAACGCAACATTAATGTTGTGAATTTCTTACGTGCATAGATGCTGACACATCAGCCGCCGAGCAGTAAGGACTACTCAGCGGCTGGTGGAGCGGATGCGCCCGAATCCGGGGGCAGGCGTTCTAAGGAGTGCGCGGTGTGCTGACCATTTTCTACGGAACGAGGAAGCCCAGAACGTTGGTCATGAGGAAGACGATGATGCAGACGACGGCAAGGAAGGCTACGGAGTAGCCCACGACGGCCTTGAAGATGCGGGACTCCTCGCCTTCCATCTTCACTGCGGTAGCGGCAATGGCCAGGGACTGCGGGGAAATCATCTTGCCCACAACACCACCGGAGGTGTTGGCTGCCAGCATGAGATCCGGGTTGACGCCAATACGGTCGGCGGCGGTGACCTGCAGGTTGGCAAAGAGCGCATTGGCGGAGGTATCGGAGCCTGTCACGGCGGTACCAATCCAACCCAGGACCGGGGAGAAGAGTGCGAAGATGCCACCGACGGATGCTACGAACTGACCAATGGAAATGGTCTGGCCCGAGTAGTTCATCGTGTAGGCCAGCGCCAGAACCAAGATAATGGTAAGCGCGGAGAACTTCATGCGGTTGATCACTTCGCCGAACTTCGTCAGCGGTGCAGAGGCTTCCAGCTTGTAGCGGCCATTTTCGTTGAAGGCCATGTAGATGATGGCCACGATGATGCCGGAGATGAGAAGCAAGGTGCCCGGGTTGCCCAGCACGTTGAACTTGAAGGCGGTGTCCATTGCGTTGCCGTCGGCGTCGATAATGGTGCCGTCGAGAAGCGGCCACGGGATGTTGAGCTGGATGAAACCGAAGATGGCAGGCCATGCGGTGGCCACAGCGAAGACGGCGGTGACAACCGCGTAGGGCAGCAGGGCCATCCAGATGCGGCGGCCGTTAAGATCGGACACCTCTTCCTGGGCGGGCAGCTCCATGCGCTCACGCAGGCTGTCGACGCCCTTGGGCTTCCATACACGCAGGAAGAGGAAGCCCGCGCCCAGGGAGACAATGCAGGCCACGACGTTGGTGAGCTGGTAGGCGAAGAACGTGGCGGCGGCCCACTGCGCGATGGCGAAGGACACACCAATAACCGCTGCGGCAGGGCCGGCCTCTTTGACGCCACGCATGCCGTCGAGGATGAAAAGGATGAAGAAGGGCACGACCGCTGCGATGAGCAGCACCTGCAAGGAGATGAGGCTTGCGATGTCCGCGGTCTGCTCGGCGGTACGGCCGCCGACGGAACCGGCGGTGGTCACCGGAATGCCGACGGCGCCGAAAGCAACCGGAGCGGTATTGGCAATGAGAACGGTGGTCGCAGCCTTGAGGGGTTTTACGCCCAGCGCCAGAATCATCGTGGCGGTAATAGCCACCGGTGCACCGAAGCCGGCGAGGGCCTCCAGCAGGCCACCGAAGCAGAAAGCAATGAGGATGGCCTGGATACGGATATCGCCATCGCCCAAGAGGTCAAAGGTCTTACGTAGGTCCTCGAAGCGGCCGGAGGAGACGGTCACTTCGTAGAACCAGATGGCGGTGATGATGACCCAGACGATGGGGAAGAGACCGAAGAGGCCGCCGCGCAGTGCGGAGTTCAAAGCCATGCCGGTGGGCATGCCAAGTCCAAAGATGGCGATGAGTAGGGCCACCAGAAGCGCGACTGCGCCGGAGGTATGCGCGCGGGCCTTCAGGCCCAAGAGCATGATGAAGAACGCAATGAGCGGCAGGGTGGAGACCGCTGCGGTCAAACCTACGCTGCCGGCAATGGCGTCAGTAGTGATGTTGAATGTAGTCATAAAGCTCAATTCACGGTCTTTCTCGCACACCCGTGGCGCGCCCACAAGAGTTATTGAGCGGTCAAAAGGAGACGGTGCGAGACGATGGAACGATACAGTTAGCGTGTTTAGCGTAGAACCTCACACCCTAATGTGCCGCATTATTCACCTGATGGGGGTGAGTGAGCTTGTTAACGTTTGAGCGTCCCGAGTGCCCGAGCAGCCTGATCGTGCCTCCCAGCGGCAAGGACGATAGACTTTGGCCCTATGAATCCTGAAGATCTTTCCGCCCTGATCAAAGAGACCGCTGCGGCCGTCCTTACCGAGCATGAGCTGGACGCCTCCGTCCTGCCGGAGACCGTGACCGTCGAGCGCCCGCGTAACCCGGAGCACGGTGACTACGCCACGAACCTGGCCCTCCAGGTGGCCAAGAAGGCCGGTGCCCAGCCCCGCGAGCTGGCGCAGTGGTTGGCAGATGCCCTCGCCGGCAACGATGCCATCGATGAAGCCTCCATCGCAGGCCCGGGATTCCTCAACATTCGCCTTGCCGCCGCAGCGCAGGGCGCTATTGTGGCCCAGGTCCTCAACGGCGGTGCAGACTTCGGTAGCAACACCACCTACCAGGGCACGAAGATCAACCTGGAGTTCGTCTCCGCGAACCCGACTGGCCCGATCCACCTGGGTGGTACCCGCTGGGCCGCCGTGGGTGACTCGCTCGGCCGCGTGCTCGAAGCCTCCGGCGCGGAGGTTACCCGCGAGTACTACTTCAACGACCACGGCGGACAGATCGACCGCTTTGCGCGTTCGCTGGTGGCCGCCGCCAAGGGCGAACCCACCCCGGAGGACGGTTACGGCGGCGATTACATTAAGGAAATCGCGCAGGGCGTGCTCGAGCAGAACCCGGACGCCCTCGACGGCAGCGATGCCGAGGTACAGGAAGCCTTCCGCTCGGCGGGCGTGGAGATGATGTTCGCCCAAATTAAGGAGTCCCTCCACGAATTCGGCGTGGACTTCGACGTCTACTTCCACGAGAACTCCCTCTTCGAGTCCGGCGCGGTGGAAAAGTCCATCCAGAAGCTCAAGGACAACGGCAAGCTCTACGAGTCCGAGGGCGCATGGTGGCTGAAGTCCACCGAGTACGGCGATGACAAGGACCGCGTCGTTATTAAGTCCGATGGCAACGCTGCTTACATCGCCGGTGATATCGCCTACGTGGCCGATAAGTTCGACCGCGGACACGACCTGGCCATCTACATGCTGGGCGCGGACCATCACGGCTACATCGCTCGCTTGCGTGCATCCGCCCAGGCTCTCGGATACGACCCGGAGGCCGTCGAGGTCCTCATCGGCCAGATGGTTAACCTGGTCCGCGATGGCCAAGCGGTCAAGATGTCCAAGCGCGCGGGCACTGTCATTACCCTCGATGATCTTGTTGAAGCCATCGGCGTCGACGGTGCGCGCTATTCCCTGGTGCGCTCCTCCGTCGACTCCAGCCTGGACATCGACTTGGGCCTGTGGGCATCCCAGTCGGCGGATAACCCGGTCTACTACGTGCAGTACGGCCACGCCCGCATTTGTTCCATCCTGCGTAAGGCAGCAGAGCTGGGCTTCGACACCGCCGCGCTTGCCGACGCCCCCCTCGACCTCCTCACCCACGACAAGGAAGGCGATCTCATCCGCACTCTGGGCGAGTTCCCCGAGGTGGTCGCTACCGCAGCGACCTTGCGCGAGCCGCACCGCATCGCGCGCTACGCCGAGGATCTGGCAGCCGTCTTCCACCGCTTCTATGACCAGTGCCAGGTGCTGCCGAAGGCTGATGAAGAGACCGAGCCGATTCACTCCGCGCGCCTCGCCCTGGCCAACGCCACCCGCCAGGTCATGGCCAATGCCTTGACCATGGTGGGGGTCAGCGCACCGGAGAAGATGTAAGACGGAGAAGATGTAAGACAAGGTATCGATGACTGACTTCAATTCCCTTCCGGCCCACGTGTGGCCGCGTAACGCTGCTCGAGATTCGGATGGCGTGGTCTCGATTGGCGGCGTTTCTTTGACCGAGCTGGCTGAAGAATACGGCACTCCGCTCTACGTTTTCGATGAGCAAGATTTCCGCTCGCGCTGTAAGGATATGGCCCAGGCCTTCGGCGGCCCCGACCACGTGCACTACGCTTCCAAGGCCTTCATTACCAAGCGCATCGTGCGCTGGGTGGATGAGGAGGGGCTGTGCCTCGACGTGGCTTCCCTTAACGAAGCCAAGCTGGCGCTAGCCGCGAACTTCCCGCCCGAGCGCATGACCGCGCACGGCAACAACAAGGAAGACGAATACCTGCAGCTGTGCGTGAACGAGGGGATTGGGCATGTGGTGCTGGATAACGCGGAGGAGCTCTCGCGTCTCAACAGCATTGCCGCAGCCGCCGGACGCGTCCAGCCGGTCATGATCCGCGTCAAACCCGGTATCGACGCCCACACGCACGAATTCATCGCCACCGCCCACGAGGACCAGAAGTTCGGCATTTCCCTGTCCACCGGCGCCGCCTTCGAGGTTGCTCGCACGGTGTTGGAATCCGCCAATCTTAAGCTGGTGGGCCTGCACTGCCACGTCGGTTCCTCGGTGTTCAACGCCGACGGCTTCAAGCTTGCAGCCGAGCGCGTGCTCAGCCTGTACAAGCGCATTCACTCCGAGCTCGGCGTTGCCCTCGAAGAGCTGGACTTGGGCGGCGGCTTCGGCATTCCTTATATGGAATATGAGGAGGCCCTCGACGTCGCCACACTGGCTAAAGACCTCCTCGACGCCGTGCAGCGCACCGCTACTGAACTCGGTATCAAGCCGCCGTTCGTGCTGGTGGAACCCGGCCGCTCTCTGGTGGGTGCCTCCGCGGTCACCGTCTACCGCGTGGGCACGGTCAAGGATGTGGAGACCGGCAAGGCGGATCTGCCGATGCGCCGCTACCTGTCAGTGGACGGCGGCATGTCGGACAACATCCGGCCGGCACTGTATGGCTCGGACTACGACGTGCGTGTGGTCAACCGCCGTACCCAGGGCGAGCCAGTGGACTCGCGTATCGTGGGCTTTCACTGTGAATCCGGTGACATTCTGGTCAATGAGCGCCGCTTCCCCTCGGACATCACCACCGGCGATCTCCTCGCCTTCGCCACCACCGGCGCCTATCAGTACATGATGGCCTCGCGCTATAACGGCGCTCTGCGCCCAGCGGTAGTCTCCGTGCGTGACGGCAAAGCTTCACTCATGCTGCGCCGGGAAACGGTGGAGGACTTGCTGGCGTTGGACGTCGATTAGCGCGGCGTTGGCACAGCTCACCGCATTTTATTCAGGATGACATGGCCGGTCGCGCGGAGTGCAGGCCATTCCGCGTAGAAATAGACAGCTCGTTCTGTATAGTGATGGGCTAGCACGTAACAACCATTCGCAATTTCAACAAAGGGACACCATGACGACGAACCGTAGCAAGAAGCCCGAAGGCGAGCCTGTAGGAATCGCACTGCTTGGCTTTGGCACCGTGGGCGCCGAGGTTTTCCGCCTCGTGCAAGAAAACGCTGATGCTTTTGCGCACCGTATCGGCGGCCCCGTGGAGATCCGCGGCGTGGCCGTGCACAACAAGAATAAATTGCGCCCGGGCGTGCCGGCGGAGCTGCTGACCGACGACGCCAAGGCGCTCGTCCTGCGCGATGATATCGACCTCGTCGTCGAGGTGATCGGCGGCATTGATTTCCCGCGCGAGCTCGTCCTCGCCGCCCTCAACGCCGGCAAGTCCGTGGTCACCGCCAACAAGGCTCTCGTGGCCGCGCACGCGGATGAGCTGGCGGAGGCTGCCGACCACGCAGATGTCGACCTTTACTTTGAGGCCGCCGTGGCCGCCGCCATCCCGGTGGTGGGCATGCTGCGCCGCTCTCTGGCCGGTGACAAGATCCAGCGCATCTCCGGAATCGTCAACGGCACCACCAACTTTATCTTGGACGCTATGGAGTCCACTGGTGCCTCCTATGAGGATGCACTGGCTGAGGCGACCCGCCTGGGCTACGCCGAGGCCGATCCCACCGCTGACGTGGAGGGCCACGACGCCGCCTCGAAGGCTGCCATCCTGGCATCCCTGGGCTTCTACACCCGCCTGACCTTCGACGATGTCTACTGCGAGGGAATTTCCAAGATCACCGCCGATGACATCACGGCCGCCAACCAGGCTGGCTACTCCATCAAGCTGCTGGCCATCTGCGAGCGCCTCGTGGATGAGGAGACCGGTGCGGAATCCGTCAACGCCCGTGTCCACCCGACGTTGGTTCCGAAGGATCACCCACTGGCTTCGGTCAGCCAGTCCTACAACGCTATCTTCGTTGAGGCAGAGGCCGCTGGCTCACTGATGTTCTATGGCAACGGCGCTGGCGGTAACCCGACCGCCTCTGCTGTGCTGGGTGATGTCATCGGCGCGGCACGCAACATCGTCCACGGAGGCCGTGCGCCGGGGGAGAACACTTACGCCAACCTACCTATTGCGGAGTTCGGAGAAGTGGAAACTCGTTATCACGTCGACATGGAAGTGGACGACCGCACCGGCGTTCTCTCCGCCATCTCCGGCGTCTTCGCCCGCCATGGGGTCTCCCTGCGCACCGTGCGCCAGGAGGACGGCGATGCCACCGCTCGCCTCATTGTGGTCACCCACGCAGCGAAGGAAGCGGTGCTTGAGGATATCGTGTCCGCTCTTGGCGAGCTCGATGAGGTCAAGGCCGTTCACTCCGTCATCCGCCTAGGCGTCTAAAGCTGAGGCCGCGATAATGAGCATCGATATCGAAGTTGGCACCAAAGTCACCGTCCAGGTCCCGGCCTCCTCGGCCAACCTGGGTCCCGGTTACGACACCCTCGGCATCGCGCTGAGCCTCTACGACACCGTGGAGGTAGAGGTCACTCGCTCCGGCTTGGAGGTGGAGATCTTTGGCGAGGGCGCAGATGATTTGCCCCGCGACGGCTCCCACCTGGTAGTCAAGGCCATCCGTTCAGCGCTTCAGGCTGCCGACGTCGAGGTCTCCGGCCTGCGCGTGGTGTGTACGAATAACATCCCGCAGTCCCGCGGCTTGGGCTCCTCGGCGTCTGCCGCGGTGGCTGGCGTGGCCGCGGGCAACGGCCTGGCCGGTTTCCCGCTTTCCGCGGAGCAGGTTGTCCAGCTCTCCTCGGCCTTCGAGGGACACCCGGATAACGCCGCGGCGTCCGTGCTGGGTAACGCCGTCGTCTCGTGGACCACGGTGCCTGTCGACGGCCGCTCGCTCCCGGAATACCGCGCCGCTACTCTCGACGTCCACGAATCCATCAAGGCCACGGCCCTGGTCCCAGATTTCCACGCCTCAACGCAGGCAGTGCGCCGCGTGCTTCCCTCGCACGTCACGCATGCCGACGCCGCCTTCAACGTCTCCCGCACTGCGGTCAACGTGGCAGCGCTGACCGCCTACCCGGAGCTGCTGTGGGAGGGCACCCGCGACCGCCTGCACCAGCCTTATCGCGCGGACGTGTTGCCTGTAACCGCGGAGTGGGTCAACCGCCTGCGCAACCGCGGCTACGCGGCTTACCTCTCCGGTGCGGGTCCTACCATCATGGTCCTCCACACGGAGCCCATTGAAGAGTCCATCTTGGATGAAGCCCGAGAGCAAGGCCTTCGTGTCCTCGAGCTGGAGGTCGCGGGACCGGTGAGTGTCGAGCGCGGTTAAAACCTTCGAGCGCGGTGTCAAACGGCACCGCGCTTTCTCGTGGCTAGCTCGCCGTCTTGACGTTGACCCGGCAGACCCCGTTGCCGGACTGCGGCATGAGTGTGAGGTGGAGGCGCCCGCCAGCCTCCACGGCTGCTTGCTCAAGGTAGCCATCGTGAATGGCGCAGACAAAGGGGGAGGGGCGGATACCCGCGGTGACAAACGGGCACGCGTGAAGCTCTAGGTCTGTCTCGCCCGTCTGGCTGAACCTATCGATGGATGTCACCGGATCAAAGCCCATATCGCGCATGGCGCGATACAGCGGAGCGAGAGCATCAGCCTTATTGACAGTCTTGTCGGCGGTGGCCTGTGCCCAGCGGCGACCAATCTCTCGTGCCTGCTCAGAAGCGAAGTCATCAAGCTGGTCCTTATCCGCCAGCATTTCTGCGAGGACGCTGATGAGGGACACATACTCCTCTGCCACGGAGCGATTGTCAGGGATGCGCACCTGGAAGATGAGGGAGGGGCGCCCGCGGCCTTGGGCCGGGGCGGTGATGACGCGGACGGCACCGGCATTCACTAGCTCGTCGAGGTGACCACGCGCGGTGTTGACGTGCATCCCCATCGCGTCCGCGACGTCCGCTGCTTTCGCCCCTTGGGGATATTCCTGCAGGGCTTTGAGCACTTCTCGCTGCTTGGGGGAGAGATGAAGCGACTCGGGAAAAAGCTCCGTGGAGGAACGGGGAGTATGCGTAGACATCGGCAGATGGCTCCTTCAGACGGTTCTAGTGGGGATCCTACAACTCGGACATCCATTTTCTATAATTTTTACCGACTTTTTCGTAGGATAATGCTCACTACGTGCGCTAACTCAGAGGACTACATACGGGGATATACCGATACCGCGTCATGATCGAGGCGGCAGCGCACCGAGGCGCCCGGCGCGGGCTCGCCCGCAACCCCGCTGACACGCACGCGTTGGGGACCGGTTTGAGCGAGCACGATGCCGCCGCCTACTGCGGCAACTGCTTGCAGGGAGAGCTCGCCAGCCGCATCTGCGTAGAGTGCGGTGGGTGGGAAGGCTAACCACGCAGATCCGTCATCCACGTCGGGGGCGGGGAGAGCAACCTCACCTGCGGTGCAGACTCCATCTGCCACGGTTCCTTCAAGAAGGTTAAGACCCGCGAGGGAGGCCACGAAGGCGTTGGGAGGCTGGGCGAGCAGGTCCTGTGCGTAGCCCTGAGCAGTGATGGAACCGCCTTCCATGACGAGGATGTCGGTGGCCAGGGCACTGATGTCGTGGAGGTTGTGCGTGACCAGCACGGTAGTGCGGTCGGGCGCTGCGACCGAGAGGAGGTGGCGCCATCGCGCGGCTGACTCGACATCCATAGCAGCGAAAGGTTCGTCGAGTACGAGGACCTCTGGGCGTGTAGCGAGTGCGCGTAGTAGTGCCACCTGGGCTGCTTGCCCGCCGGATAGTTCGCGCACGTGGTTCAGATTCTCCAGCCCGGCATGGCCCAGGAGCTCTTCTGTGCGTGCAGCGTCCTTGGTCACCATGGACAGTGCTTGTCGTACCGTCGCGGTGGGCGGAAGACCGGGGTTCTGGGTGAGCATCACCACGCGGTCTGCGGAGACCGTGGCGCCCCGAAGGCGACCGGATAGGAAACGCATGAGGGTGGTCTTACCAGCACCGTTAGGGCCCACCACGGCGGTGATTGCCCCTCCCCGGAAGGTCACGTCGTGGGGGCCCGCGACGAGGCTTACCTCTCGTGGACTCTGCACAGGTGCCGTGAGCGCGCGGAGGGACTCAGTGTTCATAGGGGAGAGCGTGCGGGCGACTGCCTCACGGTGCCGGCGGAGCAGCGAGGGCACGCCTGCTGCAGCCAGGAGGAGAACTGCCAGTGCGATGAGGATGGCAGAAAGTGCATAGGCGGTGTCGGCGCTGACCTCGCGTTCGAGGTAGATGCCGCTGGACATTGTGCGGGTGATACCAGGCATCGAGCCCGCGAAAGTGATGGTGGTGCCGAATTCACCGAGTGAACGCGCACAGGCCAAGGCGGCGCCTGTGAGGACAGCTGGGGCGATGGCGGGCGCGGTGATGTGCCGCAGAATCTCGCCTGGGCGCATGCCGACGCCACGCGCGCTCGCCACAACCTCATGATCAAGCTGGCGCAGGGCGGAATCGACGGCCACGACCACGAAGGGCAAGGTGACGAAGATATGCGCTACCACCACTCCCGCGAAGGCGAAGGCCACGTGAATCTCAGCGGCTTCGAGCAGGGGGCCCACGAGGCCGCGTCGCCCCAAAAGGGCGGTGAGGGCCAAACCACCCACCACCGGCGGCAGCGCCAGTGGTAGATAAACCACCAGCCGCACGAGGTGCGCAGTGCGGTGCAGCTGCTGTAGCCACAGCGCCAAGCAGGTTCCGAGAAGAGTGGAGAGAATCGTGGCGAGCGCAGCTGAGCTCAGCGTGATGCGAAGGAGGTCTTGAGTGGCTGGCGCGCGGAGAGTCTCTGGGAGTTGTCCCCAGGGGACGCGGAGCCCTAACGCCAGGATGGGGGCAACGATGTAGACGGCGGCGAGGGCACCGACAGCAACTACCGCCCACGGCACGCGGGGGTGATGTTCACGCAGATCAAGAGAGGCGTTCATTTAGTCAACCGGGGTAAAGCCATACTTTTGCCACTCGGCGTCAAAGCCATCGTCTAGAAGATCCAAGACCACTTGTGCTTCATCGCGACGAGGTGAGGCGGCCACTACGGCGCCGAGGATTTCGTTGGGGAAGTCTTCGGCGCCATCAATGGGGATGGCTTCCACATCATCGCTGGATGTGGCGTCGGTGGCGTAGACCATACCGGCATCGGCTTCCCCGGAAGCTACTTTACCGAGGACGTTGGCGACTTGGGATTCCAGGGAATACGGCTCCACGTTGAGCCCCTTGGCTGCAAGAATCTTCGCCGACAGTGCACCGCAGGGTACTTGGGCATCACAGAGGACGAGGCGCGTGGAGGCATCAATGTCCTCGATAGTCTCCAGTCCGGCGGGGTTGCCCTTGGGCACCACCATGACCATCGTGTTGGTAGCCAGTACCTCTGGTTTGTCGACATCGCCGTGTGATACGGCTCTATCCATCGTGGCCGCAGAGGCGGTGATGAGGAGGTCGGCCGGGGCGCCGTCGTAAAGCTGCTGCACCAACCCCGAGGATCCACCGTTGTTGATAGCCAGGTCAATGTCGGTGTGCGCAGCCAAGTCGTCGTTGATAAGACGCGTCGAGGACGCTGCGAATACCGAAAGCGGCTTATCCGTTGGCTGCGCGGTGCACCCAGCAAGGCTGAGCGCGGCGGCGAGGATGGGGAGGATAAAACGGCGCATGCCCGCTTACTTTACGCGGTGCGGGTGAACTTAATGTGGACGTCCTCTGGTTCCTTCTTGAGGTACTCCAGCTCGAAGCGTTCTTCGCGCTGCTCGATTTCTGTGAGTAGCGGCAGCGGATCGTGTGGGGCAATAAGGATCATGGCTTCGCCGACGTTGAGTGTTCCCAGCGCGCCGTGGATGGCGCCGTGGCGGACGGCGTGGGGAATCTCTGAGGCGTTGAGGGTGGGGAGGCTGGTGCCCTTGGAGGAGTCGAAGATTGGCAGGTTCATGGTTGTGGTCCTTTCCGTCACACGCGGCGGCACGCGTTGCCGCTCACGATGCCAATTTACTACGATTAAAGCCGTGAAAAAAGATGTGAACCTGTTCGATGTCTCCCTTGCCGCTCGCCGGCGTTGGCACACCACAGCTTTCGCGTTGGTAGCCTTCTGGATTCTCGCGGGCATCGGGTTCACCATCGTCGGTTCCCTTGGCGCCCCGGTGGTGTGGTGGGATCTCATCCACCCCTTCACCATTGGTGCGCTCACCACCGCCATCGTGGTCTTTTCCACGCACTTTACTGAAGCACTTACCCGCACCCCGGCGACGAACTACCGCGGTGTTGCCACGCGCGTGGCCGCCATCCAGCTGGGACTGGTGCTCCTTCTTGTCGACCGCGCGGGCTACGACTGGGGCGCGCTTGCCGACGCCTCCTCCGTCCTCCTCATCCTCACCCTCACATGGCACGCGTGGGCGCTGTGGCAGAAGCTGCGCGGCTCGCTGTCCGGTTCCTTCGCGCTCACCGTGCCCTTCTATCTGGCGGCAGCAGGCTTCATGGTGAGCGCGATCGGCGTCGTTCTCCTTGCCGCCCACGGCGTGGGCAACTATTCATTGCTCGTTGCTGCGCACTCGCGCGGGATGGTGTGGGGCTTCGCCCTGCTCACCATCCTGGGAACCGTGGTGACCTTGCTGCCCACGCTGACCCGCACGCCGATTTCGCCCATCGCGCGTTCTCGCTGCACCCGCGCGCTCATCGTGCACTGCGCTGGGCTGGCTTCGGCCATGGGGCTAGAGGCCGCAGGGCTGACCCGCGCCGCCGGTGTAGCCCAGCTGCTTGTGGTCGTAGCGGGGGTTCTCATCATCCAACCCGTGCTCGCGGGTGCGCTGGCCGGCAGGATGTCCACGGCGAGCATGTCCGCCATGGCGGGGCTGGTGTGGATGCTGGCCCTCTGCGCGGGCGATGCCGTTGCCAGCGCTGTAGGTGCCTATCCCCGCGCCGTCACGCTGCTGCTCATGCCCGCCTTTGTCGGCGCAGGGTTGTTGCAGCTGGTCACGGGTGTCCTTCACCACATGCTGCCCATCCTGGCGCGCGCCCGGCGCACCGAGCGTGCTGGCTACCTGCGCCTGGGGTTGATCAACGTGGGTGGCTTGGCTTGCCTGCTGGGGATTCCGGTGGTGCACGCTGCCGGGCTTATCATGATGGGGCTAGGCCTTATCGCTGCCGTCGCGGTCTTAGTCTGGGCCGTGGTTTCTACCAAAGGAGATGTTCATGTCTAGCGCGCCTGCTCAGGCCCCTGAGACAAAGAAGTGGGCCGCATGGCTCATCATTATTCTCGCGCTCGTCGCGGTGATCGGGTTGGCGGTCATGAATTCTACGGCGGCGCAGCGCGGCGCTACCTCCGCCGCGCCTGCCGACGCCACCACGATCGACGTCTCCGTCGACGGCATGGCCTTCGTTCCCGCCTCGGTGGACATCCCAGCCGGTACTCATCTCGTTGTGAATTTCACGAACACCGGTGACCAAGTCCACGACCTAAAGATCGGTGGGGCAGAGACCAGCCGAGTGGAGCCGGGCGAGAGTGCGGTGCTGGATGTCGGTGTTGTCACCGAATCCGTCGAGGGGTACTGCACCATCGCCGGGCACAAAATGCAGGGCATGACCTTTATGGTCAACGTGACCGATGACGCGGCAGCGGGTGAGAAGTCAACATCGGGCCATCATCATGCCGTTGCCGCTCCCGCGAACGTGCCTTCCCTGGCTGAGCGCATGGCGCCGCGTGAGGATTTCGAGGCCTTTGACCCAGTGCTGAAGCCTGCGAAAGGCACAGTCCACGAGGAAACGTGGACCATGACGGAGGAGGAAGTCGAGGTCGCCCCTGGCGTGCGCCAGACGCGCTGGCTGTTCAACGGACAAGCGCCCGGCCCCACCCTGCGCGGCACGGTGGGCGATACCTTCCGCATCACCATTAAGAACGAAGGTTCCATGGGCCACTCGGTGGATTTCCACGCAGGTGAGGTGACCCCGAACGATGCCATGAAGACCATCCAGCCGGGCGAATCCTTGACCTATGAGTTCGTGGCTCACCGCGCGGGTGCGTGGATGTATCACTGCTCGACCATGCCGATGAGCCTGCACATTGCCAACGGCATGGCCGGTGCCGTCATCATTGATCCGAAGGGCGAGAATGCGCTTTCCGACGTCGACGCGGAATACCTCCTCACCTCCGCCGAAGTTTTCCTCGCCGCAGAGGGCAGCGAGGCTGAAGGCGCGGACCCGCAGCGCGTGAGCGATGGCTCCTATGACCTCACCGCCTTCAACTACTATCCCAATCAATACGACGACGGCCTCGCCCCGCTGCATGCGAAGGTGGGCGATACGGTGCGCATTTGGCTGGTGAACCTCGGCCCGGATTTGCCGCTGAGCTTCCACGTCGTGGGCGAGATCTTCGATACCGTCTACAAGGAAGGTGCATACCTTCTGCAGGATGCTGAGGATTCCGGTTCGCAGGCCGTTGACCTTCTCCCGGCGCAGGGCGGCTTCGTGGAAATGACCTTCAACGAACCGGGCACCTACTCCTTTGTCAATCACCTCATGACCAATGCGGAAAAGGGCCAGCACGGACAAATCATCGTCGAGTAGTCTGGCGGGCCTGCCTGCGGGCGCGCAGTTCATCGACGGTATCGATGTCGCGCACGGCCTCCGTTCCCGGAACGTGCACAACGTTCTCGGCTAGGCGCAGCAGACGCATGACGGGCTGATTGCGCGGATCGCCAAGCTCACCCAGGGCTTTCTGCAGCGCTTCGGTACGCCAGAGTGCGCAGAGAGGCTGCAGATGGCCGTCGAGAGTAGCGACGGCAACGTCAGCGCCCGATTCCTCGAGTGCCCCGGCCAAGGCTGGCAGCATCTGCGGGGAATCGGGAGCGTCGACCGCCAAGACGGCCGTGGTGCGTAGAGAGAGGCCCGAAAGCGCTGCATGGCCTGCCGCGATACCTGCGACTGGCCCGCCGAAGAGGGGAGACTCACAGACCTGGGGCATGCCGAGCCGGTAGGGCGAGACCACTGCGGTGGGCATGCCGTAGGGAAGTTGGCGTAGAAGGCGGTCGATGAGGCGCTCACCGGCAAGGATGACGCTAGCCTTGTCCACGCCGCCCATCCGCGTGCCGCGCCCACCGGCCAAGACGATGACGCCGTGCATGGCTAGACTTCCTGCGCGCCGGGCAACTCGCGGGACCACTCACCGGAGCGCCCGCCGGACTTGGCGGTGATGCCGCAGCGCCGAATGTAGGCGGAGCGGTCCACGCCCTTGACCATGTCAATGAGCGCTAGGGCAGCAACGTTGACGGCGGTAAGGGCTTCCATCTCGACACCGGTACGATCCGCGGTGCGGACAGTGGCCTCGATGAAGACGTGGTCCTCGCGCACCTCGATGTCCACGGCGCAGCCATGTACGCCAATGGTGTGGGCCAGCGGCAAGAGATCTGGGACCTTCTTGGCAGCGGCAATACCGGCCACGCGGGCCACGGCGAGCACATCGCCCTTGGGGACGGTGCCCTCGCGCAGCGCGGTGAGAACCTCCGGGGAGCAAGCCACTTCACCTTGGGCGGTGGCGGTGCGCACGGTGGGATTCTTCTCCGTCACATCCACCATGTAGGCGGAGCCGGCGTCGTTGAGATGAGTGAACTTCATGGTGTCAGGATTCCTTTGATTAGTAGGGATACACGGTGAGCGTGTCGCCGGGGGCGATGGACTCGGTAATGAGCACGAAGCCCTGCGTGCCCGGCAGAGCGCCGACGTGGTGGCTGCGCATCATGGGGCCGGGCGGCGGGGAGGCAGTGACCGTGCCGTCGAACTTGAGCTGGCAGGGCTGGATGCGCGGGTGCTGCGCGGCCCGGAATTCACCGCCGGCGACGGCGGTAATCGCCGGCCGGTCGCGCGGTCCAGTCGGGCGCGGCAGACCGCGCAGAGAGCGCAGCACCGGGGTGAGGTAGAGATGCGCGGAGACAAAGGCCGCGACGGGGTTTCCCGGCAGACACACCACGGGAACGCCGTCCCACACTGCGTGGCCCTGCGGCGCGCCGGGGCGCTGGTCCACGTGACCAAACCAGGAGTGCTCGCCATGCTGGCTGAGCACGGTATGCACCACGTCGAAAGCACCAGCGGATACACCGCCGGTGGTAACGATTAGATCGCACCCGCCGTCGGACTGCACCACGGAGTCGAGAACTCGGCGCAGCTCGGTGGGGTCATCGCCGCAGCACAGCCGGGTGATGCTAACAGGCCCCGTGGCGGCGATAAGAGCCTCAAGCATCGGTCCATTGGAATCGGGCAGGAGGCCGCTGAGCAGTTCCTCACCCGTGGCGATAACGGCAACGCGCGGGATGCGGTGCACCTGCGCCGTGCTGATCCCGGCGGAGAGGAGGGTGGCTAACAAGGGAGCGTCGATAAGCGTGGCGGGGCCGGCAATCTCCTGGCCAAGAGCAATATGGGAGCCGCGGCGGCGAATGTGGCTTCGGGGCGGTAAGCGGTGGATGGTGACGGTCTCCGGCAGGGGACCCGGGCCAGCGGACACGTCGGTATCCTCCACCGGGATGACAAGGCCCTCACAACCATCGGGCACCGCAGCGCCCGTCATGATGCGCACGGCCGTACCGGGCGCGGGACTGATCGCGGGAGCCCCGGCGGGGACATCGCCGATGACCTGCAGCGAGCAGGGCGCCTCGAGGGGTGGGGTCAGGAAGCCATCCATGGCGGAATTGTCCTGGGGTGGCACCGCAATCTGGGCCGTGACAGCCTCGGCAAGGACGCGGCCTGCCTGCACCGCTGCGGTCTCGGCCGGTACGGCGCGGATGAGCGCGTGAAGGCGCGCGAAATAGTCCTCGATGCTCGTGCCGTGGCCAGTGCTTGTCATTGCACCTAATCTAGCCGCCGATGGCGGACATGGGGCGATCGGGCTGGAGGAAACCCTCATCATTCACACCGTGGCCAGGAAGTTTCCGCCACATCTCGCCGGCCCACGCAACCGCCAGCTCCTCATCGCTGGCACCGTCACGCATCAGATCACGCAGCGACGTCTCAGAATTGCCGAATAGGCAGTTGCGCACCGCGCCATCGGTGGTCAGGCGTGTGCGATCACACGTGCCGCAGAAGGGCCGGGTAACAGACGCAATGACGCCGATGCGCCCTGGTGGGGTGGAGCCATCGCGGGAGGTAGCCTCCCACAGCGCGGCAGGGGCCGAGCCGCGGGGTTCTTCTGCTGGTGTGAGCTCGAACTCCTCGCGCAGGCGAGCAAGAATCTCCTCGGCCGTGACCATGCGGGAGCGTTCCCACTCCTCACGAGGGCCTAGGGGCATTTGCTCAATAAAGCGCAGTTCAGCGCCGTGCTCCAGACTAAAGCGAGCCAGCGGAACGATGGCGGATTCATTAATTCCCGGCATGATAACGGCATTGATTTTTACCGGGGCCATATCGGCGGCAAGGGCAGCGTCGATGGAGGCAAGCACGTCCGGCAGGCGGTCGCGCCGGGTAAGCCGAGCGTAAAGCTCGCGGTCAAGGGTATCGAGGGAAATGTTGACGCGATCCAGCCCGGCGCGCTGGAGCCCTTCAAGCCGCTTGTCCAACCCTAAACCGTTGGTGGTCAGCGCAGTGGAGGGAGCGATGCCCTCGTCGGTACGCAGAGCGGAAGTAGCGGCGATGATCGTCTCCAAGGAGTTACGCAGGAGTGGCTCACCGCCGGTGAAACGTACCTGGCGGATTCCGAGCTTCTCCACGGCGAGGCGGATGAGGCGGATGGTTTCGTCGTCGCTAAGCGTCTGTTCGGTCGGCATCCACTCAAAGCCCTCGGCCGGCATGCAATAGGTGCAGCGCAGATTGCAGCGGTCCGTCAAAGACACACGCAGGTCGCGGGCCTGGCGGCCGTAGCGGTCAAGAAGCGCGCGGTGGCCATCAGGACTAGGCCCCAGCAAGTCAGCGGGAAAGCTGGCCGCACCGGGGATACGGGGCAGGGGCAGTGGGGTGGAATCGGACATTGCTCGCTACTGTAGCCCGAAGTGCGCTGAATTAATAGGCAGCGGATTTACTCCTCGGCATCGAGGCGCTGGGATTCACCCGGGCCCTTCAGACGGATAATGTTGTACTCACCTTCAGCCAGATGAGCACGCAGGTCCTTCTTGTCGAACTTGCCCACGGAGGTCTTATCGATGGATTTCACAAAGGTCCAGTACTCCGGCAGCATCCAGGAAGGCAGCTCAGAGCGCATAGCATCGCGCAGACGCTCGGCGGTTTCAATGGTGGGGGAAATCCCCGCTGCCAGCACCGTGACCGCCAGTGGGCGCTCAACCCATTGCTTATCCGGGTAGCCGATGACGGCGCATTCGAGCACCGCCGGGTTGGCCATGATGAGGTTTTCCAGCTGGACTGAATAGATCCACTCGCCACCAGAGCGGATGACATCGCGGGCGCGGTCCTCCACGGTGAGGAAGCCCTCCTCGTTGACGAAGCCGACGTCGCCCGTGCGCAACCAGCCATCGGCAGTGAATTTCGACTCGGCGTCCTCGACGTCTTTGCCGCGGAATTCGTGAGCGGCCCCGCCGTCTTCCGAGGTGGGGGAATGGTAGTAGGAGCCGGTGACGAGGTTTCCGCGCACCTGAATCTCGCCGGCGTTGCGGTCGGTGGTGTTGACCACGTGGCCATCATTGACCACGCGGTATTGCAGTGAGGCAGGGAAGCGGCCTTGGGAAATGCGGTAGGCCCAGCGCGCCTCACCGGAGGCACCTGAAGGTGGGCGCGCCACGGTGCCTACCGTGGTGGTTTCCGCCATGCCCCACACGTGGACCACGTCCACGCCGTAGCGCTCTTCCCAGCTCTTAATGAGCTGCGGGGGCACCGGCGAGCCACCGGCAAAAATCTCGGTGAGAGTCATGCGCTCCGGTGGGTGCTTGAGGTAATGCACAAAGAGCTGAATCCAAATCGTGGGCACGCCATGCGCCACGCGCGGGGAGGTCGCAGCAATGATTCTGGCCAGGGTGGCGGGGGAGACGTCGGCGTCGGGAAGCACGAGCGGCGTGCCCGTCATCCATGCCGCAAAAGGAACGCCCCAGCTCAGCACGTGATAGATGGGAATGCAGCACAGGAAGGTCTCTCCATGCGTCACACACAGCGAATCGGAGGCGCGCAGTTGCATGCCCTCAAGATATAGCGCGCGGTGCGAATAGAGCACGCCTTTGGGTGCGCCTGTGGTGCCGGTGGAATAACACAGAGCGGCTGCGGTGTGCTCATCCAAGGTGGGCCAGTCGTAGACCGTCGAGCGGCCATCGAGCAGCTCCTCGTAGCTGTAGACTTCGATGCCCTGGGGCATGGGAACAGTGAGCTTATCGACGTCCGTGAAGACCACCGCGCGCACGCAGTCCACGCCTTTGAGGACGTTCGCGAGCTGCTGGCCAAGGCGCCCATCGGCGACAATAACCTGTACTTCCGCATGGTTGACGATGTGCCGAATCTGGTCATTCATCAGCTGCTTGTTGAGCGGCGTAAACACCGCGCCTTTGCAGGCCGTGCCAAAGAGGACTTCGAGGTGCTCCGCGCAATTCCACATGAAGGACCCCACGCGCTCATCCCCGGTTACTCCCAGCGTGTCGTGCAGCGCATGCGCGAAAGCGGCAGCGCGCGCGCCGATGTCGGCGAAGGTGGTTTCCTCGCGCTCATTGCCCGGATCGTCACTATGCCACGTGATGACCTGGGTTTGGCCGTGGACGGAAGAACCGTACTCCAGGATGCGCGTCAGGGACAGGGGGATATCCTGCATGGTGGAGAGCATGCGTACCACTTTAGCCGTGTCAGTGTGAGCGCGGTGGAAGGATGCGGTATAGTTATCCGCGACTGGCGGGGAGGCCTTCCCCGCACCTTCCGAGCATCCTCCACGGTGTGCACTCGCGAGACTGCACACGACGGTGAAGGGGAGTAGAGATACGCTCGCAGTCGCCTCTTAAAACATCTCCCATCAGTGACCCACGGCTTTAGTTCTTTTCCGCGCCGCGGGGGCGCGTCTACGAGGGGAGAGCCACAAAACCCACCGCCCACGGGTATCGCGGTTGCGTGAACTCGCTGGTGGCGGCGGACCATTTCAATTACACACTGGCTTCCAACGCTCACGCGTGGGCTGCACCGCTTGATTGCGGCCTGGCCATGTTGGTGCTCGTTGGTGAAGCGACGAAAGGATATCCGTGAGCGATACGGACAAGACCGCAGCACAGGACTTGGCGTCCCTGAAGCTGCCGGAACTGCGCAAGCTTGCAGCGGAGCGCGGACTCCGCGGCGTTTCCGGACTGCGCAAGGGGGACCTCATTACTGCTCTGACCACTGGCCAGGTTCCGGTGCGTGCCGCGAAGGCGAGCACACAGGCTGCCGACGCCCCGAAGGCTCCGAAGGCAGAGGACAAGACCGAGGAGAAGGCCTCCACGCCGCGCCGCGCAGCGCGCAAGGCTTCCCGCCCGGCTGGCTCCGCCGAGGAGAAGAACCATGATGCCCAGAAGGGCGCGAAGAGCAACCCTGAACAGAGTTCCGATCAGGGCTCCGCTCAGGGTTCTGAGCATGGAGACAACGACGCGGACAAGGGCGGCAAGAACGACGAGCAGCGCTACGAGTCGCGCTCCCAAGCCCGCCGCGCCCGCCGCAACCGTGCCCGCCGCCAGGAGCGCGAGGCACGCGAAGAGGCTAAGGCTTCCGGCCACGATGGCCAGAACAACGGCCAGGACAACTCCGCCAACCAGGGTGGCAACAACGATGGCCAGAGCAAGTCGGAGGACAACCAGGGCCGCCACGACAACAGTGGCCGCCACGACAACGGTGGCGGGAACAATAACGGTGGCAATAACAACCGCCGTGACAACAACAACCGCCACGATGATGACAACAACCATGGAGGCGGCGGACGTCGCAACCGCCGCAACCGCCGCAACCGCCGCGGCCGTGACCGCGATGGCGGCGGCAATGGTGGTAACGACCTGCAGATCCGCGAGGGCGATGAGGTGCAGATCGTTGGCGGCATCCTCGAGGTTGTGGACAACAACGTAGCCTTCCTGCGCACCACGGGCTACCGCGCAGCGAGCTCCGATGTCTTTGTCAACAACAACCTCGTGCGCCGCCTGGGCCTGCGCTCCGGCGATGCGCTCACGGGCAAGGTCAAGGTTTCCGGCCCGACCCACACGCACGGCAACGGCCGCAACCGCCGCAAGTACAACCAGCTGGTGGAGGTCGACACCGTCAATGGTCTCGATCCGTCGAGCGCCAAGGAACGTCCGGACTTCTCCAAGCTCACCCCGCTCTACCCGAACCAGCGTCTGCGCCTAGAGACGGATCCGAAGATCCTCACGACCCGCGTCATTGACCTCATCATGCCGATTGGTAAGGGCCAGCGCGCGCTCATCGTCTCCCCGCCGAAGGCCGGTAAGACGACGATTCTGCAGAACATCGCCAACGCGATTGCTGCTAACAACCCGGAGTGCTACCTCATGGTCGTCCTCGTTGACGAGCGCCCCGAAGAGGTCACTGACATGCAGCGCAGCGTCAAGGGTGAGGTCATTGCCTCTACCTTCGACCGCCCGCCGTCAGAGCACACCTCCGTGGCGGAGCTGGCCATCGAGCGCGCCAAGCGCCTGGTGGAGCAGGGCAAGGACGTCGTCGTCCTGCTCGACTCCATTACCCGCCTGGGCCGCGCCTACAACAACTCCTCGCCGGCTTCCGGTCGCATTCTCTCCGGTGGTGTGGACTCCAACGCCCTCTACCCGCCGAAGCGTTTCCTCGGTGCTGCCCGCAACATCGAGAACGGCGGCTCGCTGACCATCATCGCCACCGCGATGGTGGAGACCGGCTCCACCGGTGACACCGTCATCTTCGAAGAGTTCAAGGGCACCGGCAACGCTGAACTGAAGCTGGACCGCGCCATTTCTGAGCGCCGCATCTTCCCGGCTGTGGACGTCAACCCGTCCGGTACCCGCAAGGACGAGCTCCTGCTCGTCCCGGAGGAAGCGCGCATCATGACGAAGCTGCGCCGTATCCTCTCTGGCCTGGACTCCTTCGCCGCCATCGACCTGCTCATTAAGCAGCTCAAGAAGACCCGCTCCAACGGTGAGTTCCTCATGCAGGTGGCGTCCTCTGCGCCTATGGCGGCAGATACTGACGAGGAGGACTACAAGTAATGTCGAACCAGGTTTCCCTCGTTGACGATATTGTCTCCGAGTACCAGGGCATCGAAATGCAGATGGCTGACCCGGAGGTAGCCGGTGATCAGTCCCAGTTCCGCAAGCTCTCCAAGCGCTATGCCGAGCTGCGCCCCATCGTCGCCGTCAACGACGAGCTGGTGCAGTCTCGCCAGGACCTAGCCGATGCCAAGGAGATGGCCTACGAGGACCACGAGTTCCAGCCCGAGGTAGACCGCCTCGAGCCGCTCGTCGTGGAGCTGGAAGAAAAGCTCGCCGACCTGCTCGCCCCGCGCGATGAGCAGGACTCCGAGGACATCATCATGGAGATTAAGGCCGGTGCCGGTGGTGAAGAGGCAGCCCTCTTCGCCGGCGATTTGGCCCGCATGTATGAGCGCTTTGCCGATAAGGCCGGCTTCCAGTGGGAGGTTCTGGGTCTCAACGAGTCGGATCTGGGCGGCGTGAAGGATATGTCCATCTCCTTCAAGTCCAAGACCCCGTCCCGCGACGGTGCGTGGAGCGTGTTCAAGTTTGAAGGCGGCGTGCACCGCGTGCAGCGTATCCCGGTAACGGAGTCCCAGGGCCGCATCCAGACCTCGGCTGCCGGCGTTCTGGTCTACCCGGAGCCGGAAGAAGTCGAAGCAGTCAACATCGACGACAAGGATATCCGCGTCGACGTGTACCGTTCCTCCGGTAAGGGCGGCCAGGGCGTGAACACCACGGACTCCGCCGTGCGTATTACCCACCTGCCGACTGGCCTGGTGGTGACGTGTCAGAAGGAACGCTCCCAGATCCAGAACAAGGCGCGTGCCCTGCAGGTGCTGCAGGCTCGCCTCGACCAGATGGAGCGCGAAGCCCGCGAGGCTGAAGCCGGCGAGCAGCGCGCCTCCCAGGTGCGCACTATGGACCGCTCCGAGCGCATCCGCACCTATAACTGGCCGGAGAACCGTATTACCGATCACCGCATTGGTTACAAGGCCAACAACTTGGACGCGGTGCTCAACGGCGATATGCACGAACTTATTGAGGCCCTCCAGGCCCAGGAGCGTGCCGAGCGCCTTGAGGCTGAGGGCTAGGGCATAAGGCTAGGACGAGTTACGGTGACGTTTCACACCTATCAGGAGGCGCTTCGCGATGCAGCGGGGCGCCTTCGCGCTGCCGGCGTCCCCTCACCCGAGTGGGACGCACGTGTGCTTGCCGCGCACCTCATCCACTGCGGTCACATGGACATTCCCATGGATCAGGCGCCCATCCCGGGCTTCGACGTGGCCTATGGGGCGCTGGTGGGACGTCGTCAAGCGCGCGAGCCCCTCCAGCACATCCTGGGCCACGCGTGGTTCGGTCCGCTCGAACTCGAGGTGGGGCCTGGCGTGTTCATTCCGCGTCCAGAGACGGAGGTGCTTGCCGACTATGCCGTCGGACTTCTTAAGAATTCCGACGCGGAGGACAGTCGCGTCGTTGACCTGTGTACGGGGTCCGGGGCGCTGGCGCTCTACGTCGCGCACTCCCTGCCCCGGGCACAGGTGTGGGGCGTGGAGCTTTCCGACGCCTCCCTGGCCTACGCCCAACGCAACGCCGCACGTTATACCCCTGAACTTCAGTTGGTTCAGGGCGATGTGACCGACCCGCAGGTCCTTTCCGAGTTGGATGGCACCGTGGACCTCGTGCTCACCAATCCGCCCTACGTGCCCGAAACCCCTAACCTGGAGCCGGAGGTGTACCAAGACCCCCACGAGGCCGTCTTTGGAGGGGCAGACGGGATGGACACCATTACCGCCATGATTCCCACCATCGCGCGCCTGTTGCGCCCAGGTGGGCGGATAGGCCTTGAGCACGATGATGAGACTTCCCACCAGGTCCAGGAAGCATTTCGCGCGCATGGCGGATTCGAGCAGGTCGACATACTTCATGACCTCACAGGTACCGCGCGGTTTGTGACGGCGGTGCGGGGAGTACAGTAGATTGGTCAAGGATTGGCCAACCAGCCGACGCACAATGAGCGTGGCATAAAGGAGAATCATACCCATGCAGGGACAGATTTTTAACTGCGCGGATGCAGCCGAGCGCGAAGAAGGCATGGAGCTTGCCGTCAAGGCCGCTAAGTCTGGGCGTCTCGTGGTCATGCCTACCGATACCCTCTACGGGCTGGGCTGTGATGCCTTCGATAATGACGCTGTCGCCAGTCTCCTCGCCACGAAACATCGCGGGCCCGATATGCCGGTACCGGTGCTGGTGGGCTCGTGGGATACCGTCAAGGGCCTCGTGGCACGGTTGGATGATACCGCCCAGAACCTCATCGAAGCGTTCTGGCCGGGAGGGCTGTCGATCGTCGTCGAACAGGCTCCGTCGCTGCCCTGGAACCTGGGGGATACGCGCGGCACGGTGATGCTGCGTATGCCGCTTCACCCCATCGCCATTGAGCTGTTGCGCGAGGTCGGCCCCATGGCTGTCTCCTCAGCGAATATCTCCGGCCACCAGCCACCGACGACCGCCATCGCTGCCAAGCAGCAGCTGGGCAAAGCCGTAACGGTCTACCTCGATGGTGGGGAAGCAGAGATTGGCAAGCCCTCGACGATCATCGACCTTTCCGGCCCGCACCCATATCTGCTGCGCGAGGGAGCATTGACGGCTGAAGAGATCGCTGACGTTATTGGCGTGACCCCAGAATCCCTGCGCACGCGCCCGACGGCACAGAACTAAGGAGCGCGCACCGTGGCAGGAACAGGCGTGCCGCTGCGCGAATTGGCCTTGGTCATCTTCGTCGCGGCTGCATTTACGTATCTCAGCACCGGTCTGGTGCGTACTTTTCTCGTGCGCACGGGCCGAGTAGCGGAGATTCGCCTGCGCGATAGCCACTCGCAACCTACTCCGCAGTTGGGTGGCGTGGCCATGTTTACTGGCTTTGCTGCGGCAGTGTATCTCGCAGGCCAGCTTCCAGCCTTGACTCGCGGCTTTATGCCCGTGACACCCGAGATGAACGCTGTGCTCTGGTCGGCTGCGGCCATTGTGCTGGTCGGTGTGGTGGATGACCTGGTAGAGCTGAGTGCGATAGTCAAACTTGTGGGCCAACTGGTCGCCGCTGCGCTCATGAGCGGTTTGGGCCTGACGTGGACGTTGCTCTTTCTGCCGTTTGGTGATGGAACTACGGTCATCCTCGACCAAGTCCAGAGCACACTCTTGACTACGTTCTTTACGGTGCTTCTCATCAACGCCATCAACTTCGTTGACGGCCTGGACGGTTTGGCCGCTGGCCTCGGCATGATTGCTGGTGGCGCTATCCTCATCTTTTCGCTCACAGTGCTCCATGACCAAGGTGGGGCAGTGTCGGCGTACCCGCCGGCGATCATTGCTGCCGCACTCGTGGGAATGTGCGCCGGCTTCTTGCCGCATAACTTCGAGCCTTCACGCATCTTTATGGGCGATAGCGGCGCGATGCTCATCGGCTTGCTGCTGGCGGCCGCATCCACCTCAGCTTCGGGCAAAATCAACATGTCACTGTATGGAACGGTGGACATGGTAGCGCTCATGTCACCGCTGATTGTGGTCATCGCAGCGGTCTTTATTCCAGTCCTGGACCTCGTCTGGGCGGTCATTCGTCGCGTCTCCCAGGGGCGCTCGCCCTTTGCGGCAGACAAGGCGCATATCCATCACCGCTTGCTGTCGTTGGGGCATACCCACCGCCGTACGGTGCTGGTGCTCTATCTCTGGGTCTCAGCGGTGGCGTTTGGCGCGGTGTCTTTTTCCATCGTTCCCGCGCCGGTGGCTGCGGTTCTTGCCGTGCTGGCCCTTGCCGGCGCCTTCGTTGTTACCCTCATCCCGCTGCGCCAAGGCAAGATTGGGCGCACGTCTCGACCGACCAGCGTGGTGCTCGAATCGGATCCCTCCTGAGGTAGGGTAAGGGGCTGTGACTGAATCAACGAGCTCTGACCAGCTATCGCCGTACGATGATCACCGCCGCCCGCTGAAACGCGCACTGCGCCTCGGGGCGATGGGCCTCGTGGTGGTGACCATTGCTTCCCTCGCTATTTGGGGCGGTGTCCGTGGCACGCCGGGTCTTCTGGGCGTGCTGGTCGGCGCAGCCATCGGCGGTGGCTTCGTGCTTTTCACGGCAGCCTCGGTGCTGTTGACTGCACGCACGACGCCATCTACGACCATGGCCGTGGTCCTTGGCGGTTGGCTGCTCAAGGTGGTCATCCTCATCATGGTCCTGCTGCTGATTAAGGACTTGGAGTTCTACGACACCATGGCGCTTTTCGTTACCGTTATCTGTGCGCTGGCGGTCACCCTTGGAACTGAGGTATGGGGAGTCGTGACCTCCAACGTGACGTACGTGTCCTAGCACAGCGGGACAATTGTCCCGACCACCATGTTCACCGCCCTTACTGGATCCCCCAGGAGGGTGGCTTTTGCATTTGTTCGTGTGGCATTGCTGACACCCGGAGTTACCCCCGTCAAGGTGGGCAAATAGGGGTATGTGACCAAGTCCACTGACTGGGGTTTTGGCAGAATGCGGGCGTTTTAGGTCTATCCGTGAGGGTGGGGTAGCGAGTTGCTTGAGGCACGGTGCCCCCACGTGCGAAAACTTGTCATCAAACTGATACCATTCACTTCGGGTTACCGCGGGTTAGTGTCATGCTAGCCCGATACAGTGCGGTTTATCCTTGTCTTGTTCACGCTGATGTGCGACGGAGTCCGTGAGCAAGGCAAAGAGCTGAAGACGTCCATCGCACCACATAGCCTTCGACAAGCTGTGTGGCCCGAACACGGGAGAGAACGCTGAGCGTTACAACATTGGCCATGAAGGGTAGCTTTCACGCACCCGAACTGGATCCAGAATTTTTCCCGGGGCACGTAACCGATGACGGTGAAGTCGTCGACCTTTTGTTTGCTGACTTCGCCAACGGTTGGTTCGCTTTGGATCGCATCATGCTGGTTCGCCTGTTCATGGCAGCCATTTTGGTGCTCCTTTTTGTTGTCGCCTTTAAGAACCCCAAGCTGGTTCCTAAAGGATTGCAGAACGTAGGCGAGCACGCGATTGACTTCGTGCGAATTCACATCGCAGAAGACATCTTGGGCAAGAAGGAAGGGCGCCGTTTCCTTCCGATTTTGGCCTCTATCTTCTTCGGCGTTTTGTTCTGGAACGTAGCAACTATTGTTCCGGCCCTGAACATCTCTCCGAATGCCCGTATTGGTATGCCGATCGTGTTGGCCATCGTGGCGTACATCGCCATGATCTACGCCGGCGCGAAGCGCTTCGGTTTCGGCAAGTTCGTCAAGTCCTCGGTGGTTATTCCTAACCTGCCGCCGTTGCTGCACGTTCTTGTTGTGCCGATTGAGGCATTCTCTACGTTCGTTATGCGCCCAGTCACGCTGGCACTTCGTCTTATGGCGAACTTCCTGGCTGGTCACCTCATTTTGGTCCTGTTGTACTCGGCAACGAACTTCTTTTTCTTCCAGTTCAACGCCTGGACTGCATTGAGTGGCCTGACGCTGGTCGCAGCGGTTCTGTTCACGATCTACGAGATTATCGTCATCTTCCTGCAGGCATACATCTTTGCCCTGCTGACGGCGGTATACATCGAATTGTCGCTGCATGCAGACTCGCACTAACAACAACGCGAACCTCGCGGTTAACTAAATATCCCCAGAATCCATCCTCACTGCCCCCGCGGACTAGCCCGCGGGAGAAACTTTGAAAGGGAACGACTTTCATCATGAACGAAATCATTCTTGCTCAGGACGCTGCTGAGTCCACCCTCAAGGGCCTCGGCGCCATCGGCTACGGCATCGCAACCATCGGCCCGGGTCTGGGCATCGGTATCCTCGTCGGCAAGACCGTCGAGGGCATGGCCCGCCAGCCGGAGATGGCTGGTCAGCTGCGTACCACCATGTTCCTGGGTATCGCCTTCGTTGAGGCCCTCGCCCTCATCGGCCTCGTTGCAGGCTTCCTGTTCTAAAGAGCGCTTTACACAAGTAAATCGAACTTTAAGAACGGAGCCCCATGAACAACGTCATTTACTACCTTGCAGCGGAAGGAAGTGAGCACCTGCCGCTGGAGAGCGGCAACTCCATCCTTCTGCCCAAGATGTACGACTTGGTCTGGTCTCTCATTCCGTTCGCCGTCATCCTGCTGATTTTCTGGAAGTTTGTTCTTCCGGCATACAGCAAGATGTTGCAGGAGCGTGAAGACCGGATCGAGGGTGGCCTTAAGCGTGCGGAGGCTCAGCAGGCCGAAGCAAAGGCCGCTTTGGAAAAGTACAACGCTCAGCTCGCTGACGCTCGAGCAGAGGCTGCTGAGATCCGTGAGCAGGCGCGTGAGCGCGGCAAGCTGATCGAGGCAGAGGCTAAGGAAGCTGCAGAAGAAGAGTCTCGTCGCATTCTTGCCGCTGGCGAGAAGCAGCTGGAAGCTTCCCGCGCACAGGTCGTGTCTGAGCTGCGTTCCGACATCGGACAGAACTCCATCAACTTGGCAGAGAAGCTTCTCGGCGGCGAACTTTCCGACGCCACGAAGCAGTCCTCCACCATTGATAGCTTCCTGTCCGAGCTCGACACTGTGGCACCGGCCGGAAAGTAGGCAACTATGAAGGCAGCTAGCCGCGAAGCACTCGCTACCGTTGAGTCCAAACTGGATGGTTTTCTTTCCGGCGACAACTCGGTAGCTACTGCTACCCAGGCAGGCCAGGACCTCTTTGAGGTTGTCCGCGTCCTCGACGGTGACCGCGAACTGCGCGTTGCCCTGACCGATGATGCGGTCTCCTCTGAGGAGCGTAAGTCCCTGGTCCAGAAGCTTTTCGGCGGCAAGATTTCCCAGGTAGCACAGCAGGTGCTCGAGGAAGCCGCCGCCGCACAGTGGTCCTCCCCGCGTGATATCGCCCGCGGCCTCGTGAAGCTTGGCCGCCGCGCTCTTCTGCGTGGCGCTGAGTCCGAGGGCAAGCTGGGCCAGGTTGAAGACGAGCTCTTCTCCTTGTCGCGCGTGCTGGACCGCGAAGGCGAACTGACCCAGCTGCTTTCAGACCGTACTGCGACGTCCGACCGCAAGGTTGGACTGCTGGCAAGCGTGCTCTACGGCAAGGTCACTATGGTCACTGAGGCGCTCGCGCTGCAGGCCATTGGCCGCCCGGAGCAGAACCCGATTGATGATATTGCCGCACTGGCAGACTCCGCAGCCGAGCTGCAGGGCCGCTCCATTGCGCGCGTGACGTCGGCGGGTGAGCTAAACGATAGCCAGCGGGCAGCACTCGCTGAAAAGCTGGGCAAAATTTATGGTCGTGCGATGTCCATCCACTCTGAGGTTGACACCAGCCTCCTCGGTGGTATGACCATCCGCGTTGGCGACGAAGTCATTGATGGTTCGACGGCAGGCAAGATTTCCCGCCTTCGTGCTGTGATGGCATAAGCCGAAACGACAGAAACGATTAAGTAATTGCTGGAAGATACTACCGAGAGCAGGAAGAACATGGCGGAGCTGACGATCTCCTCCGACGAGATCCGTAGTGCGATTGCGAACTACACCTCGAGCTACTCCGCGGAGGCCTCCCGTGAGGAGGTCGGCGTGGTCATTTCGGCAGCTGACGGTATTGCGCAGGTTTCGGGCCTGCCGTCCGTCATGGCGAATGAGCTGCTCGAGTTCCCAGGCGGCGTTATCGGCGTCGCTCAGAACCTTGACACCAACTCCATCGGTGTCGTGGTCTTGGGCAACTTCGAGTCCCTTAAGGAAGGCGACGAGGTCAAGAGGACCGGCGAAGTCCTCTCCATCCCTGTGGGCGAGGAATTCCTCGGCCGCGTTATCAACCCACTGGGCCAGCCGATTGACGGCATGGGCCCGATCACCGCTGAAGAGGACCGCGTCCTCGAGCTGCAGGCACCGTCCGTGCTGCAGCGTCAGCCGGTGGAAGAGCCGATGCAGACCGGCATCAAGGCAATTGACGCCATGACCCCGATTGGTCGTGGTCAGCGTCAGTTGATCATTGGTGACCGTAAGACGGGTAAGACCGCCGTCTGTATCGACACCATCCTGAACCAGAAGGCTAACTGGGAGTCTGGCGACAAGAACAAGCAGGTCCGCTGCATCTACGTCGCCATCGGCCAGAAGGGCTCCACCATTGCTGGTGTGCGCCACACCCTGGAGCAGCACGGCGCCCTGGAGTACACCACCATCGTGGCGGCCCCGGCATCTGACGCCGCCGGCTTCAAGTGGCTGGCACCGTTCTCCGGTGCTGCTCTGGGTCAGCACTGGATGTACCAGGGCAACCACGTCCTGATCATTTACGATGATCTGACCAAGCAGGCTGAGGCCTACCGTGCGATTTCCCTTCTGCTGCGTCGCCCACCGGGCCGCGAGGCATACCCGGGTGACGTCTTCTACCTCCACTCCCGTCTGCTGGAGCGTGCTGCAAAGCTCTCCGACGACATGGGTGCAGGTTCCATGACCGCACTGCCGATCATCGAGACGAAGGCGAACGACGTCTCCGCCTTCATTCCGACCAACGTTATTTCTATTACCGACGGCCAGGTCTTCCTGGAGTCCGACCTGTTCAACCAGGGCGTCCGTCCGGCTATTAACGTCGGTGTGTCCGTCTCCCGTGTTGGTGGTGCCGCACAGACCAAGGGCATGAAGAAGGTTGCCGGTAACCTCCGTCTGGAGCTGGCTGCCTACCGTGACCTGCAGGCCTTCGCGGCCTTTGCGTCCGACCTCGACTCTGCTTCCAAGGCTCAGCTGGAGCGCGGTGAGCGCCTCGTTGAGCTGCTCAAGCAGTCCGAGTCCTCCCCTCAGCCTGTCGAGTACCAGATGGTTTCCATCTTCCTCGCCGACCAGGGCATCTTCGACGTCGTTCCCGTCGAGGACGTACGTCGCTTCGAGAAGGAGCTGCACGATCACCTCAACTCTGCAACCCCGCAGGTGTTCGAGCAGATTCAGGGCGGCACCGCTCTGACCGACGAGTCCAAGGATGCACTTGTTGCAGCAGCCAAGGACTTCACTCCGTCCTTCCGCACCTCTGAGGGCCATAACCTCGGCACTGAGGCTCCGGTGGATCCGCTCGACGCTGAGGAGATCAACAAGTCCGAGCTCAGCGTCTCCCGCAAGACGGCCAAGTAGAGTTTCGCACGCTCTAAGAATTAACCGTCTAGAAAGAGAAGGGAGGAGCGAAAACCATGGCTAATCTTCGTGAACTGCGCGACCGCATCAGGTCCGTCAATTCCACTAAGAAGATCACCAAGGCACAGGAGCTCATTGCTACCTCGCGCATTACCAAGGCTCAGGCCAGGGTAGAGGCGTCGCAGCCTTATGCGCACGAGCTGTCCAACGTGTTGAACAAGCTCGCCGCACACACATCCCTGGATCACCCGATGCTCCGTGAGCGTGAAGATGGCAAGGTCGCTGCAATCCTCGTGGTCTCCTCTGACCGCGGTATGTGCGGTGGCTACAACAACAACGTCTTCAAGAAGGCGGCCGAACTCGAGGCTTTGCTGAAGAGCGAAGGTTACGAGACCGTCCGCTACGTCACGGGTAACAAGGGCGTTGGCTTCTACAAGTTCCGTGAAGCCGAGGTCGCAGGCAGCTGGACCGGATTCTCGCAGGATCCGACCTGGAAGGCGACGCATGACGTGCGCCGCCACATCATCGACGGCTTCATTGCCGGTTCGAAGGGCCAGGCTAAGACCCGCGCAGGAATCAACCTCGAGGGCGACACCGTTCGCGGTTTCGACCAGGTACACGTCGTGTACACCGAGTTTGAGTCCATGCTGACCCAGACGGCGCGTGTGCAGCAGCTGCTGCCGGTGGTACCGGTTATTGAGGAAGAGGACTTCGACATGGGCGAGTCCGCGCTTTCCGACGCCTCGTCGGCCAATCAGGTCACCCCTGATTACGACTTCGAGCCGGATGCGGACACCCTCATGGAAGCACTGCTCCCGCAGTACGTGTCCCGTCTCCTGTTTGCGATGTTCTTGGAGGCTTCAGCCTCCGAGTCCGCTGCACGCCGTACCGCAATGAAGTCTGCAACTGATAACGCGACCGAGCTGGTCAAGGACCTCTCTCGCGTGGCCAACCAGGCACGTCAGGCGCAGATTACCCAAGAAATCACAGAGATCGTCGGTGGCGCTGGGGCGCTCGCCGAAAGCGCAGAAAGTGACTAGATTATGACTACAGCTCTGCAAGAGCAGAACACACAGTCGTCGGCTACCGCCGGCCGTGTGGTGCGTGTCATCGGTCCGGTCGTCGACGTGGAGTTTCCGCGTGGCGGGCTGCCGGCACTGTACAACGCACTGACCGTCGAGGTGACCCTCGAGGCTGTTGCAAAGACCGTCACCCTTGAGGTCGCTCAGCACCTCGGTGACAACCTCGTCCGTGCCGTGTCCATGGCTCCGACCGACGGCCTCGTCCGTGGCGCTGCCGTGACCGACACCGGCAAGCCGATTTCCGTCCCGGTGGGCGATGTGGTCAAGGGCCACGTCTTCAACGCCCTCGGTGACTGCCTTGACCAGCCGGGTCTGGGCCGCGATGGCGAGCAGTGGGGCATCCACCGCGAGCCGCCGGCATTCGACCAGCTGGAAGGTAAGACCGAGATCCTCGAGACCGGCATTAAGGTCATTGACCTTCTCACCCCGTACGTCAAGGGCGGCAAGATTGGCCTCTTTGGTGGTGCCGGTGTGGGCAAGACCGTTCTTATCCAGGAGATGATTACTCGTATCGCACGCGAGTTCTCCGGTACCTCCGTCTTCGCCGGCGTCGGCGAGCGTACCCGTGAGGGCACCGACCTCTTCCTCGAGATGGAAGAGATGGGCGTTCTCCAGGACACCGCCCTCGTGTTCGGCCAGATGGACGAGCCGCCGGGAGTCCGTATGCGCGTGGCTCTGTCCGGTCTGACCATGGCGGAGTACTTCCGCGATGTCCAGAACCAGGACGTGCTGCTGTTCATCGACAACATCTTCCGTTTCACCCAGGCAGGTTCTGAGGTATCCACGCTGCTCGGCCGTATGCCGTCCGCCGTGGGTTACCAGCCGACTCTGGCTGATGAGATGGGTGTGCTGCAGGAGCGTATTACCTCCACCAAGGGTAAGTCCATTACCTCCCTGCAGGCCGTCTACGTGCCGGCCGATGACTACACCGACCCGGCTCCGGCTACCACCTTCGCCCACCTCGATGCCACCACTGAGCTGGACCGTTCCATTGCTTCTAAGGGTATTTACCCGGCAGTGAACCCGCTGACCTCTACCTCTCGTATTCTGGAGCCGTCCATCGTGGGCGAGCGCCACTACGAGGTGGCACAGCGTGTCATCGGCATCCTGCAAAAGAACAAGGAGCTCCAGGACATCATCGCCATCCTCGGTATGGACGAGCTGTCTGAGGAGGATAAGGTCACCGTTCAGCGAGCACGTCGTATCGAGCGCTTCCTGGGCCAGAACTTCTTCGTCGCAGAGAAGTTCACCGGCCTGCCGGGCTCCTATGTGCCGCTGGCTGACACCATCGACGCTTTCGAGCGCATCTGCAACGGCGAATTCGACCACTACCCGGAGCAGGCCTTCAACGGCCTGGGTGGCTTGGACGACGTCGAGGCTGCGTACAAGAAGCTGAGCGAGAAGAAGTAGGGAGAGGCACATGGCTGACATCACCGCCGAATTGGTTTCCGTCGAGCGCCTGCTGTGGACCGGCAAGGCCACCATGGTGACGGCTGAGACCACCGAGGGTGAGATCGGCGTGCTTCCTGGCCACGAGCCTATGGTTGGTCAGCTGATCAACAATGGCGTTGTGACCATCCACCCAGCGGACGGCGAGCGCCGCGTCGCTGCCGTCCAGGGTGGCTTCCTCTCCGTATCCGAGAACAAAATCACCGTCCTCGCGGATTGGGCCATCTGGGCCCGCGAGGTCGATGAGGCCCAGGCTCAGGAAGACCTGAAGTCTGAGGATGAGTTGACGAGGTCCCGCGGTGAAGCTGCATTGCGCGCCGTGCGCCGCTTCAACAGCTAACGGATTAGCGGAGAGGGGAGAGAACGGGCAGCAATGACCGCCCTTCCCACTCTGGCTTGAAAAGAACCCCCTGTACCTCTTTCCACTAGGAGGTACAGGGGGTTTGCCATACCCACACAAACTGGCATTGCAATGTTGCTAGGCGGTACAATCGTTGAAACATATCGCATTGCCGTAAAGGACTGTTTGTCATGAATTCTCAGGTGCTGCAGGGGCTACTCTTCGTCCTTCTCCTGATTATTCTGGCTGTCATCATCCTTGCCGCAGTGCGCTTTTTTACGCTGCGCTCGCGCGGCACCACGGTGCTCCTGCGCGTTCTGCCGGCCAAAGATTCCCATTCGTGGCGTCATGGGCTGGTGCGCTACAACGGCGAATATATGGAGTACTTTAAGCTTCGCTCCGTTCTTCCCCGCGCCAATATGCGGTTCAATCGCCTCGACATCACCTTGAACGGAATCCGTTCGCTGGATGATGACGAGGCTTCTTTTATGCCCGCTAGCGACCAGGTTATGGGGATCAGCGTCCATGGCAAGGACTATGAGATTGCCTCCGATGCGCACGGCATCATGGCCCTAAATGCCTGGGTGGAAGCAGCACCGTCGAAGCGCAAAGAGAAGCTGAACTATCACCAGATGCGCCAGCGTGCCACCCGCTTTCCAAAGAAATAGCCCCCACCCGTTAGGGTAGAGGGCATGCGTGTAGTCATCGCCCGTTGCTCTGTAGATTACGTAGGCCGCCTCGACGCCCACCTGCCCGTGGCGGACCGCCTCATCCTTATCAAGGCCGATGGCTCGGTGTCTGTGCATGCAGACGACCGTGCCTACAAGCCCTTGAACTGGATGACTCCTCCGTGCACCTTTGAGGAATCGGAGATTACGGATATCGATGGCGAGGACACCGGCGAGAAGCTGTGGTTGGTGGAGAACCCGAAAGGCGAACAACTCCGTATCACCATCGCAGAAGTGCACCAAGACATCGAGATGGACTTGGGCGAAGACCCAGGCTTGGTCAAGGACGGTGTCGAAGCACACCTGCAGGAGCTTCTGGCGGAGCACATCGAAACGCTAGGGGAGAAGTACTCGCTTGTCCGCCGCGAGTATCCCACGGCGATTGGCCCAGTGGACATCATGGCGAAGAACTCTCAGAATGAGTTCGTGGCCGTTGAAGTCAAGCGTCGTGGTGGTATCGATGGCGTCGAGCAGCTTACGCGTTACCTGGAACTGCTTAACCGCGATGACCTGCTAGCACCGGTACATGGCGTGTTCGCGGCGCAGGAAATCAAGCCCCAAGCCCGGACTCTCGCCGAAGATCGCGGGATCCGCTGCGTGGTGCTCGATTACCAGGAGCTGCGCGGAATCGAGTCCAACGAGCTGCGGCTGTTCTAATGCCACGCCGAAACCGTAGAATCCGGGAGGAACCTCGCTTCTTGCCGCGGGATGGCGGAGCGTTGCTCGGCTCGCAGACCGTTCCCGGGCCGAGCTGGACGCATGGGGAACCTTTCATTATGCGGCACATCGGCAGTTCGGCGGCGAAGAAGTTCTACGTATGCCCCAGCTGCAACCAGAACATCCCGCCCGGGGTAGCGCACATTGTGGCGTGGCCGCGCGATAGCGGCAGACAAGGCGATGACCGCCGACACTGGCACCGCCACTGTTGGGAGCGGCGGTAGACTAGCGGGCATGATTGTTGCCTTTTCTGTAGCCCCGACCATCGTGGGTGATGAGAGCGCCGAGATGTCTGACGCCGTGGCGGAGGCCGTGCGCGTGGTCCGTGCTTCCGGCCTACCCAACGAGACCAATGCCATGTTCACCCTCATCGAAGGTGAGTGGGACGAAGTCTTTGCGGTGATTAAAGAGGCTACCGATGCCGTCCGTCAAGTCTCTCCGCGCACGAGCCTGGTCATTAAGGCCGATATTCGCGAAGGCGTCACCGGGCAGATAACCCAAAAAGTAGAATCCGTTAACCGTTACTTGGAGGAAAATCAGTGACCGGACCGTACGTTGGCGGCGCCCTCGATTTGGGAGCCATCAAGCAGCAGGCAGAGGCCAGGGCGAAAGCACACGAGCAGGGCTCCACTGGTGTCCCCGCAGGAATTCAGCCCTTCTTTGAAGTCACGGAACAGAACTTCGAGAATGACCTCGTGCGCCGCTCCGCCGAGGTACCTGTCATCGCGCTTATCGGTTCCCCGCGCTCCCCAGCCTCGGAGCAGTTGAAGAAGGACTTCGAGGAGATGGCCGCGGCCGGCGGCTTAAAGTTCATCGTGGGCTACATCAACGCCGATGTGGTGCCGCAGGTCGCCCAGGTCTTTGGCGTACAGAACCTGCCCACCACCGTGGCGATTGCCGCCGGCCAGCCGGTCACCAACTTTGAAGGCAGCCAACCTCGGGAGAACCTGGAGCAGTGGGTAGCGGCGATCGTCGAGAAGCTCGGCCCTCAGCTGCGCGGCCTGCAAGATACTGGTGCTGAGCAGCCCCAGTCGGAGGAAGCATCCGACCCGCGCCTGCTCGTGGCAGAGGACGCGCTGAATGCTGGCGATTTCGACGCCGCTATTGCTGCTTACGATGAGGTGCTTGCCGCCGAGCCAGATAACGCGGAAATTAAGCAGGCGCGTGCCACCACCGTGGTGCTCAAGCGCCTCAAAGCATCCGCGAAGGACGGCGATCCCATTGCGGAAGCTGAGGAGAATCCGCAGGATGTGGATAAGCAGCTCGCGGCCGCTGATGCCCACATTGTCGCCGGGACTCCGGACGTTGCCTTTAGCCGGCTTATCGACGCCATGAAGGTCACCGCCGGCGACGACAAGGCCCGTCTGAAGGACCGTCTGCTTGAGCTGTTTGCCCTCTATGATTCCAGTGATCCGCGCGTGCTTTCAGCCCGCACGCAGCTCGCTAGCGCGCTGTATTAGTACCTAGTCTCGCTGTCTGGCCGTCAACCTTTTACTGGTTGGCGGGTTTAATCGTCTCGACGTGTGCCTCGACTAGCTGTGGGATCGCCGATGTGCCCGCTGACCGTGGTGTGGTTGGCGGGTTTCGGCGCGGGCGCGTGGTTTGGCGTTTCGGCGCTCGCGTTGCCTAATCGCGGGCGGTTAACCTGCACGTGGCGCGGGCTTTAGCTGGTGTCCGGTGGTTGCTCTGTGGCTTGTCCTGTTGTTTGTTCGGCGGCGAGTCTGGCTGTGGCTTCTTGGTATTCGGGCATGGCGGTAATTGGCACACCCCAGGGCGGGATG
>ERZ1031113.54-NODE-54-length-60274-cov-14.014464_pt1 | contig 60274 bp, 84 predicted proteins | sample MGYA00518225_ERZ1031113 | MGnify/ENA primary metagenome ERZ1031113 (study PRJEB33718, sample SAMN03159751) | human skin metagenome | collected 2014-05-20 | study: EMG produced TPA metagenomics assembly of the PRJNA266117 data set (Human skin bacterial metagenome...
AGACACCGGAAACTGAGACTCCAGAGACGGAGACACCGGAAACTGAGACTCCAGAGACGGAGACACCGGAAACTGAGACTCCAGAAACTGAAACACCGGAAACTGAGACTCCAGAGACGGAGACCCCAGAGACTGAGACACCGGAGACCGAGACTCCAGAAACTGAAACACCGGAGACTGAAACCCCGGAGACCGAGACTCCAGAAACCGAGACCTCGGAAATGACCACTGCCGCCCCGGCTGGTGACACCCCTGAGTCTGGAACCCCAACAGAATCTAACACCCGACACCTCGCCACTACCGGCGCAAGTGTTATCGGAATTGGTGTAGGAGCACTTGCACTCATTGGTGCCGGAACCTTCTTGGCTACCCGCCGTAAGAACCAAGCATAATCACCTGTAAGTCCGTCTTTCCCGCGGCACAAGATCACATCAGCCGCGGGAAAACTATTGTCAAATGAGAAAGGAATAATCATGGCACTAAAGAAACCAGCACTACAAACCCTCAGTGGTATCGCAGCTATTGGTTTGACACTAGGCGTAGCAACACCAGCAAATGCTCTCCTGTCTGACAATGTTCACAACGTTGCTGGCGGCGGCGTTAATATCCACGCTAATGACACCTGTATCGCTAAAAAGGGCGATAAGGCACATGTAAAATTCGAAGTACAACACCAGCCACTGGTTCATTCTTCTGACCACGGAAGGACTGCCAACTCCGGGGTTATTGCTCTTCCCCACAACATGGAAAATGTTTCCATCAAAATTGTAGCCGCTGGTGGCCTCAATAGTGATAAAGGATACAAAGACGAAAGCGGTGAGTTGTACTCCGATGAGGGATACACAACAGCTTTCACAAAGTACGACAACCCTATCGAAGTACCTATTAAGGACGCGACTGATGACAACTTTGGTCCTCCCTCTATTGGTGAAGGAGAATACTCTGAAAAAACCTTCAAAGAAGGGAAAAACACTTACACCAATAATATCCCTGATGAGCAAGAGATGAGGGATGATATAGAAAAACGCGGGTCTTTCATGCGGAAGGTTCATCCATCCAAGAACAGTGAAGATCCAGACCCCGCTCGCTATTACACCGGACCTTTCGGTTCTTACGGTGACAATATGTGGTACGGCAACAATATCGAGGACTATGACGTTTATGAGTTCGGTAATGGACTCATGCCGCTTTCTTTCGAGATTGAAGGCGACCTTGCTGTAGACAGTGAAGACACTTTTGTTACTGCCGCTACTTCTAATCTTGGATGGAGTTCGTCTCAAGAAGGTACTGCTGGGGCCTATGAGCATGGATCTCAGTCCCTTCAGGTATACGCGTGGGCCCGTCCTGGTTTCTTGCCTCCTGCAGTGCCAAAGGATGAAAACATGATTCAGTTCTATAAGGATCATAACTCGGATGACGGTTTGGATATTTCGCCTTCCATTGCTCCGACTAAGGAACTTCCGGGTGATATTAAGTACCGTTATATTGGTTCCGATGTTCGACCGTCTTCCCGCGGTGATGCAGGAGCACACTATACTGAGACCTTCACTTTGCACTCTAACCCTGCTGTGACTTATGCTGGTCAGGTGCATCTTTCTGGTGAAGATGGTGCTGATATTGCTGCGTCGCATGTGACGTTGTGTCCTGCGGAGGAGACTCCAGACACTGATGTGCCAGAGACCGAAACGCCGGAGACTGAAACTCCAGAGACTGAGGTCCCGAACACCGAGACTCCAGAAACCGAGACGCCAGAGACTGACGTGCCTGAGACTGAGACTCCGGAGACTGAGGTCCCAAACACGGATACCCCAGAAACCGAGACCCCGGAAACTGAGACCCCAGAGACTGAGACCCCAGAGACTGAGACCCCAGAGACCGAGACTCCAAACACGGACACCCCAGAGACTGACGTACCAGAGACTGAGACTCCGGAAACCGAGACTCCAGAGACTGACAAGCCAGAAACTGACACGCCAGACACTGACACACCAGAAACCAGCGCCCCAGTCGCCGACACCACAGAATCCGAACCCCCGGCAAACAACACCCGCCACCTAGCCACCACAGGTGCTAGTGTTGCAGGCATTGGAGTACTAGCATTCGCTCTAATCGGCGCAGGAGTATTCCTTGCTTCTCGTCGCAAGAATGAGGCATAAGAACTGCTAAACTCTTTCCCGCGGCACTAAACACCAGCCGCGGGAAAAACTACTACCACAACAAAAGGGAAAAAGATCGTGACACTAAAGAAAACAGCACTACAGACGCTTAGTGGTATCGCAGCCATTGGACTCACACTAGGCGTAGCAGCACCTGCAAACGCGCTTTTGGCTGATAACATTCACAATATCGCTGGTGGCGGTGTCAATATTCATGCTGATAACACCTGCGTGGAAAAAGTCGGAGACACAGCACACGTTAAATTCGAAGTACAACACCAACCACTACTATTGTCTTCTGATCACGGCCAAACAGCAGCTGACGGATATATTGCTTTGCCGAAGAATCTCAAAAATGTAAAAATTGGACTTAAAGCTGTAGCAGATTTTGCTGGAGACGTGCCAAAGGAAGAAGCAAATGAACGCTATTTGGACACTCAGTACCGTGAGGCACGAATTCTTGATGAGCCAATCGAAATGCCCATTGTTGACCGTTCCGAAGACCCAGATGCACCACCAATGCTTGGTGCATCCCCTAGCGTTAGAGAAAATCCTGACGTAAAGCGCGACGAGCGCGCTACAGATTACGAGGATCGTGGATTTTCTAAAAAGGTAACAGAAGATCCTAATAACTCTAGTAAAGCGCATGTTACTTACTTGCCGACTGAGCAGGAGCTTCGTGACCACATCAAGAAATTTGATGTACATATGCGTAAGGTAAACCCTGTTCCGTACGATGACCCCGAGTATGACGAGTCAAAGCACGGGTATACTGGTCCTTTCATGCTTGGGTCTGGTGACGACATGTGGTACGGAAGCCATATCAAAGAATATAATATCTATGAGTTTGGAAATATTTTCATGCCAGCCTCATTTGAGATTGAGGCAGATGTTGACGTAGAGCATGACGATACGTTTGTTACCGCGGCTACGTCCAATCTGGGGTGGAAGTCCAGTGAGGAGTACCGGGCTGGGTCCTATAAGGGTGGTTCTCAGTCTTTGCAAGAATATCCTATGTTCCGACCGGGTGTTCTTCCTCCTGCTATTCCTGAAGACAAGGATATGATTCAGGTGTATAAGGACAAGTTGTCGGACGCTGGTCTGGATATTTCTCCGACTATTGCGCCCACGAATGAGATGCCGGGTGACTCTAAGTATAAGTATATCGGTAATGATTCTCGTTCCTCTGCTCGTGAGGATGTAGGAGGTGCGTACTCTCGTATTTTTACACTGCATTCTCATAAAGCTGTGACTTACGTTGGTCAAGTACCGCAGTCTGGCGAGGATGGTGCTGATATTACGGCGGCTCATGTGACTTTGTGTCCGTCTGACGAGACGCCACCAGAGACTGAGACTCCGGAGACTGAAACTCCAGAAACCGAGACACCGGATACTGAGACTCCAGAGACGGAGACTCCAGAAACGGAAACCCCGGAAACCGAGACACCGGAGACCGAGACCCCAGAAACTGAGACCCCAGAAACTGAGACCCCAGAGACGGAGACTCCAGAAACCGAGACCCCGGATACTGAGACCCCGGATACTGAGACCCCAGGAACCGAGACGCCAGAGACTGACGTGCCTGAGACTGAGACTCCGGAGACTGAGACACCGGAGACTGAGACTCCAAACACGGACACACCAGAGACTGACACCCCAGAGACGGAGACCCCGGAGACTGACACTCCGAACACGGACACCTCGGAAACCGACACTCCTGCCCCTGCCCCGAGTAATGACGGGGACACTGGTTCCAGGACGTTGGCATCTACTGGTGCTAGTGTGATTGGTATTGGTGTTGTAGCACTGGTACTCATCGGTGCTGGTATTTTCTTGTCTCGCCGTAAGAAGGACTAGTAGACACTAGGTGGCATAGCCCGCGGTTGCAATTGTTTTGTGGCCGCGGGTTTTGTTGTGTGTCACGTTGAAACCAATACGCTAAATCTGTTATGCTGAGTGGTAGTACAAAACCCAACCCAGGACCCTCCCATGACCATACCCATTTTCCACCACACCTTTGACCCCACAGGAGTCTCACTCACCTACGACTCCGGCTGGGTAATAATCTCGCTGGTCATTGCCGCCATTGTTACTGTCTCCATCTTTGTGCCTATCGTGGAAAAGATAGAAAAAACACTGAAGAAGAACCCTCCCAAAGGTGTGGTCGAATTTGTGTCCTGCACACTGCTAGGAATCGCGGTATTGGTAGTGGCACTAGCTGTGGTTGGCCTACTGGCATTTTTCGTTCCACTGTATCTCGCCGACAAAACCAACACCACATTTTTCACCCGACCCATGGTCACTTCTGAAGATATAAACGGTGCCGCATACCTTGACCATGAGCAGTCCTTCGTCGAAAAGTATTCCAATGAGATCTCCGACGCCGTAGACCGCAATGAGCCCCTTAAGCAGTACACAATTGCCGACTGCCAACTCAACAACCCCACGTCCATTTTGTGCGGTGGAACAAGCCTCGATGAGGTCCAGGCCGATAAGGGCAAATCCACGGTGACTCTTGTGCCACACATCGAATTCGATGCTGACAATGCGGAACTAAAAATCGACAACCCGAGCGACGAAGGCATCAGCACCTACTTCTGGGTCGAAGAAAAAGAATCCGAAAACTAAACCCCACATTACCCACCCTTCTACACACAAAGAAAGTACAATCACACTATGAGCACTGACTACTCCACCACCATGTACCGAATCTGCCAAACCATCAACAACCACCACAAAAACCTCCCCCACATTGAGCCCACCGAAGCGATCAACAACCTCCACGAAGACCCCAGCTTCAAAAACACCATCCGCCAAGCACTCATCAACACCAACCCCGAAATCAAACACGCCTACCAGGTACACGGCAACTACACCTCAGTACAAAACACACCACTAGCCGTCCTAAGCCCCGCCCACGGTGAAGATACACGTAGCAGCATTGAGCTAGTAGAGACTCTCGAAGCAATTATCCGAGAAGCATTCCTAGACGAAGCCTGGGCACATGGTCTAGACATGTGGGATTAGAACAGAAGGAAACAATATGGTTTCGGAACTGGATACACAGTTAGAAAAACACTACGACCATCTCGTGTGGTTTGCGGGAGTGATCCGCGGCTGCGCAGGCAAGGACACTCTTGACGACGGTACGCCGTTGAAAGAGTTAACAGATTTCACCTGGTATATTGACGGTGAAGACAAGCTCATTGTTTCGCAAAACTTGTTTGCAGGACAGACTGGTACAGTTGAATTCGTTGACGATACCGCAGTTGTTGTGTGCAGCAGCTGGGGCAAGAGTCGACAAAAGGAACTGCCTGCAGATGTAGCTGAGCAGCTTTCTCACTACTTCCGCGGCCAAGTCACAAACACGTAGTAAAGGAAAAATCATGGCTGATAGCGACACACAAGAACTTATCGACCAAGAGCTCAAAAAATTCGCAGAACTTCTCAACACGTTTGCGGATATGATTAATGACGGTGATGAGGACCCCGTCCTTGATGATGGCACCGAGCTAAAAAACCTGGCGCAAGCATGGTGGGTTGATGACGAGACTGGGAAGCGGGTTGTGCATTTCCGCGATGATCTTAGCCCGACTACGCTCATCCTTTCTCACTATGGCATTAACGGTGCGATGCTAACGTCCACTCTGGGCAGAGATAATGGCGGTATTCTTTTGTCTGATAAGATTTCTGAGGCGATGGCTCGCTACTACTTTGAGTAGCATGGTAAAGGTAGAGCTCCAAGGACTCCTATAGTAGGAAACCTTGGGGCTCTATTTTTGTGTGCGCAGCTACTTTTCCTGCAAAAACTTATCCGTATCCTCAACAGCTTCAAGAATCACATGCGCCACCTCAACACCCGTAGAGTCAAGAGCGATGAACTTGCGCACAGCCTGCGACACCTTAAACGACAAGGTGTCCTCAATATCAACGTCTTGGTCAGGCTCTAGATCGCGCTTCAGGTACTTGCCGAGTTCGTTTTCGAAAAAGACAAACACATCAGAAACGGTCCTGCTTTCCATATTGAAAGCAAAACGAATGATAACATTAGGATCTTCTTCAAGAAGGTACTGCAAGTATGCGGTTGTATGTTCGTAGCCTACCGAAGTGAGACTGAGTTTAGTATCAGTGTTGTGGTAGACGGTGTTAACGAAGCGGGTGTGGAACTCGAAGGCGTAGATGAGGTCTTTGGCAGGGAATTCTCGGAGTGTACCATTTTCGTTGGCGATTCGGTCAAGTTGCATGGGTTTCTCCTTTAGGCGTTGCTATAGGGCGCAAAAGCGTCCTGGATAGCTTTGCCAACCTCAAACCCGTCAGCCTGGATACTGATGTTACGTCGAATAGTGCGAGTAATGTTCAAAGATGGAGTGCCTTCCCAGTCCTCGTGTTCTTTTTTGATTTGGGCTTGGACATCTGGGTTAAGGAAGACTTGCACATCTGTCACCATATCTTTTTCCAGGTCAAAGGTGATTTCGAAGTGCCCGTCAAAGGCGGGGTCGGAAAAACGCATTTCCAGATCTTCGTCGTAAGCGTTAGCGCTAAGCAGCTTAGGAGCGGGCTTTTTGCCGTAGGATTTGATGAACTGTTCGTAGAATTTGAATGCGGCTTCGAAACTGTAGGCGGGGTGGTGCATTATACAGGGTCCTTTGGTTGTGGGGAAGAGTAGGAGGGGCCGCGGCATGCAGGCCATGAAGCGAAACCTGTATGCCGCGGCATGGTATCAAGTATAGCATGCGTGCAGGGTGTGTGCAGTATGAGGGTAGCGTAGTGGGATAAAATATCACTATAATTTTAACTTAACCCTAAAAACTATTGCTAACACACTACACAAACGGCACACTATGGCATAACACGCAAAAAACAAAACAAGAAAGAAAAACATGAAAACCAAAAAACTCGCACTCGCCTGCATCACCACAATCACAACACTATTAACAAGCACCACCACAGCCCAAGCACAACAACCCGCCACACCGTCAGCCCAAGCACACATAGCAAACAGCAACGCGAACACCATCGATGAGTGGACACGCGACCTTCACCTTGGCGACACCTGCCCCAACAACGTCACCGTCTATATTCCACCATCAGGATCCTCTACCCTCCTTTCCAACCCTCTCATACCCCACTTCGGCGGCGTCCACCAGCAAGTTACCATGAACGACTACCCTACCAATATTGTGCTCACCCTCCCCTACAACGCACTATGGACAACAGGGCTAATCACCTACAACGAATCCCGCAACTCAGGCATACAATCTGCCAACAAAGCACTAAACGCAATACACTCCCAATGCCCCGGCGCGCGTATCCATCTCTATGGTTACTCTGAGGGCGGTGACGTGGGTGCGCATGTTGTGGAGTCTATTTCTCGGGGACGTGGCCCTATTCCTAAGCGTGTGTTGGGGTCTGCGGTTTTTCAGGGTAATCCTGTGCGCAGCACTGTAGGTACTCATTCGGCGGGGTCTGCACAGGAGGGTCGTGGGTTGTTTACACCGGCAAAGTATGGTGACCAGGCGGAGAAGGTTATGGAGGTGTGCGGTGTGATGGATGTGGTGTGCAATACGTCGAATATTGCGCCTAACTTGTACTATTTGTACGAGGATTATATTAGCAATTCCGCACCGTTGCGGGGTAAGTTTTCCCTGCGTGAGGCGATAAGGCGTGCTACTCCAGAGATTGTGTTGCGCTCTGGTGTGGAGGTTCCAAGGTCCGTGGTGGGGTGGATTGTGCATTCAACGCAGTACTACACATTGTCGCGGGATGCTCGGGATGCGGGTGAGAATTTCATTCAGGCGCATTTTGCGTAGTGTTGGCATAGGAAAAACCCCGTCCGGTGTGTTGGGCGGGGCTGTGGTGGATTAGTCTTCTACGAGCTTGTAGCGTCTGCCGGTTAGGGTAAGGTTTTTCGGGCGTACTAGGACTAGGAACGTTTCTCCTTCCCTGTTGAACATACACCTGATTTTTCCGTCATACGTTTCCTGAAGCAGAGTGACAAGCCCGTAGTCGGGGTGTTCGGCTTCGGCAAGGTAGTGCTCGTCAGCATTCCAAGGGGTGTCGGCCAGGGTGTTGGACATAATGGGCTCCGTTCTCTTAAGCATACTTGGGTGTGGTGGTGGAGTCGATGTCCCAGGTTTCTGCGTGCGCATATTCGGCAGTGAGCATAATCATGCGGTCAATAAGGTCAGCGATAAACCGCTTTGCTTCACTGGTTTCCCAATCGCTTGCCTCACACGACTGGTAGCTATAGCAGTGTGCAGCGGAGATGATCTCAAATGGAGTCCATTTGGTGTGCTTAGGCAAAGAATACTCGTAGGCAAATTCTTCGTTGTCGCTGTAGCGTTCGTTGACGGATCGGAGGTTTGCTTCGCGGAGCATGTGTCCGAATTCTTCGGCGTTGTTGTCAGTGACTTCGCGGTAGTCTCCGCCTGGGGCGTAGTAGCGGACGCTGCTGCCAAGGGCGCGGTTGACGGGAGTGTTGAGGTTGAGTTTTTCTGGGTGGGCGGCGGCGAAGAGGAGGACGTTGATGTGTTCATTGTCGAGGGTGAAGCAGGACATGGTGTGTGCTTTCTGTTGCCGGTTTATGCTTACAGGGTGTTAGTATACTTAAGCGGGGGCACAAAACGCAAACCACATAAGAAAAGCCCCAGCCAAAAGCCAGGGCATAAACTCTAAAGAACGCGCTTAAAGCTCCTCAAACTCACCATTATCATCATAACGGCCCAGAGCCTGCGCACGGTCAGAATCCTCAATGTAGTCAACATCAACGTCAACATCAGTGTAGCCTACACCGGACATGTAGTTCTCTACTGCCTCCTCCAAGGTCTCACCATCAGCAGTGACCTCAACAGTGCCATCAATCGGCAAACGGAACATGTAACGAGTCATTATTTTCTCCTTCGAATCAGGGTGGGTTAGAGTGCAACAAAGTTGCCGTTATCAGTGTAACCGATGCCCACTACCTCATTGGCATCAATAGCATAGTCAAGGTACTCTTTGGCGACTCCCTCACCATTCATATAGTTTTCCACAGCATCATCAAGCGACTCACCGTCAACGTGGACTTCAACAAGGCTATCAGTGCTGTCAATAGGGGCGCGGAAGATATAACGTGGCACGGGGGCTTTCTCCTTTAAATCAGGGACGGATTAGTACGTACATCAGTCATCAACACAGTCGATACCGACCACATCGCCAGTGCTGATAGTGTAGTCCGTGAATTCTTCGGCGTTCCCGACACCATTCATGTAATTTTTCACAGCATCGTCAAGCGACTGGCCATCAACGTGGACTTCGACCATGCCTTCAATGGGGGCACGGAAAATATATCGGGACATGGGGGTTTCTCCTTTAGTGTAGTAGGTTCCGCATTCAGACTATCATGCCATGCCCCGGCACAAACACTCCCGCGCCGGGCTCTGGGTTAGATTACGTCTGCCTCTTGCGACTGACGTGCGATCTTGTCACCGAGTGCTCGCACAGTTTCGCGCCACTTCGTGTAGTAAGCGTCGTAGATTTCATTGTCTACACGGTCGCGGCCAAAGACCATAGCGGCGATTTGCTTCCAGCCAGCATCCCAGCTTTCTACCTGATACCGAGGGGAGATGGCGGCGTGGGTGGCGCGCTTGGTGAAGCTGTCCTGAATGATCTCCCAGGCCATGTCGAGTACCGCTGCTGCCTCGGAGCTAAGCTCGCTGCGGTGGTCTTCGATCCACATGTGGACGAACCGCTCGTCCTCGCCAGTGAGGTCGCCTTCGATGGTGCGGTTTCGATGCTTTTGGGCGAGATCCAACATCGCTATCGTCGAGTATGGGAATAGCTCGTTGATCACTCGGTAAGTCTTGCCCTTGTACTCGTAGTCGCGCAGGGAGGTCTGGTTGCTTTGGCGGTCGAACAAGCTGTAGATCACACAGTCGGCAATGAACTCCGGGGTAAGCAGTGACTCGGGCGGGCGTGTAAAGATGTCCTTGTCACGAACCCACAGCAGCTTCTTTGTCGCAATATCCTCCTGCACGGCGCGACGAATAGAGAACGTCACCGCGGCGCGAATGAAGTTGTCTCGGGTGATGTCTCGACCGTGGGCACTGGCAAACCCCATGGTGTATATGCCTACGTACTTATCCGAGAATTGGACATTATTTCCATTATTGTGGGCATACCCGATAGCGCCGTCGCAAGGAACACACGGCGGGTTCTTAGAGGTAGGGGATTCAAGGCCGTTCTTGGTAAGAATAGGGTTAGGGTCTTTGTACTTGGGGAGTGCGATGTCAGCAAACCAGTCGCTAATGGTTTCACCCTTTGAAACACTGCGACCTCGCCAATTAGCGACCTTGTTGATGTCGAGGTCACTGTCGGACTTGAGTACTGTGTAGTCGAACTCGCGTTGGTTTGAGCCGCCTACTTCAAAGTGGCTAAAAATAATTCCCCACATGGAGCTGGTGCCAGAAAATTCACCGGCGTTCATCATAAAGCCGTCTTTGAACGAGAACTCGGAAGTCAGTTCGTCCGTGAACTTCCCGAAGTTCGGGCTGGTCAGAAATCCCTTGTTGAAGAAGAAGAAGTGGAAGTCAGAGGTGTAGCCAAAAATCTTGGCCAACTCTTTAGTTCGCCAGATGAACTGCGTATAAAGCTCGCTCTTAGCGTGGCCCATATCCCGCATCAAATCAGTCACAGCTGTAGCCGATACGCCGGGTTTCTGCTTCTTTCCATCGTGGCTCGTCGCCTGCCCATAAGGAGGATTAGCGAAGAAGACGATAGGTCGGTTCGCAGCGAGTGCTTCCACCAAACCCTGTGGCATTTTTAGTTTCCCAGCGCGGGCTAGTTCCAGTGCCTTGTCCGCGGTCATGCTGTCCTCGTGCAGCTGCATGTCGTCGTTGAGGAAGTCGTACTGATACTTGGTTGCTTCCGGGTTGTAGTCGGAGGCAATGTCTAGCTCTTCCTGGAACAGGGTGGAGCAGTACAGCTCCTTGAATCGGTAGTCGCGGGTCAAATTTAGGGTTCCGCAGGCCGGATCAACGACCACGTACTCCTGCTTCCAGTCCCCGCCCAGTGCGTCCTCGATGTACTCGTGGGCCTTATCCACCCAGCGTGGCGGTGTCCAAAAATCACCAGTAAAACGTCGGTCAGTTTCTTCAATTAGAGTATCAGCCACCTCAGTCAGCGACTTCAACTCCACCAACGTATAGTCACCCACTACATACTGCGACCAGAATTGCTCAAAACGATACGTATCCAAGGTCAGGTGCTTGTCGCCTACAACAAGCGTATTCGGCTTCTTGGGGTGAGCATAAATGTCACTGTTGCCACGGAGAATGTCAATAAAGAGAGAGATCTCGTCTTTGTTTTTCAGTCCTGTGGCGTCAGTGCCGAGTACTTCCATTTTGAAGCGAGTAAATACATGATCCATGGACTCTTTGTTGATAGGTACACGCAGTGGTTTGGTGCGCTGCCCCATGGCGTCGACGGCCCATAGGAACATGTTGGGGTCGAAGCCTGCTTGGATGTCGTGGACGTAGACGTGGTGAAGGTTGGAGTCTTGGATGAGGTCTGCAAGGAGTGTGGCGTCTTGATGCATGGTGGATGCGGAGTAATTGTGCCACGGGTAGGTGTCGTTGGTGGTGTATTTGTCGAGTTTGTTGGCGGGCATGGCGAAGATTTCGTCGGTGTCGCAGATGACGACGACGGAGGGTGTGCGTGCTCCGGTGGTGGGGAGGTTGCGGAGGTACCAGCAGACTTGGGCGTAGACTGTGGCGCGGTCTTTTTTGTTTGCGGAGAGGTTGAGGTCACGTTTTGCTTCGACGAGGAGTGCGTAGGGTGTGGTGGTGTCGGTGATTTCGATGTAGCCGTCGGTGTTGTTGCGGTAGTCGTGGGTGATGGTGGCGTTGGGGTGGATTTTTTTGAGTCCGGTGGTCAGGAGGGTGTTGACGGCGCTTTCGACGGCTTTTTCTACGTCGCCGGTGTGGTGGGCGTGGGCGAGGGTTTCGATGAAGTGGTCGGTTTGGGTTTGGGTGAGGATTTGGTGGTGTGTGGGGGCGTAGGTGGGCATGGTTTTCTTTCTTTTTGGGGGTTGTTTCTGGGTTTAGTGTAGCATGGTTTTTGATATGTAGAAAAATATACGCGCAAAGTTTTTAGGGAATAAAATGCTCGAAAAGTTTATCAACAAACTCACCACACCCACCTATCCTGCCAACAAACCCATGTTTTACCCCGGCTACATCAAACGCACAGACGGCCTCGATGTAGACAACATTCTTACCCAACTTAACGCTAACTACGCCACCAACCCTGACCACATCCATGGCACTTTCCACCGGCTTGCCTCCATCAGTGATCTCGAACCCATACTCTACAATCACTGCACCAACAACCCCACCTCCATAGGAAACTGGCTCCCACCCCTGCTCAAAGCACACCGCGGGCTTAACAACCCTGCCCTCCATATCCCAGCAACACGCACCATCCGCCTTGATCACGAGCTTGCCCAGTACCTGCGCGTTGAATTCGCAGACACCAACACACTAAGCCAACGCATCCTTGACACCTACCTCTACAACGAACTTGGCCTCACCCACCCCGACTACTTCATCAAAACCGGAACCTTCTCCGGCAAATTCCAATTCGCCAACGCCCACTGCACAGAACCTGATGAAATCGGACAATACTTCCACGTCATTAACAATTTTGCCATGTCTGTTGGTGCCGGAGAAACCATTGATCTTGCCATACGCGACTTTATTCCTGATACCCGCCAACCTGCACCCGCAATCTACAACGGCATGCCACTGCGCTGCGAATACCGACTCTTCATCGACTTTAGTGACAACCCAGAAGCACACAACCACACCGAACCCACCCGGCGCGCGGCGTATGCGCACAAGTTCGCTAACCCGCAGGACACTACCGGCACCTGCCCCGCCCGCATTATGGGGATCACACACTACTGGCACCGTAGAGTCATGCGGCAGCACTTTGCTATGCTCAATAATCCCGAATTCGCCGGATACAGCGGCATTAACCCCCAGGATGCTGCCACCTACCACGCGTGCGAAACAGAGCTTGATACCCAATTCGACCAACATCTAGACACTGTGCGCGCCGGGGTGGAGGAGTTGTTACCTGGAATGTATGCGCAGGGTTTTCGTGGTCAGTGGAGTGTGGACGTTATGGTGGATGCTACTGCCACGGGGAAGGTTGTGTTGTATCTGATTGATATGGCGCTGATGTGCGAGTCTGCGTTGTCTGATGAGCTTGATACTGTTGACGAGCTACGTTATGTGCCGGTGGAGGAGATTCGCGCCGCGGCGACACGTCGGATTTTGTGGTATGCCCCGGCTCCGGATTTTGTGCCGGGTAGTGTTGTCGATGGGCATGGTGTTGCGCACGAGTTTACCCAGGGCAGTGCTGAAAAATCGTTGCGGTGGGGCGTTGAGAAAGGCCTTTTGTCTACAGACGGGTCGTCGGTGCCGTTTTTGGAGACGTTGCCCAGGTCTGTGGAGTAGGCACGCAAATGGCACGCCCTTTCTCGATGCAGGCAGCCGATTGTACCGCGTAGCATGCCGCGCCAAGCCCCCCCCCCTTTGATTTAGAAAGTGGTGCCTTTAACTCCCGTTCGCAACCCCGCCAGTTCCATGGCTCCTGTGATAGCGTGTGCCACGTCATGCACGTCGCATTGTCCTGGATACGTGCCTACCGTGTCGTTTTCTCCGGCTCGTGCTCGATTAATTGCACCATCGAGATACAGGCCAGCATTAAACAGTGCGTCGTCTCCCAGATCTGGGTCGTCCCCGGTGTAGGTGCCAAACTCGACTGATCTGTGCGTAATCTCTGCGCGGTTTCCGTTCGTGGATTCGTTAGCAAGACCGAAAACGAAGAATGCAACAATACCGTGATAGCGCTCCTGCGCAGATACCCTGATAGTTAGATACCAGTGTCCTTCTTCCGGCTTAAATTCGAGGTTGCACAGCTCGGCATTGTAGCCGTTTAGGTAGAGATTATTGGTCAGGAAAGTATAGAACTTGACGGAGGAGGTGGGGTTGTAGGCAGGGTGGGGCATTGGCTTCCTTTCCACATCTGCTGTGTTTTCCATGTGGAGGGCACCTTTGTCACGTTTGGCGGATTAGTGCTGGTTGACGGGTATTTCTTTGGTGACTAGGCGGCACACGATCTTGTCTTGCGCAGTCGTGTTTTCGTGGTTGTTGAGGTCTTCGATAGTCGGGTACCACTTGTCTGCTAAATGGTACTCATTGTCAACCCAACGGGATACGCAATACTCGTACTCCATGCCCGCAACCAACTCAAGAAGATCATCCACAGTTGCTAAACATGGCTCCGCATCTGGGAATTCTTCTAAAAGGTCGATCAGGTCACGGGCGGACTGTGGGGTAATAGGAAAATCCACAACAAACTCCTTATACGGGTTTAGCGATCCAAGTACTCTGCAGCCGCAGCAAGAAACGACAATCCAACATCCCGAGCGTCCTGCGGGGAGTATGTTGCCGTAAGGTCACCAAATGTGAATTCAATGTGGCCGTCATAGGCGGGCCGGATCTCCATGCCGTCTTTCAGCTCCCACACCGGCTCAAGCTCATTATCATTGCTTGGGGCCGGAATACCTTGCTCAATCAAGCCCTCACGGTCTAGGGCGTTGAACAACATGTCTGGGTGGGAATCCCAGTACTCATCGATGATCTGCTCTACGCGACGACGTGCGTCCATAATCAGTTTTTCCTTTAGTCTAGCTCTTCAAACAACGGGGCCAAGGCGGTGACGTATCGGATTTCCAGCTCCGTGCTGCTATGTACATCCTCAAACTCAAAATACGCGCCTTCGGTGACACCAAAACCTACAAAGACCTGGTGCAAAGCGTCTTCGATGCTGTCGAAGCGGCCTTCTTCTACGTCTGCTAACAGCAGCTGAAAGTCAGTAACCTGGGTTACAGCAATACAGTCCGTAGGCTGCGCCGAACCCTGAAGATCAGCAATCTGGCTACGAATATCCTGTGTTGAATCAAGCTCAAAAGTTTCCATAGCCTGCACTATAGCACACCAAAACACCTGGCTCACCTGCTATACTTTAACCCATGGCAGAAATCGACATCGTATACGACGCACTCACCAACTGGAAACCATACTCCGACTTTGAAGGACTAGCACAAGCCCTCGACGACGCTGAAGCAGACTACGGACTCGAAGGCGACAACCCTCGAATCCCCATCTGGGTCGCACCCTTCCAATCGGAAAACCTCAACCGCGAAGGAGGAGACGGCCACGAATACTTCTACAATGACGGCGAAGTAGAAAACGATAATACCTTCTACAAGGCCCTTAACTGGCTATGTGAAACCCAGGGCTACACACTCAACGACCTGGAAGACGATAACAAAGTCAACAACTCAACCTTCCTACGCTCTCTCACCGACGAGCTTGAAGTAGGGCCCATCAATGGTGTCCTCATTCTTCACGGAAACATCCACTACCAAGACCTCACCGACCTAGCCCACAACAACCTCACGCTCCACGCGCCCACAGGCATTACTGTAGGCGCATTTGACCCCACATTTGGCGGTGGTTCCCTGCTGGGTATTGAGCTAGAAAAGGGTGTAGACGTGCCACTTGACATGGGCCGATACATTTCGGAGATTGTCTATAGTGGTCAAACCCGCTCCAGCTATGGCTACTCCGTCAGTGATGTGTATGGCACGAACCCAACCGACTTGTCCGACTTCAGTATCAAGTAGAAAGAACACACCATATGCTATCAGCAGGAATTATTATCTTGATCCTCATTATCATCGGCATTCTCGTCATCCTTGACGGGTTCGTCATTGTCCGCACCCGAGAAGCCGCCATCATTGAGCGCCTCGGCAAATTCAACCACATTGCTCACGCAGGCCTAAACTTCAAAGTCCCAATCATTGACCGCGTACGCGACAAAATTGATCTGCGCGTTCGCCAGCTGGACGTCATGGTCGAAACCAAAACCAAAGACAACGTCTTTGTTCAAATCCCCGTCGCCGTCCAATACGAAGTAGTCCAAGGCCGCGAGCGTGAGGCCTACTACACTCTGTCCGAACCAGAAGAGCAAATTGTGGCCTATGTGCAAGACAATGTGCGCACGTCTGTAGCAACCATGGACCTGGATGAGTCGTTCGCATCTAAGGACACAATCGCAAAGTATGTAGCAGAGTCACTCCGGGATAACATGGAGTCCTACGGCTGGAACTTCGTGAACACACTTGTGACCGATATTCGCCCCGATTCTCGTGTACGCGAGTCCATGAACTCCATTAACGCCGCCCAGCGCGAGCGTGAAGCTGCTATTGCTCAGGCTGAGGCGGAGAAGATCCGCGTTGTGAAGGAAGCTGAGGGTGCTGCTGAGGCGAAGAAGCTTGCGGGCCGTGGTGTTGCTGACCAGCGTAAGGAGATTGTTGAGGGTATTGCTCAGCAGTTTGAGTTGCTTCGTGCTGCGGGTGTGAAGGAGAATCCGGAGTCGTTGATGTTGGTGTCGCAGTATTTGGATGCGATGGTGGATGTGGCGGATAAGTCGCAGGGTAGTGTGATGTTTATGCCGTCGAATCCGCAGGGTATGAATGGTTTGTTTGATGGTATGCGGGATGCGTTGTTGTCTGCGGGTCAGGTACAGTCGCATTCTGTTCCCACAGTCACCGAGTAACTGTTTCTGATCAGTTTTAGTGCCCGTGGCCTGGAGATGGCTGCGGGTACTTTTTCTATTTAAGCTGGGGCGTGTGCTATAGACTGGGATGTGAAAACCTGCTTACAAAGGGAAAGGAATAAGGCCGTGTCTGATGCCACGTATGTACAAAAGGTTGCAGAGAAAACAACCGACCAGGATGCCCGCCTGGTACAAGAAACACTCGACCGGGCCACTGCCGCGGTGGAATCGGGGAAAACCTTTCAGGATACGACAATCCCGATTGAGGTTGATCTGATTGACCGGGGCGCAGATACTCCTACCACCCGACTGTGCTTGGTTGCGGTACATTCTTGTTTCGAGGGCTGGGATTCTACTATCGAGTTTTTCCTAGATCGAGAATATGACAATGTGCAGGAAGGTCAGGCCGCTTTGGTAGACTGGGTACTACAAGGTAACTGGCTTTAAGCTGCGAATATCTAAAGGAGTTGTCATGGCTTTAGTTCGTGTAACAGAAGAAGTTGTGTACGAGATCAATATCCCCGATTCTGTTCCCGCTGATGAGTGGGAGTCGTATTGGGCTGATCAGGAAAATGTTGACCAGTTTGTTGTTGCGGTACAAGACCGCAGTGTAGAGGAGGTATGAGTCACCCATAACTAGGATCGGTATTGTTGAACAAGTTGTCTACGAAATTGATGTCCCGGACGATCTTCCGCGGGATGAGTGGGAAGAATTTTGGGGGAATGTAGAGGACCCAGAGAACTATATTGTCGATGTGACAGAGCAGGATATTGAAGAGATCTCAGGGTATTAGTCGTGCCGATTTTTGAGAGGGAATTCGATTTCGATGTGTGGGGTGTCGTCAGCGTGGAGGCGGAGTCTGCAGAAGAGGCCGAGGCGTTGATGCGTAAGGCTTTGGGTGCGGTCCCGACTGTTGACAGTAGCGATGGGGTACGGATTCGAGGCGTGCAGTGCGAGGGTGTGCTGTTTGATATAGACAACTAAATCCCAGTGTATTTAATTAAGGGGTATTATTATGGCAATTTTTGAAAAAGAATTCACTTTCGAAGTACGAGGCACCGCCCGCGTCGAGGCTAATTCCGCCGATGAGGCAGCAGAAATCATCGAATCCTCTATGGGTGCCGCCCCGGTGGTTGAAGACGGCACAAGCATCGATGTAGACAATGTTGAAGTTGAGGGTTCTTTCTGGGGTCTAGAAGACTAGTTGCCCTCTTGTCACCGCAGCGTGTATACTGATAGGTGGAAGGCCCACAGGGCGGATACTTGATCTGAATATCAACTCCCCTCCGTCCACATTCCCTTCCGCCTGATTTGAGACTTCTCCCTGAAGTGCGTGGTCTTTCTCTTTTCCTCTTCGACCACCGCTTTGGGGAGTTTTGTTTAGCGTATTTGACACACTTGTTGCGTATGCTGTAGTATAAAAGAAGTGAAAGGCCCACTGGGCGGATACTTCTGATCTGGATATATCTGAAAAGCCCGTCCGTATTTCCTTTCACACCCCCCCTTTTTAGGTTATGATCTTTAAGTTAAGTTGTAATTTTTTTGAAAAGGTGTAACCTGATAAACATCAAGCCGCAAGGCAAATAAGCTCTGGCCCTCAGTTGAACTGGGGGCTATCTTTTTTGTAAAAATGGGGATTGTTTAAACAACGCTCGGCCTACCCGCGGCTGTCTGATCTTGATGATGCTTCAGTTGCCCACGTAGATTTTCGCTAACCCCACCTTACCTGATACACTAAAGATGTCAGGCCTATTTTTCCCGACCAAAGGACAAAAACCATGAACAACATCGCCACCCAACTACGCAACAACCTCATCGCCATCCCCTCCCTCAACCACCCCGCAGACACCACCCTCTGCGACGCCACCGCCGCAAACCTCCTCACCTACGGCATCCTCATCGACCCCGAAAAGCTCCACGGCGCAAGCACAACCTTCCTTACCAACCTCAACACCGCAGCCCGCAAACTCCGCGGCGCAGACCGCACCTGGGACACGTTCTACCCCAACTTCCCCAAGGGTGTGCAAGAAACCGATGAGCTCACCCTCATCATCCAGCAGCTCGCCCACTACTGGACCCACGGCCACTACACCCCGCAAGAACCAGACAACAAGCGCGACGAATTACCCCTAGAAGAAATGCTCACCGGGGCCACCCGCGTCGACGTCCTCCGCGACCCCGCAGATGCTCCTGACATCATTGCCCGGCGCATCAACCACCCTACTGCGCTGCCTGCACAGGACGCAGAGTACCTTGCCGAGCTTACCTCCCTGGTCTCCAAGGACGACATCCTCAACATTGGTGATACCACCCGGCGCGCCCGGTTTAAGGAGAATGTGGGGTTGTGGCACACGGCTGTGGCATGCCAGTCTGCTGTTGAGGACCCGGATTTTGTGGTGGATCTCGTTAATACTGTCGATTCGGCGGATGTGCTGTTGCGTCTTATTCTTGCGCTGTATGTTTACCCGCAAAACGTAGAGGACATCGAAGAAACCGCGGACAATATCGCACGCTTTAAAACCCTTGACCGCGGCACCAAGACACGCCCCATCCCCCGCCGAGTGCGCCGCGCCATTGTCACTCGCCTACCGCACACGGTACACAACAAGCACTTCCCAGCAGACGCACTGCTTATGCGCGCCGGGCTGTGGAAGCGTGTGCTCTCTTCCATCCATGCCTTCGACTATGCCCGCGACGAGCAGGTTAAGTACCTCCTGGATAGTCTTTTTGACAACAATGACTACACCTCACTCAACGCTTTAGCAGACCAAGGGCTCCAAGACACTGCCACCACCCGCATGGCTGTTGACGCTCTCGCACTCCACGCGCCGGGGCGTTTGATGCGTAACGTGGTGGCGTTTTCGGTTAATGATTTTGCTGCTACTGTGGCCGCGGTTTCCGAGTGTGCGGATAGGGTGGCTGTAACGACCCTTGTTTCCGCGGTCAATGCTGTGCGCTCTGCTGCGTCTGGCGGTCAGCGTTATCGTCGTATTGCTGGTGGTTCTACTTCTTTGGTGGAAGACGAAGTGCGACTGTCTGATGCGCAGGCTCAGGAGTTGGAGGAGTGTATCGTCACTTACGGTATTCGTCCGTCCTTGACGAAGATTCCGCTGCCCGAGGGCCCTGTGGGTATTCGCGGCGGTGAGGTTGCTGTGCCGTTGTCGGTTGTTGGCCGTTCTGCTACGAAGACGGATCGTCGTCGTATGGTGCAGGGTGAACGTATGACGCTTCCTGGCTCTGGTGGTGTGGTTCGTTTCTTTATGCACTGGTATGACTGTGAAGAATCGTATGGTGGCACGGATCTGGATTTGGGTCTTGTGCTGCTTGATGAGGACATGCAGGTTATTGATACATGGGATTATGCGGATGTGCATAGTTCTTCTCATGGCACGAATGAGACAGTGACGTTTTCTGGTGACTCCATACAGGCTCCGCGTCCTGATGGTGCGTCGGAGTTTTTCGACGTGGATATGGTGAAGTTGGTGCAAGAGTATCCTACGGCGCGGTATATGGTGGAGAATGTTCGTGTGTATTCGGGTGCGCCGGGTATTTCTGCTGTGGATAATTATTGTGGTGTGATGCGCCGTGACAAGGTGATGTCGGGTGAGGTGTTCGATGCTCGTACTGTGGTTTCGGGTGCGTGTGCGTCTACGGGGTCGAAGTTTGTGGTGTTGTTGGCTGTTGATGTGGTAACAGGTGAGTTGGTGTGGTTGGATACGGAGACTGGTTCGGCGGAGTTGTATGGTCGTGCGTCGACGGATGGTGAGGCGACGGGGTTGGCTGTTGGTGAGGTTTTGGGTGGGTCTCGGGTGAGTGTGGGTGAGTTGCTTGGTTGGTGGTCTGGTGGCCGGGGGGATGAGTCTGTGGGTGTTGATTGGGATATGGTGTTTGGCTTGCTGTGACGACATAGAGAAGGGACGGCACTTGGGGGTTGTTGCCTTTGGGTGCCGTCTCTTTTTGTTATGTGACGAGGGGGTTATTCTACCTTGTGCCAAGTAACGTTGTTGGTAAAGAACTCGTCTAGTTGTTTGTCGTTGCTGATGTGTCCGTTGGCGAAGCGTTTGAGTTGCTTTGTGGGGCACATGACCTGAGATAGGAAGAAGTGTTCTTTGTCTTTGGGGTCGTGGAGTTCGAGGATATAGTTGCCGTCGATAATGCCTATGCGTAGGTAGCGTGCGTCGTTGAATTCGTATTCGTGTGCGGGTTCTTCGATGAAGGTAACTGGGTACGTCATAAGCTACTGTGCGCCGACCTCTGCCATGGTGGTCTGCACAACACTGGATTCTTGGTCGAACGTGTGGCCTGGTAGATAATCATTCGCGGTTGCAGACCAAATAGGATGATCAAAGGGAAAAGCTACAGTCTCGGCGTAGTTTCCTTGCTCAATGTGCTCAATGGTGGAGATAGTGCGCATTGAGGTGATGTTGGGGTTGTGTGGGGAAACGAGATTGTGCCAGTCAATGGTGGGCGTGTGCTTGCGGCCTTCTGGTAGTAGAGGTTGGAGAAAATGTGCGGGTGTCGTGTCGTCTAATGATCGGCACGTGTGCGCGAGCATAGAGGTCTCGTCAAGAAGCACTGGATCGTCGGTGAGGAGAAAAATGTTGCCTGTTGCAGGCATGTCCTCGGTACCGAAGTTGTAGTGAATGAAGTTCACAGTGGTCTCGTTGTTTGTGACCGTGAAATAGTCCAACAGGCCAGGCGTCTCCTCTGTAGGTTCGAGGCTATAGTACGGGTAATGCGCTAGTGCTTTATGCAGATCGTCTGCATACCACTGCCGCGTGTTTTCAACACAAGTCGATAGAAGTTGAAGCGCGGCGGTGGAGGTGTGCCGGAAGTCGACTTCGTGTGGGTCGCGCCGGGTGCTGAAAAGCGTGGATACAGCACGAGTGTCTTCTGGGGCAACGTAGGCGCGGTGTCGGACGAAAGTGTAATGGGTCATGGGTTCCTTACTTGGTTTCTAGCATGATGCAAGAGCAGTGAATATTGTCGGTGCTTTGGGGGTCGGTGTCGCTCAGCAGGGCCCAAAGTGGGTGTCCGATGGGCAGTTCGAGGTAAATGTCGTCGGCGGTGACGGTGTCCGGGGATTGGATAATCGTGACCGCGGGAGAGTGGACGATTTGATCCCAGGCAATGGTATCGCCGTCATAGTCTTCGATGAGTGGTGCAAGGAATTCTTGGTCGGTAAGTTCCGTGTCGCCGTGGTAGTGGTATGCGGCGAGGCAGTGTATAGAGGTGTAGATTCCGGAGTTGGTGAGGTTGAGGTGTCCACCGCTGGGGGCCACATGGTGTGCGCTGGAGGTGAAGGTTACGAATTCGCCTTGGGTTTTGGTGGTGAGGTTAGCAATGGTGATGTAGTCGAGTGTGGAGCCGTGTGCGGAGTGTGCGAGGGATGTGAGGGTGTTGGGGTTGCGGGTGAGTTCGGTGTGGATGAGTGGGTTGAGCCAGGGGAGTGTGGGTTCGATTTGGTCGTTGTAGAAGGTGAGTAGGGTGTCGTTGGTGTTTGTGGGTTCGGGTGTGATGCCTGTGCCGAGGAGGGTTGCGGCGTGTGGGGTGTTTTCTGGTGTGATGTAGGTGCGGTGGCGGGTGAGTTGGTATTGCGTCATGGGTTTAGTGTAGCAGGGAGTTACCCCTTTTGCACAATAAAAACCAGTATTTAATAATCGTGTTTAGTTTTGAAAAGTTGACCACAATCAACTACACTAAAAAACAACCAACAACAAAAAGGAGACACCATGGACCCCCACACCCTCAACCTCGCCTACCGAATCACCACAACCCACACCCCCATCCACCCCGACACCCTCAACACCACCGTCTACCTCACCAACATCATCGAAAAAATCACCACCGACACCTACGCCACCCCCACCACCTTCTACCCACACGACAACACGCTCAAAACCCAAGAAATCAACACGCTTACCCTCCACAACAACCACATCACCACCAACTCCTTCCGCCCCTACTTCATCGTGCCACCCACCCACTTAGACGACAGTATCGGCTTAGCAATCGCAGCTATCGGCACTCTCACCGCCCAAGAACTCAGCGCCACTATCACCAACACACCGCCCTATATTCATGCTGTGGAACAAGGAACCCCCATTAACCTTGACGAAGCGGCGGAATACTACACTCAGCTTTGGAACCCGAGCGCATAGGAAAGACACCAATGTACGACATATTTAACATCAACACTATCTCCGGAAAAACGTACCAGTATATCCTTGATCCTGCCGTTTCTGAAAACAAGGTCGTTATCAAAGACACAGCATGCATCTGCATTGTAGGATCGGGAGAAGTATTCGATTCCTTAATATCCGATGTCTGCGACGAAACAGGTCTTCACTATGGGCGGGCAAAACCCTATGACGCCTCCCGGTGGATATACTTCTGTCCTGGCGTCTACCTTAATGCGCACACTGTTGAATCAGTAGTGCGTACAAAAATTCCCGGTACGGAATACAAACAACTCCGAAGCAAATAGCCCTGACGCAGGCATATAAAACCGGCCCCTAGAAGACAAAAACCAAAACTTCTAGAGGCCGGTTTACCTATTCCCTACGGAACGAGGACCCTAACCCTCGCCCCACAGTCAGTCTACACGACATGCTTTGTTTTGTGGTTGTAATATGCGGGAAAGATAGCAGATTATTCACGCGAAGAAAACCCCCGGTATTGAAACACAAATACCGGGGGAGAACAGGTTTTAAAAACTCGAAAAATGCATCAAATGCTATTCTCGGAAGCGGCGCGTGGCACGTATTTCAGAGCTGCTACCACGCCTAAGTATATAGCATGCGATCTAAGGCGGTCAACTAAAGGCTTTCAAACGATATATCCTCGGCAATATCGCCGGGATCTAGAACAGGGTTTTCGGCCTGAACCGCCTTGTCCCACGCTGATCCCTTAATTTTTGTTGCCTCACAAACTTCTAGTGTCGATAGGTTGCGCGTTTTCTCCCATACACGAAGCAAAGCCACGTTTAGCTCAACGTCCTGGGACTTATCAGGCACAAATACTTTGCCAGAAGCAGTTTGGCAGTAGCGGGTGATTCGGCCTTGGGGATTGTCGGAGAACTGGTTGGCAAGGGAGTGGAGTGCGGGGCCGTGTTCCCAGGTGCAATAAGGCTCGCCGATGAGTTCTCTGCCTGTATTTTTCTGATAATGAGTCTCAATAAGGAATACGATACGCTGCAACTTCGGAAGGTTCAGCGGACTATTATCACGAAAAGAAAACTCCAGCACACTGTTAGCAACATGTGTCGCAAAATACGCCATGAAACGCCTCCTCCACAAAAAGGGCCGAGAAACTTATGTCCCGGCCCAACCTCATGGCTAATTATTCTCGTAGAACCAACTCGGAAGATTCCGCGGCTCATCATCAGAACTGGAGCTGCTATTACCATTCGACCGCGGGGACTTCGTCACAGTAGTCGTCTCCGTCGTAGTCTGAACCTCAGCGTCAGCAACATCCTTTTCTAGCTGCTTAATGCGCTCATCCTTGTCCTTGACCCAGCCGTCACGTTCAGCAACCTTGCCTTCGGCGTCTTGTACTCGGCGGTTAAGGTCGTCCACCTGCTTTTGGAGATCCTCAGCGCTGTCACCAGAATCCGAGGCGTCCTTGGTGGCCTGATCGCGTTCCTTTACGAGCTTGTCTACTTCAGCTTGCAGTTCAGTGACCTTTTGCTGGTTTTCTTCGTTTTCGTCTTCAGCGGACTTGTGGAAGGGGGAGCCGAGGGCAAGTAGGAGAATGGAGATGAGGGCTAGTATGCCGGTGGCGATAGCGAGGGCGGTGGACTTTTTGGAGGTGGAGTCGAGTTTTTCCTGATTTGCGTCTAGATCGTCTTCTACTTCCTTTAGTCGGGTAGTAAGTTCCCGGTTGTCTGCCTCCGCGGCGCGTAGCTTGTCTTTAGCGACGTCAAGAGAGGTGATGTTGCGGTTTCCGTCGGGGGAGTAATCTTCGTAGGTAGTGTTGCCGGGGAAAATTTGTTGCGGGGTATCTGGGTGGGTGTCTACGGGTGGGATGTTGGGGTCGGTGTTGTAGGAGTGGAAGATTTCGGTGGGTTGTTCTTCAGAGCGGTCGTAGTCGCGGTTGTAGTTGTTGCGTTCATGGCCGCGGTCAAAGTCACGGCGGTCTCCTCGGCGGGGGTCGTTGTTGAATTCACGGTCATCATAAGGGTCGTAGTTGTTGTCTGCCCGGTATTCTTGTTCGCTGCGGTTGGTGTAGTTGTCGTTGCGATGGAGGTCGCGGTTATTGTGGGGGTAGCGGCGTGCGTTTCCTTGTGCCGAGTTGTTGTTTTGTACATCGCCCATGTTTTTGTGGGGTCCGTAGGTTTGGCGGTATACGTCATTGAGTCGATCGTATTTTCCATTATCATTCGGGTAGGTCATGGTGCTGATGTTCCTTCTGGGGTTATTTGTTGTTTGTGCCAACACTAGCAGGGTCTGGCGGTTGGCTCCAATTTTTCTTAAAACGAGTATATTTTAACATATTTAAATCTGATACCATGCACCCATGGACTTTAACCACACCCCAGAACTCATACCCAACAACCTACCTCCAGCAGACAGACGATACGCCCGACACGAACTCTTCCGAGCATTCCCCTGGGCAGTCTGGAACTCCAGCGCACTAGAAGGCTACAACTTCACCCTCAGCGAAGTCGAGTCCATCATTAACGGCTACGCGCCCGGAAACTATCCTATTGACCACATCGATGACGTCCGCGGTATTGCCGCAGGATGGAAAACAGCCCTACAAGCCATGGATCAAGGGGAAGAAGCAGACGAAAATCTTGCCCGACAAATCAACTACGCCATCACACAAAAAACCAGCCTCGCGCCGGGCCAGTTCCGCGGCGAATCTACACACGTTCATGGCGACGGCGGCAATGTACGCACCCCGCGGGGCTTGTATGTTGCGCCGCGCCCGGAAGAGATCAAACCCCTCTGGGACGACTTTGCTATTGACGACCCGGTGCAGCGCAGTTTCTTACGCATCCCTTTCATCGCCCGCCTGCAGCCTTTCTGGGACGGAAACAAACGCACAGCACTTATGCTCTCCGCAGTAGACCTCATCAACAATGGCATGCCCCCGCTGATCGTGGAAAGCCACAACTTCGACCAATGGCACGACGCCCTTACCTGCCTATTCATTGACAACAACGCCGACCCAGTCCTCGAAGTACTCACCGGCTCCATTCTAAAAATGTAGACAGAACCAGAACCCATGCTGCTACACTACTTGGCATGGACAACTACCAAAAATACGCCGAACAATACAACCTCAACCACGAAGACTTCAAAAAATTCGCCGAAGTCTTTGTCAACACCGCCGCAAGCGAACACTACGTCTCCTACGACGTTAACGAAGAACCCGTCCTCGTCGACGACCTAGAATGGGCAGCACCTGACATCGGTGAAGGAATCGACGAAGACGACGCCATCGCTGCCATCGAAAACCACGACACCACCTTCAACACACTCGCCGTATTTTTCCGCGACTACCAGCACGTACTTGACGACAAAGGCATCTCCTACCCCGAGTTCGCATCAGCACTTTACTGGGACCTAGAATGCGGAGACGACCAGGTAGAACAGCTCATTGGCGGTGAAGAAGGAAAAAAGATCTCCGCCCACGCCAACGATGCCGGATGGTGCGACTACTTCTTCATCGACCACGGAACCCTCGGACTAGACTAAAAAACAGCACGCACGCGGCAAGGATTTTCCACACAACAACGAAACCTGTGCTACAGTTACCTCATTGTTACAAAACCGTTTGACCACAACGTGCGCGAAAGACAACAATGATCAAGAAAAAATTCCTACTGCCCTCTGCCCTAGCCGCCGCAGCACTCACCGGCGCAATCGTCGTACCAACCTCACTCGCACAACCCCAAGACACTCCCACCGAATCCCACGCCCCCGAAAAGCCCGGCGCGGATGAAGATAAGGATAAGGAGTCTGTGGAGGATACTGCGAAGAAGTCCACGGCGATCATTGCCCGTGTGCGTGCCACTATCCCCAAGCCGGATAAGGTAGAGCGCCTCAATTTGGATAGGTTCCGTGTTCCTGATCCGCAGCCTGAACCGGAGCCGGTAGTCCCGCAGGAGACTGAAGAGGTTGTTGAGGATACGGAAGCGTCCGTACCGCAGCCAGAGTTCAATGTTCCTGTCAGTGACTACGGCAATGATGTTGTTGCCGCGGCCATGTCACGTATTGGCGCGCCGTACGTCTATGGTGCCACGGGCCCGGATTCGTTTGACTGCTCAGGTCTTGTGCAGTGGGCGTATGCTCAGGTAGGTAAGTCTGTGCCGCGTGTGTCTGATGCGCAGATCTGGGGTGGTACTCCGGTATCGCTAGAGGAGCTGCAGCCGGGCGACGTCGTGGGCTATTCTGGTGGCGGCCACGTGGGTATTTATATTGGTGACGGTCAGGTGGTTCATGCTCCGACTACTGGTCAGACGGTGACGGTGATTGGTTTGCATGATATGCCGGTTGTGGGGGCTTCGCGCTACTAGGATAGTGCAGATTTTGTTTCCGTCGTACCTTTGTTGGGTGCGACGGTTTTTCTTTGTGTAGGTGCTAGACTTTTAGGGTAGTTGAAAAATTTTTCCTGAAAGGAAACAACCATGAGCGATTACATCACCCCTATGCGCGAGCATGACTCTATCGAGCAGGCAATTGAAAAGTCCTTCGCACCCGGATATGAGGTTTTGTACGTGGGCGACTCTGACGAGGAGGACAAGTATTGGGCAGTTGCGGAATGTGACGGCACGCGCGCTGTCTACGAGTACCGTGTAGAAACTTTCGGCGGCGAGTACCATTTTCGTTCTATCCCCGTAGACCCTGCCACACCGTGCGCCCACAGCCCCGAAATCAACCAACTCATCAACAACTAAACCCTACCCCAAATCCCTAAAACCCTAGAAAGGAGACCAACCACGTGGCCCGACAACGACGACACAACGCCCAACCCATAGACAAACCCACACGAGAAGAAAAGAAACAAAAAACCACCCACCTTAAACGCACCATCATTCTCGTACTCTCCATTGTCCTTGTCGTTATCCTCACCGCCGCGGTAGGCCTCTACGGTATCCGAGCGTTCCTTGGCACAGCACAAAGCTCCACCACCGTCAGCCTCGATACTGACGTTGATGATGAGTACAAGGTTGGCTCCGGCACACAAGACTCCGACAATAAAGGAAAAGGTCCAAAAGACGGGGCCATAGACTACCTGCTTGTGGGTGCGGATAGTCGCGTTGACATGCAGGGAAACCCTTTATCCCCGGAGATGGCGGAAAAACTACGCGCCGGGGATGTTGATACCACGAATACGGACGTGATTATGGTACTGCGTGTTGCTGCGGACGGGTCGCAGGCCTCAGCGGTGTCTATTCCGCGTGATACGTACATTAGTGACCGCCAGTTTGGTAATACGAAGATCAATGGTGTCTACGGTATGCACCAGGCGGACAAATTGTCTGAGTTGGGCAAGGATAATGCTGATGCGCAAAAACAGGCTGCGGACGCGGGTAGGCAGGGTCTTACTGAGGCTGTTGCAAACCTGACGGGTGTGACTGTGGATCATTATGTGGAAGTTGGTCTTGTAGGATTTTCTCTGTTTACGGACGCTGTGGGTGGAGTTGACGTGTGTTTGAATAACGCTACTGAAGATCCTATGACTGGGGCGTCGTTTCCTGCGGGTCAGCAGACTCTTGACGGTGCGGAGGCATTGTCTTTTGTACGTCAACGCTATGGGCTTGCTAATGGTGATTTGGATAGGGTGAAGCGTCAGCAAACGTATTTGACGTCGATGGGTAAGAAGCTTCTTTCTGCGGGTACGTTGACGAATCCGAAGAAGTTGAAGGGGTTGTTGGATGCAGTGGAGCAGTCTGTTGCGATTGACGATAACCTTAATCTTACTGAGGCCGCAACCACCTTATCGAAAATTGATCCCAGTAACATCACGTTTGAAACCATCCCCGTCATCACCATCGCCGGACACGGAGACCACGGCGAATCCGTCGTCGAAGTAGACACCCCCACCGTCCAAAACTTCTTCGCCGCCCGCGCAGGCTCCACCACACCCGACACCCCACGAACAGACAACCACGTCGACCCCCGCGGCGAAAAACTCCCCGAAGACATGGCCGTTATCGAATCCGTACCTTCTGCCCGAGTATTCTCCGTCGGCACTGACGAAGCCCCGGCGCGCGATGCCGCGAAACGACTCACTGACGACGGTATTGTAGTCACAGATGTGGCTATGGCACCGTCTAAGTGGTCGTCATCAGGTGGGCAGGTGCTGGTGCGCTCGTCGACAAAGTCTGCTCAGCGTATTGGCGAGCTTTTAGGACTGCCGGTGGTAGAGCAGCGATCCTTGCCGGAAGGTACTGTGGTTGCTCTTGTTGGTGCCCCATCGTCTGAGGTTCCCGCGGGCGAATTGGACTCTGGTGAGGCAGAAGAATTTGTGCCCTCTGCCCCGCCTGTGCAGTCTTCAGAAGCTACCAGTGTGGAACAAGGCGTGGTGTGTGTTAATTAAGGTCACACGCGTCGAGTACGTCTTGTACTAGCTGATCGGCGTCCGCGTCGGGGGTGGTTTTTGAATCCGCAAGTGCCCACATGGTTGTGGCGATTTGTTGAGGGAATCCTTCGGGGTTGGACGATGTGGGGGAGAGTTGGGCGACGAAGTTTTGTGGCGTGCCGTGGGGGCCTACAACGTCAAGATATTTGGCGTATAGTCCGTAGATTTCGTCACGAGTGTAGACCTTAATGCCACGTTGCTGGATTTCTTCCGGAGTCCACACATCACCCTCGTAAGACTGGCGCAACTCTGGGTGGTGATAAATCGCGGCGGATCGGCCCTCAACAGTGGTAGTAACATACGTAATCCAGGCCTCAGCATAGTCTGCTTTGGTTCCCTGTTCGACACCCTCTGCCGCCATAATCATAATAGGGTCAAGGTTTTCCTGACCTTGGGTGGTGCATTTGTCCACAAAGTCGTAGAGTTGGTTTCCCTGGCTGTCCGAGCGCAGTTCCCTAATGGCCTCTTGCTGCTCTTTGTCCATAATACGATCCGGCATGAGCCACGATGGGATATTCGACGCGGCGTTTCCTATCCATGATGTTGCTACGGCACCTGCGGGGGCGAGGACACTGACAGCGCCGAATATCAGGAAAACCACTACAGCCACAATGCCTACTGTTTTCCACCCGCCTAGAGCAAGGAATACTTTCCTACCGATTTTGCGGGCAATGTTTTTCGCCGCTGAGGAGGAGTCTTTCTTTTTAGCGGGGGCTCCCTTGGTATTATCAACCGCGCCGCGTGTATTGTCTTGAGCCCCGCGGGTATTATCCCCAGAGTTCGGGGAGAGTTTTTTAGCAAGCCACGACACGAAAAAGTCCTCTACAACTGTAGGTTTTTGATAACTTCTTCTGCTACTGTAGCAGGCTTGATGGTTTGTTCCTGGTTAGAGAGCACTGTCACAGCCACAGGGCCTTTTTGCACCGAATACACTGACCCCACACCACCCTCATTGTTCCAACTACCACGGCCACCATCCCAGCCTTTAGGCTTCATAGCGGGGCTTGTCCACTCGATCGGGGCGTAGTGGTTGACGGTAGTAATAGCGTCTTCCTTAGTGGGAAGGTGGCGCACAATAACTTGGAGCTGCGGCTGGTCGGGGTAGGACCAGAAAACGCAGGCTGGGGTGTCAAATCGTGTGTCTAGCCCAACGCCTAAAACTTTTTGGCCGTTAGTGTCTGCAACCCAGTCAGTGTTGAGATACGGGCATTCGTCCCACGCGTCCTTGGGTGGGATAATGGCACCTTCTTCGGGGATGAGACCGCCGTCTGGTTGTGGGGCGTTGGCGGCGGGGTCAACGGTAGTATCCTCTGCGTTAGGATCTTTAGTTTCTGACTCAATAAAATCAGGGCCCTTGTGCAGATGGTCAAAATAGCTGGTGGAGCAGCCAGAAAGGGTTACTGACAGTGCTACACACGCAGCAGCAAGAGTGGTTTTTGTGCGCATAGTGTCCTGATCCTTAAACGTACATCCAGTGGTCACCCATGAAGTTAGCGTCCGAGCCGAGAAAAACTTCACGGCCCGCAGCAGCATTAAGCCAGTCTGGTGGGGTGACCATGATTTCTTGGATTTCTTTTTCTGCCTCCGAGTCTACAACAAGCTCATCGTGAATAGCGAGAATGATGGCGTCATCGAGGCCTGCTTTGTGGATATTGTTGATTGTTTCCGACAGCATGGAGTAGGCGGTTCCTTGCACAATGTAGTTCATGGCGCGGTAGCCCACATACGGGTCGGTATCCCAGGGCCTGTTATTGTCGGGGAAGTTTTCTGGCACGGTCAAACCACGCCCGTCAACGGTGCGGATAAATCCTTGTTTGCCTGCGACGTTTTTAACCCGGTTGAGGAAATCAACGGTGGGCTGCATGGCGGCGTTGTACTGGTTTTTAATGTTGGTGGCTTCATCTAGAGATACACCTAAGTTGGACGCCAACAGAGCCTTTCCTTGGCCGTACATATTCGCCAGCACCACTGTTTTTGCTTTTTTGCGGCCTGGGTGGTCTTTGGCTTCCTTTTCGCTAAGTTCTTGTGGGATAAGGCCCGCGATTTTAGCGGAAGGGATGTACAAGTCGCCGCCCTTATTAAAGTCAACAAGGTAGTCAAAATCGTGTGCCACGTTGGTAAGCACAACAGGCTCAATGGACGACCAGTCAATGGATGTCCAAGATCGTCCTGGATCGGCATGCAAAATAGGTCGGGCACGATCCGGGAATTGCTGAAGCTCAGGATAGCGGTAAGACATGCGGCCTGTGGCGTGAGCTCCAAGTACTCCTACCTCGGGGTGGACTCTGCCGGTAACATTTGCCATGGCAATGATTTTGTCCAAGTAGGTCAGAATCTTGTCGTGTTCTTTAAGGTCGGTGGCGAGTTTGATAAGTGGGTGGCCGAGTTTTTTGGTTTCCTTTTTCGACGCGGACAAGAGTCCCGATGCGGTAATCGGCCAGTCGGAGGGCAAACGGTCGGTGTAGTGCAGGTAGTTGATTACTTCCTGGGTGATTTTACCTGGTGAGGAGTCTAGGCCGAGGTCTTCAAAGACGGACATTTTCTCGTCCTTTGATTTTTCAAACTCGGCGCGGAAAGAGTGCGCGTAGTCCAAGTCGGCGTAGATACCAATAGCGGATCGTCGCATCATAACGTGGTTGGTGGTTTGTTCGCGTTGGATAAGGCGACGGATCTGGTCAGCGGGGTTTCCTGTAAATCCGGCAGATGGTGCGCGGTTGGCAAAGTCGCGTTGTTGGTTGTACACAGCATTGTACAGGGGGCGCAAAAGCCTCAGTGTAGCAACAGTATCGGCCATGGCACCTGCCCGGTAGACGGGGTCAATAACAGTGGAGTTGCGGAAACCCATATCCGCTTTGGTGTATTTTTCACCAGTCACCTCATCTACTGCGGTTTCGTACCCCATGACTGCAAACGAGTCAGCAATTTTGCTGTTAATTTCTGGGAAGTTACAGAACTGGGTGGACAAAGTATCGAGGTCTCGACCGCCTTTTTGGGCAGTATTGTACATGCGGGCAAGAACAAGGGTGTCCCAAATTTTATAAATGTGGTCAAGTTCCATCAAACGGTTCTGGTACAGGCCAGGAACGTCGTAGGGGGCGTTATGGAGGACGAGGATTCCTGCGGCGTCAATAAGCGTAATGATTGCTTCGCGCTGGCCGGGGTTTCTAGGGTCAAGGAAGACGTTGATGGTGCGGTTGTTTTCGTCCCATGCGGCGGTCACACAGCGGATGAAGAATTTTTCCAGGCCTTTGGTTTCAATATCAATGGCAACGGTCAGACCTACGGGTGGGTCTTGTTCGATTTTGTGTGCCGCATCTTGGGCAATGTAGCAGTGTGCTTGGGTGGTGGGGTTGTAGTAGGTGTCGCTGTCTGCCCCGAATGTGGAGTGAGGGAGGGTGAGGGTTCTTTCGGGGATGGGGAGGTGCGGCATGGTTTTTGTGCCCTCCTTGGGTTGGTTGTTGGTTTTTGTAATAGGGCTTTATTCTAGGGTGTGTGCGGCGGGTTTGGCAAATTGTTTAGTCGGTGTAGTTGACGGTGTAGATGCCTGTGGATTGTTGTTGAACATCAAAGATGAGGCAGTAGTAGTGGCCGGGCATGGGTGTGGTGTAGAAGTGTGCGGGTAGTTCTTCTGGGGTGATGTCGTTGAAGTAGTTGAGGGTGTGGAGTTTTTCGGCGGCTAGGAAGCCAGCAATGCAGATGACGTCGCGCACGTGTGTAAAGCCGTGTTTCTCAAATGCGGTATCGAGGCTGCCGTCGTATTCTTCTACCGCTAGGCCAGTTTCTGCATCTAGGAATGCAGATTTAAGCACAGGATCTGCATCTGGGTACAGGTTGGCAAGGCACACGTTTTTACCTGCTTCTTGTGCGGTGTTTACAACGTGGCGGATAGTGTCGTCGTCATACAGTGTGTAGTCCATGGGTACTATTATACAAATGGTTCACGGGATGGATACTTGAATCCTCCCCACGGCTAAAGCCGGGGGATTCCCGTCTAAAACTACCTACATCCCAAAAGAGATGCAGGATTTACGCTATCATCAACGGAAGGGTTGAAACCAGCCCTTAACAGCATATTACGTGCCGCATTAACATCACGATCAATAGTGGTACCACAAAAGTCACAATGAAAAACTCTTGTACCCAGATCTAACTTGGCCTTGGCTCTCGTACCACAGTTAGAACAATCCATCGTCGTGTAATGAGGATCAATAACAAAAACGTCACTGCCGAATGTTTGGCACGCAGAGATAAGCTCCCGCTTTGCAATACCAATACCAATATCGGCAGACTTTTTTGCCATATTTTTCTTCTTAAACAAAAACGTCGACTTAAAATCCTCCACAGCAACAGTCTTATTGTGACGAGCTACATGCTGAGCCCATTTACGAGACTGTTCCCGCCTTTGTCTTTTTACTCGACGCTCCAGCTTGGCTTTCTTCTTTTTAGCCTTACGATACTTCTCCCACTCTTGTTTGGCTTTAAGACGAGCCATTCGACGCTGATATTTAGCTAACGCTTTGGCGTTTTCTTTAACACGTGGTGTGTATCCTAAATCGAAACCAGGACGGGAGGTTGTTGCTGGGGTTTTAACTCCCCAGTCAATGCCGATCTGTCCGTCATTGTCACGAGAACGTGTTTGTGGTTCAGTGTCTACAACAAAAGACGCCCACCAGTCACCGCACGAGTCTTTAAACACTCGTACAGAACTTGGTTCAGACGGAAGGTTTCTAGACCACACCACAGGGATAACAATGTTTCCTGCTAGTTTTAGTCGCCCAGCTTTGGTGATGCTAAATCCTCGTGTGGTGTAGTTGAGTGAGGGTTTGTGGATTCGTTTTGATTTAAAGCGTGGGGCTTTACGAATCTTGTTGAAGAATGCTTTTTTAGCAGTTATGAAGTCCCTAACTATTTGTTGTTGGGGAACTACTGGCTGATCACGTAGCCATTCGTGTTCTTTTCGCCATGTAGTTACTTGTTTCATTAGGGAGGTTTGGTTTGTGTTTTCGCGTTTGTTGAACACTTCTACACACTGATTCCAAATCCAACGACACGTAGCATACTGCTGGTTAAGACTGTGTTGTGCAGTCTTTCCAGGTCGTAATTTGTACGTGTAGCGTTTCTTCACACGAACAGTATATCAGAGTGTCTGATTACAAGGACTGCGGGTACCGAAGCAACAAGAATGTGGTATATAAGTGCCATTTCCACGTTGTGTGGTGCCCTAAATACCGAAGAAAAGTACTACATTCTGGTGTTGACACTCGTCTTAAATAGCTAATCCATGAAGTATGTGAAGAATTACAGTGCCCTCTTACCGAGTTAGAAGTAATGCCAGACCATGTGCATTTGCTGGTAGAAGTAGATCCCCAGTTTGGTGTTCATAGACTTGTTAAGAGGATTAAGGGCAGGTCTTCTCGTGTTCTTCGTGAGGAGTTTCCGTGGCTTAAAGTAGGGTCCCTACGTTGTGAACTAATTCTTATTTTGTCACCACTACAGGAGGTGCTCCACTCCATGTGGTTAAGAAGTATATTGAGGGTCAGAAGAAGGTATAGTAGTACGTATCAATTCCTCCCCACAGCTAAAGCTGGAGGCTTCCTTGATACGTCAGGTGACTTCAGCCGCGTATAAGGGAGCGAACCGTCTATGGCTCTTTACATAATTCAGGATAGTTCCTTCCCGCACTGGCCCAATGGTTTCGCAGAAATAACCTCCCGTCCACATAGTTGAACCTCATTGGTTCGCCGCGTGTTTTAGACGACGATGTTCGCAAGGCGAAGAACAAGATTCGACTGTTGTTCCCCGATGCGCTGCCCCTCAGCGCGAAGCAACTGCCACGTCGCATAGCCAGCCCGTTGTTCCTTAGACAAGAGTCCACTCCATTGTGTAGTCCATCTGCTGCAGTACTCCTGTTTCAGCGGACTCTACCGGGGCAGCAAATACAAAGTCCGTTCCCAGCTGACCACGGCCAGCATCAGGGAATTGTTCGTGAGCCTCATTCGCGTTTGCCAAAGCGGCAATCCGCCGAGCAATATTTTCTTTAAGCTCGGCGTAGGGAGCACTTCCGTGCTGGATACGACCATCTACTACAAAGTGCGCCACATACGCTTCAACGGAGTTTGCGTACGCACGAATCATCTTCATTGTGTGGTTCTTCTTCCCAAGTCCCACCAATGATTCAAACTTGGTGACAACAGAGCGGTCGACACCCATGCGCGATGCCACCTCGCTTTGCGTCATACCTCGCAGTTTTCGAAACTCCACGAGTTGCTCAATGAGGTCCATTTGCGACCCGATGAGGTCCCCGGACAACGCATCCTTCGGCTTGATAGTTAACTTCGCCATTATCAATTCACCTCTGCTTCCCTATGTTCCATCCCATCATAAGCTATGTGCATTAAAATGCACATCCCTATTTCGGCCATGGCCGAAAAATGACCCGGTTTTTCTGACACCATCGCTTCCCTAGACGCATAGCCCGCAAAATATCTCGATCCTGCGCCTCGTTAGTCCTATGAGCTCCCTGACGCGTGTCATCAAAGATCCGCTTTTCTTTACACAAGCTCACAAGCATCTGGTGAGGGGTAGGTCACTAGAAATCCGGCTCTTTACCCCGCGGCCAGGACCCTAACCAGTCGGGCACGTCTTTGCCTGCGGAGTAGACAATGTAGACCCCAACTTTGGGGAAATCTTCATTGGGGTAGATCTCGGCCATGTTTACTTGGCATACTTGACCGTCATCAAAATACGCGACGCCGGTTAGTCCGTCGAGTGTGGCGCGTAGTTGCTTATCAATATCGGGCAGGGTGGTAACAAACGGGGTGTATGTTTTAGGCGCGTTGGCCTTAGCTTTGCGCACAAAAATAATGACGAGGCTGATGGGGCCTTTTTGTGGCCGTATACCCGCGGCTAGTGCCGACATTTTCACCGCTTGTCGATAAGGTTTAACTCGCGCACTGGATTCACGCAGCACAGTCTTAGGTTTCTTCGACGGGTCTTTAGGCCGGGTTGTAAACGCTGTTTTGGAGCCCTGGGGTGCTGCTTGCATAGGCACATAAAACTGTTTTTTCAACGAAATGGCTCCATTCGCACATAGTCCTTAAATGCTGTATTCTTCTAAGCATAGCAACCTGAAGTCAACCAGAAAGAACAAATTTCATGCCTGTCCCCCGCCTCTTGTGCTCCTTCGACCTTGAGACCACCGGCGTTGACGTCACTACCGATCGTGTTGTCACCGCAGCATGCCTCGATATTGACACTGAATCCAACAGTCAGACCCTGCACACGTGGCTGGCTGACCCTGGCGTTGAAATCCCCACCGAAGCCTCCGACGTACATGGTATTACCACCGACATCGCGCGCCGGGATGGTGAGGATCACGACAAGGTCATTGATGAGGTCATTGCCCATATTTACGACTCGTGGAAGCAGGGCGCGGCTTTGGTAGTGTATAACGCCGCCTATGACTTGTCTATGCTGCATGTGCTCTCCCACGGCGCGTTCAACATTCATGGGCCTGTCATTGACCCGTATATCATCGACCGCGGTGTGGAGCCGTATCGTCGTGGTAAGCGCAAGTTGGTGAACTTGTGTGAGGCCTATGGTGTTGAGTTTAACGAGTCTGAGGCCCACGCCGCTGACTATGACTGTTTGAAGGCCGCGGAGTTGGCGCAGCAGCAGTTGGATGGTCGTGAGTTTTCTGGCGGGGTGCCGTCTGAGGATATGCGTGAGTTGTATATGCAGCAGGTGGGCTGGTATCGGGATTGGTTTGTTGGGTTTAAGGAGTGGATGGCATCGCAGGGCCGTTCTATTGATGGTGATGAGGTGTGGCCGATTCAGCGTCGTGCGCAGGAGGCAATTTAGAATGTCGGCACGGGTCTATCCGCGGTTTCCAGTATTGTTGCGTCGCCCTTCTGCACGGTATGGGGCGAAAATCTCCTCGGACGGTGTGGAGTATCATGGCCGTGGGTCCACGCCGCGGGAGGCTTTTGAGTCTGTTGCTGCGATAGCGGAGCTTTTTGATGGCGTTGAGTTTAAAGGTAGGGTCGCTGATCCTAGGAACCCTGTTGTTGAAGACGCGCGGGCTATTGGCATTATGATAAAAGCGGCTGCGAAGCATGTGGCTTCAAAGTTGAAGAGGGAAAAATAATGAAGTCTCGACAGGAATACAGGTATGTTGCTCGCAGGGCTTTGGACTCGGATAAGAAGTTTTTGGCACGAAATTATGGCGACAAAGTCAAATACATAATCAATTTTTCCGAGAAAGGACACCTGGTATCCCGACAGTATATTTGGGTAGAGGATTTCTCTGAGCCGGGCGAGACTCTTGTGGTACTAGAAAGTTTTTACAATGGCCGCAGTTTCCACGACCCTTCGTCGAGCGTATTTAAGGCATGCAAGAAAGCAATTGAGCGTCTTTTAGCCGAAGAAGACGAAGAAAATCAGGACTCTAGCGCGACTATTTGAGGGTGACACCAGGTGTGGAGTCCATGCACTCAAACACCTGGTCGTAGCCGTCTGTACGAGAGGTAATCGGCTCCATGTTTGTGCGTGCTATAACCCCAGACACGAGTGTAGCGCGCATAATATCCACAAAACGCTGCGGGTCTGCGGTGTGCTCTACTGTGTCGTGGTACTCGGGGGTGAAAAAGCTTGTATCGCCGTAAACAACGCGGGGGAAGACTTCATCGGTTTCCACATCGGAAACTGTCTCACCTAGGTAAATGCTGGCGGTGACAGCAGTATCGTGGGGTGTGACGGTGATAACGAACGAGTCCACTAAAATCCTCCTAGGCGTCTAAGCTCCCTCAACTGGGCTCGAACCAGTGACCCTTCGATTAACAGTCGAATGCTCTGCCAACTGAGCTATGAGGGATTATGTAGCCCGGCGCGGTGTTGTGTGAGTATGGGTGCGCGCCGGGCACAAGAGTTAGTGTATCAGTTTTGGGAGCTGGTGTGCAATTCTTGGGGTATGTGCATGCGGGTGTCGCGCATAAAGTCTTCTATCTCCCACCCCCAAGGGCGTGTTTTAGCGAAGTCGTCTACCGCTGAGGTGACTCCTACGGCCCAGTAATTGTTGTCACTGTCCATAGCGAAAATGGGCCCTCCAGAGTCACCGCGGTCGGAGAGTCCCCAGAACCTGAAGCTGCCGTTGTTAGTGTCGATAATCTTTCCGCAGGAGAATCCAGTAGTTCTTCCTAGGTGACATACGGTAAGCCCTTTGTCCATTGCTTTTTGTGCAGACATGACTCCTTTAAATGTTGTTCCGGCTACAGGTAGTGTGGTCGATACCCATGCTGGATTGGTGATTTTGATAAGCCCCGTGTCGTCTCCTGCGATGAAGGTTTCCTTGTCGTCTTGGTAGCGCACACGGGTGTCTGTCATGTGGCCTATGATTTCGTACCTATTTGAGGTTTGTTCGTAGATGGCGAATGTGTCGCCTCTTTTTCCACAGTGTCCTGCTGTGAGGATGTAGAGTTCGTTGTCTGCATTAGATACGATGTATCCGGCGCTGCAGTAGTATCCATGGGTGAGGTTTTTGATTTCCGCGCCGGGGAATATGCTGTGGGGTTTTTGGAGTTGGGGGAGCCAGTCGACGGAGTTATGGTAGGTCATTCCTTCGGGGTTTTTGGTTGAGGTTTTGTTGTAGGTGGTGTCGTTGATTGTGCCGGTGGCGTGTCCTTTTTTGTAGGTGCAGTCGATGGTGGCTCGGTGTTGGTTGGAGTCGTGGTCAGTGTAGGTGAAGGGGATGGTGGCGGTGCCGCGTATTTTGGAGTTGGTGTTGTCGAGTGTGGCGGTTGGGGGTAGTCCTTTGTTGGTGAGGTGTTGGTTTACGTAGTTGGTGCAGGCAAGTGTCATGGAGTCGGTGAGTTGGGTGGGCAGGGTGCAGCTGGTGGTAAGGAGTGTGAGGGTGGTGATGAGTAGGGTGGTGAGTTTTTTGTTCATGTTTTTGGGGTGGTTTGGTGGTGTTTGTTGTTAGGGTTGTGGTGTTAGCTTTTGTCCAGTTATAAGAATTGAAGATTCAATATGTTTAAAAAAATTGCCGCTTCTAGTATAGCAACACTTCTTGTCGCAACGCCACACGTAGCCTTCGCCCAAGAAGCACAACCCGTCAAAGTAGGCGACCACCTGGTCCTTAAACTCGCTGACAAAACCCACCTGTGCTCACCTGGCCTTCTCGTAGGTAATGTGCTGCTTACCGCGGGACATTGTGGGCCTGCAGGAACCCCTGTATTTGATGAAAACGACAACCAACTCGGAACACTCGAATACTTCCCCGAAAACCCTTATGACAAGGAAAGCACTGCCGCTAACGATAAGGGCTACGTCAAGCTCAATGTGCCTACTTCACGCGAGGGTGGACCTGTAGATCCTAAAGACCTAGAGCCGTACTACGGCCCAATTGACCAGGACAATGACGAGGTCTGCGCCTGGAGCACTATGGCAAACGAAGAACGGTGCGGCAAGATTGTGGGCATGTACCCTGGCAGCATTGATTATAACTTCACCATGATTAAGGGTGATTCAGGCACTGCTGTCTACATTAAGGGCAAGGGGACGATTGCTACTCACGGTGTGTCGAACCACGAAAATGGTACCGCGTATGGTTCTTTGCTTCCGTCCATGGACGTGATTAATGATGTGACGAAGCCGGAGTATCCTGACGCCCCAGCAGAGGAGAGCCCTGATGCACCTGTGGAAGAAACCCCGGAGGATGCAGCAGATAACTCCGAGAACCCCGACGCGGCTGTAGAAGAAGGTACTACAGACAACACCTCAGAGGGCCCTGCAGAAAATGATTCTGAGGAATCGGACACCCCAGTAGACAACGATTCTACAGACGCTACCTCTGAGAACCCAGAAACCCCTACGGAGGGCACCACAGGCAACGCTACTGGAAGCACAGACACACCCGCATATGAAACCACAGACACTACTTCTGAGAACCCAGAAGCTCCTGTGGAAGAAAACCCCACCGACACACAAGAAACACCCACCACACTAGACCCCCACAAAGTCTACGAGCAACGCGTTCAGCCGCCAGCACCAGATGCTGAAAACAACTACGCGGTAGGAACCCCTGAACAAAAAACACCTAGCACCACTAACGAGAACAACACCCAGCGCGCGCTCGCATCCACGGGTGCCAACGTGCTCCTTATCGCAGGTATCGCCGCACTACTGCTCTGTGTCGGCATTGCCGTTGCACTGTTCCGCAAAAACCGCCACTAATATCCGCGGTACTTAGGATACCGCGACTGATAGAACGTATCGAGGCCGACACCGTTGGAATACACGTTGTGTCGAGCCTCGATATAGTTTATTGCCGCCGAGGCTTGCGCTACCGGATCATAGATAGCATCAGACGTTCCTGACTGGTGGTATTGGGCAAAGGTATCTGGCACAAGTTGCAGCCAGCCGCGGGAGGCGTGATACTTAAAACCATCAGCCATTTCGTCCCCGTGATAGTTTTTGTCCCACGTGTTAATAGCGTTAGGGGTTCCCGCAGACTCGTTTTCACCAATAAGGGTTAGTACCTGCGTCCACTTTTCTCGCAGCTCAGGATCTTCAATTCCGTTTTTATCTAGTGCCTCGTTGATGACGTTTTCTACCTCAGATGCGGATAGAGCTCCTCTTTCTGGGCGAGTAAAGTCGACGTCTTTGTGGTCAATCCATTGTGTGCTGGTTTCTTCTCCAACAAGTGGGGTGGTGAAGTCTCCGTGGTAGAAGTCGACAATCTCGGTGGCGTAGGGTCGTTGGTCAATATCGGCAATGAGTTCTTCGACGCTGGGAGCGGTAGTAATGGAGGGGTAGTCGCCATGGGCGTGGAGGCTTGTGAGGGGTGTGTTTGCGGTAAAGGCTTGGGTGACTGATTCTGCCGCGGCGGTGAAGGCATCAAGTATGGACAAGGGTTTCTCCTTAGTAGGTTTTGGTTCTTTTGTGCAGTGTATCAGCCGCGCCGGGGTTTGTGGACTTAGTGTGCCGGAGTGAGGTGGAGTGCTGCTGCGATGGTGTCGATGTGGTTGATGTAGAAGTCTTCGAAGGAGAGGGTGTTGTTGTCGTAGGTGTAGTAGCTGATATGGGTTTGCCAGGCGTTGTTGAGGGGTCGGAAGGTGATGTTGTGGTCATCGATGGTGTTGGGGGCGTTGAAGCGTTGGAGTTCTTGGTGGATGAATGCTCGGGTTGTGGTGGCGTGTTGTCCGGTGGTGAGTTCTTGGGCGACGTCGTTTGGGGTGGGTGTATTGTGGGTGGCGATGAAGTTGATAAGGAGTGCAGGGCCTCCGGTGAGTGCGTCGGATTTGGTGTGGGGTGTGGGTGCGAGGTTGATGGTGAGGTTGTTGTAGCCGGTGGCGTTGTTTGTGTATGTGTTGGGTAGGTGGGTGTTTTCGAAGCCGGTGAAGGGGTAGTTTCCGTGGGTGTGGACTAGTTGGGTGAGGGTGGTCATTGTGTGTCCTTTTGGTATTGGTTGTTTTGTTTTTAGTTTACCATACGGGTTTATTTAATGCTAATTGCATTGCAACATTTAGTAGGATGTAATACAATAACCAACGTACAACGCACCACTAGACAAGGAGTCCACTACCATGACCATCAAAAACCTTCGCGTCGCCTTCGCACACGCCTTCAACGCCGCCGTCCTACAAAGAGACGCCCACAAAGGCGACGAAAAAGACATCCACCACGCACGCGTAGCCCGCACCAGGTTCGACAACATCTGCGACGATACCCCAGACCTCGACCCACAACTACGCGACCAGCTTGCCACTGCTATTTCCAACGCCGACACCGACAAAATCATGGTCATCGTCGACACCTACGGCGAGGGAGAACACCCCATCGTGCAATACATCAAGGGAGCCAACACTGAGATTGCCGAACTCAAACAAAAACTCGACGAACTAGAGTCCCACCGTGACGCACTCATTGACCAAGCCCGATACAGGGGACTTTCAGAAGAACGCATTGCAGAAGTAGCACATGCAACAAACGACCCACAATAGTCCCCGGCCCTATCCGCGCCCTAGGACAACGCCTCAATACGCGCCACCACTAGCTCACCCTCAACCAAACCCGTTAACTCTACAATACACTGATCACATGCCGCATATTGCACAGTATCCTCACCGACAACACTCCGGTGCGAAAACTCACCCTCAGCCTCAATAATCTTCTCAACGCACACATCAATAGCCCCATCCATCGACTCCGGCCCGTTCAAATCAACAGCGAACACCTCCTCCGGATCGGAAACAAACCAGTACTCCGCGGCAAAATCAAACAACTCGTTCAAGCCTGAAAAATCCTCAATATTCGACATTTTTTATACGTTTCCATGCGCAGCCAACTTCAACACCATGGCAGCTACCTCGCCAGTACTGTACCCAGGACGCGACACAGCCAAAACATACTTAGATTCCACATCCATGATCGAAATGCTGCCCTCATCGTCCTGCTCAAGAAGCAAGGAGCCATAGTGCGCCACATCAATAGTCTCAATCTGCACAGTATGCTGCCCAAACGTTGCATCTTCCACCAGACCCCAATTTTCAAGAGTCTCAACAACAGCATCCAAAGAAATCATCAGCTCTAACCTTCCATACTAGAAAATACTCACCGCTATACTATCAGCATGATCGAAAAACACATCAACATCCTCGAAGACCATCTCATCGCCGCCCTCGGCCCGTCTGCCGCACGCTACGACATCTCAGGCCTCGTCACCGACCTCGTAGACCACATTGACTCCCACCAAGGCTGGGCAGACGACGAAACCTACACCCCAGAACTCCTCCACGCCCTAGGACCCTTCGACGAAATCAAAGAAAACTACCGCATTATTGCGTAGAAAGGTACACTGACTTCCATGGCATTAAACAATAAACTCCCCCAGCTCGCACAAGAATACCTCGTCGACGAAAACGGCACCATCACCTTCGACGACAACCTTGTTTCCATTCTCAGCGCCTCCAGCCACTTCGCTGAAATCTGGTCGGAAAACAACGACGATCGTGCTATCCCCGTCAACGTATCCCGCTCCGCTGACTTCATGGAACAAATGCACTCCATCGCCCATGTCCTCTTCGACGTATTCTCCCCCGCCCTGCCACACTTTAGCTCGGAGACCATCTACGAGGCCTGCCGCTTCGGTATTGCACTATCACTGCCCATCGACGACGACACCTTAGAAAACAGGTCCGCCCACTACACCTACCTGAAGGGCTCAACTACCGAAGACTTCAATGACTTCACCGATGACGTCAACGCCAGTATCCAAGCCGCAGGGCTGTCTTTAGAAGACGATGACACCCAAACGCAGCGTGCGGTAACCTACCTGTCTGCGTGTGCTGCAAATGATCGCCGCCGCAATGATGAAACAGGCTCTGGTCGCGCGTTCCGCCACGCATGGGACGAGATGGAGCGGTACATGGGTGGTTATTTTGCCCGATACGGAACCTTGACTTAAAAGAGCGTTTGCGTTGCGGCGTTAAAGCTCTTTAGCTGCTCACGCTCACCGTCTAGCACACCATACACAGGGGTGTGCATAAGCTGCTCTGGTACACCAGCCAGGGCAGTTTTTATTGTTGTCACATCGAGTGGTTCATGCTCATAAAAAGAATGCAGCTCAATACTGCTGTTATCACGAGCAACATGAACCCCAGTGATAAAACCATAATCGTAGCGCAGGTACAACATTCCCGGCACGGTTTCAAGATCGCGGACAAGTTCAGATACAGTGACCATGATTAAAAACTCCTTGCAGCAGCAGCGTTAGATTCGTCTTTTTCTTGCAGTCTCAACACTAGCTGATATGCCTCGGGGGCAGTATCATGTTGGGAAAATAGATTGTTGATATTGTTTTTGAACTCCGTGGGATCGTCTACCTTTGTGGTAAACCCTGCCACAACCCGCTCGTAGCGCACGGTGTAGATGAAGTAAAACAGGGCTACCGTAAACACCAGTGCGGGTACTGCAAGGAGAGCAAGCCCCGCGGTTGTGGTAGTTGCCGCCATGGCTATTAAGGAGCCTGCGGATAAAATGCCTGTAATCCACAACAGTGGTGTCATGTGGAAAAACGTGCTGGTATGCCGGTACGTGTTATAGCGTTTCCACCACGGGGAGGTTTTATCCCAGCGGCGGTCTACCAGGTAGAAGGTGGCAAGGCCGTCGTATTCGGGGCCTTCATCAAGATAAAAGTAAGTTGCGGGTGTTCGCATTATGGGTTGCTTTCTGTAGGTATCTAGGATTTTAGTCGGAAAACTTTCCACCTGCCGTCAGGGTCTTTTTCTACTTTACCATCTGCGCGGAAGTCCTTTTCTATAGGCTTGATGTGGTCTCCGTTTCCAGGCTCTAGTGACCAGGAAGCGCGTGGTGCGGTGAAGTCTATGAGGTGTTTTTTGTCTTCGCTGAATTTGGCGTGGAAGTCGTCTGCGATGAGTAGGTCGTTTTGGGCTTTGACTTCCTGCTTACCCTTAACAGGCTCCATGAGGTAGGTGTCGGGGTAGACGTTTTGGATTTCGTCTGATGCGTTAACCAGTACCCAGCCCGGCAAAGGTACAGGAGTCCCGATTATGTCAGCGAGGATATTGTCGGTGTTGCGGACGAAAAGTAGACCTTTAATGACATAGGTATCGGTTGTTTTGCCATTAAAAGTGATCGTGCCAGAGCCAATCTGGCGATCCGTAGACCACACAGTATCAAAATCAATACGAGAGTCCCCATGCGAAGTAAAACCCTTCGTATGAACAACCGGCATCTTATAGGTCTCTAAAACCTTATCGTAGAGTTTCGCACCCGTATCAATAGCAGGAGCCTCGGGAGGTTTCGGTGCCGCAGGGGAGTCCTCTAACTCCGGGATTTCCCCATCGTCAGATTCCTGCGCAGGTGCCTCTTCGTCTTTGTTGTTAAGATCCTCACCAGCGTTTTCGTCACGAGCCTGAGTTGTTTCCCCACCGCTTGGGATAAGACCTGCAATACGATCCTTGTTGACAAAAAGTGCCGCCAGAATCACCAGAATCAAAAACGGCACAACAACAAACTTAACGACCTTCTCCAGGTTAAAAGACCGCGCCTCGGCTCGTTTACCGGAGGAGAAACTATCTTCTGAAGTAATAAGCGGCACGGGTGTTCGTGTCCTTTCTTTCATCGCAGAGAGAGGATTTTCGGGAAGGTTAACTACAAAGCATTGTATACTTGACTCATTAATTTTGGGAAAGGAGTTTGGGTTTTCCGTGGCTTTACACAAAAAATCCTGGGCAGCGCTGCCTTTTATCGTACTCATCTTATGCTGGGCAGCAGCCGCCGCATCTCCCAAAGCAGCTAACCTACTTGTCGAAACCGGGTTTCTAACCCCACAATCCTCCGCACTCTTCGTCCTACCCGGCGCGCAGGGTGCGGGACTTGGGGTGTTTAATGTCCTGCTTTATGTTGGTGTCATGTTTGTTGTGGGGCCTATTTGGTCAGTGGCTACGTCATTGGACTATGTGTGGGATTCCGATTTTCACGACGACAATGAGGCCCCAGTCGCTGAGCCTGCCGCGCCGGAGGTGCGTAAGGGTGCGGATAAAGGCAAAAAGGATCAGGGCAGTAAGTTCGCCGACTTAGACGAATAATCGGGGTTTTTGTTTTCTAGGTGTTGTGCGGGGCGGTTGGTAGAATATAGGCAGCTGACAGGTTGGAGGATTTATGGCTATTTCTTTTAGTGAAAGCGAAGTGCGCTCAATCCATCAGACGTTGGAAGAGTCTGCGGATCGTTTGAAGAAGGTTATTTCGCAGATGGAGTCTTTATCAAGCAAGTTTGATGAAAAAGATGTGTCTGTGCTGGACCCTAAGTGGGGCCATAAGGTTACGGGCAATACTTTCCGGCGTCGTGATGAGGTGCTGAAGGTGATAAAGATCGTGCAGAATGATCTTGCGTCTTTGTCCAAAAACAATGGTGAATTGTCCGAAGTTGTTAAAGACTTTGTAGCTAAGAATAGGGAAAATACCGAAGATACTCTTGCCTCTCTCGACTCTATGAAGGAGAAATAACCCATGCCTACCATTAAACTTTCCGATGAAGAAATGCTCGCTATGGCTAAAAAGCTCAACTCTTTGAAAGGTGAGCTTGATAAAAAGGCCATGGAATTGTCGAAGGTCCAGGACGTTTTTGACGAGAACGTCATTGAAGAGGAGTGGTGTCCGGAGCTTCGGGATGTGCAGAAGAAAATTGCTGAGGCGGGCAAGGATCGGCTTATTGACACTAAGTACGAGTTGTTGCATACTGCGGATCGTGTAGATCACTTTGGTCGGTCTATTATGGACTTCTTGGCGGAGTTTGCTGATCTTAAAGACGAGACGTATAAGGCTTTGCAGCTGGCTAATGCGGATATTGGGTTTAGGATTAGTAAGTTGGAGCCGGATGCGAAAAGTGATGATGCGGATAGGTACCGCAAAGGTGGGGATCATTTTCAAGAAAGTTTCGTTACAGACGGCCTAGAGGCTGACGACGAGGACGAGAAAAAGTCGGATGTTGGCACTCCAAGCAGCGACGAGACCCCGAAGGAAGAGGATAAGAAGCCTGAGTCTTCCGACACTGACCAGGGGCCGCATATTATGACTAAGGAAGAAGTTGCGGACTTTAGGCGAGGAGAATAGGAGTTTTTAAATGACTAACCCATTGGCACATAATGAAGGACAGTCCTCCAACGACTCTTCTTTAGCAAACGCACTAGGCGGATCATCCTTTGGTGATGCTATGAAATCTTCCGGTGGACTAAGCGACATGCTTAACTCTGCCGGTGGTGGTTTCGGCAGTGGCCTAAGCTCTAGGGAAACCGTTATTGTCAACACGGACAACATCCGGGACTTCATTTCCCAATACAAAAAAGCCGCAGAACGCTGGGAAAACGTGGCCCAATCCGTTCAAGGCATTCTCGACGCCTACGACGAAGACGCACAAACCTACACTGCCACGGGTGGGGCAATGCCGATTACCGACGAAACCCGCAAAATCCTGTACGAAAAGCTGGAAAAGGTAGTCAAATCCTGCCACGAGTTCGGCGTGTCCGTGGAACAGGACTGTGCTGGCCTAGAAATGCTGGCACAAGCCCACGACGAAAACGCAGCCCAAGCCAGCCAGGCAGCAGAAAACTCCTCCTCTTAAACCCAAAAACACACCCAACAAACCGGGCACTGAAACTATTGTTTTCGGTGCCCGTTTTTGTGCTTTCAACGGCACATTCCCTAAATTTTGACACCCACAACCACACACGGTATAGTCTCAATCAGTCGCCCACACACGGCGGCAACGTGGAACATTATTACGCGTGCTCCACGGCCCACAATCCGGGTTCGCAGGGTGCGGACTTCAATCCCTGTGCTACATTGCGTACTACACACTAGAAAGTGGGATTTAACCTATATGACCACGCCAAATCTTCAAAACCCTTTCCTGGTCAACCAAACTGACCCTCTGCCAACCAACACCATGCCACAGGCAGAAGAACACAACCCCACGGAACCGAAGGCCACTAAAATCTTCGGAATCCCTTTGCCAGACCAGTCCGGACCGGAACGCATCTACCGCTACGACAAGGGCGGCTACTCGCTTACCGACCCGGCAAAGAACACGAAGTCCAGCACTAAGGTAACTCTGCTGCTCGACTCCACTTTGTCTAATGGTCTCAACGACATTCGCGGACTCGCAAAGATCTCCTCCCGAGACATGCTGCGATCTGTCGTCAACGACCCTTCCTACCTGCAGTCGCTGGAGACTTCTTCCCCTGACGACATGGTCGAAGACATTGCTGACACCTACCAGAGCCGTGGTGTTGCAGGACGTGCAGCAGAAGTTGCTGAGGCTATCACCGCATGGATTAACGCCTATGACTACCACGGCGTTGATATTGCGGAAATGCCGGAACAGATTCAGCCGTATGTTAAGGCTTACAACATTGTGTTGCGCAAGTACCGTTTGACCTTCAACGAGAATCTGACGAACCGTCTTATCACCCGCGCTGGTGAAGACGGTGTCACTCCGGAAGACGGCCAGTACACAGTATCTAATACTCACCGCGTCTATACCGGGCCGGACGGCGAAACAATTAGTCTGCACCTGACTACATCGCCGCACTGGGAGCGTCGTCTACCTGGTTTTGCTGCTAATGCTGGTTTCGCGTCTCAGTCGCATCGTATTTTGGGCAAGGGTGCTAAGTCCGGTTGGGCAGAAAAGGACTTGTCTGATGCTAAGTGGCAGGACGCTAAGTTTGGTGTCCTTGTGCTGCCTCGTACGTTGGACGAGAGTGGCCGATCTAATGGTCATATTGTTGGCCTGGACAAGAACCAATGCCAGGATATGGCGGACGTGGCTAAGACTTTGTACAACGTTAATCAGGCGCATGCCGATAAGGTTGTGGACAATAAGCTCATCTCTGGTGTTAATCCGGCTATTTTGGAAGAGCTGGATAAGACCAACGACTGGGTTGAGATGGCTGCGTTGTGGGAGAAGCATAAGGACATTTGGGTAGACGAGTACACCACGTATGGTCAGGATCGTTTGCGTAATCTGGCTTCTCAGTAATTTTGTCTTTTGAATCATTTTCCAATTTCCACTTTTTCTAGAAAGGTTTAACTTTCATGTCTAATCAGAACATCAGCTCCGAAAATCCGTTTGCTTCTCAGGCAGGTTTTGATCCGACTGCGGCACCACAGCAGCAGGGTCAGTCTCAGCAGCAGGATCCGTGGTCTCAGGCTCAGCCGCAGCAGGATCAGTCTCAGCAGTCTGGTGGTCAGGATCCGTGGTCTCAGGCTCAGCAGGGCCAGGATCAGCAGGCTCAGCCGCAGCAGGATCAGGCTCCGCAGTCGGATAATCAGGCTCCGCAGTTCCAGTCCCCGCAGGATCAGCAGGAGCAGCAGAATGGTCAGGGTGGTTTCCAGGGCCAGCAGCCGGATAATCAGGCTCCACAGTTCTTGTCTCCGCAGGATCAGGGCCAGCATAATCAGGGTGGTTTCCAGAATCAGCAGAATGGTTTCCAGAACCAGGGAGGATTCCAGCAGAATCAGGGTGGTTTCCAGAATCAGGGCGGATTCCAGGGCCAGCAGAATGGTTTCCAGCAGAACCAGGGCGGCTTCCAGCAGAATGGTTTCCAGAACCAGCAGAACGGATTCCAGGGCCAGCAGAACCAGGGCGGATTCCAGAACCAGCCACAGCAGCAGGCAGGCGAGACCATCACCGCCAGCGGCCCCGCAGTTGTTGACCTCAACAACCCGGACCAGTACATGTACCAGGCAAACCAGGACCGAGGCGACATCCGCAAGGAAGGCGACGCTATCCTCCTCATGGTGCCTACCAAGATCGAGTACGACGTACCATCCAAGTACGGCAACGGCAGCGACACCTACAACCGCTGCGTCCTCGACTTCCTAGTTGTCACCGGCCCCAACCAGGGCACCGTGTACCGCGATTCCATGAACTTCAACTCCTACATCATTTACTCCATGCAGGATGCGTTGAAGCGTAACATCCCGATCGTGGGCAAGGTTCAGAAGAAGCCTACCAAGAAGGCTCCGAATGGTGCATGGATGGTTGAAACCGTTGAGGATAAGAACATCTGGCATCAGGCAGTCCAGATGGGCATTCAGGCTGGCCTCCTCCGCGGCGCTTAAATAACCCCTCGTAACAAACCCCCTTGTGTTCTCTAATACGAGAGCTCAAGGGGGATTGTTTTTGTATCATCAATTCATGCGACGAATAGCACCTTCACGAATACGTGACATCTGATCCGCAATACTCGACGCTGTAGCCGGAGCAACATACACCGACTCCTCGCCCTCAAAATTATTACGATACCCCGACAGCACCATACCTATCTCATACAAAAACTCCACCTCAAACCGCATAGACGAAATCTTTCCCGGCGCGGGGGAGTAGAGAACGTTAGTGTGCGCCAACTTCTCAACTGACAATAGTTTCGAATAACGCTCAATCATGTCCGATGGAACTTTCTCCTGCGCCATCAACTGACGCAGCTTCCGCATCGCCTTCGACGCACCAGAATCCGCACGAATCAACGACTGCGGCATAGACTCAAACACGCTCATCGGCACCATCACAGGCTTAAACTTACCCGCAGGCCACGACCCTGTCGGATTAATTACGTTCAGTAACTCCTCTGCACAATCCCGCAAAGAGCTATCGTCAGACCCCTCGCGCCGGGTTACCACAATGCTGTCTCCGGCGCGCATAGCAACTGTCACCCCACCAGCATGCCGCGTAATTTGCCAAAAAACACGCGGCACGTCAATCAACGATGCTGCAACGCCCCAGTCGATGAGTTCCTGGTCAAGTTCTACTTCGATGGGTTCTTTTTCGTTAATGAGCAGCAAAGTTCCCCAGAAGCTGTACTTATAGTGGGTGACGCCTTCAAAAAGTGCGCGTGCTTGCTCGGTGATTTCACCGTTACTGTCAATCACAGACCACCGGCGAAGTTCTTGTTCTACTACTGCGGTGCGGTCGGTGGGTTCTGCGGGTGCGATGGGGCCCAGGCCTGTGGGCATCTCTAGTTGGTTTCGGCCAATGAGCCAGGAGTAGTGGTCGGGGCCGAATTGGTTTTCGGGGTAGGTCATAAAGCGCGGGGTTCCTTCCAAGCCGTTGAAAGATAAGACGTTTTAACCATACCGCATGGGCTAAAGAAGAATACGGAACAAAAGGCAGAAAGAATTGTTTTTCCCAAACGGTTTTTAGGATTTGCCAAGTGCCCGGCGCGAATATACAATATTGACGTATCCCGATAGTACAGAAAAGGACTACATCCCACCTATGACTACTACATTCAACCCTAGCAACAAGCACTTCACCGCCATCCGCTCAGCCAACAAGCAGGAATGGAAGCAACAGCGACTTTTCGTACTCACCGCCACTTCCGCAGCAAAACTCTACCTGCGCCCCACCCCCGCCACCTACCGCGACATCATTGACGATAAGCGCAACCCCAAGGAACTAGGACGCTCCAAGGCCTTCGACCACGGCCATGAGCGCGAGCCGGAAATCATCAAGATCACCGCTGAAAAACTTGGCCTTAACCTACTACAAAACGAACAACTCTGGGTCAACGCCAAGGACACTCGCTTCGGTGCCACCCCAGACGGCATGGGGTATAAGAACGTCCTTGACGAGAAGAAGGGCGAAGAAGTCCCCACCTTTGATGGCACGCTTGTTGAGTGTAAGACCAGCAACACTCGCTTTGGCGGCAAGTCTTTCGAAGATATGGAGCGACGCCCGTTCCGCTATTTCGAAAAGGACGACAATGGTGACTATATTGAGACCACTACTGGCGAGAAGTTTGATGGTGAGATCCCTGGAATTTACTACGGGCAGATGCTGTGGCAGCGTGTCGTTGCTGGCGGCAATGTGCGCAACCAGTCCAATGTGACGTACTACTGCATGGAAACCCATGAGGATTTCAACCCGAACACGTACGAAATTTCCGTACTGAAAGTGGAATTCACTAAGGACGAAATCAACGACATTATCGGCGAAGCGGAAGACTTCTTCAACTCCGGTACTGACTTCCAAGAAACTCAAGAAGAGCTCGATAAGTACATCGAAATTGTAGGCCGCGCCGCTGCATTCAAGAAGCACTACGAGGCGGAAGAAGAAAAGGCTAAGAACAAGATCCGTGAACTTACCGGCGCAGGCTACGCGGAGCAAGCATACGGCTCCGTACAGGGCAAAATCACTGCCTCGTACGAATACCGCAAGACACTCGATAAGGAAAAGGTTGAAAAGCTGCACCCTGGTCTTCTAGACGAATGCACCTACTTGAAGGAATCTAGCAGGCCAACGTTGCGGATCACGCCGTCGAAGGATCTGAAGAAGAAAATCGCAGACGATGTTAATGCCCAGCTAGGCGTCAACCCGGATAAGAAGACCGAAGTGAAGTAGGTTTGTGCGGGCTAAGTACCTCATGTTATGGTGCTTGGCCCGCTTAGTCTGCCCTTCGTTAAAAATTTTTTCTTTACTCGTTTAAGCACAAAAGGACACCAACCCCACCATGGCACAAACACCATCAACAGCCCCCATTGTCGACATCACCGGCTACATTCCCACCCGTGTTGTATCCCGAGCTGAGTTGCACAGAATCGTCGACCGTATTGAGCGATCCTGTACGGATGAGTGGCTGCGGTGGTCGTCTTGTTTTGGTAAAAACTCGGATCTTTTCTGCGCCCGCGGCTACACCTCTCAGCAAACACCTCATCCCAAGGCGGAGGATATTTGCTCCATGTGCCCAGTGAAGCAAATGTGTGCCCAGGAGGCGCGAGAACATTTAGACGACCATGCTTACAGTGTCATGGGCGGGGTGTCTTTGCCTTATACGCCTGCGAAGTCTGCCCGTACGCTACGCGAATTAGACGCCGCGTCTGGCCCGGATAAGGATCGCCGTCGCAAGATTGTGTGGCATGTGTGTATGTCTCTGGCTGCGTTGGAGAAGCGTCAGTTTAATACTCGCTCTGCATGGACAATCATTTCGACTGCGGCTAACTGGTTTATTTTTAACCGTGTTTGTGTTGAGCTGGGGCTAAAAGCACCGAAAAGTCCGTTTATTACTGCTAGTGTGGGTTGTAAGATTCGCCCTAGGACAATGGTATAGGAGCAAAAGATTATGGTGACACGTTTATTGGTGCGCACTGAGGCGGCGGAGTGGACTTCGCAGGTTTTTAGTCGCCGCGGTGATGAAACAGCAAAAGAATTGGGCCGTATTGTGACCCGCCATGTAGAAAACACTCCTTTGCCGTCTACGGGCAAGCCTATGGTGTTTGACTCGCCGATTAAAGCCCCTCTGATTACGGTGCCTATTCGTGTGGAGGCAACGCAGGCTAATCGTGAGTTGTATAAGATCCCGGAGGGTGATACGGCGGCTACGATTGCTCTTATGACATTGGGGCTTGTCATGGCTGACGAGTATGACGAGGACGATGTTGCTTTTGTGATGGATTCTTTGGCTGATGAGCCGGAGATGTCGAAGTATCATGGTGTGGGGTGGAAGTATTTTGATCCCCGTACTGATATTCCGCAGGATTAAGGAGAAGGAATGTATTTTTCTGAGTATATTAAGCAGACCAGGCAGAATGTTCTTGATGCGTTCGCTAACAACCCGGAGTTAGCTGACCGTGACGAGAGTGATATTCTAGATATTCTCATCGACGATGATAGTGTGACGGGCAATGGTTCTGGGTCGTATACGTGTGATGCGCAGGAGGCTCGGGAGAACATTGTTGAGTGCATGTTCGAGTCTGATCCTATGTCGAGGCTAGAAGATAGTGGGTTCACGTTGACCTCGATTGCTAGTAATGGACCAGAGGGTCTAGATGTACTTTTCCGTTGCAAGGCACTGGAGACGTTGGATATGGAAGAGCTGGTAGAAGAGTTTAAGGCCCAGAACTCTTAAGACTTTTTGTTCTTTTGCCTCGGACATTGCCTAAATGTTCGGGGCTTTTTCATTTGTGTAAGGAGAAATCATGACCGCTGGCCGACAAGCCGTGAGCGCCACAAAAAACTGGTGTACGCCGCCACACATTATTGCCTCCGTCAAGGAAGTTTTTGGCGGAACAATTGAGCTTGATCCCTGCTCAAACAAAGACTCGATCGTCGGTGCTGACACCGAATACTGCCTACCCCACACCGACGGACTCACAGAGCCCTGGAACGCGTCCACCATCTTCGTCAACCCGCCCTACGGCACAGACGCTACGACCGGCACGAAAATCCTCAACTGGTTTGAAAAAATCAGCACCGCGGCACACAACGGCTCCGAAATCATCGCACTCGTGCCTGTTGCAACAAATACTCGGCACTGGAAAGAACATGTATTCCCTGTGGCACAAGCTATCTGTTTTCTCGCCGACTCCAGATTCAAGTTCTACCTCAACGGCAAGCAGGACCCCAAGGGAGCACCCATGGCCTGCGCTGTGATCTACTACGGGGATAAGTGGGGTAGTTTCGCCGACGAGTTCAAACAACACGGCGCAGTCGTCCCCCTCATCGACGCTGTACTCAACTAGCCCGCCGCGCCAGGAACCCTCCAAAACGTTGCCCACACCGCCCGTACACCAGGTAGTATATAGCCCATGTTTAGCCTCTCACCCCGCAACCTGAAACTCCTTAGCGTCGCCTTTTTCTGGATAGCCCTTGGAGCCACCATCTGCGGGGCCTCCTATACCCTTTACCGAATCACCACACCCATTGCAGGCACATCGTATACCACCCCGCAGGTAATACTGCGCGCCCTTGTGCTTTTCATTGTTGCAGCCCTGTGCGGTGTTGCATCCAAACTTCTCTACACCGCGCAACCTGACGATAATTATCTTGCGGATATGACCCGCAGCCCAGAGCCCCCGCACGACATGGAGCCCGCGGTCACTGACGATTCCGCAGAAACCTCCCCGCAGCCAGAACCGCCCGCACCACAAGAACCACCCGCACCACCCGAGCAACAAGAACCCGAAGAAGGCGACGATGAAGAATTCGTCATCGACGACACCATGCTTGCAGTACGCAAACAGAAAGCCCTCACCCCACGCGATCAGAAATCTCCTCTCGTCCAACGAGTCCAACGAGTTATCCTCCAGTCGTATAAAGACAAAGCTGTTTTTGTCAGCAAAGAAAGCAAATACCCCGAAGACGATCCCGACGCCATCGACCCTGTAGAAATTGTTGTCGCCTCCAGCCGCGCGGGCGGATTCACAGACGACAAACTCGTAGAAAAAGTCTTCGCCTCTGTCACAAAATCCATCCCCAAAGGCAAAGTCCTTTGGTCCATGACAGAAAAAATCGACGAAGACCGACTCGTATTCTCCAAGAAAAAACCATTCCCCAAAATGGTCTTCCCCGACCTGCCTGACCACGTTGTCACCAGCACCGACGAAGCCTTCGACGACTATGAAAAAATGCGCTTTACCGTCGGCGTAGACGCATTCGGAAACAAAATCCAAATCAACCCCAAAAAGAGCCCTCATGGCCTGGTTGTGGGCGGTACTGGCTCCGGTAAATCCGTATTCACCCTCGGCCTTATTGAGGACCTGCGCGCCCGCGGGTGGGAGATCGTCATTGTTGACGGCAAGCGCACTGACTATATTTCCCTGATCAAAGAAAACAATGTTGTTGCTGTTGGTTCCAAAATTGAAGACTGGGTGCGTATCGCCCAGTTCGTGGAAGAGCAAATGGACGCCCGCTATGAGTTGTCCAAGCGCCGCCAGAAGCAGGGCATTGAGCCACGATTCCCCGCCCCGCCTATGCTGTTTTTGCTTGACGAGTTTGGTTCCGTTGTCCGCGAGATCAAGGGCCGCTATGGTAAGCCAGGCCTCGACGTGTTCAACAATATGCTCAAAAACATTGCTGCAAAGGCACGACAAGCAAAAATCCACATGGTTATCGCCACCCAGGACGTGTATAAAAACACCTTTGATGGTGACCTTAAAGCTAACCTCAGCTTCATTGTGTCCTTGGGCCAGGCTTCTACACGCACCCTCTCAGACTCATTCTCCAACGAAACACGCCCCAAAGCTATCCGCATTGGTCAATCCATTCAGGAAGAAGACAAAGGCCGCGGCATTATTGAGATCGGCACTGATGAAGGTAAATCCGTGGTCGAGTTCCAAACCTACTACGCTTACTCGCCCGGCATGCCTCCAGAAACGTCGGGCCCTGCCGCGAAACCGTGGGCAGAGTATAAGGAAAAGGTCTCCGACAATATCCCAGTGCTCTACGACCGCATGTGGTACGAGGAGCCAGAACCCGATGAGCTCGCAGCCTTGGATGATATTGAGGTACTTAAAAACTACCCGTTTGTTCCCCTGTCTAAGAAGGGCAAACCTATCGAATCACGCCGCGTTTATGACGTTCTTGACGATGACTATGTCGGCAACCGAGTCACGTCAACTGCAACAGTGATCGGTTTCGACGACGATGAGGACGACGCCGCGGACTACCCCGATGATCCTGCCACCCGCGGCATGGTGGACGAGGATAGCCAGGAATGGTTGGAGTCACAGATCGGGAAAATGGACGCGGCAACCCACACGCCAGGCAGCTCGCACTTTACAATGATTGATCTAGACGCAGAAGAGGATACTGATGAGCAGAAATAATAGCACCACACTGACCCAGGCGCGCCGGGCGAAGAAGGATGAGTTTTATACGTCTTTTGATGATATTGCGCGTGAGGTGGAGACGTATGTGGAGTGTGATCCGAAAGTGTTCTCGGGCCGCAGCGTATTGTGCCCGTGCGATGTTCCATCAGAGAGTGCGTTTGTGGAGTTTTTTGTCCAGAATTTTGACCGTTTGGGGCTAAAGCGTCTGGTTGCTACGTGTTTCCGTGAGAGTGGCCGTGGCGAGGTTTTTATTAAGGAGGCGGGCAGAGAGGACTATTCTGCTTTGTTGTGTGGCGATGGTGATTTTCGGAGTGAGGAGATAAGTGCTTTTCGTGATGAAACGGATTTCATTATTACTAACCCGCCGTTTTCGTTGTTCCGTGAGTTCGTGGCGTGGGCTCGTGCAGGACATGCGAAAGTATCTATTTTGGGTAATATGAACGCGTCGAGTTGTGCGGATATTTTCCCGCTCATCCACCGCGGCAACCTATGGTACGGGTCGTCTATTACAGGTGGCGATAGGGAGTTTCGTGTACCGGATGATTACCCGCTAACGGCCTCGGGGTCTCGTGTTGACGAAAATGGCACCAAGTTTGTGCGTGTTAAAGGGGTGCGGTGGTTTACTGATATTCAAAATGTGTATCGTCATAAGCCGCTAGAGTTGCGGACTATGGAGGAGAATCTGCAGAATAATAAGCAGGTCAAAGCTCATGCTTTTGCATACCAGGAATACGACAATTACCCGGCTATTGAGGTGCCGTACACGTCTGCCATTCCCCGAGACTATGAGGGTCTGATGGGGGTTCCTATTTCGTTTTTGGATAAGCATTGCCCGGAGCAGTTTAGGATTGTTGGTATCACTGACTCTAGGAATAGTTCTGGTCTTAGAACTAAAAAGTACACGAAACAGGATCACCCGACACCGGGAAGTCTTAACAGTCGCGCCGCACTTGTTACTCCTGATGGGGGCTACAAGTCGACGTATGTGCGTCTTCTTATCGAAAGGGTCTAGCTGAACACAGCGTCGCGTCCTGCAACACCGCCAACATTTTGTGCTTTCAAAGCCTTTGTGAGTCGGTTGAGTAGGGCGCGTTTAATGATGTTGGAAACAACTTCCGGTTTCGCATGCGGCACCAAGGGGCTTACCCTCCGCGTCCACGTATCAAACTCAAAAAGCCCTGAGTCAATCATCATCTTCGGCAAATCCCCGGCGCGGGTGCCTGGGGTTATTTGGGAAACGAAGTGGCACAAGGCCGTGTCGACTTCCATGGCGGACACCCTGTCTGGCAGCTGCATAGGGAAACGCGCAACGTCGTCATATACGCGGCGAATGAACCTATCGCGGTCGATGGTGCTAAGAGCCATAGTTTCAGGGTGGTCTTTCGTGGGAAGTGGTTAAAACAGAATCTGTGCTACTACTATACCAACAACATGGGCCGTATAAAGTAAAAACCTGGTTTTATAAGGAGCGGGCGCAAAAATATTATAAGCTCAAGATATTAACCGTTACTCAACCACAAAGAGACAGTGACCATGCAGTATTCCGAGCGACCGCACCCAAGTTCTTACCTTAGCAACCGCCATGTTTTTAGTGGGGATTGTGTTGATTATGCTCTTACTTTGCCCTATGGGTTGGGTACTGCTTTTTGTGATGTGTGGTTTTATTCTCCTGTGCAGCCGGATCGTTTGGTGCATGCCCGGCGTTTGATTGATCGGTGTATTGAGTCTGGCAATGTGGCAGGGTGTGAGGAGACTGCGGCGTTGTTGGAGCAGGATCTTGTAGGTGAGGCTGTGTCGTGGGATCAGAGGGTATTGGTGTTGTTGGCGCGTGGTGGGGTAAAGAATTTGTTTTGTGTGCAGGATATTCTTATTGCGCAAGAAAAAGTCCCCTCCGCGGTTTTGTAGTGCGAAGGGGAGAGAGGTTAGTCGACGATGCCATTGAAGATTTCGTCGTCGTTGATCATGACACTGAGTTTTTCTCGCGTTGCGGGGGCTCCGTCGATTTGGACAACGACCCGGTCATTGTCAAAGGAGTAGAACAGTTGAACTTCTACACCGTCGAGAACGATAATGTGGTCGCCGCCTTGGCCGTTTGCTTCATGTTGCATGATTATTCTTCCTCGTAGGTGCCGACCTTGTTGCCGTTGTAGTCCATGACGGAGCCGTTGAGGTTGCCGCTGTCTTCAATGTCATCGGCGATTTCGCGGAGGATTCGGGCTACTTCGTAGTGGGTGCCGTTTTCTTCGAATGCGGCGTTTGCGGTGCGCAGTGAAAGGTTAAACATTCGTATTGCTCCTTTAATTGGGGGAGTTGTCTTTCTTTGCTAAGTATACAGGACAGTGTGAGTCCGTGTAGGGGTTGGCGCGCCGGGAGTGTTGTTGCGTTACGGGTTTTGTGTTATACTTATGTGTATGCCCTTGTAGCCCAATTGGCAGAGGCAACGGATTCAAAACCCGTCCAGTGTGAGTTCGAGTCTCACCAGGGGCACTGTTTTTTGCGAGTTTAAAGAGCACTCATACGCTGAGATAGCTGCTGCAATGCGGTGTAGGCGTCATCTGCCTGGTCAAATCAAAATAGGCAAAAGAAAATCCTCGGCCTGGCGTACGGACAGACCGAGGACTGGATCTCTCATGCTGGAGAAAGGTACTGCAAAACCTTCTCCGCACAAGGAAGCATACCACACTTACCGCGGACGCGCCGGGGTAATAGTCCAGCCGTCCTCAAAATAAGGAACCATGATCCGTTTTTCTGGCTGGCCGTCCTTTTCAAAGACTACCCCACTACGGTTACGGTCTACAATCTTCCACCCGTAGTATTCGTCTCCGCGCTCATGGCGCAGGTCATAGAGCTTTCCGCCCTTGCCTAGATCCCGCAGCATATCCATCAGGACGCCCATAGTTACTTCTCCTCCAGATCCTCGAAGCCCTCAGCCTCATCCCAATGGTTAACGAGTGCATCAGCGATTTCTTCTTCCGGGGTTCGCATCATAGTTTTCCTTTCGTATACGTGTGCGTTAGAACCAGAATACCGCGCGAGCAGCTCCGATGAAAAGGGCTACGGGCATTAATCCGTATATGGAGTATCGAAGTATGTCTGAATCCGTATCCATCCAGTAGATAACGCAGTAGACCCAGGCTATGCAGGTGAGGTAGAAGGCGAGTTCTAGTGCGATGGGTAGATCCATGGCTATTCCGTTCCGATGGCGGCAAGTTGGTCAATGGTGGCAAGCGTGACAAGGAATGCCCAGGCGAGGGCGAATGGGGCGGCGATAGCGAGGGCAGTGGTGATTAGTTTCTTTGTAGTCATACGAAAATAGTAACAGTTTTAGTGTTTTTTCGGTAGTTGGCGAAATTTGATTTGGTAGCGTCTCCACACTATGGTAAGTTAACAACAAGTAAACAAGATTAAACGCGTGTAAACGAAAGGACAAGAAAACAATGCACAACCACAACAACACCACCCACACCCCACACAACCACGGCCACCTCTACGCCCTCGGCATCCACAACCCAGCGCTCAACATCACCCCCGAAAAACCACTCAACTACTAACCTGCTACAATCAAACACCGCTGCTGTCAACCGCAGGACGATCCTAGCCACAAAGCATGGCCCTGCAACCGACAAAGACAAATACCCGGCCACGGACCAAACCGACCGGGTATTTTTTATGCCCACATCACCTGTCTCTTATACACATCTGACGCTGCCGACGAAGAGGATAGTGTAGA
>ERZ1031113.55-NODE-55-length-59780-cov-15.483935_pt1 | contig 59780 bp, 54 predicted proteins | sample MGYA00518225_ERZ1031113 | MGnify/ENA primary metagenome ERZ1031113 (study PRJEB33718, sample SAMN03159751) | human skin metagenome | collected 2014-05-20 | study: EMG produced TPA metagenomics assembly of the PRJNA266117 data set (Human skin bacterial metagenome...
GTTCGGGGTTGGGGGAGGAGAGAGTGGAGGCGTCGATAAGCGAATAGCCCGTGCGCGCCTGCGGGCGGCCGTTGATGAGGGGCTCGTCATAGTTGACCACGATGGTGCCATCCACGTAGGGCGAGAGCGTCTGGATGAGCTTGAAGGGCGTGGCCAGAATCATGTGGAAACCAAAGGAAGCAAAGACGGACATGGCCGTGCGGGTAAAGGTGGGATCGGCGCGGTCAAAGGCCTCATCCAAGATGATGGAGCCATAGGTGGGAACGTCCTGGTCTGGCTCCGCCAGGCGGAAGCGCAGGGCCGCTGCCAGGCAGAAGAAGACAAGCTTTTGTGCTTGACCGCCGGAGAGCGACGCGGAGTCCTGATAGGTATTGGCCGTGGTGCCGTCGGGGTAGCATTCGCGGCCGATGAAGCTAACGTGGCGGCGGGTATCCAAGACCACGTTGCGCCAGCGGATATCCTCCGGGTGGCTAGAGCCCAGTCGGCTCAAAATCTTGTCCAGGGCGTGGTAGCGCTGCAGGGCGGCATCGTGCTCATCCTCGCTGATTTCGGCCAGGCTGTGGGAGGTAGCTGCATCCAGGTCTCGCTGGAAATCTTGGACCACCTGGCCGCGGGCGTCCTTGACGTCAATGCGCAGGGTGCGCTCACCGTTGAAGGGCGAGCGCTCCAGGGACTTGTTGATGAACTCCATGCGCGTTTCGATATCGCTGCGCGCATGGCGCAGGGAGGAGGCAAGGTGGGAGAGGTTCTGGACGGTCTGGCCGTTGAGCAACTCCAGGAATCGGGCGCGGAAATCCGCCAAACGGTCGGCCCGTAGGTACTTCAGCTTCTCTATGCCTTCGCCGGCGAAGCTGGCCTGCGGTTCCAAGTCGGCGGCTTCTGCCGGCCACTGGGACAGGTAAGCGTGGAGGACGGAGACGATCTTGCTGTTGGCCTCCTCGATGCGACGCGCGGCTGCGCGGGCAGCGTCCTGTAGCCCGGCCTGGACTTCATCGCGCCGGGTATCGATGTTATCGATGGTGAGCGTGCGTTTGCCCTTGTGCAAGGCCTTCTCGACGGCTTTCGCGATGTCCTTATTCGCGATCTCCGGCACGGTGCCGATGACGCGGCGGCGCTCGACGGAGCGTTTCAGCTCGCCTTCGACGTCGCCGAGGTGTTTCTGCGCCTGGTTGAGCCGGGCGCGGGCAGCCTCCAGCTTTTCCTTCGCGTGCTGATGGGCGGCGGCTAAGGCCTGGGCCTCTGGGGAGGATGCCAGGGAATCGTATTGTTCTTGAAGGTCCTGCTTGCGGGCTTTCGCGGAGGCAGTGTCTATGTCCTGGAACTTCGTGTCCAGCACCTGCTGAGCCTTATCGCGCTGGGTGCGCAGGATGTCCATCTTCCGGTTGAGGTTATGGACCTGCCGGGCCGTGGCGCTGGCGGTGGCTTTGGCTTGTGCCAACTGGGAGCGCAGTAGCTCAATCTTGGCAGTATTGGTGGAACCCACTCGGTACCATGCTGTGCCGGCAAAGCGTGTACGGTCATCCTTGATGAAACGCGTGGAGCCGTCCTTGTCCTTGGGGCGGCTTTCCAGGCCATCGCGGGTAACGGCCGGAGTTTGGGTGACATTGTCTAGTTCCGCTACTGATTCCACGCATTCATAGTTGAAGCGGTGGGAAATGTGTTGGCGTACCCACGCCGTCATGGGGTGATCCTGGAATTCCAGCTTGTGGATGAGCTGCCGCGGGCTGCGCGCGGAGGCTGGCGCCGACGTGAACTCCGGGATGGTGCGGTATTCCAGACGGGTACCCACGTTGCGGGAGTTGACCCACTGGTTAATGGTTTTCCGCGCGTCCTCAGGCACGAGCAACGTGGCGGCAAAGCCGTGCAGTAGCTTTTGGATGACCGGCTCCCAGTCCGCCTGCTGCGGGCTAATATCGATGAGCTCGCCGGCGAAGGGAAGCTCGGATTCGGCATAGCCGGTATCGCGGGCAAGTTGGGAGCGCAGCTCCACCAGGGCCTTGTCGATGTTGGTGCGCCGCGAGCTAAACGAGCGCAGCTCGCTATCCAGCCGGGCGCAGGCGGTGGCTGCATCGCGGGCGGCCACGCCGGCTTCCTGCTGCTGATCCGTCAGATCGGCGGAGTCGGTCTCGAAGTCGGAGAGGCGCAGCTTAGCGTTGGCCTGCAGCTCGGCGAATCCTTGCGGGCTGAGCTCATAGTGTTCGGTCCACTCGCCCACGGCAGCGGCAAGACGCTGAAACTCCTTGGAGCGGTGCTCGATCTCTATGTCGGCAGTCTCCATCTTGGCGCGCAGGGCATCGAGCTCGCCAGCGCTGAGTTGGGAGACGGCCATCGCGGCGCGGCGCTCCGCATCATCGAGGTGTGCGACGTCAGCCTCGAGGGATTCCACTTCGGATTGGGCTTCTACCTGCTGGGCGCTCAGCGCACGGATACGAGAGTCCAGTTCTTCAGCCACCAGGCGGGCGCGCACGGCCGGCAGCGCCTCGCTCATGGCCTCGGCCTTGTGTTTATCTGCCTCCGCGGTTGCACGCTGGGCATGCAGCTGGGGCAGAGGCGCGAGCGTATCAATCTGGGCCTTGACGTCTTCGACCCGCAGGTACGCCTGGCGCAGATCCTCAAACTGCTCCACGGCCTCCTCCGCCCTGGAGAAGGTCGAGGGCTTGTCCAGCATGTAGTCCCGGAAGAGCTGATCCAGGCTGGAGAGCGACTTCGCGGACTGCGTTCGGTGGAGTAGAAGCTGGCCCTCCACGTTCTTGATGCCGAGGCGTTTGCGGAAGCGATCCGCAAACGTGGCATATGTCGGCGTAAAGGACGCGCCGGGGCCCTTGTATAGGGCTTTGATCTTGCGGGTGTCCAGACTGCGGGTGAGCAAGGGGCTGAGCTTATCGACGTCCTCATCACCCGGCACCAGCCCATACAGCTTCTTGATCTGGCCTACTGAGTTCTCACCGCCGTTGAGGCGGAAGATAGCAATGAGCGTGTGCTGCTTGCCCGCGCCATTGTCGTAGGTCAGAGCAACCACCGAGTTGGTAGCGCCTTCTCGCAGGTACTCGGGGGCGATTTCACCGGTCTGCGCGTTTTCTTGCTGCCGCCAGGCACCGCGCACATAGGAGACCAGGCTGCGCCCATTGTGCCGGCCGAGGTCCTGCTGCGACGCCGCGTTGAATTTCAGATGGCTCTGTGGAACCAAGACTGCCGACATCGCGTCCAGCAGCGTGGACTTGCCGGAGCCCGAACCGCCGGTGATGAGAAAGCCTTTGCGCGCCACCGGGATGGAAAAGTAGCCGTGGAAGGTGCCCCAGTTGATCAGCTGAATGCGGCTGATGCGGAATTGGCCGGGGTACAGGCTGGTGTGGCTAGTCATCGGAAGCCTCCTCCTTTTCCTCGTCTACCTGCTCTTCATCGGCCTGTGCTAGGCGGGCGTACTCGTCGCGGATGGCGGTGACGGTGGAGGCGTCGAAAAGCTGGCGTAGCACCGGTGAGACCTCGAAGCGCCCCTCGGTCTCAGTAGCGCTCAGCAGTGAATAGTCGTTCTGAATGCGCTTGATGGCGGCATTGAAACGACGGTTGAAACCGGCTTCATCGCGGTTGTCCACCGCGCGGACGTAACCGATTCCCTCCCGGAGGTCCTCGATGTCCACGATGACCCGCTCGCCGGGCAGCGCAAGCCCCAGCTCTTGGCGCAGGTTCAGCAAGATAGCGGTGTCGATGTGCTTGAGCTTATCCGTGCGCAGCACCTGCGGAATACTCAAGGTTTCTTCCTCCACCATCCTGGTAAATGCGAAGCCCTCGGTCTCGTCCACGACTAGTTCCAGGAACACCTCATGCAGCCGGGCGCGGAGGTTCTCCTCATCCGAGATGATGGCGGCCCACAGCACCGGTTCCTTCTGCGCGCGGATGAGCGGGCCTTGTAAAAGCTGCACTAACGCGCGCCGCGAGTGGTAGGTCAGCGAGCCTTTATCGTGCTCCCACAGCGGTGGCTCGTGGGCGGAATCGACGCGGGGAGTGTGTGCGGCGGTCACTGTAGCTCCTTAACGGTGGTGTGATCGAAATACAGGGTAGGGATGTTGGCGGAGCGCACGGTGCCGTCCTCCTCGGTCCACGTGACTTTCTCACGCGATGGACGCAGCACGGGCACTGGGTGCTGGTCGGCGATGTGCACTAAGCCCACTACGCTGGCAAGGCCCTGGGTTGGGGGATGGGCTTGCAGCACCTGGCCAATCGTGCAGGGGCCGGATTGAGCGACGGCTGAGCGTATCGCCTCGTGCAATTCCTCGAAGTCAATCTCCGATTCGCGCACCAGCTCATACAAGGCTTGCGGGTCTTCTGCGTCCGGTTGGTATGCCACCGGGGTTTCCTCCACGACTTCCCGTCCCGGGTTGGCCAGGCGGATGCGGGAGACGGAATGAATCGACATACCGATGCGCTGCAGTGGTGTCTCCATCCGGTGGAAGGCCTTGAGTTCGGAGTTCTGCGCGGCATCGATGGCCATACCGCGGGCTTCCCGCAGTAGTTCAATCATGCGCCGGTCTTCCGCGAACTGCTCGGAGGAGACGTAGTTGCGCAGGCTGCGTGCCAGCCCCGTCATGGTCTGGTTGACCTCGAAGCTGGTGTCCTCCATATCGCGAAAGAGCCTGCGCAGCTGCTGCCGTCTGTCTGGAGCCAGCGCCTGCCCGGCTTCGCTGTCGAGGACCTCCGTGATCCACTGGTCCAACCAGGCACTGCGCTCCCTATCCATCAAAAGGGAATAGAAGCCGCGGAAGCTGCGCCCGGCGTCCGACTCCGCAATGTGGTCCACGCCGTTGAAGATCTCCTCCAGCACCTCGCCGCGATAGCCCTCTGGATCCAAAAGCTGGCGGCGCAGCTGGTGGTTGAGGGCCTCGAGCTCGTGGCGCACCCGGGCGAAATCACTCGGCACAGCCATGGCCATGTTCAGCACGTCTTGGACGCGTTCTTCTGCCTCCGCGGCGGTGAGCCTTTCGAACTGCCCGCTGCGGGCTTTCTCTATCTCACGGTCGATGCGGTCGCGCTCTTCCTCCAAGCTGGCCACGCGGCTGGCGATGTCTTCGTTCGTATCCCGCGCTAGCCTTTGTAGCGCGGAGCTGATTGATTCCACGCGTGAGGCCGTTACCGTGGTCACCGGAGTCTCCCATCTCTCAATGGCCTCGAGCGCGGACAGGGCTTCCTCGCTAGGTTCGAGCGTTTCGCCGTGGGAACTCTTACCGGATTTTCGGATGAGCCACCCGGCCTTGACCCAGTCATTGCAGTAATTCTGCGGCGTGCGGGGCATGGAAAATTCGCTGGCTAGCACCTCGAAATCGGTGACCATGAGCTCATACACCTCCGCCGCCGGGCGTGCCCTGGTGCCACGCGGGAAGTACTCCGCGATCAACGCCAGAATCACGGGCGCGTTATCCGCGGCCAGGAGCCGGATCGCGGCGGAATCGCGCATCAAACGCCGCAGCGATAGGGCGCGTGCTTCAACAGACATGTCTTGATTCTGACAGGTGTGCCGGACATGCGCAGCGAAGACTGGCTCAAATATTCGACGCCCGCTTTCTGGCATACGACCTGCAGAGTGCAGGTCGAAATAATCACGCCCATGGAGGCGGCGTCATGAGTGGAGCTTTAGGCTGCGTCCACCTGGTCGCCTTCTATCTCAACGCTGCCCATGAAATACCGGGAATGAGACTTTTTCAAGGATTCCAGGGAAGGCGCTGAAATATGGGCGATCTCAATATCAGGATCGTCAATTGCTGCTTCGCGGCGGAGGCGTTCCTTAAGCGCTTGAGTCGAGTCTGAGAATTGTTTGATGAAAGACTCGCCTGAGCGACGTTTGTAAGTGATTATGAAATCAGTCATTAATCTGTTCGCTTTCGACTGGCAGGCTAGGAAGGGCGTCTTGTAGTTTTCTCAGCGCTTTGAGGGTGTCATTGTTGTTTTCAGCAGTGTCTGCTAATTCTAACTCATAGTTCGCCATGTGCATGTAGAACTTGGCTCGTTCTCTGTGTACCCGTGGGTCCACCGGGATGGCTCGTGATGTCGAAGTTATTGACTGCAAACCGCTCTGTGCTGCTTCGTATCCCTCTTCCAGATCGGTCTCTATGTTGTAGAACCTGTCAGAGATTTCGAGCAAGTTTGCCCACAAAGATTGCAAGTCGGGGTGCGCTGGACGGTAGTCGTCTTCGTAGCGAATTCGTCGGCCTGTAAGGTCTGCCAGTTATTCAAATGTATTTGCCCATTCGGCTTGGAGCTGGGTGCGCAATTGAATCTCCACGCGACCGGTAGGTTTGCTGGTAATCCATACATGCACCGCACGGTACCCCCGCTGGGGATTAGAGAGGTAGTTCTTGATGGTTACTTCCGCATTGACTTGCTTGACTAGAACCTCGATAGCCTTGGCAATATCTAGTAGGACAGAGTGAGTCGCGCCCAGATCGAAACGGACACCGGCGAAATCTTGCATCGCCGATAATCGGGATCCTCTGTTTAACTTGTCTGCGATGGATGACCTAGTCTTGACTCGAGCAGATTGCACTGCCTCGAAAGGCCCTCGCCCGTCAGCGTCTATGGATTGAACCGCAGACGAAACGAGCTTCGTAGTCTCGTCCTTAAGCCATTCGTACCAAGCGATGATTTCTTCTTGGCAATCGGGCGGTGTAATGCGCTTTCCTACATAGAACTCCCCCAACTTATCAATTTGTGAATTCGAGAAGGGTCGCTTTTTGCAAAGGAACGTGGCGTCTGTACTTGTTTCATTGCTCACTTTTAACTTTACCCCCGAGCAGAACACAATGATTTCAGTTGTCCTCAGATCCTAATCTAGTAGCAAACGGTCATGCAAGGGGCAGCTCTAACTGTTGTTGCGAGTGAACCCCTGCTTGGCAATGGTGGAGCTTCTCTTTCTGAAGGCTGCGGTAAGGGCAGGGACCTTTGCATCGAGAAAGTCATGCACGGTGGCAGAGATGCTCTCCTTGTTATCGGTATCGCGAGTGACTCGGCCCACCTGCTGAATGACAACGCCGCGGAAGCTTGCTGGGGCGGCCAGCACAAGAGTATCCAACGCAGGAAGATCAATGCCTTCGCCGGCCACCTGGGACATGGCTAAAAGGATGAAACGCGGTGTTGCGGCAAGTTGTTCACGGACGGCTCGCCTTTCGCTTGCCTTTTGTCCGCCGTGGAGTTGAAGGACAGGGACGGGGGCGTCGGTAAGCAGGGCGTTGAGGGAATCGAGGTGTTCGCGTCTTTTCACCAGGACGAGGACAGTGTGCTCGTCCTGCGCGGCTCGTGTGATGACATCGGCGATGAGTTGGTTGCGGTGTGTATCCGCAGCCAGAGCCGTGTCGAGGTCGGGCCAGAATAGGTAAGGAGCATCGTAAGTGAACTCCGTGTTGTGGACTACATAGTTCCGGCGCCCAGGGCGTTCGAGTTCGACGGTATAGCGGATAGGACCACAAATGAGGGGAAGTAGCTTGTCAAGGCCGTCAGAGCGGTACGGGGTGGCGGTCATGCCGAGCATAAAACGAACATTGAGGTGTGCGAGGACGTTGGTTAAGCCCGCAGCGCCGACTCGGTGGCATTCGTCAACGATGATCTGTCCATAGGCAGAGAGAAAATCAGTCTTGGAATCATTACGGCTAATGGACTGGGCTGTGACAATGTCTACCACGCCGCTGAGCTTCTTCTTGGCGCCCGAGTATTGTCCGACCTGAACATCAGGGAGAAATTGTTTCAGAGCTTGGCGCCATTGGGTAGCAAGTTCCCTCGATGGGACGATCACCGCCGTGGGGACTGGACGCTGGGCGATGATGGCACATGCCATGACGGTCTTGCCGGTGCCCGGAGGTGCAATGAGCATTCCAGACTTGTACTTGAGCATTTGTTGGACGGCAGACTGTTGGTAGGAACGTAGTTCACCGGCGAATGACGCATCGATGCGCCGGGGCTTGGGCGTACGGCCGCGGCGTACGGCGGTATATCCTGCAGTCTTCAAAATGTCGAGGACATCATTGAGCGTGCCGCGGTCGAGCGTGAGGACTTGGTCCTTCTCATCAAAACGTACGATGAGCCGTGGAGTGCCGAAAGTGGAGAAACGCTGGGCCTGCTTTATATAAAACTGCGGGTTGGCAAGAGCACCTAGGTGTCGCAGGGCCGTACGGGTGGTGGCGTCGACGCCCGATAAATCGACGTGGACGTGTGAATCGTGCGTGACATGGACCTTTCCGGCGGCCTTGAGTTTCTTCAGCTCTTCGCGGGTGGGTGCCTGGGGGAGCGATGTCTCGGGATCGGGCTGAAGTACAGCGTAGATTCTCTTGAGTTCGGAAAGCGTTGACTTCTTTGTCTCCGCCAGAGCCTCGAATTGGTCGGGCAATGCCTGGAATTCGCAGTCGACGAAAACTGTTGTGCCTTCTGATCGATGGTGGCCAGCCAACGGGAGGGCAATCAGGTTACCGAAACCGCGTCCTTTCGCCGGCAGCGTGTCTTGTGACGGAAAGAAGCGGTCGAAACTGGAGAAGTAGGAATCCGGACTAGCTTTGGCAAGAAGGCCAATGCCAACTGAACGGGCGAGGCTTGCAGGGATGGGTTCCTTGAAAAAGAGCCAAACGTGAGCTCCGTTTCCGGAGCGCGAAACTTCTATGAGTGGATCGAGGCCTTGGTTCTTGCATTCTTCGGCGTAGGCGCGGGCGGCTTGTTTGAAGTCGTCATCATCAAAATCGCAGCACAATAACCGGCAGCTATCATCTGTACACAGTGGATAAAGCCCGACGTGGAAGTGGTTGTCTCGGCGCAAATGCCCTTCGATCACCTTCGGAGTTAAGGGCTTCAGGTCTGGGTTTCTTCGGTCATAGTAGCCATTGCTAGCCGGGTACCATGCCTTTTTCTCAGCCGTGCTTTTGGCTACTGCGTAGACATCTGTCCTCCCCGCGAAGTAGTCCATGAAGAGCGCAATTTTCTCATCCGGTGAGCGCCTTTCGGAATTAACGTTAGCCGGCGGCACCATGTCTGCGGGGTTAGGGCGCGAGGGAGCACCACCGAGGGCCTCCAGCAGCTGGGCTACCTGGGATTCCAAGTCGCTAACGCGAGATTCAAGTGCTTGGAGGCGTTCTTTTTCTGACATAGCGATTGCTCCTTCTGCGTTCCCCTAGCTTAGCGGCCTTCGTCGAACTGACTCATCCAAAAGGTTGGGCGCAGACACTCGAAGGAAGCGAAGGAGCACAGTGGACTCAGTATTGAATCCAAGTGGCAGTTTGAAGGTGAAGACACGACGAGCTGGCTACCGGAACGTTGTCGCCTGGAGCCGCGTAGGCTACAGAGCTTTTCTAGGGAATCCCTGTCGTTAGGGTACTAGCGCTGGTCTAGGGGCCTTTTACTAGGCGCTTAGATATCCGCTTCGGGTCCAGGGGAAGTATCAGTGGCCACCTGCAACCGCCGTGCGACGTGGTTCTGCGGAGCGTTCCGTCTAGTCCTCCGCCACGGTGACGGTGACGTCGATGTTGCCGCGGGTGGCCTTGGAGTAGGGGCACATTTCGTGGGCGGCGTCGGCAAGCGCCTGTGCTTCTTCTTGCTCCACACCGGGGATGGTGACCTCAAGCTCGGCGCTGAGGAAGAAGCCCTCGGAACCATTGTTGAGGGTCACGCGCGCGCCGACGGCGGAGTCGGTGACGTCGACGTCCTTGTCCTTGGCCACGGCCTTGAGCGCGGAGTGGAAGCAGGCGGCATAACCAGCAGCAAAGAGCTGCTCCGGGTTAACACCCTCGCCGCTTCCGCCCATTTCCTTCGGGGCGGTCATGGTGAAGTCGAGGTCGGAATCCTGGACTATGGTGCGGCCATCGCGGCCGGCGCCAGTGGAGAGTGCTTCGGTGGTGTAGGCAGCGGTCATGAGTAACTCCTTTGAATGTTGAGGGCTGTGTGGCCGCCGATTGTACGCGGGAACCTAAGCTTGCTCACGCGCTAGCCGTGACGAGCTCCTTGAGGGCGTCGAGGGCCTCGCGCGGGGCGGTGCCGTAGCGCTCCGTGAGGAAGCGGTGGGTGGTGTCGGGGTTGTCGAGGGAGACATCGGCAAGGTTGTGCAGCTCGGATTCGCCGGCGGCGGTCTTCTCCACGGACCAGAAGCTTTCCGGATTGAGTCCGAGCTCGGCGGCGCGCTCGAGCACACTGAAGGTGTGGGAGGCAAAGATGAGCTGCGCGCCGTTGACGTTGATGCTGGGCTCGCGGAAGGCCTGAATGATGAAGTCCAGAAGGGCTGGGCGTAGGTAAGAATCGAGCTCGTCAGCAACCAGGATGCCGCCGCGGCGCAAGACGTCGAGAACAAGTGGCACGGTGGCCATCCAGGTCTGCGTGCCACCGGATTCATCGGTAAGACTCAACGAATAGTGTGTGGCCTCGCCTTTGTGCTCGACGATGATCGCATGGAGCAGGGATTCGATTTCGGCGTCGGAGTAAGCGCGGAAAGCATCGGGGCGCAGGATAGCGCCGTCGGTACTGCTCAACGCATTAATGACCGGGCGCATCTGGTAAAAGACATGCCCTGGAATCTGGTCCTGGTTGAGCCGCACGGAATGGATGCCGGCATCGGCCGCGCGCAGCAGCGGGGCAGCCTCGTGCAGGCGCAGCTTGCCCTCACGAATAAGGGCGGTAAACCGCGCGGCATTGTTGGCCGCGGAATGCGCATGCGGCAGGTACGCTACATCATGCACCAGCGCGCGGGCCAACGGGGCGAGCACGGGGTGCTCATCGCGCAAACCGACAGACAGGATTAGCTCGGTGTCCTCAACGGGGCCAAGCTTGGCGACGTCCCCCTTATCCATAAACGTCCGCGTCCACTGTGTTTCCTCCCCGCGACTGCGCACAAAGCAGGGAGTCCAGCGATTCGCCGGCACGCGGCTGAGCCATTCGGTATGCACGCCGGTGTAGCTCCACTGGAAACCGTAGAGGTAGCGCACCCCATCGACTGCAAACTCAAGCTCAAAGGTGCTGGGGCGGCGCTGTGTGGTGGGGTTAAGGCGAAACGGCGCGTGGGGCAGCTGGTTGGGCGGAGCATTATCGAGCCACTGTGTGGCCGATAAGGAGATAGCTCGCAGCGCGAAGTTCAGCGCATCGAGCACGCTGCTCTTTCCCGACGCCGTCGGGCCCACCAGCACCGTGATGGGCTGGCTTACCGAATCCCAGCCTTCTTCGGGCGGCGTGGAGTGGGTCCAGTCGTGATAAAACGACAGCGTTTGCGTTGCACGGATGCTGCGGTAGTTCGACACGCTGAAGGAAAGGAGCCTCATGCTCGCAAGACTACAAGCTCACACATGCGTGATCATCTAAACCTGCCCCAGGTCCGGGTGCTTGCCCGCGCCCAGATTTTGTTTTGGCCCAATGCCTGACCTCAGCGGACGCTGGTAGCGTTTTAATACACACCGCACAAGCAACCACAGGAGGCCACATCCTATGGACGGGGATATTACTGGTTTGCTCGTATGCCTCGGGTTAGTGGTTGTCATGGTGCTCTACTGGACCTTCTACATCCTGCGCGTGCGAAGGATTCCCGAATCGGAAGAGTGGTATGACTCAGCCGATGTGGTAGGCGCAGAAAGTGATGGTCCGCTCTTTATTTATCCCTACGGCACACTTCTGTTGGGCGCTGCTGGTGCCGCGGGGGTGGTCGGAAGTATGAACCTTCCAGAGCTCGTCGAAACGGTGCTAACTATTCCACTCGTGGCTGCTTTCGCCATCGGAGCGATTGGTTTTACGGGTGCGTTCGGGATTCCGCTTCCGTGGCCTTTTGTTCCGCGTTGGGTCGTGGACATCCGCAAAGCAAAACGTGCTCGAAGGCGCGAGCGCAGGCAAGCCTGGAAAATGAAGACGAAAGAATAGGTCTGGCAGCTGACCCAGCGTCCAAAGTCCGCGTGCAGTGGGTCCGCTGTGCTTCCGTGGCCGAGTGCTGTATCAGTTTTGTGGGTGAAAATAGCGCTGGCGCACGCTAAGCTTTCTGGCATGAAGTATCGGAACGTTCACATTAGCTCCGTCGCGGCGCTTGTCATGAGCCTTGTAGGCGCGGCGTTCTTTGCTGTGGGGCGGGTGATTTTTGGCGTTGGCGGATGGCTCGCACTCTTCTCCATTCCGGCTGGGGGAATCATGGCCGTTGCGCTTCTTGGCTTGTGGTTTATCCCCGTGCGCATCGTGAAGGAGGACGCGGGATCCGGAACGTATAAGGCCCTCGGGTGGCCCGAATCTTGGGCCTTCATCGTGGTCACGGTGTTTCTTTTCCTCGCCGGCTTCTTTATGGTCGATGGCGGCGATACAGTTGAGAGCGGGAAATCCGCCTTCTCCCAGATTGTGGGGAGGTGGGCTTTAGATCTGTCCGTGATACTGTTTTGGCCCTGTGTCCTTGGGGTGATTGTGTCCTACATCGTTGGCGTTGTTGTGGCGGTGAAAGGCCGGAAGGCTGCTGCTGAGGACCCGACGCAGAGTTCAAACCCGGAGAATCGGGGCCAGGACGGGGCCTAAATTGCCGTTTTCTGGGCCTGCCGATTAATGTTGCTGGGAGCGGATTCACTGTGTGCGTGAGTGCTGGCTCAGCGCTGGTGCGGAATGCAGGCAGGGAATACGCGGGGCTATAGCTCAGTCGGTTAGAGCTACGGACTCATAATCCGTTGGTCCCGGGTTCGAGCCCCGGTGGCCCCACAGTAGGCAGCCTGTTTTCCTCGGGACGAAATACCTTAAGCATGACAACGCAACGTTGTGCCAGGTGAAGGTCCAAGCCTTGTTGTACTCTGACGGGGAAGGAAGGGAGGACTGTCATGGAACAACATACGGCGCGGCAAATTGCCGAATGGTTCGTCGCGTGGGCGGATGAGACCGACGATGCTGAGATAACGCAGCTTAAGCTTCAGAAGCTTCTGTATTATGCGAAAGGGCTGTATATGCGGTCCTCTTCGGGGGTTCCACTATTCCCTGAACGAATGGAAGCTTGGGCGCACGGCCCTGTAGTCGTGGATATCTATCACCAGCTAAAACACTACGGAAAGCTTCCGATTGACCCAGACGACTTTGTCTCAGAGGATTTCAACTGGGATGACTATCGCGACGTTGAACAGGATCTGATTGAGGTCTGGGATAAGTACGGCCCTTTTTCTGCGTGGGCGCTGCGCAATAAAACGCACACGGAATCTCCTTGGCAAAGAAACTTTGTAGAAGGCGAGCGCGGACGGGAAATCACCGATGCCGATCTTAAGAACTATTTCTGCTAACCGTGGGCAAGAATAAACGAAGGGGGACCCGCCCAGTTCACGCAGCACGAAGCGCACCAGAGAAAGGTGTTATTGATGCTCTAGGCAGAACTCGAGAGGAATACCCGCTGTTATCCACTAGGTTTCTCCAAAAGAGGTGGGGCTTTGAAGAAATGGATGATTCTATGCGAGCGGAGTTCCTAGAAAAATGGCACAGGCGCTCTGTCCTCACATGGAAAGAATTAACGCGGCATCCAAAACATGGGCTGGGCTCTGAATTCATCCCTGCTACTGCCATTAAGCCTGACATTCCACAGCCTTTTCAAGACGTATCGCGGTTTAGGGTCTACCGCCACAAGGGAAACTTGCCGTTCGTGGGCTGGAAAGACAGGGAAGTGTTCTACGTAATCTGGATAGAGAACACGTATGGCAAGTTGTACTCGCACTAGCACGACACTGCTTTCATTCTCGCTGCAGCACTAAAGTGCGGGTCAGCTGGCCCTTAATGCGAGAATCCGCTCGCTACCCGATACGATAACTCACATGAGTGTTGAGATGGACCCGTTAATCGAGTCGCTGTATTACTGGTCCGACATTATCGGCGTCCTTCTCATGGGCATGATTGGCGGAACGATGGCCCGCCAGCGCGGCTATGACATCGTGGGCTTCTTCTTCATCGCGATGTTTTCATCCCTCGGCGGAGGCATGATCCGCGATGTGCTCATCAATCGAGGCACAGTCGCCGCGATGAGCCAGCCGGAGTATCTCTACTTGGCCTTCACCGGTGCTATCATCGCCCGCTTCGTCTACTTCAAGGGCAAGACATGGGACTACGTGCAGTCGCATGGTGATGCGGTGGTGTCGGCCCTGTGGGCGTCGACAGGCGCGCTCAAGGCCATCGCCTACGGCCTGCCCTTCATTCCCTGCATCATGATGGGCGTGTTTACGGCCACGGGTGGCTCCATGATTCGTGATATCGCCATGGGCCGTGAGCCGGCAGTGTTTGGTGATAACACCCCCACTGTGATTCCGGCAGTGGCGTGTGCGCTGGTAGTGCTAGGAGCAAATTCCACGGGGCACTTGGCGTGGGGCGTCATTATTGGCCCTATCGTCTCCTTCGTCTTGACCATGCTGGGCATTTGGGCGGGCTGGCGCGTGCCTGCTCGTCAAGAGTGGGCGCCGGTGAATGACACCGCGGCCTATGTCATGGTGTTGGCGCGCAAGGCGGAGAATAAAGGCCGTGCTGTTGGCCGCCGTCTGGAGCCGACCAAGCTGCGCGCATGGCGTCACAACCAGATGGAAAAGGCCCTGCAGCGCCGCATTGAACGTGAGGTGCGGGAAGGAAAGCGCAGGGCCGACGCGACTATCGACGCCTCCGAGTTCCTCGATTCCTTCAACGAAGAGGTCGCCGAGATGTCCGCGGAGATGGCGGCGGCATCCGCGGATACCGACTCGGACTTTGGCGTAGACCTTTCTGGCGACTCGTATGAAGCTCAGAGCACTGATGGTCCCACGCCCCGTGAGCTTTTGGACCGCATTTTGTCTGATGACAAGCTCACCGATGAGTTGGTTGAAAAACTTATGCGGCGCTATGAGAAAAGAGATGATTAGAAGCTAATAAATACGTTAAGGTAAGTGGGTGCGAGAGGAGTCAAGGTGAGAATTGTTCGGCTGAGGCGCGGCATGGTGGCAGCGCTGACCGTAGTGTGTGCTGCGGCAGCTGTGTCTACTGGGTGTACTGCGGACACAGCAGCCGTGGACACTGAAGGCCTAGACCTTATCACCACCGACATTGCGGAACCGCAGAATTCTCTCATCCCAGCAGACTCCAATGATGTTTGCGGGCACACCATTATCAATCTGGTGTACTCCGGCCTGATGTACCTCGACAAATTCGGCAATCCGCACTATGACATGGCGGAATCCGTGACCCAGGTCGACGATAGGACCTACAACGTGGTTATCCGGGATGACGCGGTCTTTGCCGATGGCTCCGATGTCGATGCCAAGGACTTCGTGGATACGTGGAATACCGCTGTGCGCCAGTCGCTGCTCTCGGCGCATCATTTCGAGCCGATTCTGGGATTCCATGAGGGCCAGAAGAACATGCGCGGGTTAACAGTGACGGGGGAGAAGTCCTTCCGCATCGAGCTTTCCCGTCCCACTAGTGGCTTCCTCGAGCGCTTGGGCTACTCGGTCTTCTTCCCCATGCGTTCTGAGGATCAGGATGAACTCGCCGAACGCGGTACCGATCCTATTGGCAACGGTCCCTACGTCTTGGTCTCGTGGGAACACGACAAAGCGTTGACCCTAGTGCCCAATCCGCACTATACGGGCCCGCGCACTCCGCAGAATGAGGGCATCAAGTTCGTGGTGTATCCCTCAGAGGATAAGGCCTATAAGGACCTAGTATCGGGAGACCTGGACGTGCTGGTCCACATTCCGGCGGAGAAACTTGGAACCTTTGAAAAAGAGCTGGGTTCGCAGGCCTTCAGCAGACCAGTGGGTTCCCTATTAGAAATAACCATCCCGGCCAATGATTCCAACTTCACTGGCGAGGCAGGACGTCTGCGCCGCCGAGCGTTGTCGATGGCCGTGGACCGCGAGAAGCTGGCCACAGAGCTCTTCTATGACACAGTGACTCCAGCGAATGGTTTTATCGCGCCGCTACACGGGGTGATGCCCCCAGCACCGCAAGATGCGGAGGCGCTGACCTACCAACCGGATAAGGCCCGCGAGCTATGGGCCAAGGCAGAGAAGATGGACCCCTTCCAAGGGAAATTTAGCATTGCCTACAACGTCGACGGCAGCCATAAGAAATGGGTCGATGCAGTGGCGCAGCAGATGACGGAGACCCTCGGTGTGCCGGTGGAGGGCCGTCCCTTCGATACCTTTAAGGAGCTGCGCCAAGAGGTCACCGCGCGTCACATTACCGGTGCGTTCCGCACCTCATGGCAGGCGGAATACCCAGACGCGTCATCCTTCCTGGCACCGCTGTTTGCCTCCTACTCAGCGGCAAATGAGTCCGGGTTTGATAATCCGGAGTTCGATAAATTGCTGGAGAGGGCCGGCAAGGCGCGTACCGAGGACGAAGCCCACGAGTACTATGCCAAGGCCCAGGACCTGCTCGTGGCGGCGATGCCAGCGATTCCGCTGTGGACGTCGAAGTCCGTGGGCGCCTATGGCAAGGATATTGTTCCGGCAGGCTACACGTGGAAGCCAACGCCCAATTACTATCTCATTCACCGCGCTGAGCGCTAAGGCGGACTGATTCTCCAAGGCTTCTGGCAGCATTGAGGTCTATTCTTGGTGCAATGCTGAAGTTTTACATGTTCGCCATCTGGCAGGCAGTCGTCGACCACGGTCTGCCGCTTCTGGGCATGCTGCTCACGGCGATTCTCATTCCTCGCATCGGCCGTTTGGCCGTGCGCGTAATCGAGTCTCGGCTTGATGAGAACGAGGAGTCAACCAAGGCGCGCTTAGCGCTGGCCGGCGCGCTGGTGTACGTGGCCCAAGCGGTGGCGTATTTCCTTCTTATCGTCGCAGCACTGGCTAACCTTGGCGTGCCGCCCCTGGGAGCGGCCATCCCCGCAACGGTCGTGTCAGCTGCCGTTGGTTTCGGCGCGCAGAGCATTATTGGTGATTTCCTCGCGGGTTTCTTCATTCTGTCGGAGAAGCAGTTCGGTGTGGGCGATTACGTGAGCTTCGACGGCGTGACGGGCGTGGAGGGCACCGTGGTGTCCTTGACCCTGCGTACAACGACCGTGCGCACCCCTACAGGCGAGGTAGTCATGGTGCCTAACGGCTCGGCGGGCGTGGTGACGAACTTCTCGCAAGAGTGGTCGCGTGCAGTGGTGGATATCGCTATCCCGGTTCATGAGGGCGATAACCTGCCGGACATTACCGCGCGCGTGGAGAAGATTTCGGAACATGCCATCCATTCCCCGGATATTCGCGCAGATGTGGCCGGCGAGCTGGATGTTCTCCCCGCGACCGGAATCGTGGCGCCGACCGTCGCCGGCCAGCCGTGGCAGGTGAAGTACCGCGTGCTCGTACAGGTCAACCCTGCGCGCCAGTGGGCCGTGGAACGCGCCATTCGTTCGGCCTTGCTTGCCTCCTTCTGGGACCTGTATAAGCTGCCGAACTCGGAAGCTATCCCGGATGAACTCCCTGTGGACTTGAACGAGGCGCCCACGACGGTCATGTCGGCAGCGAAGACGCAGGCAGCAAACAAGGCTGCAGGATCAGCTGCAGAGTCGCAGGAAGCGTCACAGGCGGTGTCCGGGGCCGTGGCCAAGACGGACACGAGCAATGACAATGGGCCGGGCCGCCCAGCGTATTCGGAAAGCGACAAGGACGAAGAACCGGACGAGTACCGGCGAGGCATCTGGCGTGCGGATAAGCCGAAGAATAAGTGGGCCTATTTCTGGACGGTAGGTGGGCGCGTAAGGGCGTCGACAACCGGCCTCCTAGCAGGCCTTGGCGTGGTTGGCGCGCTGTGGCTGGCCTCCGCGAACCCGGATGGTGTGGATGCCGGGTGGCTGTCTCCATCGCGCTGGATGAGTGAGATTACGGAATCCGCAGTCCCATCCACGGAGTCCGCTACGCCGGAACCTGCGCCGAGTGAGCAGGAGACGCCGGCAAGCACAGGTCAAGAACCCACCGCAGAGGTGACGGACGAGGCGACGGAGGATGCCCCGCAGGACGAGACCTCCCTTGCACCAGCCCCGGTGGATAGTCCTGAAGCAGAAGAAGGCGACGGTTCGGGCACCGCCACGGTTGACGAGGACTCCCACGTGCCGGAGACAGCGGTGGCGACCGCCGGCGCCACCGAGCCTTCTACCGCGAATTAACGGGAGGCTCACCGTGGGAGACGCTCGGGAGAGAGCGCATGAGACATATGAGTGATAGGGATGCAACGCGGTGAAGCGTTACATCTGACTTATCGGTCCCCGAGGACCCTTCGTTACTGGATTCGGGGAATTAATTGATAAATCCCACGCCCGGCTTAAAGGTCATCGATACTGCTTCGTGAACCGGGGAATCCGGCCTTAGCAGATCGTCAACGCGCAGCCACCGCATGTGGGCTTCCTCGCGAGTGACGGTGACGAAGCTATAGCCGTGGCTATCCAAGTCAACGTGCTTACAGTGTGGGTTGGCCGCGCGTAGCACCTGCTGTGCGGTGTGGGAGATGGCATTGCCTGGGCGCATGTTGAGTGCCTCGTTGATGTTGGGCGCAGAAATAGAAGCGCACACCATTTCCGCGCCCACGATGCGGTCGCCCTTGGAGATGGTGTGGGCCCATTCGGTGTGGATGTCCCCGGTGAGGAAGATGGTGTGGTCCGGGAGGGCGTCGATAAGCGCACGGCGCTCGGCTGAATACCCGTCCCACTGATCACCGTTGACGGGGATGCTCGTGATGTTGCTCGTCAGGGCCCGGGCCACCTGCGCGGTGATGGAATTCTCTTGCAGCGTTACCAGGTTGAGCGGGGCAAACATGACGGAATTGCCCAGCAACTTCCACTTGGCCTGTGAAGTCTCAATCTTGTTCAGCAGCCAGGTGTACTGCTCCGAGCCCAGCATCGAGCGGCCTTCCTTAGTGAACGCCACGGGGTTCCAGGAGACCTGCTCGTCGCGGTAGGTGCGCAGGTCCATCATGGTCAGCTCCACCAGATCACCAAAAGTCAGCGAGCGGTAGAGATGCCCCGCCTCGGACGGCGCAGTGGCGCGCACCGGCATCCACTCGAAGTACGCACGCATAGCCGCCGACTGACGCGTGGCCCAGGGCCCTTCCGTAGCTGGGTCGTGGTTCTCCGCGCCGCTGGCCCAGTTATCGTTAGCAATCTCGTGGTCATCCCACACCACGACCCACGGCAGCGCGCCATGCGCGGCCTGCAGGTCACGGTCGGTACGGTAGCGGCCGTAGCGCGTACGGTAATCCGCCAGCGTCGTAATCTCGTGTGCTGGGTGGTGCAGGCGCACCGGGCCGAAACCGGAATAGGCCCCGGAGCGGTATTCATAAATGTAATCGCCTAAAAAGACCATGTAATCGAGCTGGCCTGCATGAGCACGCTGCGCGATGTCACGGTAGGCGCTGAAGAACCCCGACTCCCAGTTCGCGCACGACGCCACACCAAAAGTGAGCTTCTCCGGTGACGCACTTGCCGCCGGCGCGGTCTTGGTGCGGCCGATGGGGGAGGACACCCCGTCCACGATGAAACGATAAAAATACACCGAGTCCGGCTCCAGACCGTGCGGATCCACGTGCACCGTATGGTCATGCTCCGCAGTGGCTAGGGTGCGCCCGCGCTTGACGACGTCCCCCATCTCCCCATCCCGGGCCACCTCCCACTCCACGGTGACCGTTGGGCCGAGTCCGCTGCCCGGCAGCGCCTCATCCGTGGGGGTTACGCGCGTCCACAAGATGGCTGAATCTGGAATCGGATCTCCCGAGGCCACGCCATGGAGGAAGGGGAGTTCGCCTTGCGGCGGGTCTACCAAGCCGAGTGAAGCGGTGGAGTTGGGGTCAGCAGCGGAGGCGGAAGAAGCGGCGAGGGAAGCGGCCGTGGCGGTGGCCAGGCCGGAGGCATGAAGGAGGCGGCGACGAGAGAAGGAACGGCGCATGCCTCCACGGTTTCTCCACTGAAGCATAAGCGCAACTTGAGGCGTGAGAATTCGCCCGCTGGTTAAAAACCGTTTTCCCGCATGTTACGAAGGCTTTACCCCTAGGGGGTGGAAGGATTTCCAGAAGCAGAGGATTATGGCTATAACTTATTTTTATGAAGAAGTTCTCTCGCGCGGTTCTCGCCGCATCTTTGTCTGTATCTCTGTCCCTGTCTATCGTTACCCCCGCACACGCACAGGTCGACGCTCCCGTTGTGGAGCCGGCCGCCTCGGAAGCTTCGGTGTCTGAACTCGGCGGTGAGCTGTCGTCTGACCTGAACGTGGAATCGTCCAGCAAGGAAGAAGCTGGCGATGCTGAAGGCCAGCAGTCCTCCCAGGGTGAAAAGATTGCCTTGGGCGTGGGCATCACCGCTGCTGTTCTCGCCGCCGTCGCTGGTGGCGTGTACTGGGCCGTGCAGCAGGGCATCATCCCGAACCCGCTGCCGGGAGTCATCCCGTCACCACAGAAGCCAGCACCCGCTCCGGCACCGGCACCTGCACCTGCTCCTGCCCCGGCCCCTGCACCGAAGCCCGAGCCTGCTCCGGCCCCTAAGCCTGCGCCTCAGCCAGCTCCTGCGCCGAAGCCGGCTCCGAAACCTGCACCTGCCCCGGCACCGCGTCCGGCTCCTGCTACCTACGGTCGCTGCCTTGATGTGTGGAACGCACTGGGCCGTCCCATCTACCCGAGCGACCCGGGTTTCCAGTCCAAGTTTGACCGCGATGGTGATGGCGTAGGCTGCGAGCGCGATCCTCGTTAAGCTAGAGCGCATGAGCGCTTTTTCTTCCATCGAGTCCTGGCCTGTCGATACCGTCGCCGGTGCGCTGCTGCACCGCGGCGAGGTAGTGGAGCAGGTGGGTGATACCTCCCGCCGCTTCCCCGTCGCGTCAGTGACCAAGCTGGTGGCCGCCTATGGGGTGATGGTGGCCGTGGAAGAAGGTGCGGTGGAGCTGGACCAACCAGCTGGTCCCGAAGGCTCCACGCTGCGCCACCTCTTGGCGCATACCGCCGGCGTGGGGTTTGATTCCCGCGAACCACAGAAACCTGTGGGGGAGCGGCGCATCTATTCCTCGGCGGGCTATGAGTGGGCCGCGGAGGTAGTGGAGAAGGCCACCGAGATTACTTTCCCTGAGTACCTTGCTGAAGGTGTCTGTGCTCCCTTGGGTATGTCCGCCACCACGCTTGAGGGTTCCGCTGGGCATGGTCTGACGTCGACCGTGGAGGACCTTGTTGCTTTTGCCCGTGAGGCGCAGTCGCCACAGTTGCTGGATCCCTCAACGGTGGCTGAGATGACACGCGTCCAATTCCCTGGTCTGCGCGGTATTGTTCCGGGCTATGGCAGCTTCAAAGACTGCACGTGGGGCTTGGGCTTTGAGATTCATGGTGAGAAAGACCAGTGGATGGGGAGATTGCCTTCCGATGCTGTTGGCCACTTCGGCATGAGCGGCACCTTCCTCTGGATCGCCGGCGAGTGGGCCATGGTGGCGTTGACTGACCGTGACTTCGGAGACTGGTGCAAGCCCCTGTGGGCAGAGACCAACACGGCCATCTGGGAGGAATGTCAGTCCCGCTAGTCGCGCCGGGAAGGGCCCTGCGCGGTTGGTGAAGCTAGTCCGCGCGGGGGTAGTGGGGGTGCTGTGGCCGCGATACATCCACGTGGCTTATGTAAACGCCTGTGATTTCAGTGGCGCGTGGGGCGATTTTCGGAGAAGAAGTCTCAAGTTCCGCTTGAGGCTGTGGGGGTTTAAGTGCAGGTTGAGAGTTGATGGGGTGTGAGTGACAGGGGGAAAATTGTGGTCACACTTCAGACGCACCGCACGTGATGCAGACAAGTTCGTAGGGGAAGACGAAGCTCGTCTTGCGTCGGCTTGAGTCGGCGTGCCATCACACGGACGTCAAAGGAGACACAGGAGTGAATCTACGCGTTCACCCGCAACAGGCTGACGCATCTGCATCAGTCTCGTCAGCGAGCCCAGACTGCGAATCGCTCGCTCATGCAGCACAAAGCTGGCCCAACCGGGTCAGCGGTGAGGTCTGCACAGCCGTGCTGCAGATTTCAGGCATGCCCCGCTGCCTGCGCCCAGCCATCGAGCGGGCTATGGCGCGCTGCATTCGCAGCGAGAGCGAATTCATCGTGCCTGGCGATGATCCCCTCACCGCGCAGTGGTGTACGCGCTGGTGCCGCGATGCCGACTGGGACCCCGTCAGCGGGAAGACGCTGGGCGGCGCCGCGCGCGGCGTAGGAATCGGCTGCCGTCAGGTACTCACCGGCACGCCCAGCGAGCTGGAGGCCCTGGGCCGTGCGGTGGAGATGCTGGCAGGGGAGTACGGTTTTCGGGCCGTCGTCAAGCGCGCCGCCTGAACCCTAATCCTCGAAAGGATCGAAGATGCGCTCAGGGAGATCTGCTACGGAATTGATGATGCGTGTCGGGCGGAAGGGGTAGCGTTCAATCTCGCGGTCATCACTGATTCCAGAGCGTACGAGGATGCTGCGCATGCCGGCCTCCAAGCCAGACTTGACGTCGGTATCCATGCGGTCACCAATCATCACGGTGTTCTCCGAGTGTGCGCCGATGTTGTTCAAGGCGCTTCGCATCATGACCGGGTTCGGCTTGCCCACGTAGTAGGGCTCGCGGTTCGTTGCCGCAGTAATGAGCGCGGCCACCGCTCCGGTAGCCGGCAGTACGCCCTGGGGTGCCGGACCGGTGACATCCGGATTGGTGGCGATGAAACGTGCACCGTTGCGAATGAGATTGATAGCCGTGGTGATGGCCTCAAAAGAATAGGTGCGCGTCTCACCCAAGACCACGAAATCCGCGTCAGTGTCATTGAGAATCCAGCCCGCCTCATGCAGGGCAGTGGTGAGGCCAGATTCGCCTACGACGTAGGCAGTGGACAGCCCCGCCTGATTTGATAGGAACGCTGCGGTAGCCGTCGCCGAAGTCCAGATGCGTTCTGCCGGGATGTCCAGGCCGGTGTTCTTCAGGCGTGCGGAGAGATCCCGCGGGGTGGACATCGAGTTATTGGTCAGCACCATGTACTCGATGTCATTATCTTTCAGCGCCTGGATGAAGGCGTCCGCGCCGGGAATCATCTCCCCTTCCTTGATGAGGACGCCGTCCATGTCAGAGAGATAAGAAATCACGAGTGTTCCTCCAGATAATCAGCAAGGTCGCCCACCGTGGTCACGGAGAGCATGGTTTCTTCATCAAGGCGCACCCCACAGGCCTCTTCGAGGCGAACGGCCAGCTCAATGCGCTCCAGCGATTCCACCCCAAGGTCTTCTAGAAGAGCATCGCGCTCCAGGCCTTCCTCGATGCCCGTGACTTTCGTGATGAGGCGAGTGAGTTCGCCGTACGTGTCGCTGGCAGGTGCCGAATCGGTGTCCTCGGCCGGTGCTGAGCCGAAGCGGGCTGCGAGTTGTGCGGAAAGGTCGTTAGCCATGTGCTTCAGTCTAGTATTGAAATGTCATGGTTTATCGAGCACGCTCCTCCGCAATCGCCCGCGCCTGGTCTCGCCGGGTCCGACCTCAGATGCGCCGCGTCGAGCATACTGTCTATTCTCAATTGCACGATCTCACCACGGAACCAGGGCTGACGCAGGTCAGCGACCACGGCTTCGTGGACAACGACGGCGTGCGCGTGGCCTGGTATGAGGTTGGTCCCTCCGATGCCGCGGTGACCGCAGTTTTTATTCACGGCTATTGCTTGTCTGCGGAGAGCTTTTACTCCCAAGTCAACGACATCCGCGCGAATTACCCCTCGGTACGCTGCTTGCTTGTCGACGTCCGCGGCCACGGCCTCACCACCCACGTCACCCCCTCCGAGTGCACGGTTCGGGGCGCAGCCGATGATGTGCTTGCTGTGATTGCTGAGCGTGCCGCTTCCGGCCCTCTCGTCGTGTTGGGCCATTCTATGGGCGGGATGATTGCCCTCAATCTCCTTCGGCGCGCACCTCGACAGGTGGCCCAGCGCATTGACGGCATGGTGCTGGTGTCGACCTCCATGCAGCGCTTTGCCGCAGAGGGGGTTGCGCGAATCCTCGAAACACAGTTGATGAAGGCGGTGTACCGGACTTGCCTGCGGCTTCCAGAACGCGCAAACACCGCGCGCTTTGAGATAGCCGCCGTGGTGGCCCCAGCCTTAGCGGCGCTCTTGCAAGGCTTTCCCCAGATGGACAAGCTACAGTTCCACGTGTCCATGTTGCTGGATACCCCGATGTCGAGCTATTCCGGTTTCTTCGATGACCTCGTGGAGCACTCCGAATTCGGTGCCGCCGCTCGTCTGCGCGATATTCCGGGCGAAATTGTGGTGGGCAAGCAAGACATTGTCACCCCACACCGCCAATCTGAGGTCATTGCCCGCCACTGGCCTTCCGCCAACCTCACCGTTATCGATGGTGCTGGGCATATGGTCATCTTGGAAGAGCCCAGCGAGGTCTCCAAAGCTTTGGGCCGGGTCCTCGACCGTGTGCTCGCTAGTTCCCGCTGATATTGGCTGAGATCTTGGCTGGCCGTGGCTGAGCCCGTTTGCTGATGTCGGTCGTGCCCGTTGCTGATGGCGCCGACCCTTTTGCTTGTGGCGCCGAGCCACGCGCGGTGACCGAACTGCCCGATCTGCCAAAGTTATCGCCTCTGGCTCGGTTTCTGGAGCCAAAATTGTCACCTAGGGCAGTTGCCCTTATGGCTTTGAGCATGAGAATGCCCCTTCTGCCCGAAGCGGGGCGGAAGGGGCTGGAGAGCTAGAGGCTTTGAAGCCCTAAGCCTTAGTCCTCGTCGGAGGACCTGGAGGTAGTGGCAGTCGGGTCATCGAGCTTCAGGTCGCGAGCGGCCTGCTGCACGACGCTGCGCTCTACCTTGCCCTCGCGAGCTAGGCCCTCAAGGACGGCGACAACGATGGACTCGGCATCGTTGTTGAAGAAGCGGCGAGCGCCTTCGCGCGTATCGGAGAAGCCGAAGCCATCTGTACCCAAGACGATGTACTCGCCCGGGACGTAGGGGCGAATCTGCTCCTGCAGGTCCGTGGCGAAGTCGGAGACACCGATGAACGGTCCCTCGAAGCCCTTGAGCTGGGTGGTGGCGAAGGCCTCGGTCGGGGCTTCGCCCTTGCGCAGGGCCTCCTGGTTGCGGGCAGCACCATCGCGGGCCAGGTTGACCCAGGAGGTGACGGAGAACAGAGCAGCCTTGACGTCGAACTGCTCAGACAGAATCTCCTGGGCACGCAGAGCCTCATACATACCGACACCGGAAGCCAGAATGTTGGCCGGGATGGAGCCAGACTCAGCGGTGTTGTAGTGGTAGATACCCTTGTGCAGACCCTCAACGTCGAGGTTCTCCGGCTCAGCCGGCTGCTTCACCGGCTCGTTGTACACGGTGAGGTAGTACATGACGGGCTCGTGGTCCTCGCCGTACATACGCTCGATACCGCGCGGAACGAGGTGAGCAATCTCGTAGCCGAAGGCTGGGTCGTAGACCTCGACGGCCGGGTTGGTCGACGCCAGAATCGGGGAGTGGCCGTCCATGTGCTGCAGGCCCTCACCGGTCAGGGTGGTGCGGCCGGCAGTAGCACCAATGATGAAACCGCGGCCCAGCTGGTCGGCGGCGGCCCAGAAGGCATCGCCAGTGCGCTGGAAGCCGAACATCGAGTAGAAGATGTACAGCGGAATCATGGCCTCGCCCTGCGTTGCGTAGGACGTTGCTGCCGCAGTAAAGGAGGCGGCAGCGCCGGCCTCAGAAATACCCTCGTGGAGGATCTGGCCATCCGTGGCCTCACGGTAGGAGAGCATGAGGTCGTGGTCCACCGGCACGTAGTTCTGGCCACGCGGGTTCCAGATCTTCAGCGTCGGGAACCAGGAGTCCATACCGAAGGTACGGGCCTCATCCGGGATGATCGGAACCACGCGCTTGCCCAGTTCCTTATCGCGCATGAGCTCCTTGAAGGTACGGACCAGAGCCATGGTGGTCGCCACGTCCTGCTTGCCAGAACCCTTGCGCACCGAACGCAGCTTAGACAGGTCCGGGGTGGTCAGCGGAGTGAAGTTCTCACGGCGCTCCGGAAGGAAGCCGCCGAGCTCTTTACGACGCTCCAGCATGTACTTGATTTCCGGAGTCTCCGGACCCGGGTGGTAGTACGGCGGCAAGTACGGATCAGCCTCCAGCTGCTCGTCCGTAATCGGGATACCCTGCTTATCGCGGAAGAGCTTGAGGTCCTCCAGGGTCAGCTTCTTCATCTGGTGGGTAGCGTTGCGGCCCTCGAAGTTGTGGCCCAGGCCGTAGCCCTTAATGGTGTGGGCCAGAATGACGGTCGGGCGGCCGGTACCGGCGTAGCTCAGAGCCTTGTCGTACGCAGCGTAGATCTTGCGGTAGTCGTGACCACCGCGGCGCAGTGCCCAAATCTCATCGTCAGTCATGTCCTCGACCAGCTTGAGCGTGCGCTCATCGCGGCCGAAGAAGTGCTCGCGCACGTAGGCGCCGTCGTTGGCCTTGAAGGTCTGGTAATCACCATCCGACGTGGTGTTCATGATGTTGACCAGGGCGCCTTCCTTGTCGGCGTCGAGAAGCTTGTCCCAGCCACGGCCCCACACGACCTTGATGACGGACCAGCCAGCACCGCGGAAGAAGGACTCCAACTCCTGGATAATCTGGGTATTACCACGCACAGGGCCATCGAGGCGCTGCAGGTTACAGTTCACCACGAAGGTGAGGTTGTCCAGTTCGTAGAGGGACGCCATCTGCAGCAGACCGCGGGACTCCGGCTCATCCATTTCGCCGTCACCCAGGAAGGCCCAGACGTGCTGCTTCGAGGTGTCCTTGATGCCGCGAGTCTCCAGGTACTTGTTGAAGCGAGCCTGGTAGATGGCATTAATCGGGCCGAGGCCCATGGAGACAGTCGGAAACTCCCAGAAATCCGGCATAAGGCGCGGGTGCGGGTAGGACGGCAGTCCCTTGTCCTCGCCACGGGAGTGCTCCTGGCGGAAGCTGTCCATATCCTCCTCGGTGAGGCGGCCTTCCATGAAAGCGCGGGCGTAGACACCCGGGGAAGCGTGGCCCTGGAAGAAGATCTGGTCACCGCCGGACGGATCGTCCTTGCCCTTGAAGAAGTGGTTCAGGCCCACTTCGTAGAGCGGGGCAGCGCCAGCGTAGGTGGAGATGTGGCCGCCCACGCCAATGCCTGGGCGCTGTGCGCGGTGCACCATGATGGCTGCGTTCCAGCGGATCCAGCGGCGGTAGCGCTTCTCCAGTTCCTCATCGCCTGGGAATTCTGGCTCGAGCGAGGTGGGGATGGTGTTCACAAAGTCTGTGGACGTCAGGGACGGCAGCGGTACGCGTTTTGCCGTGGCGCGCTCAAGCAGGCGCAGCATGAGGTAGCGGGCGCGCTCCGGATCGGAAGAATCCAGCAGGCCGTCGAGGGAGTCCATCCACTCACGGGTTTCTTCCGGGTCGTTATCGTGCAGGTATGCGGCTACGCCATCGCGAACGATGGGGAAGTTGGAGTCGCCGTTTTTGGCGTCCAAGTCGGCCATGGAATCCTCCTGGTTCGTGGTACAAAGATCTGTCACAAGGATACGCGCCTCTTTTTAGGGAGACACGTCGAGGCCCCCACGGGTGGTTTTACGGGGGAAAATGTCCACTTCTAGGCAGATTTGGAGGGGGTTCGACGCGAAAAAGTGCACCGCAGACGTTAAAATACTCTGCATGACAACGACAACTCCATCGGAAGGAACTCAACACGTGACCGGATCAGCAGCCAAGCTCGGCATCAAAGAGGGACAGATTGCCCTCGAGCTCGGGTGGGATGAGGACTGCGATTCCACGATTTCCGAGTCCATTGAGGACGTACTGGGAGATGACTTCCTTGACGAGGAAACCGACGAGCTGTGTGACGTCGTGCTGCTGTGGTGGCGCGCTGAAGATGGCGACTTGGTTGATGGCCTTGTAGACGCTACCCGTCCCCTCGGGGACTCGGGCCGTATCTGGCTGATGACTCCGGGCGCTGGAAAGCCAGGCAACTTGGAGCCGGGCGAGATTTCTGAATCCGCTCAGCTGGCTGGCCTCGTGCAGACCAAGGCTGAGCGCCTCGGCGAGTGGCAGGGCTCCTGCCTCGTTGCTCGCGGCTACACCAAGAAGCCTTAAGGATTAAGAAGAAAACCCTGCTCAGGCGGTATTCGTAGCAACAAGAGGGGTCCTGATTTGTTGCTGCGGGTGCCTATAGGCTAATCTTGTGCGAGCGCACCAAGTGCACTGCGGCTTTAGCTCAGCTGGAAGAGCAACTGGTTTACACCCAGTAGGTCGGGGGTTCGATCCCCTCAGGCCGCACCAAATGAAACCCCTTTCCGTTAAGTCGGAGAGGGGTTTCGTCGTGCTCGGAGGGCGGGTGCTCTAGGGTGAAGGCTGGGGCCGTTTATGCAGATGAATAATCATTGTTAGCAAATGGTTATTGACTGCATTTTTCATTAGTCGTAGGTTTATAGCCGAACGATGTAATCTGGGTGGGGGAGACGACTAACCACACAAACCCGCGCTAAAACAGCAAACATGTATTGAAGAGGATGGCATTGATGCGTAAACAGAAAAGCGCAGCCTATTGGTGGAGCGTTACTGTCGTTGTAGTGCTGTTCATCGCAACGCTTGTAATCAATTATCTAGCAGGACTAAGCGCTGATGAATCATACTTTGGAGCACATTGGTGGCATCGTCTGGCGCGGGTTACGCCACTGTTGTTCTTGGCTTCTTTGATTTGGGCTTGGTTCGAGCACAGGAAGGTGCATCGATATCCGCATTGACCCATATTTAGTAGCGTCGGGCGTGAATGAGAAGGAAGCCTTTGCGCTTGGGTGAAAGATGCTTTTGCTCTAGTGGGGAGTGTCGATCCTGCTTTAGCCAATTGGATGACCGGGACTAGCACTGTTAGTGCGGTGTATAACAGGCGTCCGGAATATGAACAGGTCAACAGGTACGTTTTGTCTCGTTGACCTGTTCAGCTCATGACAAGGGGGCCTTGTCCTTGCCTTCTCTGCGTTTTAAGGGCCTAGGCTAGAAGCGTTCGTGGCCGCGCTCGCGGATTTTCTCGTAGAAGTCCGGCTTAGAGCCGCCGTACCGCGAGCGGGTGCGCCGCGAGGAGGCTGGAGCTGCTTCCGTGGAGGGCGCTGTGGTGGCGGGCTCGTCCTGCTTCGGCGCAGGAGACTGCGAGGACTCTGACTCAGAAGGGTCAGTCTCGTCGGTGGTGGGGCCATCGACGGCAGCGGCGGCCGCAGCAAGTGCAGCTTCCTCCTCGCGGGCGCGGCGGCGTTCCCTAATCTCAGACCACACGAAATATGCGAAGCCCAGCGGCGCCATGATGCCGAAGGCAATCCACTGGTAGCCATAGGACAGGTGGTTGCCGCGGTCCAGCTTCGGGACTGGGAGGGGATTGAGCCCACCGGGCTGATCGGGAGTGAGTTGGAGGTAGTCGTGGGCGAGGGGGACGTCGGTAAGCTCCGCGATCTGTTCCGTATGGATGGAGTAGACCTGCATGTAGCCTTGCTGCTCAGTCGGGGCGGAGGAGTGCTGGGGCTCATTGGCGCGGGCCATGGCCTCGATAGTGACCTCCGCGCTCGGGGCCTTGTCGATGTGGGGCACGGCGTTGCCCTCGTCCGTGGGTACCCATCCACGGTTGACCAACAGCGTCATGCCCGAGGTGGTCTCAAAAGGCACGAGCGATTGGAACGCGGGACTCGACCCCACCGGGCGCAGGCGCAGTAAAACCTCCTGATCGGGGAGGTAGTGGCCGGTCAGCTCCGCGCGCGTCCATTCCTTGCTCAGAGTGCCGTCGGCGGAGAAGACTTCCTCAATCGGCTGCGGATCAGAGTCGTAGGCTTCCTCAATGAGGCGGTTGCGCTCCACAATCTGGTCGTCCTTGCCCAGCTGCCACGGCGCGAGCACCGTGAAGGTGAGATAGCTAAAAGCGACGACAAAGATGAGCAGGAGTACCCACCCAGGCTTGAGGAACGTCTTGAGCATGGGCCCAGTCTAGTCGCGCTGCTGGCGAATCCAATCGAGCAGGCCCGGCACGGACGCGTCAATCTCTTTGCGGGTGCGCTCAAAGTCCTCCTCGGTGCCGTAGAAGGGATCCTCTACGCTGGCATCTTCCGGGGAGTTCGGATCGAAGCTGCGCATGAGGCGCACCTTCTCCTCAGGGATGCCGCGCTCAAGAAGGGCATCGCGGTGGCCAGTATCCATGGCCACGAAGAGATCGGCGTCCATGTGCTCTTCACCGAGCTGGCTGGCGCGGTGGTGGGCACCATCGTGGCCGCCACGGCGTAGCTCAGCCACAGCGCGCTCATCGGCTCCCTGGCCCACGTGCCAGCCGCCGAGGCCGCATGAGGAAACACGCGCCAGAAGATCGAGCATGTCGGTCTCCATGGCATCGTGGGTGATGATTTCCGCCATTGGTGAGCGGCAAATATTGCCAGTGCACACAAAGACGATGTGGAGCTGATTGTCGTTCTCCGGAGGCGTCATGGAAGGGGACTCCTTACAAATTCGAGGGTGCGCTGGCGAACGAAAGCTAGGATATAGCAGCGACGCGACTGACGTGAAACCCACCTTCAACTAAGGAGCATTTGAGATGGCAGAACGCACGACTGTCGGCGACATCCGCCGCGTGATCCATGAGGCCTACCCACCCGAATTGGCGGAATCGTGGGACGCGGTGGGCTTGGTCTGTGGCGACCCGCTCGCTGAAGTCAGCACCGTGGCCTTCGCCCTTGATTGCACGCAAGAGGTCGCAGACAAGGCCGTGGAACTAGGCGCGCAGATGCTCATCGTGCACCACCCGCTGCTCATGCGCGGCGTGACCTCAGTCGCCGCGGATACTCCGAAGGGCAAGGTCATTCACACTCTCATCCGCAATGGCGTGGCGTTGCTCTCGGCCCATACCAATGCTGACAAGGCTCGTCCCGGCGTCAATGACAAGCTGGCCGAACTCGTCGGTATCACGCCCGGCCGCCCCATCGTGCCGGTGGAGCCGTATGACAACCTCGATGAAGCCCTCGGGCTCGGTCGCATTGGAGAGCTGCCGGAGGCCATCACTCTGCGGGAGTTCACTCAGCGCGTGGCCGAGGCCCTTCCGAAGACCGAGTGGGGCGTGCGTGCGGCCGGTGATCCGGAGCGGATGGTCAAGCGCGTGGCGGTCTCTAGCGGTTCGGGAGACTCCTTCCTGGATAAGGCAGCAGCGTTGGGCGTGGACGTCTATGTCACGTCTGACCTGCGCCACCACCCGGTGGATGAGCATCTGCGCGCTGCCCACCTCATGGAGCCGGAAGGCCCGGCCGTGGTGGATACCGCGCACTGGGCCAGCGAATTTCCCTGGACCGCCCAGGCGCGCGATATTGTGGAGAGCGTAGTGCGCGTGAAGACGGAGATTATTGATATCCGCACCGACCCTTGGACGATTTCTGCGCAGAAGGAGAACTAAATGAAGCTGTCACAGGACCTGCAGCAGACCTTGCTTGAGCTGGCCACGTTGGAGCGCACCCAGGCGCTGGGTGGTACCGCCACGATCCCTGAACAAGAGGAGTACGAGAAGGCCCAGGCCGCACACGCCCGGCTTGTCGACGCCTCCGGTTCCGCCCAACTCGCCGTCGACGACATGGAACTGGAAATCCTGCGCATCCAAGCCGATGAGCGCAAGCTGCGCCAGCGCGAGCGCGACGACAAAGCCCAGCTCGGCGCCGCTACCGACCCAGAGCAGCGCAAGGACCTAGAGCACGACCTTTATGCAGCCAAGTCCCGCATCGCAGACCTCATGAGCGAGCTGCAGGAAGCCCACAACGAAATCCACGCACTGCGCGCCAACCTGGACGTTCACGGCGCCAGGGTCTCCGATTCTGAGCGCAAGCTCGAGGTGCTCAAACGTGCGGCGGAAGCTGCTCAGGAAGCCGCAGCGAACCAGCCGGACCCGCAGGTGCGCATCAACGAACTGCGTGAGCAGCTGCCGGCGGACGTCCTCGATGAGTACGAGACCGTGCGTGAAGAAAACGGCGTCGGTGCAGCAGCTTTCACTGGCCGTGCCTGCGGCGGTTGCTTTATCGTGTTGCCGCCGGCTGAGCAGAACGCGGTGCGCAACGCGGCTGCCGACGTCCTCCCGCAGTGCGGCGACTGCGGTTCCTACCTGGTGCGCCCGGCATCATGAAACTCGTCATCTTCGCTGATGGCGGCTCTCGCGGCAACCCCGGCATTGCCGGCTCCGGTACCGCGGTCTACAACGAGGACCGCTCGCAGCTGCTGAAGGAAATCGCTTACGTCGTAGGCCAGAAATCCACCAACAACGTGGCCGAATACCATGGGCTCCTCCGTGGCCTTGAAGCCGCCGTGGAACTGGGCGCGGACGAGGTGGAGTTCTATATGGACTCCAAACTTGTGGTGGAACAGATGAACGGGCGCTGGAAAATCAAGCACCCCGACATGCAGAAGCTTGCCCTCGAGGCACGTGGCCTGCTCAACCAGATTGGCAGCTACACCCTCGAGTGGGTTCCACGCGCCCAGAACTCGGTGGCCGATGAACTCTCCAACGTCGCCATGGACGCCGCTGCGAAGGGCGAGCCCGTTGGCATCCTCGATATGGGTAGTGGGGAGGCGGGGGAGACGTCGCCAAGCACTGCACCTGTGGAGACCCCAACCGATTCCTGGAAGGCCTCCGATTGGCGCCTCGAGACCGGCCCCGTAACGCGCTTCATCCTGCTGCGCCACGGACAAACCGCCATGTCTGCTGCCAAGCAGTATTCCGGCCGCGCGAACCCGGAGCTCACCGAATTGGGCAAGAAACAAGCACTTGCAGCCGCCCAAGCTTTGGCGGATACTCACATCGACGCCGTCGTGTGCTCGCCTCTGCGCCGCTGCCAGCACACAGCCGCCGCGGTCGTGGAGGGCCGAGACCTGCAGGTGGAGACCGTGGAGAAGCTTATCGAGGTGGACTTTGGCCGCTGGGAAGGCAAGACCTTTGCCGAAGCCGACGCCGCCGACCCCGAACTCCACGCGCGCTGGCTGCAGGATACCTCCGTGGCCTGCCCCGGGGGTGAGTCCCTGCGCGCGGTCCACCGCCGCGTCAGCGCTGCCCGCCGTGAGCTGCAGAAGCGCTACGAAGGCAAAACTGTGCTCGTGGTCTCCCACGTCAACCCGATTAAGTCCTTCATCCGCCAAGCGCTTGACTCGGGGCCGCAGACTCCGCTCCACCTCTTCTTGGGCCTGGCTTCTCTCAGCGAGGTCGAGTTCTTCGATGACCGCGGTGTCCTGCACCGATTCAACGATGTGGGGCATCTGGCAGCACTGGGATAAACTAGCAGACGCGAATGAGCCGACCGGGTAAACGCGTTCCGTCGAACCGGCCCCTTCCTGGGGTTAGGCGCGGGCCGAGGAAAGTCCGGACTCCACAGAGCACGGTGGTTGCTAACAGCAACCCGGGGTGACCCGCGGGCAAGTGCAACAGAAAGTAAACCGCCGCGCACTCCGCTACGCTTCGGCGCGGCGAAGTGGAGCGGTAAGGGTGAAAGGGTGCGGTAAGAGCGCACCAGCATCGTCAGTGATGGCGGTGGCTGGGTAAACCCCACTGGGAGCAAGGCATCACGGTCCGCCACGCTAGCGGGCCCGATCAGGCGTTAGTAGGTTGCTCGCCGAAGCCTGAAGGTAGCTGCTTGAGCCACCCGGCAACGGTTGGCCTGGATGGATGTTTACCACCGCGCCTTAGTGCGCGGTACAGAATCCGGCTTATAGGTTGGCTCATTCGCACCCGCATTCTTATTTTTTGGAACAATGGGGCGGCATGAAGTTGTATGCCGCACCCCTGGATTTCCGTCCCATCGCGGAGGAATTCTCCGTCCCGACCACCTTCCCGGAAGAGGTCACTGCCCAGGCCGCCTCGGCGCAGGACCGCTACGCGGACCAGCGCCGCGATGCCCGCGATATCCCCCTCGTCTCCATCGACCCGGTGGGTTCTATGGACTTGGACCAGGCAGTTTTCATCGAAACCCGCGACGGTGGCTACCGCGTGCTGTATGCCATCGCTGACGTTGCTGCCTTCATCGAACCCGGTTCTGTCCTCGAAGAGGAGTCCCTCAAGCGCGGCCAGACCATCTATCTTCCGGATGAGCCAGCGCGGCTGCACCCAGCAGAGCTGTCAGAAGATAGGGCCTCGCTGCTTGCCGACGTCGACCGTCCCGCCGTCCTGTGGACCTTCGACCTCGACTCCGCCGGTGAGGTGGAGGATTTCTCGGTGGAACGTGCGCTCGTGCGCAACCGCGCACGGCTGGATTATGACCAGGTCCACGAGGATTTGCAGAATGGCTCCCTGCATTCCTCCATTGCTCTGCTGCCGGAGGTAGGCAAGCTACGTCAAGCCTCCTCCTTGCGCCGAGATGCAATTAACCTGCGCATTCCTTCGCAGCGCGTATCAGAGAGCAGTGATGGGAGTGAGGGCCACTACGAGCTCGTAATGGAGCCGCGCTACGAAGTCATGGACTATAACTCGGAGATTTCGCTGCTTACCGGCATGTGCGCGGGCCGTCTCATGGAATCCCATGGAGTCGGATTCTTGCGTACCTTGGCAGCTGCTACTCCGGAAGCTGATGCTGAGTTCCGCTCCGAAGCCCAAGCACTGGGTTTCTCGTTGGAAGGTCAGTCGATTTCTGAGTTCTTGCATTCAGTTGATGCTGATTCTCCCCGCGGCATGGCCGTCATGCGCGAGGCGCAGCGCCTGCTGCGCGGCGCAGATTATGTGTGGCTCGAAGAGTCCTCAGCCGACGTTCATGCGGGCATCGGCGGCTATTATGCCCACGTCACAGCACCGTTGCGCCGGCTCGTTGATCGCTTCGCCACCGAGGTTTGCCTCGCGTTGAGTGGCGGCTACGAGGTGCCGGAGTGGGTACGCAACCGCGCCGGGGATGTCATCTCCACGATGCGCTCCACCTCACAGTTGGCTTCCCAGGTGGACCGAGCCTGCCTCAAGCTCACTGAGGCCACCGTGCTCGCTCCCTGGGTGGGCACCAACTTCGACTCAGTCGTGGTCGATGGCGGCGACAAGCGCGACAAGGCACGCCTGTTTGTCCTTGAGCCGCCGGTGATAGGGGAGGCTGTGGGCCAGCCTCCCACGGGTAGTGAGACCACCGTCTCGCTGGTTAAGGCTGATGTGGCTGAGCGCGACGTGCTCTTTGCTTGGCCCGCCGACTAGCTGTCGGTCGCCGCTGGTGCGCCGGCATTCAGCGGAACTACGAGCAAGCCATCCTCCGCTAAATCCGCGGCGAAGTTGGTGGCCTTGGTGCTCGGGACATATGCGATGACCGCCGTTGACGTACCGGCATGCGCTGAGCGTGCGGCAGCAGCACCGCGGGCGGTTGCCAACTGCGCGAGCTTCTCTGCAGAATCAAAACCATAAACCGTAGCCAGGGCGGACTGCGACTGTGTCAGCAGCGGGAAAAGCTCTGTCCCGCGGCGTGAGCGCAGTGCACGGGCCACGCCTTGGGCACGCTGGGTTTCCTCCGCGTAGAACGTCAACCACGCCGTGGCCTGGGCAATGGTGGGCTGATTCTCAGGGCCGTGAATTTTGTGGACGGCTGCCAACCAATCAAGGACGCGCTGCGGCGCATCCGGCAAGAGACGCAGCGATTCCGTGCCGAAGGCATGGCAGGCATCATCGATGAAACGCTCGCGGGCACGAATATCACTGATCGTCTCCTCGCAGTCAAAGTCGCCTGGGACAGCAAGCGCATAGGCTACGAGGTCTTGGTTCACCGCGTGTGGTGCCTGGGTGACGGAGCCATCGGCATAGTCGATGATGGTGACGGACTCACCCGTTCCGCGCAGTGCGGCGGAGTGGCGGGCACGTAAGGCGGGGAAGCGGGCGAAGGTTCCTACGGCCTGTGAGCAGACCTCAGCCAAACGCGCGCGCAAAGGTGCATCGAACGGTTCATCAGCCCCGCCCAGCAATGCAAGAGCGGTCGCAGTATCGATGGCTGCGGCAGCGCCCAGTCCGGCATTGTCGGGGATGTCCGTGACTACCGTGATATCTGCACCGGCAGTCTCGCGGGAGAGCAACTGGCGGTTGATCATCGTGTAGACAACTCCGCCCAGGCGGGCTGCGAGGCCACCTTTCGGCGCAGGGGGCGCAATCGGCTGGCCCTCAGAGTCAACGCTGGGCTGCTGTTCGGCGGCAAGAGCAGACACCTTCTCCAAGGCGATGAAATCCTTGGTGGTGCTGCCATCAGCAGACAGGCAGCAAACGGACACGGTGCCATCGTCTCGGGGGCTGACGGCAACTGCAGCGCGCAGATCTGCCAGGCCCATGATGGCGATGCCGCCGAAGTGGTCGATGTGCTCGCCGATGAGCGACCACGTGGCCGGGGCGCTCGCGATGTGCGTTGGTTCGGTACCGATAGCGTCGCGGTGAGCGGTGCGTGCGCGGTCGACGACCGGTGTTGAAGGGGCAGTCCACTGGGGCATCGGGGAGGTACTCCTTTGCAGGTGGCGATAGGTTCTCTGCGCTGGGGCAGAAGAGAGTGACCTGTCTATTCTAGCCGCACGATGCGCTGCCGGTCTGTAGTGTGGGGTGCACCGAGAACCGAAAGCTCACCTTTCTGGCCACCGTGCCAGAGAAGTAAGCCAGTTCCCGCGGTTCACTGAATGAGGGATGAGCATCCCAGAATGGAGAAGACAATGGCTGACGCTGACAAGAAGTGGTTCTACGATCCCTCTACCGGTGAGGTATCCCAGGGCAAGGTTTCCGGCTGGGAAAACCGTATGGGCCCCTATGACTCCCGTGAGGAAGCCGAGCAGGCCATCGAGATTGCCAACGCCCGCACTGCCGCGGCCGATGCTGAGGACGCAGCCGAAGACGATTACTAAAGCAGCGCCTTGAACTGAGACTGCTGACAAAGAAGAGACCCCGCTGAATCCCATCCACCGAGTGTCTTGCGCACTGGGTGATAAGGGAAACAGCGGGGTCAGTGTCGTTCTACACCGTTCGACTAAGCAGAGTTACTTATCCAGTTTCTTACGCAGCGGCTTAAAAGCTGACTTAATCGCCTTGAAACTCTCTGCGTAGGCATCGAGTGCCTCCAAACCAATAGCACGCTCGCGCTGGTAGAGCAGACCATAACCAAAGGTGTCTTCGCCGCGGCGACGTGCCGTTTCTGCAAGCTCAATGAGCTTGTCTCGGGACGTGACGGAATCCTGGAAGTCACCCAAGACCGACTGCATGTTCTTGCACGCCTTGTAGAGCCCCTTGGTCTTGAGATTGGTTGCAGAGCCCGCAGCCTCAGCGGCGTAACGCAGCTTCTTGGCAGCCTTACGCATGTCGTGGAAGTACTCCTCACGCTCATGCAAGGTCAACTCAGTGTTATCCCAGTTCTTAACCGCCTTCTTGTGGCGCTTCACCAACTTGTCATACGCCTGGTTGAGGTGCAGCGCCATAACCGTATCGAGGTCATGGTGCTCCGCGTCCTCGCTCTTGGCATGCTTCGGCTTGGATTCCTTCGGCTGCTCCTTCTGCTCTTGAGTCTCATTCTTTTCTGTCGATTCGGATGCCGCAGACTCCGCCTCAGAATCGATTGCGTTGTCCTCGAGCTCGGTGTCCTCACCCGCGACTGGCGGGTTGGCCAGGAACGCATCGAGAGCATCGAGGAGATCAAGGTACTGGTCGGAATCTAGAGCGGCAATGACGCGACGGTGGGCTCGGCGGTAGTCACGGCCCATGTCATGCGCGATGTGCTCACGAGTGGCCGCATCCAGTACATCCGAATCCTCAGATGCGAGCAGGCTCTGCCAACGTTCTTCGACGACTTCTGCATCGCGGGCAACGCCCAACATGCTGGCCAGCTGCTTGAGATCCGACTCCAGTCGTTCAATTTCCGGACCGACAACGATTCCGTGGAACGTTTGGAGGTGGCTGCGAAGCTCACGAGTAGCAACGCGCATCTGGTGGACGGAATCCCACTCGTCGCGGCGAACACGTGGGTCGTACTCCACGAGCTTGTCACGGTTAGCCTTCAGGGCGTTTACAACAGCAGCAGCGGGGGAGTCCGGATCGAGATTCGACACAGCGAGAGCCGGCGGCAGCTCAACATTATTGATGGAGTCACCCAAAGCTGATTTCAGCTTCGACGGGGAAGATGACACGCGGGCACCAGAGCTAATGAGGAGAGAAGTGGCGTGACGAAGGAGCGCTCCGCCCTTCTTGGTAGCAGGAAGTTCTCCTGCAAGCTCAACCTCCCATTCACGCCACGCGCACTGTGTGCCACCGGGAAGGAAGGAGAAACCGGTGACGTGGTCATCGCAGAACTCCGCAATAGGCTGGTCTGCCTCATCAACCAACAACAACTCGGTGCGGTTGTTGTCTACCTGCGCGATGGGCGCCAGAGGATGATTACGGATTACCGAGCGAACTTCGTGGATGAGTTCAGCCGGAACCTCGTAGCGGCCATCCACCGGTTCGCCCAATTCGGCACGAATCTCAGTACGTCCCGCATCGCTTGGAATCTTGATGTGCCAGCCATCATCATTGCCGCCTGTACGGCGACGCAACGTGATCTTCGCATGAGTAAGACGGAGATCCTCGGTGTCGTAGTAAATCGCGGACATTGAGTGATGGCGAGTTTCCGCGACTCGTGCGACCTCTTCGAGCTGAGTGAGATCAGGTACCGGGGTGGATTCGTCCACGGCGAACTTGGCTTCGACTTCTAAGAACGTCTTCGGAGACATACACACACCTTCGTCGGCAGAATGGATTGTTCATTGTCGGGCGGAAATGGCCCTGTCTTATGCACCTAGTTTACCTGGGTACGGGACTCATTTGTGTGTCCTTCCTCTTGCCTAGCGTGTTAGCTGCCGGCGCCCCTTCACCCCTGCGGAATCACCGCTGAGGTGAGATTTTTCAGCTGCAGACGCCCCCGCGGACATGCCTGCACGGCTTCCCACAGCCAAAGATATAGTCCGCGCGTGCGGGAAGAAGCGGTCACGGATTGCCTCTGCGTCGAGTCTTCGCTGATCCAGAGCGTTAAGGGTGCGACGTGTCAGAGCCAAAGTTGCCTGTTCATCTTCCTCGGCAGCCCTTCCTGCGCAAGTTTCATCAGAGTTCTGGGCCGTAAAAGACTGGTTTGCTTCATCGAGCAGCTCTCCAATACGGGAAGCGTAGGACAAAATAAAGCTTCGGCGGTATGAAGCAAGATTTCCTAACTGCTGCGCAATCTCGGCGTGCTCACCGTGGCGCATATGCCAATCACATTGGCGCTGAAGTGACATGAAGAGATCAATGACATGGTCGAGGTCATCCTCAGCGCCGAAGATCGTGATGATCCCTTTAGGGTGAAGTTGTAAAGCGGAGCAACCATTCCTGTCAGCGATGACGCTGAGCAGCGTCGCTTGATGGTTAATGTATGGCGCGCTGATGTGAATTCGTTTGGAGGCGAATTTCAGAGGGGAATCGCCGCACAGTCCGTTGAGGCGGTGCTGTTGCTGAAGGCTTTGAGCTTTGGCGATAAGCGCACTGGCTTCTTGCTCGTACGGAGTCGACTCTGCCTTCTTAAGGAGGTTGATGATTTTGGCTCGTATCTTCTCTTCTTTGCTATCGCGTGAAGGTCTCGAAGTGGTCTCTTCCGCGAGAACGTCGACGTCACGCAACCAAGGAAGCCTCGTTACCTCTTCAACGAGTGTTTCCACCTCTTGAGTGCTCATACTCATGGATGTCGGGGGTTCAAGGGTTAGCCACTCTTTGCGGAGAACCGTAGACGTAATGTGGGCCGGTATCCGTCCAGCGGCGCGGTAGATAGTGGGGTAGCAGTAGTTTCCAAGTACATGGAGGAGGTCCTTGGGAGACCAGCCCCGTTGAGCGGCGTTAATGACGAGTTCGATAGCTCGGTCGCTGAGAACTGAGTGGTAAGAGTTCATGATTGCCCTTCTTTTTGGTACATGTGTTCGTGATGTGGTGCCATTCAAGCATGCTGTTTGGATTAGCGTTTGTTGGTTCGAAAAGCTTTGCCCCCGAGTTACTCTTGCGAACAGGAAGAACGTTTGGCGGCGCGGGGGGCAATCACGGCAACTTACGGCTGGAGTGCAGCACCCGCCGGTAGGGTTTAAATCATGAACAGCCAACACGAATTCGTCCTCCGCACGGTTGAAGAACGCGATATCCGCTTCATCCGTCTGTGGTTCACCGACATCCTGGGCGCCTTGAAATCCGTGGTGATGAGCCCCTCGGAACTGGAATCTGCGTTTGAGGAAGGTGTTGGCTTCGATGGCTCATCGGTCGAGGGGTTCTCGCGTATCTCTGAGGCAGACACCATCGCGATGCCGGACCCGTCGACATTCCAGATCATGCCCTTCGATAAGGGCGAACCAGAGCTCTTGTCGGCGCGCATGTTCTGCGATATTGCCCAGCCTGATGGCCAACCCTCGATGGTGGATCCACGCCATATTCTGCGCCGTCAGGTCACTGAGGCTGCCAACGAGGGCTTCACCTGCATGGCCTCGCCAGAAGTTGAGTTTTATCTTCTCGAAGATGCCCGCGATATCAATAACCTCGTTGCAACTGACAATGGCGGGTACTTCGACCAAGCTACTCATGACAACGCGCCAAGCTTTCGTCGTCGCTCCATGTATGCACTGGAGTCCATGGGGATCGCTACGGAATTTAGCCACCATGAAACCGCCCCAGGGCAGCAGGAAATTGACCTCCGCCATGCGGATGTACTGACGATGGCAGACCACATTATGACGTTCCGATACGTCATCAAGGAGGTGGCCTCCCAGCAAGGCGTGCATGCCACCTTTATGCCCAAACCTTTTGAGCATCGTTCGGGCTCCGGTATGCATACGCACTTGAGTCTCTTTGAAGGTGACTCGAATGCCTTCCACGATCCGGATGACGAAATTTCTCTGTCGGAGACGGCAAAGCAGTTTATTGCGGGAATTCTCGAGCATGCCGTCGAAATGACTGCAATCACCAACCAGTGGACGAACTCCTACAAGCGCCTCATGTTCGGCAGCGAAGCACCGGGGTCAGTGACCTGGGGTGTTTCAAACCGCTCTGCACTTGTGCGTGTTCCCACCTACCGACTGTCCAAGGAAATGTCGCGCCGAGTAGAGATCCGTTCGCTGGATTCGGCAATGAATCCCTACTTGGGTTACGCGGTGCTGCTCGCCGCAGGTCTTCGCGGGATTAAGGAAGGCTACGAGCTCGGAGATCCAGCAGAAGACGATGTCCACCAGCTGACGCGCCGGGAACGCCTTGCAATGGGCTACAAGGATTTGCCAACCAGCTTGGATCAGGCACTTCGTGAGTTTGAGCGCTCTGAGTTTATGGCGGAAGTCTTAGGTGAGCATGTCTTCGAGTACTTTCTGCGCGCTAAGTGGGATGAATGGCACGAGTATCAGCAGCAGATTACGGCCTTTGAACTTCGCCACAACCTGAACTTCTAGGAGAAGCATGCGCCCTGCATCTGTACCGTCACCAGCAACTCTTGGTCTGACGAGACCGACCGCTGCTGAAGACCTTGCTCACTTGGGGTGGGATAACGCCGAGTCACTCGATCTGCTGTGGACTTTGGCTGCATCAGGCGATCCAGACATGGCGCTCAATACTCTCATGCGGGTCGTTGACGGAGCGCCAGAGGTCGTTACCGCAATGCGGGAAGATGAAACCTTTCGAGTTCGTCTTATCGCACTATTTGGCGGTTCATCGGCCTTTGGTGACCATCTTGCAGCGCACCCGGAGACGTGGAAGGAACTGCAGCGAGCGTTGCCTACGCCTACTGAGATGCTTCACACCCTTCTCACCACGGTGGGAGCAGAACCCGCAACCTTCGTTGATGCATCAGAGCGTCCCGATACCGCGAGCGAAGACTTGACGACTCCGGGAACCTATCGCGCCCAGCCAGGGGACCATAAGGCGCAGCTGAAAACGGTATATCGCACCCTGATGATGCGCATTGCCGCGCACGACCTCGCCGGTACTTTTCACTCGCGAAAGGGGCAGTCGCGACCGCAACCCCGCGTCGGTTTCCGCGAGGTAACGCGGCTTACGACGGCGCTGGCAGACGCCGCACTAACAGCTGCCCTGGCCTGCGCAGTTCGCGCTGTCTATGGTGATGAACCACTCGATGCGCAACTGGCCGTTCTGGCAATGGGTAAGTGTGGAGCGGGGGAGCTCAACTTCATCTCAGACGTTGACGTCATCTTTGTCGGTTCGGACGCCGCGCCCCGGGTGACGCGCCTGGCATCAGAGTTCAACCGCATCGGTTCGGCCTGCTTCTTCGAAGTCGACGCGAACCTACGGCCTGAGGGAAAGTCTGGAGCACTAGTACGAACCCTGGATTCGCACGTTGCTTATTACAAGCGATGGGCAGAAACATGGGAGTTCCAGGCACAGCTCAAGGCACGTCCGCAGACCGGGTATCTCCCGCTCGGGGAGGACTACCTCAAAGAAATCGGCCCCATGGTCTGGACAGCCTCCCAGCGAGAGTCCTTTGTTGAAGATGTCCAAGCCATGCGTCGTCGCGTCCTCGAGAACGTGCCAGAGGATATGCGCCAGCGTGAGCTCAAACTCGGCGAAGGTGGCTTGCGTGATGTTGAGTTCGCAGTGCAATTGCTTCAGTTGGTACATGGGCGCTCTGATGAAACGCTACGTTCGTTGGCCACGGTCGATGCACTCGCAGCACTTGTACGCGCGGGTTATGTGGGCCGTGAAGACGGCACGCAGCTCATCGAAGCCTATGAGTTCTTGCGGTTGCTGGAGCACCGCCTGCAGCTGGAGCGATTCCGTCGTACACACACGATGCCGGCCAACGATGATGCCGCTGCGCTGAAGTGGCTTGCTATTAATGCAGGTTTCCATTCCCATGGCCAGCAGTCAGCCGCGGACAGGATGAATGAGCATCTGCGCAAAGTCCGCCTTCTCATTTCGGAACTGCACTCGCGCCTGTTCTATCGCCCGCTTCTCAACTCTGTGGCGTCGATGTCCGCGGATGAGCTCAAACTTTCCCGAGAAGCCGCACTCCTGCAGCTGGCAGCGTTGGGATACCGGCACCCAGAGCGTGCTTTCGAGCATCTCACCTCCTTGGCGGCGGGCAGCTCACGCAAGGCCCGTATCCAGGCCATTTTGCTGCCCACGCTGATGGAATGGCTCTCCTCTACTGCAGACCCTGACATGGGGCTGCTGAACTACCGCAAACTCTCGGAAGCGGCCTATGACCGAAACTGGTTCCTGCGCATGCTGCGTGATGAAGGCGTCGTGGGTCAACGCCTAATGAAGATTTTGGGCACCTCGCCGTTTACGTCGGAGCTCATCATCAAGGCGCCGGATGTGGTCAAGCAGCTTTCTGATGGCGCAGCCGGGCCAAAGCTGTTGGAGACTAAGCCGGAGCAGGTGTCGAAGGCACTCATTAATTCGACCAAACGCCATGCCAATCCGGATAAGGCCGTGGCAGTAGCCAGGTCACTGCGCCGCGTAGAGCTTGCCCGGATTGCGTCAGCTGACCTCCTCGGATTCCTGCCAGTGCAGCAGGTGTGTCACGAGCTTTCCACGATCTGGAATGCCGTCCTCGAGGCAGCGCTGAGGGCGGAAGTCCGCGCTTGGCGGATAGAGAACGAGGACGCGGAACCACCCGCACGCATTGCGGTCATCGGCATGGGGCGCCTTGGCGGAATGGAGCTGGGCTTTGGTTCGGACGCTGACGTCATCGTCGTTGCTGAGCCCGAAAAAGGGAATGAGGAATCAGAAGCTATGGCGTGGGCCATTGGCATCATCGACAAGCTGCGTCGCCGCCTTGCCAAGCCCTCCGGAGACCCACCGCTAGAGGTCGATTTGGGCCTGCGGCCGGAAGGAAGGTCGGGTGCCGTAGCGCGTTCAATTGAGTCCTACGAGCGCTACTACTCGCGATGGGGCGAGTCCTGGGAGATGCAGGCGCTGTTGCGCGCCGCGTTCGTCGCCGGCGATGAGGGCGTAGGAGAACGGTTCATGACCATGATCGATGAGTTCCGCTACCCAGACAAGGGAGCGAGTGAGAAGATGCTGCGTGACATTCGCCGGATGAAGGCGCGCGTGGATAATGAGCGCCTGCCGCGAGGTGCCGACCGCAATACCCACACCAAGCTCGGGCGAGGAGGCTTGACCGATATTGAGTGGACTGTGCAGCTGCTGCAAATGATGCACGCACACGAGGTTCCGGAGCTGCATGATCCTTCCACGCTCCGAGTGTTAGATGCGCTGGAGGAACATGAGGTCATTCCGGTACAGCAAGTCCAGGACTTGCGTGAGGCCTGGCTATTGGCCACCGATGCCCGCAATGCTCTCGTCCTTGTTCGCGGCAAGCGCGTCGACCAACTACCGGCGCCAGGGCCTCAGTTGGCACAGGTCGCCGGTGCTGCTGGATGGGCGCCGGAGAGTAACCAAGACTTTCTCGAGCACTATCTCAAAGTCACGCGTCATGCCCGCAAAGTGGTGGATGAGGTGTTCTGGGGAGAAGCGGAGTCCTTTGAGCATGACTAAACCGGTTCCCTGAAAATCTATATCCTTAGTGCTAGGAAAAGAACCACAGACCCCACACAACCCGTAAAGAAGGAGCACCGATCATGAGCCTTAACCTTTCCCTTGACCTGAAAGATGCCACCCTCGCCGACCTCGAAGCATTTCTCGCCGCAGCGCGAGCAGCCGATAGTGATCCGCACGCAGCGCTGAGTGTGGATGGAACGGTGATGCGGGTGGACGTCGACAAGCCACGCGTGCGCCCAGTCGAACCGCAGAAGGACGCACAGCAGCGCTCACACTTTGACCGTCCCGTTGCCGAAAACACCATCCGTTCCATCATTGATGCCCTTTCCGAGCGCCTCGACCGGCCGTACCCGCCGCGTGGTAGCTCCTTTGGCACGTTTGACCCCGACACGGATTAAGCCGTGCGGATGAGAGCGAACTAGACTGATGGGCGTGAAGTCCAAGCAAATTATCGCCGTGTGGATCGCGGTGGTGCTGGCGGTTGTCGCTGTTGTCGTCACTGGTTGGTGGGTGACAGAGCGTCAGCAGGTATCCGAAGGTGCTCTCACCGTCAAGGACGTCGTCGATGGCGGAGTGCCCCAGGACCAATCGCTTAACGCGTACGTGGATCCAGCGGAGCAAGACCGCATCGTGGCGTTGGCAGAAGCGCTCGGCATCCCCGCGGAATCCGTGCCGCGCGGAATCCTCTCGGTGTCCTCAGATGTGTATCGCTCCCGCCAGATTCTCAAAGCCGAGCTGGATAAAGCCGTGGCCAACAACAAAATAACCAAGGAGGAAGCCGCGGGCACGCTCGCTGCTTTCGACGCCGGCCTCGTAACCCCTGCGGTGGGGCCCATCGTCGCCGAATCTAACCCAGCGCAGTAAACCCCCAGCTTCTGGCAGGTAGTCGGCAGAAACCCAGCACGCTCTTGGCAGGAGGACGCCTTATTCTCAAACGCACAGATAACGAAACGATAAAGGTTGGTGCGTTGACGTGGAGAAACGGCGACAACTGCGAGAGTTCCTGCGAACCGTGTGCGGCGTAAGCCTCGCTATCCTCGTTCCTATCGGCGGGGGACTGGGAATGTTCGCGGTGGCGAATGGGGTGCCCTTGGAAACGGCGATAAGCGCGCTGCCCGCAGATTAACCCACCTGCACGATGGTGGCGCGTGGGCCAGAGTCCTTTCCACGCAAGAAATGGGTCACGATGACGCCCACGATTCCTATGCACCACACGCCCAACACTGCGAACGCAGCAAGCTTGAAATCCGTCATGGGGTAGTCCGGGCCGTGACCCAGGTGGTCGAGCGCCACGCCAAACAGTTGCGCGCCGAGCATGGAGGAGATGAATCCGCCCATATTCCCCAGGCCAGTCGCGGTGGCCACCACGGTGCGGTCAAGGTTTTCCCGCACGATATCGAAACCATAGTTCGCCACGGGCGTGCACAACGACACCAGGCTGATGAGGATAAACAAGGACAAGTAGCTGCCGCCCGCTAGGAAGAAGACAATCCAAACAGTGATATTAACCGCGACGAAACCAAGCGTGAGCCACGGGCGATAGCCACTGGCACGGGAGGAAATCTTGCCGTGGAGAGGTCCAACGAGGACCATGCACACACTAAACCAGGTGAGTACCCATCCGGCCTCCGTTTTGGAAAAGCCCAGACCCGCGGTCATCATCGGCATTCCCCACAGCATGACGAAAACATTGGTGGCAGCGAGTCCCACCCAGTGGATAAAGAAAGCCTGCCAGGCCACCGGGGAACGCAGCACCGAGGCTAGCAGTGAGCCCAAGCGGTGTGGCTGAGCATTAGGCCGCTCCTTCGGGGCGGAAACAATGCCCAGGGTCTCAGGCGAGTCTGCCACCGCCACCGCAGCGGCCACAGCGATAAGGATGCCCACCGCGCCCAGGGTGACGAAAGCGGTGGTCCACCCAGCCCACCCCAGCACCAGGGAGAACGGGATGGCGGACATGAACTGGCCCAGCTGACCTAGTGATGAGGTCACCTGAGTAAACATAGGAGTGCGGTGCAGCGGGAACCAATAAGGCAGGATGCGCATCACCGAGAGGAAGGCGGTGGCATCACCTAAGCCGATTAGAATGCGCGCGGCGATGGCAACCCAATAGTTGGCGGTAAAACCCAATACCACTTGGCCGATACCCATAATGACGGAGCCGATGACGAGCAAGCGCCGAGGCCCAAACTTATCAATGAGCAACCCAGTAGGAATCTGCGCGAGAGCATAAACGCCCAGCTGAACCGAGGTAAAAACCGCGATACGGGAGGCGTCCACCTCAAAGCGGTCGATAGCTTCCAATCCGGCCACGCCAAAGGAGGTGCGGCCAGTCATCGCCACGATGTACACGAGCATTGCGGCAACCCACACAGATAGGGCTTTGGTGGTGATGACTTCGCGAGGATGAGGAGCCGACATGGCTGATACTTTACGCCCAACCCACTAAGATGCAGGGGGTGAAGTACATTTCGACCCGAGACACCGACCGCCAGCCGGCTTCCTTTACGGATATCCTCCTGGGAGGCTTGGCTCCTGATGGCGGCCTGTACCTGCCGGAATCCTACCCGCGCATCGACGATGCCACTCTGACCGCGTGGCGCCAGACGCTCGCAGAGGGCGGGTACGCAGCGCTGGCTGCGGAGGTACTGAAGCTCTTTGTGGATGATATTCCGGACACGGATCTTGAGGCAATCGCGCAGCGCGCCTACACCTTCCCGAAGTTCGCCAACGAGGAGATCGTCCCGGTCAGCGAGCTGGGAGAGGGCCTGTACATCGGTCACCTCTCTGAGGGGCCCACCGCTGCGTTCAAGGATATGGCGATGCAGATGCTCGGGGAGCTTTTCGAGTACGAGCTGGCGCGCCGGGGTGAAAGCCTCAATATTCTGGGCGCTACCTCGGGTGATACGGGGTCCTCCGCCGAGTACGCCATGCGCGGTCGCTCGGGCATTCGCGTGTTTATGCTGACCCCTGCCGGGCGCATGACTCCGTTCCAGCAGGCTCAGATGTTTGGCCTCGATGACCCCAACATCTTCAACATTGCCCTCGACGGCGTCTTTGATGATTGCCAGGACGTGGTTAAGGCTGTGTCCGCCGACGCTAACTTCAAGGCTAACTACCGCATTGGTGCGGTGAATTCCATCAACTGGGCCCGCCTCATGGCGCAGGTTGTCTACTACATCAACTGCTACCTCAAGGTCACCGCGGAAAACACCGAGAAGGTCTCCTTCAGTGTCCCTACCGGTAACTTCGGTGATATTTGTGCCGGGCACATTGCCCGCCAGATGGGCTTACCGATGGACCGTCTCATCGTGGCCACGAATGAGAACGACGTCTTGGATGAGTTTTTCCGCACGGGTAACTACCGTCCGCGCTCCTCGGCGCAGACGCACAAGACCTCCTCGCCGTCGATGGACATTTCCCGTGCCTCCAACTTTGAGCGTTTCGTCTTCGATCTGCTTGGCCGCGATGCTGCGCAGGTGGACGAGCTTTTCGGTGTCAAGGTGAAGGAAGGCGGGTTTAGCGTCGAGAAGCACGTGCTCGACGCTGCCCACGCGGACTATGGCTTCCTGTCTGGGGCCTCGACGCACGCCGACCGTCTTGCCACGATCAAGGACGTGCACGAGAAGTACGATGTCCTCGTGGACCCGCACACTGCGGACGGCATCAAGGTAGCCCGCGCGGTGAAGGAAGAATACGGGGTGGAAAGCCCCATTGTGTGTCTGGAGACGGCCCTGCCGGTGAAGTTTTCCGAGACCATCGCGGAGGCCATCGGTGAAGAACCGGAGGTTCCTGAGCGCTTCCAGGGCATCCTCGACGCTGAGCGCCACGTCAAGGATCTGCCGAATGATGCGGCGGCGGTGAAGGACTACATTATGGCGTCGATTAGCACAACGGAGGTCTAAACCATGGCACAGGAACAATTCTCAGGACCGGAATACTACACGGAGTTCGACCCAGAGAAGTTCATCCGTGACATGAAGCAGGTTGCGGAGATGGAAAAAGAAAAGGCCAAAAACACGCAAGAGGCTAGCCCCGAGCAGGATGACTAGGCGCATCCTCCCCGGCGTCCTGTGCGCCGTGGGACTTGCTTCGGCCTCCTGCCTTCCCGTGGAAGAACCCCGCTCACAGGCAGGTAGCGCGCCGTATTCGACCGTGGTAGCCGCACCGCCGCGGGCAACCACGCCGGAGGCATCCCCGGTGCCGCCAGGTGCTGCCCTAGATGTCAGCTCCCGTGCGCCAGTTCCAGGGGAGAATTTTGACTTCAACTTGTGCACGGTGGCCTGGAGCTTTGTGCTTGGCGACGGCCGCACGATCGCCGTCACCGCCTCCCATTGCGGTGAGCCCGGCGATATCGTGTGGGGCGGCAATGCCGAAGGAGAATTCACGTACCCGGCAGAGCCGGTAGGCACCATTATCTATTCGGATTTATCAGCACCAGAAACGCACGAGCTCGACTTCGCGTTGGTAGAGATTACCCGGCACATGGACTTCTACACACCGCGAGACATGCCGACTTCCGTCGCCACGGCGGGGGAGAGCACCTTGCCCGCGGAAGTGTGCAAGCTGGGGCGCATCACAGGAGAGACGTGCGGGGAGCTTACGCACCGCGAAGGCCCAGGCAAGCTCACGTATGACGACCGCACGGTGGATACGAGGTCCGCGCGGGCGCACGCCTGCTCGGCCCGCGGCGACTCCGGCGCGCCGGTGTATGGAGCGCCAGGAACCCCGCAGGAAGGGGTCATCGTGGGCGTGCTCTCCGGTACGACGGATAAGGCGATCGACGGTGCCGTGTGCGCGCAGGATGCCGGTGCGGAAATGTCCTTTACCGTCGCAGCCGATATCAATGCCGTCCTCCCGAAGATTCTGGACACCCTCTAAACCAGTAGGATAAAGGCCATGCCCACCCCTGAATACATTCTGTCTTTGCGTGAGAAAATCGGCCACGACCAGCTCTTTCTTCCCGCTGTTACCGCGGTAATTGTGCGCGCGGTGCCTACCGGCTCCGCTATCTGGGAGCTGCCTTCGGTGCTGTTGGCGCAGCGTGCCGATAATGGTGCCTGGGCTCCGGTCTCTGGAATCTGCGAGCCGGGTGAGGAAATCACCACCACAGCGCTGCGCGAAGTCAAGGAAGAAATCGGCCTCGATGGGCGCATTGAGGCACTCCTTGGCGTGGGTCAGGTCGGCCCCGTTACCTTTCCCAATGGGGATCAGTGCATGTTTATGGACACCACCCTCCGCGTGTCTGTTCCGGACGATGCTGAACCCGTCGTTTCTGACGAGGAAAACCTGGATGCCCAGTGGTTCTCCGTGGCGCAGATGCCGACGTCTGTCAGCGCCCGCCACCGCATGGTTATCGGCGATGCCGTCGCACAGATGAAGCATCCGCAGGGCTTTCGCCCGCGGATGGGCTATGTCAAGCGTAACCAGTAAGCCAGCTCTTTCGGATCGGTCACCACAATCACCTCACCGTTGGCGATGGAGTCCTCCAGTTCTTCTTGGCTAACCCAAGGGCTGTGCTTGTCGACGCCTACCAAGACCAGCTGTCCCACGGTCATCAGCAGCCGTCCATGACAGGAAAGAGCGAAGAACAGGGCGGTATCACTAAGCCCGTAGCTCCATACCGTGGCATAGACATCCCGTGCACCTGGACCCAGGTAGGAGGTTTCGAGCACCAAATCGCCGCGGCGCAGGTAGATGCCTTCCCTGGGGATGTCCGCAAGAAGGTTGCGCACCGCATCAACGTTAGCGCGGTCGAGAGCGATGAAGGTCGGTGGTGGTGTCATGGCGAAGCTGGGAGAAAGATTGTTTCCTTGGCGGAAGCATAAAGTAGTAGCACAAACTAATGAAATCCCTTGAGGCGTGGGTGGGGCGCTCTTTAGGGTGAAAACCATGATGTCACACACATTCAAGAAAGCGACCATTGCAACCGCGCTCGCAGCACTGACGTGCGGCGCTCTTGGCACCGGCGTTGCTGGTGCTGCAGAACCGACCTCCGGCAACCCCTTCGCCTCCAGTTCCAGCCAGATCGAAGAGCTGAGCTCTAAGCTGTTTGGCAACAAGGGCGGCAACAATGACGGCGGCAAGGATGATGAGAAGGGCTCCGGCCTCATCGAGAAGTATGAGGAGGTCGACGGCTTCAAGGACAAGCTTCCGGCCGATGAAGCCAAGAAGGCGATTGTCGGCACTTTCAAGGCCAAGAAGAACGATGCCGTATCTGTCACCTTCAACGAGGACGGCACCCTGTCCTACAACGATGGCTGCAACCACGGTTCTGGCACCTACCACTTCGACGGGGCTGATGCGATTGTCATTGACAATCTCACTGAGACCAGGATGGCATGCGATAAGCCGGTGATGGCTGATGCCCAGGATTTCAAGTCGATTCTAGAGATTAAGCCTGCAGTCTTCCCTATCGACGATTCCACCTACGCCCTGGGCGCCCAGGGTATTGTCATTCAGTTCGTCAAGTCTGAAGACAAGTAAAAGCTTGCCGGTGTGTGTCAAAGCTGTGAGACAAATGGTTTCCTTGGAGAAAGTATAAAGCTGTAGTACAAACCCATGAAAAGCCTTGTGTTTGTAGCGTGATGCTTTTTAGGGTGAAACCATGTTGACACACACATTCAAGAAAGCGACCATTGCAACCGCGTTCGCAGCACTGACCTGCGGCGCCCTTGGCACCGGCGTTGCTGGTGCTGTGGAATCTGCCCCCACCAACCCCTTCGCCTCCAGCTCCAGCCAGTTCGCACAGCTGAGCTCCAAGATCTTTGGCGGCCAAGATGATGAGAAGGGCTCCGGCGTTGTCGAAAAGATCGATGACGTCGAGGGCCTGAAGGCACCACTTCCCGCCGATGAGGCCAACAAGGTTCTCCTTGACGGCCCGTTTGAAGCCAAGAAGAACAAGAACATCACCATCGGCTTCCAGGAAGACGGCACCGTTGCCGTTGATGACGGCTGCAATGGCGGCAGCGGCACCTATGCGGTCGACGAAAAGAACGGCACCGTGGAATTGAAGGACGTGATGACCACGAAAAAGGGCTGCGAAAAGTCCGTGATGGAGGATGCTAAGGCATTCACCGATCTTGTCTACGCCAAGCCACACGTCTACACCATCGACGATTCGACCATTGCCTTCGTCACCCAGGGACACGTCATTCAGTTCGTCAAAGCTGCGGAGGAAATAAAGTAGACAAACTGCGCCGCATGGTGGCTAGCCCGCAACGGGCTGGCCACTTTCTTTTGTGCGTTCAGCAATTCGGCGGCCCTCGATAGCCCAGCTGACAAAGCGGCTGGAACAGGCTGTCCAGTGAACAATGAGCAAGATGGGCAAGCTCAGGGAGATGAGATCTAAAAGCTCAGAGCCGTTGACGAGAGCAACTTGGTGGCCTCCCATGCTCACCGTTCCCGGCGGGAACGTGCACGCCCACCAGGCCGGTGTGTACTCCGTCCACCGTACGACGTTGGGGTAGAACTTCGCCATTGCCCACAGAGCAAGGGGGATAGCGATAATCATCGCGGTGAGACCGTAGTACACGGAGAACTTACCTGGGTAGAGGATCTGCATGGCAGTGGTGGACTGTCCCACCACACCCAGCGGCACCCAGGCGGTGGCGGAGTTCGGGCCACTGAGATCCACTTTGCCGTGCCACGCTGCCCAGTACACACGGATAAAGGTTGGGACGGCCGTGAGAATCGACATGGCGAAAAAGCCTGTACCCAACAAGTGATAGAACTGGCCGTAATCGCGGGCACAGAACCCGGCGACGGAGGAGGAAATCATGGGGCCCACCAGCGGCAAACCCCAGGTGAACCTCGGCTGGCCGTCGAAGCGGGTGAGCTGAATAGCCCACGTGACAACGGTGACGGGAGCACCAATCCAGAAACCCACGAGTCGGAACGCGGGAATACCCGTTAGGCCTGACAGCGCCGCGCCGAGCGCCAAGATTCCGATGAAGTACATCGACCATTCCGCCATGGTGGTGCGTGCAAAGCTGGGCTGGCGGTAGCGTGCAAAGCCGATGGTGAGAACCAAGAAGATGACACAGGCAATGCCAGCGAACACGGCGGAGCCAATCATCAAACCGTCTTCGACAAGGAGGCGGGATACGATCGAGGTACCCATGAGACTGCCTCCCCATGCGGGGCCAGGCGGCGGCAATTGGCGGAATCTATCAGACACAGATGGCATGGTAGTTTCTTTCGATTGCGCATGCCTCACCCTGAAGAGCGAAAACGTGGTGAGTTTTCACTGAATTGTCGTGCGTAGTTGCTGAGGGCACAACGCCGTGTGTGGGGCGCGGCTTAGACGGGACAAGCGTGACCGGCGTCCCCTTTGCAGGACTCAGCTCTTCATCTCCATAGGAGCGGTCGTCAGGATGGTGCTCTTGCCTAGTGGTAGGTCGTCCCGTCGGGGTCAGCAGCGCGAATTACATCTTCTACTGCGGCGCACAGATCGGGGTCACCGATATATCCATCTTGGCAGCCGTGGTAGGTCTGGATTTCTCCAGAGGAAGGGTTGCGAGCGCCATTCTCTGCGGTGCCGTAGCCGCATTCTGCAGCTGGGCCTACGCATTCCCCTGGGTTTTCCAGACCGGCTTGGCGTTCATTTTCGAGGACCTGTTCTCCGCCTCGAGTGTCGAAGCACCATTGAGAGTAGGAGACCGTGCCGTCTGACCAGCGAGCAGGGCCCGAGGTTCCTTCGAGACATTCAACAACGGTCGGCTCTGCCACTGGTGTGCCTTCTTCGGGTAGAGCGTCGTCGTGGGTTGTAAGTTCCGGCGTTGGAGCTTGGTCCGAGGTGGAGGTGATCGGACTGGGGCGCGGAGGGGCTTCTTATGCTGCTTTCCTTATGCTGGGAGGTTTTCAAGTGTTTCTGTTGCTGCTCGCCCGGAGTGTTGCTGGGCGAGTTCTCCGAACCTTGTTATGGACGCTGATAGGTGAACCAATATGTGCCATCTTTGGTTGCGGGGAGCTCCTACCCCACAATCCTAGAAGGATCCGTCTAGCTCACTAGAGCATGGAGAGTCCTTGGCCTGCGCAAACGAGCAGTCCAAGCAAGCCGCAAAGTCAGATTTGAACAACTCCCTGAACAGCATTAACGCAACCCCCCCAGGTCGGTGTTTCCTGTGAAAACCCCTCGCTAATTCCCACGGCCTAACCGCTTAAGTGAAATCGCCAAAGCTATTAGATTCTTGCTCAGCAAGCGAAATGACTCTTTCCTTGGAGAGCGGCGTGAGAGGGCCAAACTTCCCCACGGGCCGGTGCTGGGTGCTAAATGGGGCAACGGAAAAAGATCACGCACCACACCTCTAGGCAGAAGATGGCACGTGAGCCTTAGAAAGTGGAACCTCTAGTTGAGGAATGACTCTCGGTCTGCATCTGTGACCTCTCGAATGTCCCAATTTTTGGCACTCGCGACCGTTTCGTGCAGGTCCTGCATCGTGACCCGAGGATCCATATTGGTAATCTCTTCGCTCAGTTCATTTCCTGATGCATCGCGGGAAATGGCACCGATAACCAGCGAAAGAGTCTCGTCTCGATTGTCGATCAAGACGGGGACGATGACAGATCGGTTTTCTGTGCGGTCGAAAGCCTTGGACGCCAGTTCTCGAACTTCTCCGATTGTTCGTGACCCCTCACAAGGGATTACTGTGGTCGTCGGAGTCCATGAGTTCTTGTCTTTGAGCATCTGTCGAAAGCGAGAATCGGATATGACCAAGTGAGTAAAGAGCTTCCCGATGGCCATACGAAGCTTGATTTCAGCTCCTGCAACCCGAGTAGCTGCCTTAGTGAGATCGTCCAAGTATGTGGCGCTTGGATTTACACCTGTGTGCATTGTTCCTGCGTTCATTCTTAACGATCCCTCCATTCCTCAAAGTGGAAATCTGCATTTTCGGTCATGTCACTGTATGCCTGATCATACAGATCGTGAATTACTTTTACACAGTCTTCGTTACAAGTCTCTTCGGCAAAATTATGCCAAACCGTCTTTTCTTCCTCGCCTCGACGGAAGAATTGGTGCTTGTGAACTGAGTTTTCCTTGCAATCGATTCGGGCGACATCGACGCTCTGACCTGTTCGATTGTATTCGTGCTCGGAGGATAGAAAGTGGTTTAATCCAAAGTCAGCTACAAAATAGGGGTCACTCAGCGCCTGAACCCGAACATGTAATTTTTGTTCATGTCCGACCTCAAGGTCACAGTCCATCACAGTTTCTGCATCTTCTGGAATGGTGTAGGAGAATGAGGGATCTTCGTACAGATCCATGTCGACAAGTCGATGGGATTTTGGATTAGGGTTCAGTGCCACAGGTTTAGTATTTACTATCCACTACAAGAAAATCGACACGGGGGTGCCTCAGGGGTGGAGCCGATTGGCTTGGCATGCACAGGTACGTCATCGAACTGCGCTTCCGGCTCCTCTAGGTGGTGTACCTACACCCGTTTCCAGGTCCCCAGAAAAATTTACGGCTGTAGGCCCTGTAACCGCAGACGCCGTATAGAACGGAGTCCGCGCCGAATTTATTGCGAGCAATACAAGCCAGCTTGCCGGTCCCGGCTGTGCGCACCACGAAGCGGTAGATCCTGAAGGGAATGCCCTTAGTGTCGTCTTCGACCACATGGTACGGGCGGTATCGTGGAATACGGGCACCGCCGCGATACTGATCAATGGGTGCCAAAGAATGCGGGCCTGACCAAGGAGGATAGAGCCGTCGGGGTTAACTATGCTGCATGGGTTAGCGTAGCTGATGTGGAAGTTTCGAAGTCATCGGTGGCTCGAAAATAGCACCAGGAGTGTCGTCTGTGCGTGTTGTAGTGCATGCACCATCGGAAGATATCTTGGAGGCAGGTAATGGGATCGTCAAAGACTTTCCGATCACGCAGGACTTCACGTTTAAAGGTGGCGTCAAATGATTCCGCCAAGGCGTTATCGGCACTAGTTCCCACCGCACCCATGGACTGGCGTACACCAAGCTGGGCGCAGTGGTCCCCAAATGCCTGTGAGGTGTACACACTGCCGTGATTGGAATGGAAAAATGCTCCGGCGAGGCTTTCACAGACTTTTCTGGCTTTAGATAGTGCTTCGATAACCAGTGATGCCTCCATGTAGCCAGCGAGTACACGGCAGACGGGTTTACGCGATTAGGTGTTACTAAAGACCGTGGCTAGGTACATGTTTTGCCGTTTGCAAGGCAGGAACCTAATGTCACTATTGGCATGGGGAGCGCACGATGCGTTACATGCAAGGACTAGGCGCGTTTATGTTCCTTATTGACTTAGTTGTTGCAGGTACAAATGCCTTGCTCGTTATGAACCCTTTGTGCAGACAAGTAGATGACGGACCTAGACCGAGGCTGCATCTGGGCGGGGACGAAAACGACTCACGGAGCGGTCGCATTGGGGCTGTCTAATAAGAAAACTGCCCGAATTGTGTGCAAAATGGTGGACCCTGGGCCCTCGAGAATTCTGGTGAAAAGTCGGGGGCACCTTTGTCTAGCAGTTATGCAAGTAAAATCAGGTCAGTAGTGCAAACGCGCCTCAAAATCTAGCAGTCGTAGTACATCTCAAATTCGAGCGGAGTCGGACGCAGACGCGACGGCGTAATCTCGTTCTCGCGCTTGTACTCGATGTAGGTCTCGATGAGGTCCTCGGAGAAGACATCGCCCTCGGTCAGGAAGTCGTTGTCCTCTTCCAGAGCAGCAAGGGAAGCCTCCAGGGAGGTTGGTGCCTGCGGGATGGAAGCAGCTTCTGCCGGCGGAAGCTCGTAGAGATCCTTGTCTACCGGGGCGTGCGGCTCGATGCGGTTCTTGATGCCGTCCAGACCAGCCATCAACATGGCAGCGAAACCGAAGTACGGGTTGCCTGACGGATCCGGTGCACGGAACTCGATGCGCTTGGCCTTCGGGTTGGAACCGGTAATCGGAATACGGATAGCAGCAGAGCGGTTGCGCTGCGAGTACACGAGGTTAATCGGAGCCTCAAAGCCCGGAACCAGACGGTGGTAGGAGTTCAAGGTCGGGTTCGTAAACGCCAGCACGGCCGGTGCGTGGGCCAGAATGCCACCAATGTAGTAGCGAGCCATATCGGATAGACCTGCATAGCCAGCCTCATCGTGGAAAAGCGGCTTACCGTCCTGCCACAAGGACATGTGGGCGTGCATACCGGAGCCATTGTCACCAGCCAGCGGCTTCGGCATGAAGGTCACGGACTTGCCGTACTCGGCAGCGGTGTTTTTGATGATGTACTTGAAAGTCTGGATGTCATCCGCCGCGTGCAGCAGAGAATCGAAGCGATAGTTGATCTCGTTCTGACCGCTGCCTACCTCGTGGTGGAAGCGCTCGATGACATAGCCAGCCTTCTGCAGCTGCTCGACCATGGCATCACGGACCTCGCCGTGCTTGTCCACAGGGGCAGTTGGGAAATAGCCGCCCTTCACGCGAGTCTTGAAACCAATGTTCGGAGTGCCATCGAAGTTGGTCTCGGACCCACGGTTCCACCAGCCCTCATCGGTATCGACCTCGTAGAAGCCGTTGTGCACCTCGGTGCCGTAGCGAACGGAGTCGAAGATGTAGAACTCAGCCTCAGCGCCGAAGTAACAGGTGTCAGCGATGCCGGTGGAGGTCAGGTACTCCTCAGCCTTGCGGGCGATGTTGCGCGGATCGCGGCTGAACGGCTCAAGCGTAAACGGATCGTGCACGAAGAACTTGAGGTTCAAGGTCTTCGCGGTGCGGAAGGGATCTACGAACGCGGTAGACGGGTCCGGCAGGAGGGTCATATCCGACTCATCAATGGTGGTGAAGCCGCGGATAGAGGAGCCGTCGAAAGCGAGGCCCTCAGCGGCCGCTTCCTCAGTGAACTCATCGGCTGGGATTGAAAAGTGGTGCTCGGTGCCGGGAACGTCCGTGAAGCGGATGTCAACGAACTTGACGTCCTCTTCCTTGATGTACTTGACGACGTCCTGGATTGTCTCGAAGGACACGGTAGTCTCCTGTTGGTTGACCTGTATTACTCTCGACTAGTTTACAGGTATTGACTCCATCACCGTCGAAGGCGGGGGAGTCAGATCGAAATTTCTTGCTGCAGTGTAGGGGCGCTAGATTGGTGGGCATGGCAGACAACAAAGATGGCTTTGGGCCGGGGGAGTGGCCCGGGCAGAAACTTGGTCTCCCGAAGGAGGGTTCCGGCTCACTCGCTTCAGTGATGCGCCGCACCGGGGGAGTTCTTATTGATTGGCTACTAGCCATGCTCATTGCCAATCTCCTCGAGCTCTACACCAGCGCGCTCGGCGGACCTGCGTTCTTGGGTTATGCGGTGTGGGCCGTCATGGGCATTGTCTGTGGCTGGCTCTTTGCCCGCACGCCGGGCATGCTGATTCTGGGTATGGGCGTGGCTCGCCTCGATGAGCCGGGCAAACCCGTGGGCTTCTGGCGCGCCGCCGTTCGCACGTTACTCACCGGCGTGCTGTTCCCCGCCGCGATGGTTGACGCGGATGGCCGCGGCCTCCACGACCGTGCAACGGGCACCGCCGTCATCAGGGCTTAAGCGGGGCAACTTCAGCCGCTCAGTGTGGTGTCCTTTTCAAGGTCATCGCAGATGGTTCTACTGAAAAGGTTTGTTTGGGCGGCAGAGAATCTGCAATGAGAAAGGGTCTCTTCCGAGCTTGTCGGAAGAGACCCTTGAACGTGAGCGGGTTAGCGCAGGGAGCTTAGCTTACTTGCCGCCCTTGCGCTCTTGCATACGACGCATACGGCGGTTCATGCCGGACATGTTCTGAGCCTGGCGCGGCATCGGGCCCTTCGGCAAGCCCGGGGTGGTGCCGGGCAGATCATCCATTGCCTCAATGCGGCGGATGTTGTCGTAGGTCTCGTTCTTGTTGTAATTGCGCGGTAGCTTCATGATGTGGCTGCGCAGCTTGGAAACTGGAACCTCGTCCTCGCCGTTGCCAACGAAGACCTCGTACACCGGCACTCCGCCAGCCAAGCGGTCCACGCGCTTCTTCAAACGGTTGAGGGTGGGGCCTACGCGCTTGCGGTCGCCCTCGACGACGAAGATGACGCCCGAGTTGCCGATGACACGGTGGATGAGATCCTGCTGGCGGGTAGCTGCCACACCAGTCTTGACCTTCCATACCACGCCAACGGTGTTGCGCAGCTGCTGCTCCAGTGCCCAGCCGGCAGCGCCTGGTTGGTCCTCGACCTTCTTGTACATATCGCGCTCGAGGCGGCGAGTGAACAGGAACATGGCCAAGATGGCGCCGATGCCCAGACCCAGGATGAGCATGAACCACTGGCCGTTGAAGAGCGAGCCGATGAGGAAGAAGAGCAAGCCCATGCCCAGGAAGGCGGCCAGCATAATCGGAATGAGCGCCTTGTCCTGTTTGCGCTGCATGTTGAACGCTTGCCACATCTGTGACCAGTTCTGCTTGCGCTGAGCGCGCTTTGCGGCGCGCTCCTGCTTCTTCGCTTCCTTCAGCGATGCCTTGTCGTCGTTAGCCATGGCTCCTACTTTAAAGGTCAGAGGGTGAAAAAGAGAATCGAACTAGCGAATGGTGGACGCCGCAGAGTTCGGGTTCGTTGCACCGGCGGGGGTCTTGACCATGCGGGTGGTTACCGGGGTCTCCTCAGACGGGCCGTACTTCTCCAGCAGGGTGGAGGCCTCTTGCGCGGTAGCGCCCTGAGAGGTTTCGGCCAGGTGCTTGAGATTCTCCGGCAGCTCGAGGCCGCGGGCCTCCATAGCCTGAACATAGAGGCGACCAGCACGGTAAGAGGAGCGGACTAGCGGACCGGACATGACGCCGCCGAAGCCGAGTTCCTTAGCCAGTTTGGAGTGCTCGACGAATTCTTCCGGGCGAACCCAACGCTCAATCGGGTGGAAGCGCGGGCCCGGGCGCAGGTACTGCGTAATCGTGATGATGTCGCAGCCGACCTCGCGCAGGTCCCGTAGAGCTTCTTCGATTTCCGCAGCGGTCTCGCCCATGCCCAAGATGAGGTTGGATTTAGTGATAAGACCAAACTCGTGGGCCTGACGGATGACGTCGAGGGAGCGCTCGTAGCGGAAGGCCGGGCGGATGCGCTTGAAAATGCGCGGCACGGTTTCGAGGTTGTGGGCAAAAACCTCGGGGCGGGCCTCGAAGACCTCCTGAAGCAGATCCGGCTTACCGGAGAAGTCCGGGGTGAGGTTTTCCACACCGGTGTGCGGGTTAAGCTCGTGGATTTTGCGGACCACCTCGGCGTAGAGCCAGGCACCCTCGTCCGGCAAATCATCACGGGTCACGCCGGTGATGGTGGTGTAGTTGAGGTCCATCTCCTGGATGTTCTCTGCAACGCGGCGCGGCTCGTCACGGTCCAGCTCCTCCGGCTTGCCGGTGGCGATGTCACAGAAATCGCAGCGGCGGGTGCAC